>Ga0070730_10003203_pt1 | contig 14744 bp, 18 predicted proteins | sample Coa_R1_3_FD_66447 | JGI IMG/M metagenome (GOLD analysis project Ga0070730, IMG submission 66447) | Surface soil microbial communities from Centralia Pennsylvania, which are recovering from an underground coalmine fire - Coalmine... | ecosystem: Environmental > Terrestrial > Soil > Unclassified ...
GGGCTGGATGGGCGACCTGGCCAGGCTCGTCGTACTTGCCGACGCGGTCACGAAGGCCGAGACGTTCGTGAACGTCTTCGTCGGCCTGTACTCGCTCGTGATCCTCGTCTACATCATCACGAGCTGGCTGCGGCTGCCCTACTCGCTCGCGCTCAACCGGATCCAGCGGTTCCTCTACGACGTCTGCGAGCCGTATCTGCGGCTCTTCCGGCGCTTTCTCCCGTCAATGGGAGCGATCGACTTCTCGCCGATGCTCGCCTTGCTCGCGCTCGTCGTGATCGACCGCTTCCTCATCTGGATCCTCGGACACTTCCACTAAAAGGGGAGACAGCCATGGCCCTCACACCCGTCGAAATCAGACACATGTCGCCGCCGCGCACCGCGTTCCGCGGGTACCGCGTCGCGGAGACCGACAAGCTGCTCGAAGACATCGCGGCGAGCTTCGAAGACGTCTGGCGCGAGCGCGCGGATCTCGCCGACAAGGTCGAGCAACTCGAAGCCGACCTCACCCGCTTCCGGGAGCTCGAGACCCTCCTGCGGACGACTCTCGTCTCGGCCGAGCAGGCGTCGGCCCAGATGCGAGACCAGGCGCGGCAGGAGGCCGAGCTCATCCTCGGAAAGGCGCACGCCGAGGCCCGCGAGATTCAGCGCCGCGGGCACGCCGAGAACGAACGGCTCACGCACGAGTCACGCCGCGTGCGGGCGCAGCTGGTCGAGGCGCTCGCCGCGTTCGACGAGCCCGATCCGGCGGACGGAGCAGCGGAGACGGCGCCGGCAGAGGACGCGGAAGCCACCGACGAGCGCAGCTGGTACGGCCTTCCGGACGCGGACGCGGCGTGAAGCACCGGCCGCGATCGCGGCCGGACGTAGACTGAACGCATGACGGCGGAGACGACGCGGCTGCGCGTGCGCGTCAGCCCGGGGGCGGGCAGGACGGCGCTCGTGGGGCGGCACGGCGACGCGTGGAAGGTGCGGGTCACCGAGGCCCCCGAGCGCGGACGCGCGAACGAGGCCGTTCTTCGTCTCCTCGCCGAAACGCTGGCGCTCCCTCGCACCGCCCTGACGCTCGTTTCGGGTGCCGGCGGGCGGGAAAAGGTCGTCGAGCTGACCGGGGTCGGGCCGGCGTTGATCGAGCGGCGCCTCTCCGCGGCGACGAACGGGGACCGGGGGAGGAAGGAGAGGCGGTGACGACCATCGACACCGAGCGGTTCCGCGAGGCGCTGCTCGACGAGCGCAGGCGGGTCGAGCATGCGTTGGCCACGCTCCGCGACGAGCATCGTGGCTCCCTCGACGACGAGGTCGAAGAGATCGCCGCGACGAGCGACAACCACCTCGCCGAGACCGCCACCGCGACCCTCGGCCGCGAGATCGACTACACCCTCGGTGAGAACTCCGGCCAGGTGCTCGCCGCGATCGACGCAGCCTTGAAGCGCATCGACGAGGGCAGGTACGGCACGTGCACAAGCTGCGGAGAGCAGATCCGGTACGAGCGGCTGGAAGCGACGCCGTGGGCCGCTTTGTGCATCGACTGCAAGCGGAGATCCGAAGGAGGGTGAACGAGCCTCTTCAGCAGCTCGAGGTGCGGGTCGGCTCCGCGACGGACGCGTTGACGCCGCTCTCGCGCGCAACCCGGTCGTTCGCCGCCACGCCGATCCAGTGGCTCTCGCTCGCCGCGATCGCCCTCTCGGCGGTTCTCGCCGACCAGGTGACGAAGCACGTGGTCGCCAGCAATCTCCGGCTCGGCGAGGGCGTCCATGTCCTCGGCCCGTTCTGGATCCGCCATGTCGAGAACTCCGGAATCGCGTTCGGACTCTTCTCGAACGCGACGGCCGCGGTGATAGTGGTCACGACGATCGCGGTCGGCTGGATGCTCGCCTACTTCGCCCGCTCGGGCGCCCGGCATCCCGTCCTGCCGGTCGCGCTCGGCCTCGTGATCGGCGGCAGCGTCTCGAACCTCGCCGACCGCGTCCGGCTCGGGTATGTCACCGACTTCCTCGATTTCCGTTACTGGCCCGCGTTCAACCTCGCGGACAGCTTCATCGTGATCGGGGTCGGGATCCTGCTCGTGGCGCTCCTCCTCGCGGAGCGAGAGCCGCGGCCCTCGAAGCGCTGAAACGGCTCGTCGTCCCGCCGGAGACGGCCGGAGAGCGTCTCGACCGATACCTCGCCGGGTTGCCGGAGGTGGGCTCGCGAGCCGCGGCCGAGCGGCTGCTCGAGGTGGGCGCTGTCCTGGTCGACGGGCAGTCGCGCGGGAAGAGTCACAGGCTCGCGGGTGGGGAGGAGATCGAGATCGCGGCGCCCGAGCCGACGGTCGCGGAGCCGGACATCCCGCCGCCCGAGCTCACGCTGGCCCATGAGGACGCGCACCTTCTCGTCGTCGACAAGCCGGCCGGCGTCGTCGTTCATCCCGCACCCGGTCACGCCGGAGGAGGCACGCTCGCGCACGCACTGACGGCCGCGGGTGCGACGGGCGGGGAGGAGGATCGGCCCGGCATCGTCCACCGCCTCGACCGCGACACCTCCGGCCTGCTCGTCGTCGCACGCTCGCACGATGCGTACGAGAAGCTGCAGCGGCTCGTCCGCCGTCGCGAGCTGACGCGCGAGTACCTCGCGCTCGTCGTCGGCACGCCGCGCTCGCGGAGCGGGACGATCGACGCGCCGGTCGGCCGCGACCGCCACGACAGGCTCCGCCATTCGCTCGACACGGACACGCCGCGGAGGGCCGTGACGCACTTCGAGCTCGAGGAGCTCCTGGAGCGGCATGCGCTCCTGCGCGTGCGTCTCGAGACGGGCCGCACCCACCAGATTCGCGTGCACCTCGAGGCGATCGAGCTTCCGGTCTCCGGCGACCCCGTCTACGGCGTCGCGGGCGATCTCGGGCTCGAGCGGCAGTTCCTCCACGCGGCGCGACTCGCCTTCGAGCATCCCGTCACCGGGGAGGCCGTCGACGTCACGTCTCCGCTGCCACCCGACCTGGCCGCGGCGCTGGAAGCGGCGCGCGCCAGCTAACCTTCCCAAGTCCCCGTTCCTTCTCCCCGGCGGCCCAGCCGTGGCGCGCGTGCCTCTCCTCGCGGGAGGTGCGCCTCGACTCCCGCCGGCTCTTGTACGAAAAACGAATCGGAAGGAGCACTCCAATGGCAGTTTCGACTGGCGCAGTGTCCATGCGCGAGCTGCTGGAGGCCGGAGTCCACTTCGGTCACCAGACGCGGCGCTGGAACCCGAAGATGCGCCGCTTCATCTTCGCCGAGCGCGGCGGCATCTACATCATCGATCTCACGCAGACGTCCGAGCGGCTCGACGAGGCGCAGCAGTTCCTCCGCAACGTCGCCGAGCGCGGCGGCACCGTCCTCTTCGTCGGCACGAAGAAGCAGGCGCAGGACGCCGTCGAGAACGAGGCGAAGCGCGTCGGCATGCCGTACGTCAACCACCGCTGGCTCGGCGGCCTGCTCACGAACTGGCGTACGATGGCCGATCGCATCGACCGGCTTCACGAGATGCGGCGCCTGCGGGACGAGGGGCAGATGGACCTTCTCCCCGCCAAGGAGCGCATCTCGATGGCGAACGAGCTCGAGAAGCTCGAGCAGAATCTCGGCGGCGTCGCCGACATGCGCCGCCAACCCGACGCGGTCGTCATCGTCGACCTGAAGAAGGAGGCCCTCGCCGTGCGAGAGGCGCGGCGGCTCGGCGTCCCGGTCGTGGCGCTCGTCGACACGAACTGCGACCCCGACGAGGCCGACTACGTCATCCCGGGCAACGACGACGCGATCCGCTCGTGCAACCTCATCATCCACGCGCTCGCCGAGGCGGTCTCGAACGGCAAGCAGAAGGTCTCGGCCCAGGAGCTTCAGCAGCAGGCGCCCCCCGACGCTCCGGCCGCCGAGGCACTGCCGGCGGACAACGTCGAGGACGTGTCGGCCGGTGAGGACGTCGAGCCCGAGACCGAGGGAGACTCGGTGCCGGTGCCGACCGGGGAGGACCCGGCGAAGGAAGGGGCAGAGGTGACGAAAGCGTCCGAGGCGGCGCTCGCAGAACCGGCGCCTGCCGAGGAGGTGAGCGAGTAATGGCAGCAGAGATCTCTGCTCGGCTCGTCAGCGAGCTTCGCAACAAGACGGGCGCGGGGATGATGGACTGCAAGCGCGCGCTGCAGGAGACGAACGGCGACATCGAGGCAGCGGTCGTCCTCCTCCGCGAGAAGGGCATGGCCAACGCCGCGAAGCGCGCCGACCGTGCGACGACCGAAGGCGTGGTCGGCTACCGCGTCGCGAATGACAAGTCCCGCGGAGTCATGGTCGCCGTCGGCTGCGAGACCGAGCCCGTCTCGAAGAACGACGAGTTCCAGGCCTTCGCCCAGAAGGCGCTCGATCTCGTCGAGGCGGGGGGAGTCGAGGCTGTCGCGCAACTCGACGAGGAGCGGGCTGAGCTCTCCGGCAGGCTTGGCGAGAACATCGCCGTCGCCGAGGCCGCACGCTTCGAGGCCGTGGACGGCGGCCGAGTCGCTGCGTACGTTCATCCGCCTGCGAACAAGCTCGGCGTGCTCGTCCAGCTCCGGGGAGGTGACGACGACCTTGCTCGGAACCTCGCGATGCACATCTCCTGGTCGGATCCCCGCTGGGTCGGGCGGGAAGACGTCCCGGAGGAGCTCATCGCGACTGAACGCGAGATCTACCTCGCTTCCGACGAGGTGCAGTCGAAGCCCGAGCAGGCGCGTGACAAGATCGTGACCGGGATGCTCGACAAGCGCTTTTTCGCTGAGCGCGGAGGCGTGCTCGCCGACCAGCCGTGGATCCACGACGGCTCGCAGACCGTCGGCCAGGTCCTCGCGGACGCCGGCGCCGAGGTGCTCGAGTTCGAGCGCTTCTCGCTCGCCGGATGAGCGCCCAGACCGAGACGGAGAGCGAAATGCGGGAGCATCCGCCCGTGTTCCGCAGCGTCCTGCTCAAACTGTCGGGCGAGGCGCTCATGGGCGAGCGCGAGTACGGCATCGATCCGGGCGTCACGCGGGCGCTGGCGACCGAGGTCGCGGGCATCCGCAGCGAGGGTGTCGACATCAGTCTCGTCGTGGGCGGCGGAAACTTCTACCGTGGTCTCGCCGCTGCGGCCGAGAGCGGCATGGACCGTGCGACGGCCGACTACGCCGGGATGCTCGCGACGCTGCTCAACGCGCTTGCGCTGCAGGACGCGCTCGAGCGGGAGGGAGCCGACACGCGGGTCATGTCCGCGCTGTCGGTGTCAGAGGTGGCGGAGCCGTACATCCGGCGGCGCGCGATCCGGCACCTCGAAAAGGGTCGCGTCGTGATCTTCGCGGCGGGCACCGGCAACCCGTTCTTCACGACGGATACCGCCGCGGCCCTGCGGGCGCTCGAGATGGGCGCCGATGCGATCCTCATGGCGAAGCACGGCGTGCAGGGCGTGTACGACGGCGACCCGCGGCGCGTCGCGGACGCCGAGTTCCTGCCGCGGCTCACACATCTCGAGGCGATCGAGCGGGGGCTCAAGGTCATGGACACGACCGCCCTCTCGCTCTGCATGGACAACCGCCTCACGATCCACGTCTTCGAGCTCGCCGAGGGCAACGTCGCCCGCGTCGTGGCCGGCGAGGAAGTCGGGACAATCATCGCCACGGCTGGAAGCGGCGGCGCTGGCGAAAAGGAGGGCTAGGCATGGCGACGGCAGAAGAGCTGATCAGCGGGGCGCGGGATCGCATGGTCAAGTCGGTCGAGCACGCGAAGGCCGAGTTCTCGACCGTCCGCACCGGGCGCGCCTCGGCGTCGCTCCTCGACCGGATCGAGGTCGACTATTACGGCACTGCGACGCCGCTGCGCCAGCTGTCGACGATCAATGTGCCGGAGTCGCGGATGCTCACCGTGCAGCCGTTCGATCCGAGCTCGATCAAGGCGATCGAGAAGGCGATCCAGGAGTCGGATCTCGGCCTGACGCCGTCGAACGACGGCAAGCTGATCCGCCTGCCCATCCCGCAGCTCACCGAAGAGCGGCGCAAGGAGCTCGTGAAGGTCGTGCGCAACATGGCCGAGGAGCACCGGGTCGCCGTGCGCGAGATCCGGCGCGACGCGATGAAGCACCTCAAGGAGCTCGTGGACAAGGGCGAGGTAGGCGCCGACGACGAGCACCGCGCCGAAGGCCGTGTCCAGGAGCTGACCGACGAGCACACGAAGCAGATCGACGAGCTTCTGAAGCACAAGGAAGCGGAGGTCATGGAGGTCTAGTGACCTCCCTGTCCGATACCGACGTCACCCCGGAGGAGCACCTGCCCGAGGTCGCGCACGCGGTCGCGATCATCATGGACGGGAACGGCCGCTGGGCCTCCGAGCACGACGTCTCGATCGCCGACGGTCACCGCGCCGGCTCGCGCGCGCTCCGTCCGATCGTCGAGACGGCGATCGACCTCGGCATCGACTCGCTCGCGGTCTACGCCTTCTCGACCGAGAATTGGAGCCGCTCGGGCGACGAGGTCGCGGCCCTGATGGAGATCTTCGGCGAGACGATCGACCGGGAGCTCGAGGAGCTCGCCGCACAGGGCGTCAAGTGCCGGTTCGTGGGTCGTCGCGACCGCGCTCCCGACTGGCTGCTCGCCAAGATGGAGCACCTCGAGACGGCGACCGCCAGCAAGTCGAAGCTGCAGCTCTGGATCGCGTTCGACTACGGCGGCCGCGCCGAGATCGTCGAAGCCGCACGGAGGCTGCTCGAGGGCGGCGCGCATCCCGACCACGTCGACGAGGCGGCGCTCGCCGCTCGCCTCTACGAACCCGAGATGCCCGATCCCGATCTCGTGATCCGAACCTCCGGCGAACGCCGTATCTCGAACTTCCTCCTCTGGCAGTCGGCGTACGCGGAATACGTCTTCACCGAGACGCTCTGGCCCGACTTCGGGCCGGATGAACTCCGGACCGCGATCGAGGAGTACGCCCGCCGACGCCGTAGATTCGGCGGTCGATGACCAACTTCGCATCTCGGATCGTGGTCGCCGCTGCCGCCCTGCCGCTCGTGCTCGGCATGCTCTGGCTCGGCGGCTGGTGGCTGTTCACGCTCGTCGCGGTCGCCGCGATCATCGGAGTCCACGAGTTCGTGATGACCGCACGACCCATGCGGCCGCTCGGCGCGGCGATCTATCTCGGTGTGCTGCTCGCGCTCTTCGGCGCCGAACGCGGTGGGATCGTGTGGCTCTGCGGCGGCTTCGCCGCGACGTTCGTGCTGGGCTTCGTCTTCCATGCGCTCTCGAGCACGAGGGCGCCCACGACGGCCGCCCTCGGCTCGACGATCCTCGGTTCCGCCTGGATCGGCATCGGGCTCGGCTTCGTGCTCTTGTTGCGGGAGATGAACAGCCAAGGGCGCCTGATCGCCTTCGCGGTCATCCTCACCGTGTTCGCGTCCGACACGTTCGCCTATTTCACCGGCCGCGCTGTCGGACGTCACAGCCTCGCGCCTCGCCTTTCGCCGAAGAAGACGTGGGAGGGGCTCGTCGGCGGAACGCTCTCGGGCGTCTTCGTCGCGTTCGTCGTGCTCTACGACAAGCGTCACGAATACCTGAGCGTCTGGCAGGCGATCGTGCTCGGGCTCGTCGTCGTCATCGCCGCCGTGCTCGGCGACCTCTTCGAGTCGGCGCTGAAGCGCGATCTCGAGGTGAAGGACACCGGACGGCTCCTCGGCGGCCACGGCGGAGTGCTCGATCGCGTCGACGCGCTGCTCTTCGCAGCACCCGCCGCGTACTTCCTCGTCGTCGCATACGGCTTCCACTGAGAGGACGGCCTCCTTACACTGGCCCGATGAGGCGCGTCGCGCTGCTCGGGGCAACGGGTTCGATCGGTCGCCAGGCGATCGAGATCGTGGAGGCACATCCCGACCTCGAGCTTTGCGCCGCGGCGTCCGGCTCGACATCGCTCGACGATGTCGACGCGCCGCTGAAGGAGGTCGGAGGCGACCTGACGGAGCTGCTCGAGCGCGCCCGGCCCGACGTCGTCCTCAACGCGGTCGTCGGGTTCGCGGGCGTCCACGCGACGCTCTGGGCGCTCGAACGCGGCGTCGACCTCGCGCTCGCGAACAAGGAGAGCCTCGTCGCCGCAGGCGATCTGGCGCTCGCGGCGCGCGAGCGCGGCGGCGGCCGGATCCTTCCCGTGGACAGCGAGCACTCGGCGCTGTTCCAGTGCCTGGAGGGGCGCGAGCCGGACCAGATCGACACGCTCGTCATCACCGGGTCTGGCGGGCCGTTCCGCGGCCGCACTCGCGCGGAGCTCGAGGATGTAACGCCTGAGCAAGCGCTCGCACATCCGACCTGGCGCATGGGGCCGAAGATCACAGTGGACTCCGCCACGCTCGCGAACAAAGGGCTCGAGGTGATCGAAGCGCACTTCCTCTTCGGCGTCGCATACGAGCGCGTCGAAGTGGCGCTCCAGCCGACGTCGATCGTGCATGCGCTCGTCCGGCTCCGCGACGGCGCATCGCTCGCCCATCTCGGCTATCCGGACATGCGAGTACCGATCTCGTACGCGCTGACCTATCCGGAGCGAGCTGCGACGCCCCTGCCGCCGCTCGACCTGGCGGCGCTCACGCTCGAGTTCTCGCCGCCCGACACCGACACGTTCCCGATGCTGCCGCTCGCCCGCGCCGCCGGCCAGGAGGGTGGAAGCGCGCCGTGCGTCTACAACGCCGCGAACGAGGTCGCCGTCGCCGCGTTCCTCGCCGGCCGCCTGCCGTTCCTCGCGATTCCGGAAGTCGTGGGAGAGACGCTCGCCGCTGCGGAGACCGGTCCGGCCCATGATGTCGACGATCTCGTCGAGGCGGACCGAGCGGCTCGCGCGCTCGCCGAAGGAGCGCTGGCAGCGGCATGACGTGGCTCGTCGTCGTCGGCGGGCTCGTGGGGCTCGTCTTCCTGCACGAGCTCGGTCACTTCACCGTCGCGCTGGCCGTCGGGATGCGGCCGCGGAGCTTCTACGTCGGCTTCCCGCCGGCGCTGGCGAAGATCAAGCGCAAGGGGATCGAGTACGGGGTCGGGATGATCCCGCTCGGCGGCCTCGTCCGGATCCCGGGCATGCACCGGCCCGCCGGACGCGACCTTCAGGCGTTCATCGAGCCGGCCGTGCGAGAGGAGCCGAGCCTCGCCGCGCCCGTCGGCGCCGTGCGGCGCGCACTCGAGACCGAGGACTACGCCGCCGCTCGGAGGCTCTATCCCGAGCTCGAACGCGAGGTGAGCGCCGCGCACCTCTCTCCGGGGGCCAGGCGCTCCGCGGAACGGGCGCTGCGCGACGTCGAGGAGGGTACGGCTGGGGACGCGTACTGGCGCGCGGCGACCTGGAAGCGGGTCGCAGTGATCGCCGCCGGCCCGCTCACGAACGTACTCGTCGCCTTCCTGATCCTCTTCATCGTCTTTGCCGTCAGCGGCGGGCCCACGAACCGTCCAACCACGAAAGTCGCGGCTGTCGAATCCGGGACACCGGCGGCGAGTGCCGGCCTGCGGGTCGGCGACCGGATTGTCGCGGTCGATAGCCGGGCGACGCCCACGTTCGGCGCGGTCTCACGCGGAATCAGAGCGAGCCGCGGGGCTGCGGTGACACTCACCGTGCTGCGCAACGGCCGTCGAGTCACCGTCGGCCCACGTCCGACCGTCTTCAGCCACGGCCGGTGGATCTTCGGCTTCGAGCCGGAGGCGCAGATCGTCTCGTACTCGACCGGCAAGGCGGCGAGCACGGCGACGGTCGATCTCTGGCACGTCGTCACCGGGACCGTGACCGGAATCGGCTCGCTGTTCTCCCAACACGGGCGCAGCCAGCTCTCGGGTCCCGTCGGGATCGTCCGGGTCTCGCAGGCGGAGCTGAAGGTCGGCGTCACCTGGTACTTGGAGATCCTCGCCTTCGTGAGCATGTCGCTCGCACTGCTCAACCTGCTCCCGCTGCTGCCGCTCGACGGCGGGCACATCCTCTTCTCGCTCATCGAGGGTGTCCGGCGCCGCGCGCTCGCTCGTGAGGTGTACGAGCGCGTGTCGGCCGTGGGAATCGCGTTCATCGTCCTCGTCTTCGTGATCGCGTTCTCGAACGACGTCGCAGGCCCGCCGCACTGAGCCGTAGCCTCAGCGTCCGCTGAGGCCGCCGATTGGGCCGGAAGCCGCAGGGCTAGACTGAATCGAGGATGGCCAGCAAGCGGCAGATCTCGGTCGGCAACGTCAAGATCGGCGGAGGCGCTCCCGTCGTCGTCCAGTCGATGACGACGACGAAGACGCACGACGTCGAGGCGACGACCGCCCAGGTCGCGGCGCTCGCGAGCGCGGGTTGCGAGATCGTGCGCGTCGCCGTCCCGAAGACGGAGGACGCCGAGGCGCTCTCGAGGATCGTCCGCTTCTCGCCCGTCCCGATCATCGCCGACATCCATTTCAACGCGAGCCTCGCGCTGAAGGCGATCGAGCAGGGAGTCGCGGCCGTTCGCATCAACCCCGGCAACATCGGCGGCTCCGACAAGGTCGCCGAGGTCGTCCGCGCCGCGAAGGCGAAGGGAATCCCGATGCGCATCGGCGCGAACTCCGGGTCGCTGCCGAAGCACCTCGAGGAGCTCGCCCAGAAGGACCAGGCGGAGGCGCTCGTCGAGGCCGCCCTGGAGGAGGTGCGGCTGCTCGAGAGCCTCGACTTCTACGACTTCAAGATCTCCGTCAAGTCGAGCCACGTCCCGACGATGATCCGCGCGTACCGGATGCTCTCGGAGAGGGTCGGCTACCCGCTCCACCTCGGCGTGACCGAGGCGGGGACGGTCTTCGCCGGCTCGATCAAGAGCGCGGTCGGGATCGGCACGCTCCTCGCCGAGGGGATCGGCGACACGATCCGCGTCTCGCTCTCCTCCGATCCGGTCGAGGAGCCGAAGACCGCGTACGAGATCCTCAAGGCGCTGAACCTGCGCGAGCGCGGGCCGGTGATGATCGCGTGCCCGAGCTGCGGCCGCGACAACGTCGGCGTGCACACGCTCGCCGAGGAAGTCGAGGAGCGCCTGCGGGCCTACCCGCAGCATTTCGAGGTCGCGGTGCTCGGCTGCGCGGTCAACGGCCCGGGCGAGTCGGGCGACGCCGACTTCGGCATCGCGGGCGGTCGCGACGTCGGCTTCATCTACGCGCACGGCCGGGTGTTGAAGAAGGTCGGCTCCGACATCCTGATCGACGAGCTCTTCCACGAGATCGACAAGTGGATCGCTGACGGGATGCACCGCCCGAAGCGTCTCAGGATGGCGAAGCCGGCGGCGCTCGCGATGGCCGAAGCCTCGCTGATCCCGCTCGAATAGCCTAGGGCGACAACGCCGATGATTGCCCGGGCCTCACAGCTTTTCGTTCCGACCCTGCGCGACGCGCCCGCGGACGCCGACGCCGCGTCTCATCAGCTCTTGATGCGCGGCGGCTTCATCCGCCAGATGGGCGCCGGCCTGTGGAGCTTCCTGCCGCTCGGCTGGCGCGTGCACCAGCGGCTCGAGCAGATCATCCGCGAGGAGATCGATGCGATCGGCGGCCAGGAGATGCGCTGCCCGACCCTCACGCCCGCGGAGCTCTGGGAGACGACCGGCCGGATCTCCGTCCCGATCCTCTTCCATCTCGAGGACGGCGGCGGCCGCCCGTTCGTGCTCTCGTGGACGCACGAGGAGTCGATGGCGTTCCTCGGACGCGAGATCAAGTCATACAAGGAGCTGCCGCAGGTCTGGTACCACTTCTCGACGAAGGACCGCGACGAGCCGCGGCCCCGCGGCGCTCTCCTGCGTCTCCGCGAGTTCATCATGAAGGACTCGTACTCGTTCGACGTGGATGCGGCCGGGCTCGACGCCGCGTTCGACCGCCACGAGAAGGCGTACGCGCGGATCTTCGAGCGAGCGGGCCTCGAGGCGTACCTCGTCGAGGCCGAGTCCGGCGTGATGGGTGGAAAGAGCTCGCTCGGGTTCCTCGCGCCAACGGGATCCGGCGAGAACGAGCTCATGCGCTGCGAGAACGGCGACTATTTCGCCGACGCCGAGGCCGCGCGCGGGACGCCGCAGCCGGCGGACCTGCCTCCCGCGCTCGACGCGCCCGAGCTCGTCGACACACCGGGGGTCGGCACGATCGAGGAGCTCGCCGAGTTCCTCGGGATCGCGGAGTCCGCGACCTCGAAGGCGCTCCCGGTCGTGACCGGCGATCGCCTCGTCCTCGCGCTCGTCCGGGGCGACGACCGGCTCAGCCCCGAGAAGCTCGAGACGCTCTTCGAAGCCGCGTTCCGGCCTGCGACCGACGACGAGATCCACGAGGCGTTCGGAGCTGGCGGAGGATCGCTCGGGCCGGTCGGCATCGACATGGACGTGATCGCGGACGAGGCGCTCCGCGACGGCCAGTATGTCGCCGGCGCAAACGAGGACGGCAAGCACCTGCGCGGCGTCCAGGCGAGCCGCGACTACGAGCCCACCTTCGCCGACATCCGCCAGGCGAAGGACGGCGACGCCTGTCTGGAGTGCGGCGGCACGCTCCACGTGGAGACGGCGATCGAGGTCGGCCACATCTTCAAGCTCGGCACCTTCCACTCCGACGCGTTCGGTGCGACGTTTCTGGACGAGGACGGGAGGGAGAAGCCCCTCGTCATGGGCAGTTACGGGATCGGCCTTGCACGGACGATGGCGGCGATCGTCGAGCAGTGCCACGACGAGAACGGGATCGTCTGGCCCAAGAGCGTCGCGCCGTACGACGCACACGTCCTGGCGCTGCCGGGCGCCGAGGAGATCGCCCTGCGGGCTGCCGAGACTCTCTCGGAGGCCGGGCTCGACGTCCTCCTCGACGACCGCGACCAGCGGGCGGGGGAGAAGTTCGCGGACGCCGACCTGATCGGCTGCCCGCTTCGCATCACCGCGGGGAAGAAGAGCCTCGAGGACGGTAAGGTCGACGTTCGCGACCGCGCGAGCGGCGACGAGAGACGATTAGATGTTGCCGAGCTCGGCAAGGAGGCCCAGTGATGGCGAAACGCCGGCGATTCAGCGAGGAAGGCTTCGGCGACACCGTGCAGCGGCTCATGGACGAGCTGGGCGTCACCTACCGCCAGCTCGCTGCGCGCACCGGGCTCTCGGCCGGCTACCTCAACCACCTCGTGCACGGAAACCGTCCCGTTCCGTCGAATGAGGTCGTGGCGACCCTGGCGAAGGCGCTCGACGTGGAGCCCGAGCACTTCCGCGAGTACCGCCTCCGGCTCATCACGGAGCGCCTGGAGGCGATGCCGGCCCTGATCGACCGCCTGTACCGGCAGCTCAGCCGGCGCAGCTAGCGAAGCGCGTAGCGTAGGAAGAGATGCGAGCCGTGCGTCCGCACCGAGCGGAGCCGGCCGGCGACCCGTGTCTGCGGCACGAGCTCGACTCCCTCGACGAGGCCCAGGCGCGCCGGGGCGGCGCGGCCGGCCAGCACCGGCGAGACCGTGAGGAAGAGCTCGTCGACGAGGTCCGACGCGACGAGCGAGCCGAACGTCGACGGCCCGGCCTCCGACAGGATCACGGAGCAGCCACGCTCTCGCAGCAGGGCGACCGCCGCGGCGGGATCGACCTTGCTGCCGTCGTTCACCGCGACGACTTCCGCCGCCGCCGGGAGGCGCGCTCGCAATCCGGCCGCGGCTCCTCCTGTGGTGAGGACGAGCGCTCCGGACTCCAGAGCGGGATGGGCGGAGTCGAGCGAGGCGCCCGTCGTGACCACGGCGACGAGCGGTTGGGCCGGACGGCCGCGCCGGGCTCGCAGCTCGGCGAGAGCTTCTGCCGACGGCGGATGCGCGCGGTCGATGCGCCACGTCCCCGTGGGCGAGGCGAGCAGCGTCCCGGAGCCGACGACGACGACGTCGGAGCACGCGCGAACGAGAGCGAGCATGAACCGGTCCGCCTCGCTCTCGTCTCCCAGGATCGCATGCGAGCGCGAGAGCCCCGGCACCGCCACGACGCCGTCGAGCGACTCGACGAAGTTCGCGACGACGCTCGGCTCCTCGAGCCCGATCGCGCCGCCGTACACGGCCCCGAGCGCGGCGGGAACATCCCAACGCGGCAGGTCCTCGTCTTCCGCGAGAACCGTGAAAGGCCCGATCACCGCGTCAGCGTAAGGAACTCGGAGCGGAGCGACTCGACCTCGTCGTAGAGACCGCGCCAGACGGTCGTCACCGTCAGGGAGCCGTCCTCCTCGACGCCGCGCATCGCGGTGCACATGTGCGCCGCCTCGAGCTTGACCGCCACGCCGCGCGCGCCGGCGAGCTCGCGCAACCCGTCGGCTATCTGCTCCGCCAGCCGTTCCTGCACCGTGAAGCGCCGGGCGTAGAGCCGGACGAGCCGCGTGAGCTTCGAGATGCCGAGGATCTCGTCGTCCGCGACGTAGCCGATGTGTGCGCGGCCGTGGAACGGCAGGGCGTGGTGCTCGCAGAGCGCGTAGAACCCGATCGGGCCCTCGACGATCTGGGCGTGACGACCCTCCACGCCTTCGGGCCGCTCGGCAGGGAACACCGTCCGCAGCTTCGGGTCGCCGTCGTAGCCGGCAGTCGCGTCGTAGAGCGCGCGGAGGAACCGCCGCGGCGTGTCGCGGGTCCCCGGCGTGTCGAGGTCGAGGCCGAGCGCCTCGAGGATCTCCGCCGCGTTGTGCTCGAGGCGCTTCCAGTCTGCCTCCGACAGGTCGCGGACGGGCTCACCGTCGTACGCTGGAAGCTCGACGACGTTGCTCATGCGATCTCCTCGTGCGGAACGCCCCGTGGCAGGAGCGCAATCCCGATCACGACGAGCTCGGCGAG
>Ga0070730_10003204_pt1 | contig 14740 bp, 12 predicted proteins | sample Coa_R1_3_FD_66447 | JGI IMG/M metagenome (GOLD analysis project Ga0070730, IMG submission 66447) | Surface soil microbial communities from Centralia Pennsylvania, which are recovering from an underground coalmine fire - Coalmine... | ecosystem: Environmental > Terrestrial > Soil > Unclassified ...
GAAAACGGACCCACCGTTGATTTCGATCGTGGCGATGGCCGTGGCGAAGCTGAAGGGTGCGCATCTGATCAACTGGCTGCAGGACATCTTCCCCGAGGTAGCCTCGCTGTTGGGAGCAAACCCACTGCCGGGCGTTTTCGACGCAGTGCTACGCCGAGTTCGGAATTTATCTTTGAAGTCGGCAAGCGTCAATGTGGTCCTGGGCGAACGGATGCGCGAGAGGTTGCAACATCTTGGCATTGCCGCGGAAAGGATTCGAGTGGTCGAAAACTGGGCGGAACTCCACCCGGTCTCCCCGAAGACGGTCGGCGCAAGCCTACTGCGAGCACGACTTGGCCTGAAACGGGAGTTTGTTGTCGGCTATTCAGGAAATCTCGGCCGAGCGCATGAGTATTTGACGCTGTTGGACGCCGCGGTACTCCTGCAAAGAGACCCCGGCATCATCTTCTTGATGATCGGGTCCGGTACGGGAATGAACCAACTGGCCCGAGCCGTGTCGGAGCGCCGGCTCACGAATTTTCGCTTCCTGCCTCCTCAGCCGCGCGATTCTCTCTCGGATGCGCTGGCGGCCGCCGATGTGCATTGGGTTAGCTTGCGGCCGGCGCTCGAGGGCTTCATCGTGCCCAGTAAATTCTATGGGATCCTCGCGGCGGCGCGCCCGGTGCTCTTCATTGGCGATCAGGACGGTGAACTCGCCCGCGAAACGCGGGCTTGCGAGTGCGGAGCGGCGGTGGCGGTCTCCGATGCAAGCGAAGTCGCCCGGCTTCTGGCCGCCTGGAAAGCCGATCCAGAACTGCGCGAGCGCATGGGTCGGTGCGGTTACGAAGCCTACCGCCGGCGCTTTTGCGCGGCGCGCGCATTCGAACATTGGCGCGGTATTCTCACACCGGCAAGCCGCGTTTTCGGCGTTTCGCCTCAAGCACCTTTACATCGATGAAGAATTCGTAGATCGCGCGCATTCTGCTGAAGTAGAAGCCGGCGCGACCATCGAGCACGCCCAGCCGGACGATGTAAAGATAAACGAATACGATGAAAGGCCGAAGAGGTAGCCGGTAGAGCAGCCGTTTCCCAATCCGGCGCCGCGCAATCGGATCAAGGGTGAACAGTTTGCGCACCACGATCGGGTCGACCTGCATGGCAGCCTTCGCAAGCGCTTCCATACTGGAGTATCGATTGTGGCGATCGAACCAGAACGAAACCCCTTTGTTGAACGGATAGTGATATAGATGTCCATTCAGCGGCTGGGTAACTCCAACCGCAATGTACTCCTCATTGATTTCGCGCTCGACGCGCACCCGACCGATGCGCACCAGTCGCCCGAACCACGTAGGATAGCCGCTACTGCGCTTGAGCCACCGGCCCATGAAAAAGTCCTTGCGCCGCATGCGGAACATTGCGGTGTCGGCCCGCGCCCCGGCAATCGCCGCGGCAATCTCCCTTGCCAGATCCTGGGGAACGCGCTCGTCGGCATCGACCATGAGCACCCACGAATATTTGTAGGCCACCGTGGTCAAAGCGGCATTGCGCTGAGCGGCGTAATTGTCGAAAGGGCGATCAATAACCCGTGCACCCTTGGTCAGCCCGATTTCACGGGTGCGATCCTGGCTCAACGAGTCGAACACGACGATGTCGTCGGACCAGGCACAAGAGTCGATGCACCCGGGCAGGTTCTCCTCCTCGTTCAAGGTCAGAATCAGGACCGACACCGGAATCCGATCGTCACTGCCCATGCCGATTGAGTGGCACAACGTCGTCCCGAGATCCGAGCCGTCTAGCGCAAGAGATTGGGAAATGGCGGCGGACTCGTGGTTGTGGCGGTGGGAAGGTGCACCGGCGAATTGCCAACTGCAGGCGCTTCCAAACGCGCGAGTGCAATTGCGTACGCGAATACATAAACGCTGAATAACAGGGACCCTTGCTTCCACGAAAGGATGAGTTCGAATACGAACAGCCCGGCAAGGATGGCCAGGCCGTTGCGCTGCGAGTCGTTCATTTCAAGCCGCCCGCTGATGCGCTTGACGCTGCGGAACGCCAAGAAGAGGATGCTGAAATATATCGCTGAACCGACGACGCCCTCTTCAGCGACAACCTCGAGACCAGTGATATGCGGATAAATGCCGACCACCTTGAAGGCGCTCGAGTTGCCGAGGCCAAAAACCGTCGTCATGAAATTCGACGTCGACGCCCCCAAAAGAGCCTGCGCCATCGCGAATCGGCCTTCTACGTCCTGGGAGGCCTGTGAGTTGGACCACCGAGAGGTGTTGAAATCCACCATCGACGCCGCCCACCATCCGAGACCGAGCACGAGTACGGCGATAAAGACGAGCGTCGCGAACGACCTTCCATCTCTTGGACGAAACGCGATCGGCAGCGCCATCACGAGACCGGCGCCGCTCGCGATGAGTTGGCCGCGCGAGCCGCTTCTCAAAACCACAGCCAGCGTAACGGGGATGCAGGCCAGCGAGAACAGACGCATCACCAAGCCGTTGGGCCGGCCCAGCGACAGGGCACAAATCAAGAATACCGTCCCCGCCATGGTAGACAATGCAAGCGGGTTGGTTTCATACCGGTAAATGTTGCTGTCGTCCTGCAACGCCACATGGCCGAAGACCACCAATCCCCGGTCTCCCCAGGTGCCGAACGCCAAGGCCAGCGCGCAGATAGCCGCTCCGGCGAGGGCGGTAGCGATGAAAGCGGGCCGTGCATCATCGACACTGGTCAAGAGCAGCGGCGCAAGCAAGGCAATCGTGACGAGATAGGGGGCCGAGGGAATCCACTGGTCCAGAGACATCTGCGGGTCTGGTGCCCAGCTGATCGTGACGAAGGCATAGGCGTACATCGCAAGAACCAGCATCGCGGTGGTGGACGTATCGCAAAATACACAGGCGCGCACCCGGGCGGCGCGAATCACACCCATCACACAGATGGTGAACACCGCATAGTTCGCGAATTGCCGATATTCGGAAAACAATGCGGTGCTGCTTTGCCCCCACTGCTTCAAGCCATAGAGGCAAAGCACGGCGCCAAGGCCAATGGCCGGCCGCCGCCATGTGCCGATCAAGAGTGCCAGCAAGATCAGTAAAAATGTTATTAGGCCGAGCATGGGAGGGAAGCCGTAACGCGATCGTCATGCTAGCGCGCGATTGTTACGGTTGCTGGTCAGATCGCATTTCGGCGCGATCCAAACCCGCTGCGCCATTGGACTTATTTCACATTTGGAGAGCAAACCTGGTGTACGCCCCGATCCGGTTCCGATGGATCATCCCATGGCCGGGCATTGCAGTCGCAATCCTCCTCGCCTGTTCGATGCTGGGCGCAGGGACGACAGCCGCCGGCACGAAACATGCGGCCGCGGAGACAGTTCGCCCGACGGCGGTAGCGGTGCGCCCATTTCCGGTGTTCGATGGACTGCTGTATCTGGGAAAGCCGGATCTCCGTCCGCAAGGCCTCGTGCCTATTGTCTGGATCGGGGACCTGTGGGGTCCCGGTGTCTCCAAGGAAACCGTCGACGAAGTACGCGTTCGCTCTGAATTCGAACGCATCCGGAACAGCGGCGGCCTTTACTACCTGGACATCGAGAATTGGCCGGTGCTGTCGGTCTCCGGCACTACGCGCCGGCAGAATATCGAAAAACTGACGCGCGTGATCGACCTCGCGCGCCACGCCGCGCCGCACGCCCAGCTGGGTTTTTACGGAATTCTACCGGGAATCACCTATTGGCCCCTGTTCCGGCACGATGCGGAATATCGCGATTGGCTGGATGGCAACCGCGCATTGGATCCTCTCGCCGGGCATGTCGATGCCATATTCCCGTCCCTTTACACGTACTACGATGATTTGGAGGGATGGAAGAACTACGCACGGCAGACGTTGTCGGAAGCACGGCGCTACGGAAAGCCGGTCTATGTCTTCCTATGGCCCCAATTCCACGACAGCAATCCTGATTTACGCGGAAAAGAATTGCCGCGGGCATTTTGGCGCTCCGAACTCGACCTGTGCGCGCAGATGGCCGACGGCATCGTCTTGTGGGGCGGCTGGCAGGGGCAATGGGATGAAAGGGCTTCGTGGTGGCAGGAAGTGTTGGCCTTCATGAAGACGCTCGAGAATGGCAGTGGCGCGGTCGATCCCGCGGGCAGCTGAATCGCGCGGGCGAAATGAATAGGTCCATGGTCAACAATTCGAAAGAGCGCGTGGCGGTCATTTACGACAGTTTTCCTCATTACAGGAAAGGGATCATCGAGGAATTGGCGGCATCGGACTGCTACGACTACTATTTTTTTGGAAACTCCACATATCGGGACGTCACCATCAAGGCTTATGACTTCAATCCGGGGATCAGGGTCATTCGAACCAACGGCTTTTCCTGGCGACACTTCAACTTTCAAACGAACATCTTCAAGGGTCTTCTGCAAAACAAAATCTCCCACTGCATATTCCTGGGCAACCCTTGGTTCATCTCGTATTGGGTGCTGACTCCGATTCTACGGTTGCTGGGCAAGAAGGTTTACTTCTGGAGCCATGGATGGATCACGCGGCGCGAGCCGGCGCTGCGGGGAACCGTCAAGAGTCTCTTCTTTCGGCTTCCTCACGCACTGCTGCTATATGGCCGCAGGTCCAAGGAGATCGGGGTATCCCGAGGCTTCTCCGCGGAGAGAATGTACGTCATCAACAATTCTCTGGATTATCGCGCGCAAAAGGCGCTTTTTGAAAGCTTGGCAAAGCTCTCGCAGAACGAGTTGCGCAGCCAATTCCAATTTCCCCTTGACCGCAAGGTAATCATTTGTACGGCGCGGGTGACCCGGAAGTGCCGATTCGACCTCTTGATGCATGCGGCAGCCAAGCTGAAATCCTGCAATCGCGAGATATTCCTGGTCATTGTCGGCGATGGCCCGGAAAAGGAGGCCCTGTCGGCCCTGGCGGCTTCACTGGGTTTGGCGCATAGGTTTTGGGGTGCATGTTACGACGAGGAACTTATCGCGAGGCTCTACAAGGCCGCCGATTTGACGGTCTCGCCAGGGAAGGTGGGACTGACGGCCATGCACAGCATGGCTTACGGCACTCCCGTAATAAGCCACGACAACTTCGACAACCAGATGCCGGAATACGAAGCCATAACGCCCGGCGTCACGGGCGGCTTCTTTGCCGAGAACTCGAGCGACGATCTCGCGCGCGCGATACTCGACTGGTTCGACAAACATCCTAAGAAGCCGGAAAAGGAGTGCATCGCGTGCATAGAAGCGGAATTCACCCCGTCGTTTCAGAGGCGCGTCATCGAGCGCGCGCTCCAGGAAGGGGCGCTGAACTCATGAGACGCGTGCGTCCCATGCTGCGCGGACTGAAGTGTATGCTGCTGATCAAGTACTACCGTCTGCAACACGTCGATCCCACGGCTTACATCATGTACGGCTCGAAGATTTCCAGGGATTTGGTTGCCCACGAGTACACATTCATCGGCGAGGGAGCAATGATCGGCCGTAGCGTCTCGATCGGCGCCTACACGATGCTTGGACCATGCGTAATGTGCCTCGGGGACGACCATCGCTACGACATGCCCGGAGTTCCGGCCATTTTTTCCGGACGCCCCAGTCTGAGGCCCATCGTGATCGGGAGAGACGTTTGGATCGGTGCGCGGTCGATCATTCTATCAGGAGTCGAGATCGGCGACGGCGCGGTCGTTGCGGCCGGCTCCGTGGTGTCAAAAAGTATTCTGCCCTGTGAGATTCACGGCGGGATACCCAACCGAAAGATCAAGGATCGATTCGACAGCCCCACGGACAAACAGCGGCACTTGGAGTTTCTGGAAAGGCCCGCAACCCAGGGGGCTTTCGCCGAAGGCCGCTATTGAGCGCGCAACCTTGTGCGTCGCCAATCGAGCCGCGCAATCGGTGAATGCGCTTTGTTCATATACGATGAGGAAATTGCACACATGGATGAGCCGCAGATCGCACTCCCATGCCTCCGGCGCCGGCAAGCTGGTCGGAGTGTATATGGATGCCGCGCCGGGTCAGTCGCCGGAAGTCGCACGGTGGGGAGCCGCTCGATCGGCCGAATTTCGACCGCAGGCGCCGGCACCGAGCCGCGGAGCAGCGGGGCAAGGCTGCCCGTTCTTTTGACCTCGGCGATCAGAGTGGCCGCGCCGTTCACGAAGATGTCGGATGCAGCGGAAAGAACGGCGGCGGCGGTTCGCGCAATATCCGTTTGGATGACCATGTGTCGGGACACGGAATTCGTGTTCTGCGACGGCTCCGGCTATGACGTGAGCCGCGACCTCGAGGCTTGCCGTGCGATCGACACCAGTCGAATCGAAGTCGTCACTTTCGAGAACGATCGCGATCAGGTGCGGATAAAGGGCAAGGGGTTCGGGGAGGGGCAGATCACCAAGTATGCACTCGAGAATAGTTCTATCCTCAAGTCCGCGAAGTCATTTGCGAAATGCACCGGCAAACTTTGGGTCGATAACTTCTGGGATTGCAGACGCTCCTATAACGGGACCGCGGGCTTCAGTCATTTTGGATTCCTCTCGGTGCATGCGATCGATACGCGATTTTTCATCGTCCAGAAGAAATTCTTCGAGGACAATCTCCTGGAATCCTATGTCGGCTGCGACGACTCGCGCGGCCGGTATCTGGAGAACGTCTACCTCGATTCGTTGACCGCCATAGATCGAAAGGCGTGGATGCTTCCCGTCTATCCGCGCATCCGCGGCCTGTCCGGTACCAGCGGTGAGGAATACCGGGGCGGCATGGTCAAGCAATTGGGGAAGAATTTAGCCATACGACTGTTGCGAACGGTCAGGTGATCGCGACACCCGATCCACAACGGCGCACTATTGAGATTGCGCGTCGAGTATTTTCTTCACGCCTGTGGCGATTTGCAAACCGCCGATTCCATTCGGATGCAGCCCGTCGCCTGCGTCGATAGATGGTGCGAGAATCGTCGGGTCATCGTCATCCGCGATTCCGCCGGCGCCCAACGCCGCGGCCATGTCGTATACATATATCCGCTTCGGCTGCGACGCCTGAGCGCGAATCCACTGGTTATAGGCAACCCGCACCTGTTCGCGGGATGTCGTCCAATTGGAATTTCTTCCGAACGGGCTGATCGTCAACAATATTGCGCTCAGGTTCTTGGACTCGATGTCGGCGATGATCGAACCGGCCACAGCCTCGAGTTGTTGTGCGGTTGAATCCTGAACAATATCGTTGACCCCACCTTCAACGATGATTCCATTGGGTTTGGCCACGTTCGTGGGCAATTGGCTGTTGGACAGCAACGGGTCGATGTTCATCTGCGCGACGCTGAGCCTGCGGCCGGGGACTGAATCGACATAAAACGCGTAATTGGTGGCGATGTTGTTCGAAAGCTGCTGGGGAAAATCGTATGCGTTGTAGCCGAAGCTGTCGGCGGTTACCGCCCAAACGTTGTTGTAGGTATCAGCGCAGTCGGCGCCGCGAGCTTCCTGCACCACCCCGGTCACCGGATCGTAGGTATCCAAGTTGGGATAATTGAACGCCCATGCGTGCCCGCCTGCGACGAATTCGCTGGGCGCAACCGCCGCGCTCGAAAGTGCCTCCCAGCTACCGTCGCTTAGCGTAAACCCACCCTGCGGAATGGCCGAGTTGGGGGCATCCTCGACGTTCAATCCGATGCGCATCAGATACAGGGCGTTGGCGCCTGTGTAGGTAAAGACGATCGCGTAAGTGCCGTTGCCGTTGAAGGACAGTCGAGTCGTTCCGGCGAAGAGGTCCGGTGTCGCGCCCAGAATCTCCAGGTTGGGGCCCGGATAGTTGCCCGTGTAACCGGAAACCGTAAAGCGGACCGCGTAACGAGTATTCTTGATTAGCGAGATGTCTCCACCCAGCAGCGAGAAGTTGGTCGTGCCGCCCGCGAGACTGAATGTTGCGGATTGTCCGCCATTTTGGAAACCGACCGCGGCGCCGGCTTGTCCCCAGCCGCTTAAATTGTCGTCGAGAAGGTTATGAACGACGCGAACACACGGCAGGGGCGCCGCCGCACAATTGACCGCGACGTTGGCTATGTTGCCGGCACTCACGGTGCCGGTCCCGCCTGCGACGGTGCAGACCTGCGCCGGCGAGGACGGCTGATTCTTGATCGTCACGGCATAACTCGTCCCGCTCGGCAGGGAATTCGAGAAGGTGAAGCTTCCGTTGGCCGCGATCCTCAAATCATCGCCCGCATTGTCCTGTAATACCAGGCCCGATCCCGCCAGCCCACTGACATTACCGCCCACGTTAAAGACACTGACCGCACACGTGATTGATACATCTGTTATGTTCGTCGTGCCAACGGTACCGGTGCCGTTCGTCACGGTGCAGACCTCTGAAGGCGAGGACGGCTGACTCCTGATGGTCACTGCGTAAGGGGCACCGCTAGCAATGGAACTCGAAAAGCTGAAGTTGCCATCGCCGGCGACGCTCAGATCGTTGCCGCCGTTGTCCTGCAACACGAGCCCGGATCCCGTCAGCCCGCTCACGATGCCGCCGATTGAATGAGCGGTTATCGCAGCGGCACCAGGTCCGCGCGACCCATCCCCGCAGCCGGTCAGGATGAGGTATACGATCCACGCTGGAACCAACATCCGTGTCATCCATCCATTCCTCACCAAGGCACATACAATCGACTTTAATTCGGCAATGTGACAATTGAGTCCGCCGGCAATCGAGGCGGTATGAATTCCGTAATAAAAGAGTCACCTTCCGTCCGTTATTCTTCTGGGCCAGTTGTCATCGTGAGCGCCTCACTATGCGAATTTCCCCGGATATCCTTGACCAGGCCATATATTCGTGACTGGATCAGCGATGGCGACTCCCGGCCCAACCGGCGGCTACCTGGACAAGGGAATCGGCTATTTCAACGTAGATCGGCACGACCTGTTTCAACTCGTTCCTGAGGATCGTCCCGGGCGAGTGCTCGACATCGGCGCGGCGGAAGGCTCAATGCTCGTCGCGTTGAAGCGGTCCGGCAAAGCTCGAGAGGTCGTCGGCGTGGAGCTGATGTCAATTCCCGGCGGCGGTCAAAACCGCCCGGAAATCGATCGCTTCATCATTGCGGACATCGAGGAGCAATCTCTCGACCTCGAAAAGGAGAGTTTTGACGTCATCATCTGCGGGGACGTCTTGGAGCATTTGCGGGACCCGTGGGCGGCTCTGCAGTACCTCAACAGCTTTCTACGGCGTGGCGGCACGTTCGTGATCAGCCTGCCCAATATCCTGTATTGGCGCGCATTTGGAAGAATCGTGCTCGGTGACTTCCGCTACTCTCCGTCCGGCGTCCTGGACCGAACTCATCTGCGCTTCTTTTGCAGGAAGAATATGCTCGATCTGGTTCGAACCGCTGGACTCGGGATTCTGTCGGTGGAACCCAGCTTTCGCCGCCACCGGCAATTGAGGAATGATCGGCTCATGAACGCCCTCAGCTTGGGTCTTGCAGAGCGATTTCTCGCGCAACAGTACTTGATCGTCGCCGAAAAGTCTTACGAAGCGCTTCGCCGATAAGTCGTGGTCATTGACATGCAAGCGGGCGGCTCCAAGTGAACTCGACTTTGGCTGATCTGGCCGAATCCTATCCAGCCGAAGCGTTCTTCGCTGCGCCCGCATGTCCGATTTGTAGCGGATCGTCTCGAATCGCCCATGCAGCCTTCAATATTCACCCCGAAAAGACCTATCGTTTCAATTTTCGGGTATGCAGCGAATGCGAACACGGTTGGATAGACCCAATGCCTTCACAGGGTCTGCTGAATCATCTCTACGGCCGAGGCTCCCATTCGGTTATCGGAACCGAATGGTCGGAGTCGGCGGAGCCGACCCTTTCGGTTCCGGGCCGGCTCGTGTGCACGAAGGAGTTGCATTCCGACTCTCCACCGCGCCGCTACTTCGAATTGGGCGTCGGTAAGGGCCAACTATACCGGCAGTTCATTCAGAACGGCTGGGAATGCCGCGGCGTGGAACCCGGTGCGTGGGGACGAAGATTCCAAGGCGTTCATGGCGATTTTGGAGTATTGCCGAATTCATTTGCCGCCGAAGTCATCGTGGCTTTGGATGTCTTGGAACATATCGCGGATCCGATCGCCACATTGCGTCAATTGCACCAAATCGCGACGCCGGACGCACGGCTGTATGCAGCAATGCCGAATCGAGTTTCGCTGCGCGCAATCATCGGTCGTCAACACTGGCGCATGCTGCGCCCGCTGGGGCACGTCAATTACTGGTCGCGGCGTTCGGTGATGAGGGCTTTTGCCGAATCGGGCTTTTACATCGAAGAATTGCGTAAGACCGACCTGTGGGAATCGCGCCCCATCAGATCCCTGCGCTCGGCGGCCAAAGCAGCGATCGAATATTCCGGGCTCGGCGATCAGTGGATGGTCATCGCTCGAGCTCAGGGACGGCGTCGTGGATCGGAGCCGCCTCACGCAGCGGTCTAAGGCCGAACATACTCCACCGTCTTGTCCTTGAGAAAACGCGATCCCATGCAGCCCTGGGCCAGCATTCGACCGGCCACCCGCGCCTTCCCCAGCCAGTATCGGCGGCGCAAGCCCCGAGCCGATTGACCGCTGAACTTGATTCGCAAGCGCTCGGTCTCCATTTCGCAAACCCCCTGCAGCTGGGAAGTCTTGGCTCCGTCGTGGCGGCGAAAGCAACCGATATATTCCCTGACCTGCCGCACGTCCCCGCTGCCGGCAAGGCGCAAAATCAGGTCATAGTCCATGCAAAACCGCAGCTCCTTATCGAAGCCGCCCGTCGCGCGGCAGACATCCGTGCGAAATATGGCCGCGCAGTTTTGTACGGTCAGATAGCTATACAGACAGTCCCAATAATTGAAGGATGGCTGGCGTCTGCGCTTCTCTATCCGCCCGTTTGCGCCGATACCAAGGTAGTCACCATATACGATGGTAGGAGCCCGTAAGGACTGCGATGCGAGTACCAAGGCGCCGATCTTTCCCGGCAGTAGACAGTCATCGGCGTTCAACCACGCGAAGTAGCGGGTGTCGATCATGTCCAGCGCCTTATTGAGCGCGTCCGACTGGCCGGCATCCGGCTCCGATCGCCACGAAAGCTTCGGATTGGCCCGGGAAAACTCTCGCAGTATTTCGACGGACCCGTCTTTGCTGCCTCCGTCCATGACAATGTGCCTGCTTACATGGCTACCCTGCGCGGCTACGCTTCGCAGGCAGCTAAGAAGAAACGGGGCTGCATTGAAGCAGGGCGTAATAACGCAAACGGCTTCCGTCATGAGTATGTCATTCCATCAAGCTCGTTTCACAATGCGCTTCCTGATCGCCCGGCAAGGGTTTCCTGCACACACCATGTCCTCCGGGATATGCCCCGTGACGACGGATCGCGCACCTACTACGGCGCGATCCCCGATTGTGGCATCTGGGCCGATGAAGGCCTCGGTGCATATCCACACACCGCGGCCAATGGTGATTGGGGGCCGCAACAGCGGCATTCGCGGGTCGCGGTAGTCGTGGCTGCCCGCGCATAGATGGGCGCGCTGCGACACTACGGTATGCGCACCGATGGTGATGGTGCCGAGCGCGTAAAGCCGCACGCCGTCGCCTATTACACAGTTGTCGGCCAGGACCAGATTCCAGGGGCAATCGATCACTGCACTCGGATAGATCAAGACGTCGGAGCCGATTCTGGCGCCAAACAGCCGCAACGTTCCACGGTGCCATCCGTTGAAGATCCGGGGGACCCAGCGGAATCCCACCCAATAAAAACAGAACCAGGTCATGCGCATGATTCGCTCGGAAATACCGTACGGGTTGGGAAGCCCGCGGCCATCCTGCAATACGACCGGGGCGTTCTCGTTGATCACGAACTTCGCTCCGAGGAACGGCATCTGGCGAACAGAATAGGCGGCTTGCAAAAGAAATGGCTCATACGGTTGTCAAGTGGATTCGCTATGAGCGGTCGAGCGGAAGTTGCCGCGGATGATCTGTCGCAGCGAGATCTCGACCAGCCGCAGGCTTTCGTTGGCAAATAGCCTGAGGCCGAAGAGTCCCAAGGTGCATAAGCAAGCGGCCGTGACCAGAATGTCGATCCAAGTCCGGTCAAACCTCAACCCGGCAAGCTGCGCGCAAACGGCCGCCACCACGATGATGAGCCAGGGGCGCAGGACCGAGATCGCCGTATCGGCGGCGCGAATCCCGATGCGAGGCAGCGCGATCCTCGCGTTCAACGCGGCGCCAAAAAGGGAGCCGAGGCTGAAGCCCAGCGCTGCACCGGCCGCTGACTTGCCGAAATAGGCGCCGATGGCTGTCCCCGAGACGGATGCCAGTGCGCCGATCAGCGTCACGATTCCCCACTGACGAAAATGGCCGGTGGCCATTTGCAAGGCACGCAAAACGCTGACGCCCGCGGCGGCTGGCCACACGATGGCCAATATGTGAACGGAACCGGACGCCGCAGCCCACTTGCCATGCCAGAGGACGCGCTCGAGCGGCTCGTAAACAGCCGCGATCGACAGGCTCGCAACCGCGCCAATCACCACGACGAGGCTGAGCGCGCGTAGCACAGCGGCACGAATGCGGAGGATATCCGGTCCCATGCGGACGAAGCTCGGGACCAGAACTTGGTAAACGTTGTCCGATAGCAGCACCCCAAGCTGAACGACCAGCTGATATGCAAAAAAATACGTTCCGACTACGTCACTCGAGAAGAATTCGCCAAGTAGAAAGTACGCGCCGTTGTTGCCCAGCGCGATCGAGAAAGTGCCGAGCAGTACCCATCGGCCGCTCGCGAACAGCTCGGGCCATAGACGGAATTGTGGCGGCATGGCCCATGGTGAATAGCGCGTAACCATCCAAAGCAGCAGCGAGTCGGTGACGCTGGTAATGAGCACGGGAAGCAGGAAGCTGCGCGCACCAAATCCAGCCCATGCAAAGAACAACAATAGACCGTTGCGAAGCGTGGACGAGACCACCTGGACCAGCCCAAGTTCGCGAAACTTCAGATCGAGAGCGAGCCGCACGCTCAGTATCGCCGGCAACACACTGAGTGGAATGGTTGCGGCAAAGAGCGTGATAACACTCGCGAGTTCCGGAATGTGGTAAAGCCTTGCGGCAGGCGCCGCGATCAGCGCAATCAGCATTCCGGTCGCGATGTTCATGGCGAGCATCATCCAAAAGACCGGACCCGCGTATGACTCGAACTGGCTGCCTTTTCGCTCGAGTACCATCGGCAGCCCGCCATCCCGCAAAACGGACAAGAAGACCGAGAGGGAGATGGCAATTGCGTAGACGCCGTAATCCTTTTTGGTCAAAAACCACGCGAGCGCCAGCTGACACGCGAAGCCGAGAGCTTTGGCCGCTCCCGTCGCGCCAATCACCCATATCGATCCCTCGATCGCCTTGTTGCCGATCGGAGCCTTCTCATCGCACTCCTGGACCCGTTCGCCGGGCAAGGCGGGAGCAACGACCGGCGGAGTCCGTACACTCACGTCGAGATTGTTGGCGGGTAGCATCGCTTCTGTTCAGCCGGCTCGAGATCGCCGCTCAGTCGCCCGCGGCGGAGCACATCTGTCTGCACCAATTCTCCAGTCCCAACGACAGGCCTGCCATTGGTCTGGGTCCCGAAAAATGCGGAAACAAGTCCCTTCGCTGCTTGCGGGCCACCTCCGGACGAATGATGCCGTTCTGCACGAGGTAACCGTCGATGAGTTGATCACCATGGGTTACCGCGAGTGCGTGTGCCCACTGGCGCCACGGCGGAGAGAATCCGCGTTTGCGACGGTTGAGCACGAAGTCCGGCAGCAGACCCACGAGTGCATCGCGAAACCATTGCTTTGGCGCGGAATTGGGAGACAAGGAGTAGGTCTTGTGCAATCCGATGACGGTCTCCACCAATCGGTAGTCGACCAACGGCAGCCTCGACTCCACCGACGCCGCCATCGACAGCCGGTCGCTCTGAGCGATGCCGTTCTCCATGAGATAGGTTTCGCAGATCAGGCGTATCAACGTTACTTCCGCGGTGGTTTCCGATTGTTCCGCCGCAAATCCATGTGTCATATCGGGCCGCCCGATGTCCTCCAAAAACCGGTCCGTGAAAAACGCCCCGCGTAACGCGCGGGTGACATTCAAGAACACGGATTCGCTGTCATAAAAGACAACCCGGCCGGGACGTGCACGGCGATCGGCTTGGAATTGACGCAATTCAGACAAGATGCCCGCTCCGGACATCGCCCATTGGAGGCCCAGAGTGACGGATAACGGCGGTGGAGAGAAGCGAAGGTAGTCTCTGAATCCTCGCAATCCCGCGGCCACCGCGTTGCGCCGTCGCGTCGCATGCAAAGCCGACCGCATCCAACGGTAACCCCAAAACAGCTCGTCCCCGCCCTGGCCGAACAGGAGTACGGGCACTGAATGGCGCCGGGCCAATCGGGCGACGGCGGCGATCGCGACTCCCGCGCTGTCGCTGATGGGATCGTCGCGATGAAAATTGACCGTGGAGTATTGTTCCACCACGTCCGAGGTCGATAGCTCCACGGTGTGAAACGGAATCTTGAGATGCTTGGCGAACTCTCGAGCCTCGCTCCGCTCGTCCTGCCAGGGAGTTCCCGCGTAACCCACCGTGAAGGCGCACACATCGTGCGATCGCGCGCTGGTCGCCAAAGCGGCAATCGCGCTGGCATCCATGCCGCCGCTCAGCGCGACGCCGATGGGCACGTCGGCGCGTGTAGTCAGTTGGACCGAACGCTCCAATTGCTCGCGTATCAGCTG
>Ga0070730_10003207_pt1 | contig 14732 bp, 12 predicted proteins | sample Coa_R1_3_FD_66447 | JGI IMG/M metagenome (GOLD analysis project Ga0070730, IMG submission 66447) | Surface soil microbial communities from Centralia Pennsylvania, which are recovering from an underground coalmine fire - Coalmine... | ecosystem: Environmental > Terrestrial > Soil > Unclassified ...
AACCATACCAGCACGCACGTGGGCCAGAGGCTGGCCATTGTGCTGGACAAGACTATCATCTCGGCGCCCAACATCCAATCGGCCATTACCGGCGGCAGCGGCACCATCAGTGGCAGCTTTACCCAGAACTCAGCCAACCAGTTGGCGCTGCAACTGAAATATGGTTCCCTACCGGTGCCGCTCAAGGTGGTCCAGTCGCAGGAGATCGGCCCCACCCTGGGCCAGGACTCGGTTCGCAAAAGCGCCATCGCCGGCATCATCGGCCTGGTGGTCGTGTGCTTGTTTATGTCGCTCTACTACCGTCTGCCTGGCCTGATCGCGGTGCTGGCGCTGCTCATTTATGCCATTATCACCTTCGCGCTCTTCATTCTCATTCCAGTCACGCTAACCTTGCCGGGTATCGCCGGTTTTGTGTTGTCGGTCGGTGTGGCCGTCGACGCTAATATCCTGATCTTTGAGCGCATGAAGGAAGAGCTGCGTTCCGGCAAGATCCTGCGGCAGGCGGTCGAGGCCGGCTTCAGCCGGGCCTGGCCATCTATCCGCGACTCAAACATCTCCACCCTCATCACCTGCGCCATCCTGTATTGGTTCGGCAATACGTTTGGCGCCAGCCTGGTCAAAGGCTTTGCCCTGACGCTGGCATTGGGCGTGGTCGTCAGCTTGTTCACGGCGGTCCTGGTGACGCGCACCATCTTGCACTTGTTTCTGGATCGGGTTGACTTCTCGGCCCGGCACTCTTGGTTTGGCATCTGAGGCCACACGGAGCAACCATGTTCAACATCGTTCAACGCCGCTACTGGTATTTCGGGCTATCGCTGCTGGTCATTGTGCCTGGGCTCCTCGCGCTGGCCATCTGGGGCCTGCCGCTGTCGATTGACTTCAAGAGCGGCAGCTTGCTCGAAGTCCAATTTCCGCAGCACACTGTCCCACTCGATATCGCGCGAGTACGCGCGATTTACAATGACCAGGGCTATCCAGACACGGTCGTGCAGACCTCGGGCACGGATACCATCGTCGCCCGCAGCAAGTCTTTGAGCGTCGACGATCAGCGCGCCATTCTGGCCAAGCTTTCGGCAGTTTACGGGCCATCCAAAATTATCTCGGCCGATACGGTCAGTCCAACCGTGGGCGCGGAAGTGGCTCAGCGCGCGGCGTTGGCGGTGGGCATCGCCGCGATCGGCATCCTGGCCTACATTACTTACGCCTTCCGCAAAGCCGAGCACCCCTTCCGCTATGGCGTGGCGGCCATCATCGCCATGCTGCACGACGTGCTGGTGGTCGTCGGCACGGCCGCCATCCTGGGCCATTTCTTGGGTTGGGAAGTGGACGCGCTGTTTCTGACGGCGTTGTTGACCGTGGTGGCTTTCTCGGTGCACGACACCATCGTGGTGTTCGACCGCATTCGCGAAAACTTGCTGGTGCATCGCCGCCTGGATTACCAGACCGTCGTCAACCATAGCGTGATCCAGACTCTGGACCGCTCGATCAACACGCAGCTGACCGTGATGCTGACGCTGCTGTCGCTAGCCCTATTTGGCGGGCTCACGGTGCGCCATTTCGTGGTGACGCTGCTCATTGGCGTCTTCTCGGGCACTTACTCGTCGATCTTCAACGCCGCCCCCATCCTGGTGGTCTGGGAGAACCGCGACTGGCAAAGTCTTTTCCGGCGCAATAAGGCCGCCACGGCCCAGTAGCCTGAATGCAAAAAAAGAGCCGAGCACACGAGGTGCCCGGCTCTTTTTGTTTGGCAGCGCGGCTTCCTGGTCGTGCAGGAAGGCACCGAGCCGCTTAGCGAGTTCTCCCAGACCGATCTCGCGTCCTAGTGCATTGTCGGACCATGTGGTTGGATCAGCGGTAGGGGCCGCCACACGCCGGCGTGTGCGCCCTGGGCAGACATACAGGCGCATGGCGGCCCCTACCGATCCCAAACAGGTCCCCTGATCATGTACTGGTGGTTGCCGCAACTGGTCTAATGGCTGGCCAGCCAGGCCGCCGCGAAGTCTTTGCCATACAGGTAGATGGCCAGCGCGCCGAGGATAAGGAAGGGGCCATAGGGGACCGCGCTATAGGGCACATAGCGGCGTCGGACCAACTGCAGGATGATGTAGCCAAGGCTGAACAGCCCGCCGGCGAATATCGCGATGGTCAAGGACAAAATGACCCCAGGCCAACCCACGGCGAATCCAATCAGGCCAGCCAAGTTCACATCTCCCCCACCAAAAGCCACCTCATCGAGCGGTTGGCCGCGCAGGCGCTGTAGCAGGCGAGCAAACAATTCGGCCAGCAAAAAGATGCCCAACACAATGCCATAGCCAGCCAGGCCGCCCACCAGGGTTTTGATCCACCCGTGGCCGGGCGTTATGCCGCCCAGCACCGCCAGGGCGATGGCAGCCGGCCAGACGACGGCCCAAAGAATGAGCCGATGCTCGATATCGATGACCGCGATGAGCACAAATAACAGGGTTACCGTCGCCCCAGCCACAAATCGAATGGCCTCCGGGAAGATACCATCCGCCGGGCGCGCCGCCCACAGCCACAGATAAGGCAAGGCCGCGGCGCAGACCAGCTCGACCAGCACCGGGCGCACGGGCCGCTGGGCGGCACAGCTTGGGCAGCGCCCGGCGCGCAGCAGCCAATGCGCCAGCGCCAGCCAATAGACGGGCGGGAACACGTGCCCGCACTGGCGGCAGCGGGGCCGGCGCAGGGGATAGCAGATGTCTTGGTCATCAGGCGGAAGATTGTCGGCCAGGCTGTTGAGCAGAACGCCAAAAGCCAGGCCGAATACGCCCAAAACGAGGAGCATGGGCGCGATTATACTAGGGGTGTTAGAATTCACGCATGACGCCTTCGCGCCACTTGCCCCATACGGACCGGTTGAGTGTGATCACAGCGGTCATCATCCTGGCCTACGCCTTGACCCGGGTACTCGACTTGCCCTCGCGGGCTGTCCACACCACCCTCTTCGGCTCGGACCTGGGGTTCGATCTCAATGGCCGCGTCCTGATGCTGGTATTGGTGGCCGCGCTCATCAGCGCCGGCTCCGACACGTTGATACGGTCGCATCCGCGGTTGGCTGGCCAGTCCAACCGCAGCACGGTCATTCATTGGATTCTGCCGGGAGCCAGCGCGCTGGTGCTGGGCGCGGTCCTGAACCGCGTCCCCGACGGCCTTTTGTGGTGGCTGGGCCTGGCGCTCAGCGCCCTGGTGCTGCTCACCGTACTGATCGCTGAATATGTGACGGTGGATCGTGACGACCCGGCCTGGGAGCTGGCGGCGCTGGGCCTGACCGCGCTGGCCTACGGATTGGCGCTGGTGCTGTTTGCACTGCTGCGCAGCGTCAGCGCCCGGGCGGTGATCTCGGCCACGATTGGGGCATTGGTGGCCGGCGGCCTGGCGCTGCGCCTGTTTGCGCTCAAGGCCGTGCCTGTTGGCCGGGCCACGCGCTACGCCGCGGTGGTGGCGGTCGTGTCGGCCGAGTCAATTTGGGCGCTCAGCTATTGGCGCATTACGGCCGGCAGCGCTGGGCTGCTGGCGATGATCCCCTTTTACCTGGTCGTTGGCCTGGCCCAACAGCATTTGAGCGGACAACTGACGCGCCGCGTATGGGTCGAATACGCCGTTGTCGGTGGGCTGGGGCTGGCAATTGCACTGGCTTACGCCTTCGCATGAGGTTTGACACTCGAGCCCTTCCACCCCTATACTCGCTTTTGGCAGCCAACCGAACCAACCTGTATTATGGTGAGTATACAACGAGAAGGAGGTGAAGACAGGCAAAACGCTCCAATCCGAAGTGTGAAATAGCAAATCTAGCGTTCTGACCTATCTCTGGAGGAGAAGTCCTATGAAACGCTCTTTTAGCATGTTGCGGCTGCTTGGTTCAGCCGTAATTGTTGGCATCTTGGTGGGGGCCTGCGCCCCGGCCGCGACGCCAACTGCCGCTCCGACCGATACGCCAGCCCCGGTTGCGACCCAGGCGCCGGCCACCGTTGCGCCCACGACCGCTCCGACAAGCGCACCCGCTACGGCGGCGCCGACCACTGCCGCGGCGACAGTGGCCCCAACCACCGCGGCCACTGCGGCGCCCACCAGCGCGCCCTTTGCCCCGCTCAGCTTTTCCGCGCCAGACTGCAAGTATGGCGGCGAGTTCAAGTCGATGGAAGCCGTCGACGCGAACACCGTAAAGTTCACCCTCTGCTACCCTGACCCGGCCTTCCTGTCAAAGGCGGCCTTCGGCACGCTGAACATTCAAAGCAAAGCTTTCTTGGATGCCAACGGCGGCGACTCGAACAAGATGAGCGTCACGCCCAATGGCACCGGCCCGTATACGGTCAAGGAATGGGTGAAAGGTGACCATATCACCTTCGTGGCCAACCCCAATTTCTGGGGCACCCCGCCGACCATCAAGACCTTGATCTTCCGCTGGTCAACCGAGGCAGCTCAGCGCCTGCTTGAGCTCCAGGCGGGCACGGTGGACGGCATCACCTCGCCGGCCCCCGATGACCTCGCCAAAATCCAGGCCGACACGACCCTAAAGTTGTTCCCTTACTCGAACCCGAATATCATGTACGTCGGTATGAACAATACCATTAAGCCGTTCGACAACGAGGCGGTACGCCAGGCGGTGGCCATGGCGATCGACAAGCAGCACCTGGTGGACAACTTTTACCCGCCGGGGTCCGAGATTGCCGAGCAATTCATGCCGTCTTCGATCGTGCCCGGCTTCAGCACCGCGGGCGATGGTGCTGCCTGGTACAAGTACGACCCCACCGCGGCCAAAGCGGCCCTGGCGAAGGCTGGCTTCCCCAACGGCTTCAACGTGACGCTGTCCTTCCGCAACGTGGTGCGCGTCTACGTGCCCCAGGTGGCGCAAGTGGCGCAGGATATCCAGGCGCAGTTAGCGACCATTGGAATCAAGGCCACCTTGAAGCAGGAAGACTCTGGGCCGTTCCTGCAGTCCGTTTCGGCGGGCAAGGAGCAAATGTTCATCCTCGGTTGGGGCATGGACTACCCAGACGCGACCGACTTCTTCGACACCCACTTTGCCGGCGGCCTGAAATACTTTGGCACCGAATACCCCGATTTGGTCAAAGAAATTCAAGCCGGTGCGCAAACGGCAGATCCAGCCGTGCGCCAGCAGCACTACGACATGGTGAACGCGCTGATTAAGCAGCATGTGCCTATGATCCCTGTGGCCCACGGCGCTGCGGCTGACGCTATGAAAGCCAGCGTTGGAAACGTGGTCATCGGCCCAGTGAATGAGAACTTCCAGAACATGACGACCGCCTCGGGCCAACTGGTGTTCGACACCAATGCCGAGCCGATCAGCCTGTGGTGCGGTGACGAGAGCGATGGCGAGACCCTGCGGGCCTGCCTACAGCTCAACGACGCACTGTTGGGCTACAAGTTCGGCGGGACGGACCTAATCCCGGCGCTGGCTGAAACGTGGGATTCCGCCCCTGACGCGATGAGCTACACCTTCCATCTGCGCAAGGGCGTCAAGTTTAGCAACGGCGACGCGCTGACCGCCAACGACGTAGTCGCCTCATACGACGCTCAGTGGGACGCCAAGAGTCCGAATCACAAGGGCAATCAGGGTACGTTTGACTACTTCCTTTCGTTCTTTGGGAAGTTTTTGAACGCGCCCGCTTCGTCGAACTAGATCGACTCTCAAGGTTGCAACAGTTTGAGCGAAACTTAAGCGACTATGCTCTGACTGTTGCCTGGCAAGTTCGCGGTTGGGCGACAAGGTGCTGTCTGCGCGGCAGCGCCTTGTCGCCCAACCAATTGAATCCACCGACGCATATGCCGTGACGCAATTTCTACTCAGACGCATTGTTTTTGTGCTGCCTGTGCTGGTTGGGATTCTGTTCGTCACGTTTGCACTGGCACGCCTGATCCCCGGCGACCCGTGCTATATTGCCTTAGGCGAACACGCTACCCCAGCGGTTTGCAGCGACTACCGGCAACGGTTCGGCCTTAACGATCCCGTTTTAGTCCAATTCGTTCGCTACGCAACCCAGGTCATACAAGGCAATTTCGGCAATTCGCTCCGTAATCAGCGACCAGTAACCGATATCGTGCTTGAACGCTTGCCGATGACAATTGAAATCACCATTGGTGCAATGCTGTTTTCGACGTTCTTCGGAATCATTTTTGGAATTGTCTCGGCCATTCGGCAAAATTCTTCGATTGACGTCCTGACGATGGTGGGCGCCAACGTCGGCGTGTCCATGCCAGTGTTCTGGCTCGGATTGTTGTTGGAATATGTGTTTGCGCTGACGCTAAAGGGGACAGCGTTCTGGATTCCGCCGTCCGGGCGCCTGACGTCCGGCCTGACACTACCAAGCTTGGCGGAAACCTTCCACCTGCCCGCGCTCAGTGGTCTGGTCTATGGTTTGGTCACGCTGGCCTCCAATACCGTAACCTTTAATGCCCTCATTACTGGACATTTCGATATTTTTCGCGATGCGCTTTGGCATTTGATCCTACCTTGCGTGGCGGTGGGCACCATTCCACTGTCCATCACGGCGCGCATGACCCGCTCGGCTATGCTGGAAGTGTTGGGGCAGGACTACGTGCGAACGGCACGGGCCAAGGGGCTGCGCGAGCGCGTGGTGGTCATGAAGCATGCCCTGCGCAACGCCCTGCTGCCGGTGGTGACCATCGTGGGCCTTTCTTTTGGCGGCCTTTTGAGCGGCGCGGTGCTGACCGAGACCGTCTTTTCGCTGCCGGGGGTGGGGACACAGCTTGTGACAGCAATCCTGGCGCGTGATTACCCAGTGGTGCAGGCATTCACTGTAGTAATCGCGGTAATCTTCGTCGCGGTGAACCTGGTGGTCGACATTTCCTACGCCTATCTTGATCCGCGCATTCGACTGGACTAGTTAGCCACCCATGGCCGTTGTCCCATCCTTTAACGATTTGCAGCGTGAACCGGCCTCGAAATTGGCGGTGCGGACCCCCTTTCAGGACACCTTTCGGCGCCTGCGCCGGCACCGCTCGGCCCAAGTGGGCGCGGTGGTGTTGGGCTTCTTGATCCTGGTAGCAATTTTTGCCCCTGTTATCGCGCCGTATGATCCAATCCTGCCCCTGCGCGATGTCAAGCGGCGCGCGGCGCCCTGCATCCACCTGCTGGGCTGCCCCACTGAACAGCCCCAGCACATTTTTGGGATCGATGGCAACAGCCGCGATCTGTTTTCTCGAATTATCTTTGGGTCACGGCTGTCGCTGACCATCGGCCTGGCAACCGTGACCTTTGCGATTGCCATCGGGACGGCGCTGGGCGCGGTCGCCGGGTACGCGGGCGGCTGGACGGACAACATCATTATGCGCGTTATGGATGTGCTGCTGGCTTTTCCCAGCCTGCTGCTGTCGATCGCTATCGTGGCCGTGCTCGGCCCGGGCCTGATCAACGCGCTGCTGGCGATTAGCTTTGTCTCGATTCCCGTCTATGCGCGCATCGTGCGCGCCAGCGTGCTGCAAGTCAAGGAGCAGGATTTTATCTCCGCTTCGCGCGCCTTGGGCGCCTCGCCGCTGGGCACCCTGGTGAACCATGTCCTGCCCAATGCCATCACCCCGCTGATCGTGCAAGGCACGCTCGACATCGCCGGTGCCATCCTCAGCGCAGCCGCGCTCTCGTTCCTAGGTCTAGGCGCCCAACCCCCCACCCCCGAATGGGGGCTGATGCTGGGCGAAGAGCGCAACAGCGTCTTCAACGCGCCGCACCTGGTCCTGTTCCCTGGCATCGCCATTATGATCACCGTGCTTTCGTTCAACTTGCTGGGCGACGGCTTGCGCGACGCCCTGGACCCACGCCTGAGCCAGATGGGCATCAAGGTGAAGTGAGGTCCAGACCGAATCCGGCTGCCACGCTATAATTAGAGAAGAATCGAAGGGAGGCCCGAGGAAAAACCTGAAACAGCAATTCCGAAATCAAACCGATTTTCAATATGGTTTAGCCAACCCAGGAGGAGAGTGCAGATGAAACGCTCGCTTAGTCTCATGCGGCTGCTCAGCATTCTGGCAGTTTCGGCGATGGTCATCACGGCCTGCGCCCCAGCCGCTACGCAGGCACCAACCGCAGCCCCGCAACCGACCTCCGTCCCCGCCACACAGGCTCCCGCGCCCACGGCCGCCCCCACGACTGCCGCGGCAACCGTGGCGCCAACCGCCGTGCCCACCACGGCGCCAACCGCGGCGCCGAAAGCCACCGACACCGCCGCGGCCCCTGCCAAACCCAAGGTCATAACCATTGCCTTCCAACAGGAACCAGACGTGGTTCAAGGACTGTTCAGCGCCATGTCTTACGCAGCCTGGGCCAGCCAGCTGGTGCTCAATGGCCTGGCCAAATGGGATGACAAGAACAACTTCATCCCCGAATTGGCCACCGAAATCCCGACCACCGACAATGGCGATGTTTCTAAGGATGGCCTGACCATTACCTGGAAGCTTAAGCCAAACCTGAAGTGGTCGGATGGCCAGCCGCTCACCTCAGCCGACGTCTTGTTCACCTGGCAGGCGTTGGTCAGCAAAGACAACGCGCCGTACAGCACCGCCGGCTACACGCAGATCAGCAGTATCGACACGCCCGACGCCACGACCGCCGTACTGCACTTTTCCTCGCTGTATCCGCCGTGGCAGACTCTATTCACCTCCGGGCCCAACAACCAGGGCTTTCTTCTGCCCGAGCACATCCTCAAGGGCAAGACGCACCTGGAGAAGGAGCCGGAAATTCACCAGCCGACCGCGGCTTCGGGTGTGTGGATGATCAAAGAATGGGTTGCCGGCGATCACATGACCCTGGTGCCCAACCCGAACTACTGGAATGGCAAGCCCAAGCTGGACCAGATCAACATCAAATTTGTGCCCGATTCAACAACCGCCCTGGCGGCGCTGAAGACCGGCGACGTGGACATGGTGCCAGACTTTCGCGAGTCTGACATCGCAACGATTTCAGCCCTCGAACCCCAGGTCCACCTGGGTGTGGTCGGTGGTCCCAGCTTTGAGCACTACTTCTTCAACTTGGGCACCACCACGGCCCCGGTTGGCAAGGGCAAGAGCGATATTGCCGGCCCATGCCCGTTGCAAGACGTGAATGTACGCAAGGCCATCATACTGGGCATTGACCGTCAGACCTTGGTGGATACCTTGCTCGCTGGCAAGGTCCAGGTACCGGCTACATTGTGGCCCAACTCCAATTGGAACAACACCAGCCTGCAGCCTTATCCGTACGATGTGGCCCAGGCCAACCAGTTGCTGGATACCGCGGGCTACAAGCTGGGGTCCGATGGCATCCGCGCCGGTAAGTGCGGTGGCAAGGACGTCAAGCTGTCCTTCAACTTCGAGACCACAGACAACTCACTACGCAAGGACGTGGCAGTGGCGGTGAAGGACATGCTGTCAAAGATCGGCGTCGAGTTCAAGCCGCACCATATACCGGCCGGCACCTTTTTTGGCTCCTACACCGAGGGCGCCGACATGACCACCGGCAAGTTCGACATCGCCGGCTTCACCACCGGTTTCTACCCCGACCCGTACACCGACAACTTCCTGTGCACGAGCGTGATGAGCAAGGAGAATCCCGGCGGCGATAACGACTACCACCTCTGCGATCCCAAGATGGACGACCTGTTCGCCCAGGTGAATGCCAGCGCCGACCCGGCAATTCGGAAGAAAGCCCTCGACGCGGTCCAGCAATATCAGTATGACAACGCACTGTTTATCCCGCTCTACACGCGCGCCGATGTCTATGGCTTTGTGGATCGTTTTGTCTTCCCGGCCCACAGCGTGATTAGCGGCTTTGCCTGGAACTCCGAACAGTGGGACGTTAAGTAGTCCTGAAAACGCAGATTCGGTGCGCCCGCGCTGCGGGCCAGCCGAATTTGCCTGGCGGTGGGCCAGGGGCTTAGCCCCTGGCCCACCAAACCGCTCCGGGCAGGTCGCGAACAGGTGGTGAAATATGGGACCCTATATCATCCGGCGCGTGCTGCAGGCGCTTTTCATCCTGTTCATCATTACGGGCGTGTGTTGGACGCTCACCCGGCTGTCGTCTGACCCGCTCGCTCAGTATGGCGGCCGGCAAGGCGTCTCTGCCGCGGACCGCCAGGCGCTGGTCCACCGCCTGGGCCTGGACCAACCCCTCCCCGTGCAGTATGTCACCTGGCTCGGCCTGGTGCTCCACGGTGACCTGGGCGACTCCTTCTTCTCCCACCAACCCGTGGCCCTGCTCCTGTCACAGCGACTCCCCATGACGATCGTCTTGATGTTCACGGCCGAGTTCTTCATCGTCATCCTGGCGCTGTTTTTGGGAATCATTGCGGCGGTCAAACAGTATTCGCTTATTGACAACGTCATCACGTCGTTTTCGTTCGTTGGCTACTCGATGCCGATTTTTTTCATCGCCCTGGGGTTGATGCAGATCTTCGCGGTCCAGTTTAAGGCCTGGCACCTGCCATATTTTCCAACCGGGGCCGATATCTGGAAGTTCACGGATCCGACCGCCTTGGCCTGGCATCTGGTATTGCCAGTCAGTTGCCTGGTCATCATCCAGGTGGCCGGCTATTCGCGTTTCCTGCGTTCCAGCATCTTGGAAGTGCTGGGCCTCGATTACATCCGCACGGCCCGCGCCAAGGGTCTGGTGGAGCGCGTCGTTTTGTATCGGCATGCCCTGCGCAACGCGGCCCTGCCCTTCATTACCATCTTAGGGCTCGACATTCCGTTCCTGCTCGGGGGCGCGCTCGTCACCGAGACGATTTTTGCCTGGCCGGGCATGGGGCGACTCTTCTGGGAATACGCCCAGCGCGGTGATTATCCTGTTGTCAATGGCGTGCTGCTCGTTACCTCAACGGCCGTTGTGTTCTTTACCATCGTCGTGGACGTGGCCTACACCATGATTGATCCGCGCATCCGGCTGGGCTGAGCCCTCGAGGAGAACCCAATGTCCGAAGCTACCGCCGATCAATTCTCTGGAGCGCCGGCCAGTCTGCCAGTGCCCCAAACGGCCTACCGGCCTCTCACACCCAGCGAGCTCGTCTGGCGGCGGTTTCGCAAACACCGCCTGGCGGTCGCCGGCACGGTTGGCATCCTGCTGCTGCTCGCTTTCATCCTGGTGGGCTCGGTCGTCGTGCCGGAGGGGAATGCCAATCATGGCAATCTGCGCGAGCGGCTGCTGTTGCCCAGCGCCCAACACTGGTTTGGCACCGACAGCACCGGCCGCGACGTGTTCAGCCGCATCATTTACGGTGGACAGGTATCGCTCTTCATTGGCGTGTCGGCTGTGCTGTTGGAAGTGAGCCTGGGCACCATCGTGGGCGGCCTGGCGGCCTATTACGGGGGCTGGCTCGACGCGCTCCTGATGCGCTTCACCGAGGCCATGCTCGCCATCCCCTCCCTCTTCCTGCTGATTGTGTTGGCCAAATTCATCGGTAATAACATCCCGACCATCAATCTATTCGGCCGCACGTTTAGCGGCAGTGTCGGCGTGGTCATTGTGGTCATCGGCGGGACGTCATGGATGTACTTAGCCCGCATTGTCCGCGCCAACGTGCTCTCCATCAAGGAGATGGATTTTGTCTCAGCCTCGCGTGCCTTAGGCTCGGGCAACGGCCGCATCTTCTTCACCCACCTCGTCCCCAATACGCTGGGCGTGATTATCGTGTCGACGACGCTCGGGCTGGCGAACGCGATCCTGACCGAGGCGTATGTGTCGTTTCTGGGTCTGGGCGTTCAGCCTCCCACCGCCACCTGGGGTAACATGATGGATGATGCCCAAACCTTCATTCTGCAGGGCATCTGGTGGATGTGGGTCTTTCCCAGCCTCTTTATCGTGTTCACAATCTTGTGCATCAACTTGATGGGCGATGGGCTTCGCGATGCCTTCGATCCCAGGCACCGCATCTAGGCCGGATCGCCGCGCCGCCCGGCTATCCCGCCGCTCGTTCCTTCGTCTGCTGGCCATAGGCAGCGCCGGCCTGGCCGGCTGCGGTTTAGCCCCTCGCGCGCCGACAACCAGCACTGGCGCGCTGACCCCCGCTCCACGCCCATCCCTGGCACCGGCGCCGCAGGTAGAGGCCGGCCGCGTGATCCCGGTGGACGATCTGTACGTCAAATCCTATCTACGCACCCCCGAACTCGTACCGCGCGAGAACTGGCAAATTCAGCTGGGTGGCCAAATGCGCCAAGCGCACACACTCACCTGGTCTGAGTTGCAGAGCTTCCCGCTCGTCGAGCAAATGCACACCATGGAATGCATCGGCAACCCGGTGGGTGGGCGCCTGCTCGGCAACCTGGTGTGGCAGGGTGTGAGCTTGCGAGCATTGCTGGCTCTGGCCAACCCGACGCCGGCCAGCGACCACCTAATGATTTCGGGCGTCGACGACTATTTCACCTGCGTGCCGCTAGACCTGGCCATGGACGAACGCAGTATGCTGGCCTTCAGCGTGGGCGGCCAACCCTTACCGCATACCCACGGCTATCCGGTGCGGGTGCTCCTGCCCGGGGTATATGGGCAGAAGCAACCCAAATGGGTCATCGCGCTAGAGGCCGTCACTGGCGCCCAACCCGGAACGTGGGAACGCCAGGGTTGGTCAGACCAGGCGATTATCCAGGTCAACTCACGAATTGAATACCCACGGGATGGCGCCTCGATCCCGGCGGGGCAACGTCTGCCAGTCAGCGGCGTGGCGTTCGCCGACACGTCGGGGGTGGCGCGGGTGGAAGTCAGCGTGGACGGCGGGTTGAACTGGAGCGATGCCAAGGTGTATCCGGGTCCATCGACCATGGCCTGGACCGTGTGGGAATGGGATTGGGCCGCGCCGGCCGCCGGTCAGCACACCATCAAGGCGCGGGCGACCTCGGGAGCGGGACAGACCCAAGTGGATGCGGGAGGGTTTCTGGCCAACGTATTCCCGAACGGTACCAGCTCCATCCATTCCATCGTGGTGACGGTCTGATCAGCGTCCTTTGGGACCCGTGTCGGCAGCAGCGGCGGCCTGCTTCAGGCGCTTGGCGCGCCAGCCAATGAGACGCTCCTCGCCCCGCAACAGGCGCCGGATGTTTGGCCGCAGGGCCCACACCAACAAAATGAGAGCACCGACGCCATACAAGATGAACGCGGCCGGGGCCTGCTGCGCATAGGCCCGATAGGCAAACACGGCCGTAATGACCAGGCCGGCGGCTATGGTGGCCAGCGAGGCATAGCCGATGCCGAAGAGCACGACCAGGCACACCGGCGCCGCGATAACAAAGCTCCAGGGCCAAATCGCCAACGCGGCGCCCACCGTCGGCGCCCCACCCGCTCCGCCCTTGAAACCCAGAAATACCGAATAATTGTGCCCGACAATGGCAAACAACCCGGCCAGTACCATGCCGATAACTTGCGTATCGGCCGGCAAGATGAGCCGCGCCAGCCACACACAGGCCGCTGCCTTAAGGGTGTCGAGCACGGCGGTCAGTACCCCGGCCGGCACGCCGGCGGCGCGCATCGCGTTCGTCCCACCGGTGCGTCCGCTGCCGACGTCTCGCACATCCCGCCCAGAAAACGTCTTGACGACCAGAAACCCAAATGGGATCGAACCGATGACATAGGACAAAATAATGACTAAGAATAGCATGTGAGTTGCCTCCGCTAGAACCTTACACCAGCCAGTTCGCCGCCTCAGCGAACGCCGGCTGCTAAGGCACTGAGTTCAATTGGACTTCGCGCACCTGGCCTTCACGTATCGCAAAGCCGCGCATCACCCAATCCGATCCACTGGCCGGCGCTAGAATAATATAGACCGCGTCGGGGTAATAGGCGCGGTCTACATCGGTGGCTGAAGGCAAAGGCTGGCCCGCCGGGTGCGAATGAAAGATGCTGCATACCTCCCAACCGGCCGCCTCGATGTCGAGCATAGCCCTAACCTGTTGATTGGGATCCATGAAATAGTCGTAACGGCTGTGCCGAATATTCTCAATGCAGTAGACCCGTTGAACCTGCCCATCAAGTCCGGCCAGCAAGCCGCACGCTTCTTCTGGCCACAGGCTGCGAACATGATCGACCATGGCCTGCCGGTGCTCGTGACGCAGCGTCAATTGGCTAATCACAACGATCTGGCTGGCCCCGGCCGGATTTACCCCCGGCGGGGCACAGCGCATTATAGCCCAAACGGACATTGACATTACGGCGCCAAATCGTTAGAGTGAGCTTGTTTTAGGCATGGCTAAATCGAGAATCCGGAGAAGTGAAAACATGCCCCCCACCCTGTCACACGCCGAAGAAGACTACCTGAAGGCCATCTATGAGTTGGCGGAAGACAGCGGCAAGGTCAGCACTTCAGCCCTGGTCGCACGCTTGGGCCGCAAGGCACCCACCGTCACCATGATGCTCCAAAAGCTGGCGGATCAAGAACCGCGTCTGATCGACTATGAGCGCCATCACGGGGTCTCACTGACTCCGGCTGGGGCGCAGATTGCGCTCGAGATCATCCGCCATCACCGGCTGATTGAGCTTTATTTGGCCGAAGCCTTGGGCTACGAGTGGGATAAGGTGGATGCTGAGGCCGAAAAGCTCGAGCACGTTATTTCGGAAGAATTCGAGGACAAAATCAGCGCCATGTTGGGCGACCCAACCGTTGACCCGCACGGCGATCCAATCCCGTCCAAGGACGGCTCGGTGGCCCCCCTGAGCCACATGACACTTTCCGACGTCGAAGTCGGGCAGTTGGCCCGCGTGGTGCGAGTGCGCGACGACGATC
>Ga0070730_10003209_pt1 | contig 14731 bp, 8 predicted proteins | sample Coa_R1_3_FD_66447 | JGI IMG/M metagenome (GOLD analysis project Ga0070730, IMG submission 66447) | Surface soil microbial communities from Centralia Pennsylvania, which are recovering from an underground coalmine fire - Coalmine... | ecosystem: Environmental > Terrestrial > Soil > Unclassified ...
ATCAACAAGTCGCTGGAGAAAGACCGCCGGCTGCGCTACCAGACCGCTTCCGACCTTGAAGCCGACCTGAAGCGTTTGAAGCGCGATACGGACTCAGGCCGCTCTGCTGCTGTGCCGGTTGCGACTTCATCACCGGCTGTATCGGCGACGCCCTCATCGCCGGCCGTGTTGCCAGTTTCCATTTCGCCATCGGTGGGGCCGCCAGGGCAGAACCTGGGGCCCCCGCCACTGCAGCCCTTGGCCACGCCCGGCTCCGGCACAACAGCGGCTTCACCCGCTCAGCCCGCCGCCACACCATCAGGAGCGATTGAAGCGATGCGTCCAGTACCAGCACCATCACGCAAGTGGATGATGGCGGCCGTTGCAGCGCTCATCGTCATTGGCGGATTTGCCGGAACTTATTTCTATCTCCACCGCGCCCCGGCGCTTACCGGGAAGGACTCGATTCTCCTCACTGACTTTGTAAACACCACGGGCGATTCCGTGTTTGACGGAACGCTTAAGCAGGCGCTGGCGGTGGACCTCGGCCAGTCGCCTTATCTCAACGTTTTTTCGAGTGAGCGGGTGCGCGAGACGCTGAAGTTTATGGGCCAGCCGCCGGACGCGCGCATCACCGGCGAAATCGGGCGCGAAATCTGCCGGCGCGACGGCATCAAGGCGATGCTCACCGGCTCGATTGCGAATCTCGGCAGCCAGTACGTGATCACTCTTGATGCGGTGAATGGGGCGACGGGCGACACGCTGGCGGAAGAGCAGGCACAGGCGACGAGCAAGGAGCAGGTGCTCGAGGCGCTGGGCAAGGCCACGACCATCCTGCGCGGCAAACTGGGCGAATCGCTCGCCTCTATTCAGAAATTCGATAAGCCCCTGGCCGAGGCCACCACTTCATCACTCGAGGCGCTCAAATCTTTTACCCTTGGCGAGGCGGAGTTCAACAAGGGAGAGCAGCTCGCCTCCGTCCCGTTTTACAAACACGCCATCGAGCTGGACCCCAACTTTGCTTTGGCTTACGCGCGCCTCGGCACTATTTACAGCAATGTACACCAGCAGGAACTGATGCAGCAGTACGAGCAAAAAGCTTTCGACCTTAAAGACAGGGCGAGCGAGCGCGAAAAAATCTATATCACCGCGCATTATTACAGCGACAGCGGTCAAATCGAGAAAGGCATTGAAACCTACGAGCTTTACAAGCAAACCTACCCGCAGGACATGATCCCCTGGAATAATCTGGCAGTAATGTACAACCAGTTGGGACAGTTTGACAAGGCGCTCGAAGATGGCCGGCAGGCCATGCAACTGGCCCCGGACATTGTGAACGGCTATGGGAGTACCGCCCGGGCATACATGGGCCTGAACCGGCTTGATGAAGCCAGGACTGTCCTCGGGAGCGCCTTGCAGCACAACTTCGGTGGTGCGAGCGTACAAATGGGGCTATCTCAGATCGCACTCGCGGAGGGTGATGACGTCGCGCGGAAGCGCGAAGATGCTCTGGCGGCGGTCACGCCCGATGGCCAGGCTAATGTAACCTCTCGCGATGCGCGGCTTGCGGCCTCGCGCGGCGAACTCCGACAAGCCAGCCAATTATTCAAGCGCGCGCAGGAGCTCTATTCGCAACTTAAACTTAAAGATGGCGCAGCCGATATGGCATCGGAGCAGGGCACTATTGAGGCGCTCTTCGGCGACCGGCAGCAGGCCATTAAAGACGCCAGCGCCGCATTGACATTGTCCCAAAACACCAATGTGAAGCTGAGTGTCTCGACCGCCCTAGCTCTGGCGGGTGAAGACGCAAAAGCGCAGGCCCTGGCGGGCGAAGCGGCCAGGAGCCGCCCGCAAGATACCCTGGTGCAATCGGTTGATGTGCCCGCCATCCAGGCCGTGATTGAAATGGATCACGGCAATGCGGCGAAAGCGATTGACTTGCTCGAACCGGCCAGGCCCTACGATCGTACTGACCATACGACGCTTTTTATCCGCGGCCAGGCTTACCTGAAAGCCAACCGCTCGAGCGAGGCTGAGCGGGAATTCCAAACGATTATCTCAATGAAGCATCTTTTTCCGGCTTCACCTTTCATTTCACTCGCCCAACTCGGCCTGGCGCGGGCTTACGCTCTGGCGGGTGACAAAGATAAGAGCCGGACCGCCTATCAGAATTTCCTCGCTCTCTGGAAAGACGCCGACCCCGATATTCCCATCCTCCAGCAGGCCAAAGACGAATACGCCAAGCTGAAATAACTTCTTTGTAGCGCGGGTGTCCTCACCCGCGGAAATCTTAATTCCGCGATTCTCTCTTTGTTGTGCGGGTGTCCTCACCCGCGTTTTCAGTTTTCTTTGTGGGTTTACTCACCCGCGGTTCAGGATAAGAAAAAAACATATCGCGGGTGAGGACACCCGCGCTACACCCCCAAAAAATTACGCCCGACTCCACTGACTTTCTCAGTCAATGGAACCGGGGGCTTGTTTTGGATAGTGCCGTCGCAACCTTTATTGTAGCGACTGCATATTTAGGATTGTCCCCAAAATGGCCCCAAGGATTGAGTAATTGCCGTTCACACGACGGCCATATCGGGAGCGGCCGTAATAGCCATCGCTATACCCCCGTTGGAAACCCTGGCGGAAATAATAATTGTAATCATTCTGGCTCACATAATACCCACCATAGCCGTAGTTGGCGTCCTGATAGGCAAAGGAGTCCTGGAAGTCGGGGCGCCAGCCATCCTGGCGGTCCGCCTGTCCGGCGAGAAAGCCCTGCTGATACCCGTAGTTCACGCCCTCCCGAAGCATATTGGCGCCGTATTGATTCGTTTCGTAATACTGGCCGCCACGATAGTACCGATAGTCCGAAGCGGTGTAGAAGTATGGGTCGTTGTTGTAATCGTAATTTTGGAAGTTCACTTGCTGCTCGCGTTCCTGGTCATAATACTGCTGATAATAACGGTATTGCGCCATGCGGTGTTGTCCCTCGAGTTCCCCTCTGCGCTGCTGGTAGAAACGTTGTTGGTCGTTCTCATTTTGCCGGAACTTAGCCACTCGCTGTTGCTGCTCCCCTATTAGCTGTTGTTGACGCTCTTGTGACAGCCGGGCTTGCTGGTAATTTCGGTTTTGCTGCCCTCGCTGCTGGACTTGCTGTTGCCAATTCTGGTCCTTCTGCCACTTTCCACGCTGCGCCATTTGTTGATTCTGTCGATCCTGATTCTGCTGCTGTTGCTGCGCGGCCTGTTGCCTCTGCTGGTTTTGCTGTTGCTGTTGGGCGGCCCGTTGATTCTGCCGATCTTGGTTCTGTTGTTGCGCGGCCTGTTGCCTCTGTTGGTTCTGCTGCTGTTGCTGGGCGGCTCGTTGATTCTGCCGATCCTGATTTTGTTGTTGCTGTTGGGCGGCCCGTTGATTCTGTCTGTTCTGGTTCTGCTGTTGTTGCTGGGCAGCTCGTTGATTCTGTCGATCCTGATTCTGTTGCTGCGCGGCCTGTTGCCTCTGCTGGTTCTGCTGTTGTTGCTGGGCAGCCCGTTGATTCTGTCGATCCTGATTCTGTTGCTGCGCGGCCTGCTGCCTCTGCTGATTTTGCTGTTGCTGTTGGGCGCGCTGGTTCTGCTGCTGTTGGGCAGCCTGTTGCCTCTGCTGATTTTGCTGTTGCTGTTGGGCGCGCTGTTGCTGTTGGGCTTGCTGTTGTTGCTGTTGCGGCGCACGCTGTTGTTGCTGCGCCGGCGGCGGACCCTTTTTCTGCCTATGCTGGTGCTTCTGGTCTTGCGGCGGTTGATCCTGGGCGCTGGTTGGTATGTTCATTCCCACCAACCACACCGCGCAGATTACAGCCGCCATCACAATCCGATTCAGGAAATTAATTTTCATGACACGCCTCCCAAATAATCCAATCGCTCCATGGGTACGGCCCCAGAAGGGGCTGGCCACACGGAGCCTGACTAACAAGCTGGCCACCATCTTCAACTTTTTCCTTTTTCTATTCGTCCCTCACCCGATATCTGGAGGTACACTTCATTTATACCTTTGGCGCGAATCGCTGTCAGTTCACTCCGGCTCACACCTCTGGTCACAATTGCTCATCGATCAATTCGCCGTCAGGGGGAGTTTGATGTTGTGGGTGGTCGTGGCCGCGTCGGGAAGATGAAGTTGAGCGTGTCCAAGGTCGTTCAAGCACACTGAACAACCTGTTAAGGGCGTCTACAAGGGCTTCATGGCGCCAGAGATCAGCCCGCCATTATCCCGGCAAATCTGCCATGTGGCGACGTACGGTTTTTCAGTTTCCCCGTCTTCTGTGAGTTTCTTCACCACCAGGTGGACAGTAGCGGTGATCGTATTGCCCTCCGCCTTGGCGACCTGCGCCTTTCCATCCTGTGTGATGTTTTCAATTCGAGCCTGAGCCGCCGCGAAATCCGCGAATCCTTGAGCGCTGCGGAGTTGAGGGGCGAATCGGCCGTAGGCCTCCGTCAAAAGAGCCATGTGCTCCAACGAATCATAAAATTTGCTCAGAACCAAGTCCGCGCGTTGCTGGTCATTCCAGTCGGCGGGGAAATCTGAATCCCTGTACGCGTGGTCTGCCCCGTCCCACGCCCTGGCGTATTGCGCGCGGGCTTGCGCATGCTTCCCCTGGAGTTCGTAGGCTTGCCCCAGCGCCAGGAGCAGGATCTCATCGGACTCCAGTTTCTTTTGCATAATGCGGTTTTTTTCCACAAAATCCGTAAGCTTGGAGTAGAGGGCAGGCTCCAGCACTTTGCGGAACTCATCCCCCTTCCACTTGTAAACGGCCCATGGCCAGACGCGCGCGCGTATCGGCCCGTCGTCATCCGGGCCGCTGCCTCCCTCCGGCGGCGTGAACCAGAAAACGATTTGCTTCCTGCCATCCATTGTGGAGCCGGTTATTTCCAGGCATCCAGCTCCAGTCGCCGTGATGAGATTGCCGTAGTCGCCGTGCCTCAAGCCCCAGACGCTGATCCAAGAGGCGCAGCCAGGATCCCCCGCAGTAAAGACCGCCTCCGGCCGGCCGTCACCGGTAAGGTCTTCCAGCTTGAGGTCGGCAACCTTCAAGACCTCGGGATTCAATTGCCCGTAAGCCTTCAGGGGATCGACAAGCAGACCCAGGTTGGCCAGATTGTGTTCAGCCCTTTCGTAAACGGCGAGCACCCGGACGCGGCCGTACTCCCGCTTAACGCTGTACGCAATGAAATCGTCAACGCCTTCCCCGCGCACAATCCCGCAGGCGATGTTCATCAAGTGAATCTGATTGAACGGGATCTTCGATGGGTCCAACTCGTGCTGGCCGAATTTAATCCGGCCAAAGCCTGTGGGCCATTGTTCGGCCAACTGTTGCGGGGTGATGCAGCCCGGTTGCACTTGAGGAGGCGGGGCCTGCCTGACTTGCGACACGGCCCCGTGATCCACTAAGGCAAGAAACAGCACCGCGCCCACTATGGCGCCGCCGATGAGACTTGGGATCCGCGAGATCAAAAACATGCGCAGCCTCCTGTGTCCTCCGCGCGTCAAGCTCCGGGCAATCCGTTTAAGGATTTGATATCTTGTGCATCCGCGCTCCCAGCAGCGCGCAGTCAGACCGGCGCACGCGCCACGAGCCGGCAAAAACCCGCGCCACCGGTCCCTGCGCCGTGAGGTCGCTGGCGCGAATCGTTACCGGGACCATCGCAATGCCCGTCGTTCCGGCCTGGGCCCGCCCGAGATCAATGATGGTGACCGATTGCGTTCGCGCGAACCCGGCGGCAAACTCCACAAAACCTTTTTGGAGCTCCGGAGCGAGATGCTTGTACGCGCGGACCAAATCGCCTTCGTTGATGGCGTCGTAGTAATCCTGCACTGCATCGCCAGGCTCGGAGCAGGGAGGTGGGGGCGGATCTTTCTGGTGGATATCCCACGCGCGCCCGAACTTCTCCCTGGCCTGCTCAGTCTTGCCCAGATTCTCGTAGGCCTCCCCCGCCGCAATCAGGTATTGGGTGGAAGTCTCTTGGGCAAGCTTTTGTTCCGCGGCGGCCAAAGGTTCCGCGTACAAACCAGGAACGAGAACCGGTTCGAACCCGTCCGATACCCACCGATAGGCGCCAGCCGGCCAGCGAAGGCCCTCCGCGTGGGGCGCGCCCGGCGACTTTCGCCAAATGACCAGCAGACAATTTCCGTCGCCCGCAGCGTACTTGAGTTCGTAAGGATAATTTGAGTTGGAGCGGAGAAGAAAAACAAGGCTGCCTTTCTTCCACCCCCAGATTTCGATCGCATCGGTCGCAGTAAAAATAATTTCGGGTTGCCCGTCTCCGTTCACGTCGTCGAGTGTCAGCTTGGCATGATCGGTGTCCGCGGGCCCGAGCGGGCCGATAAGTTCGAGTTTCCCTGCGCGATTGTTGATAAGGGCCAGCACCGCGCGCCCTTCATCGCTCGTTTCCGCTGTCTCGAAAGCGATGTAGGCCTCCTGCCCCCGGCCAGGCAAATTGACGCAGACCCAGGAAAGAACTTTTACTTTGTTAAAGGGCACGCCCGCGAAATCAAATGTCTTGAGCTCTTGGTTCACTTCATCCAGGAAAGCAATTTGTGCATTGGCAGGCGGCCACCGGCGGGCAAGATCTTCGATTCTGAAGCATCCCTGGTCTGACTCGAACTTCTTTGGATGAGTTGCGCATTCTCCAGGAGTCTGCGCCCTCGATCCCTGGTTCGCAAGCTCGACAAAGAAAATGGTTGGAAGGATCGCGGCTATGAAACAAACACGGACAAACTCTTCAAGGGTGGATAAAGGGTCCTTCATGATGATGCCCCATCGGGTGCCCTGCTTTGCTACCCTGGATGTTAACCCAAATTTCAGTTATCTCATCCTGGCCCGAAGGAAATATAAAATTGGCCGTATTAGCGGGTGGCGAAGACTTGCGCGGCGAGTCTGCCGTTCTTAATCTCATGTGGGCTTCGCATTCCGGTCTTCCGCGCGATTTGATTTTTTAGTTGCGTAGCGGCCCTTTGGCTTCCCACTCACCCTTCGACTTCGCTCACGCTTCGACTTTCGTCCAACGTCCAGAGCAACCTCGAATGGATGGCCCTGCGCCTGCCAAAGGGGTCGGCCCTTCCACTCCCGTTCATTGTCCCAAGCGAGAGTCGAGGGATGAGCGAAGTCGAGCCGCGGCCTTTAAGCCGGCATTTTTATTTAAGGTCAAACCAGCCCGGTTAAAGTCGGCCTCTACGAATCGACCAAAGAGTTTTTCATTTAACTGCTGGGTTTGGAGTTCGCGAAAAAATAGGGCCCGCGTGACACATTTCTCCACCTCGCCTATCGGTGCATCAGGCATGAAGGATGAGGGGAAATGTCGGGCGCCAGACTGTACCGGCGGTGGGCCAATTGGCCTGGATTCCTTATGCTGCGTCCGGCGTCTGTTGCCTGCTGGGCGGCTGGTTTTCAAGCGAATTGGTCAGGCGCCAATTTTCGCCGAACGTGGCGCGCAAACTGGCGTTGGGACTGAGCGCCATCGTATTGCCTTCCATCCTTACTGGTTCCCCTCGTTCAAGTCTCTCGTGGGCGCTGGCGATTTTCAGCCTCGCCTATTTCGGGCAGCAGTCGTGATCCACGCTGGTAATCCGAAACATCTTTATCCCCTACCACGCCAGTTAGAAGTTAGCGGATCTCGCCGATGCGTTGCCCTTGCAGATACTTCCTCCCAACCTCAGCGTCGATCATGACCTTCTTGTTCTGGAACAGCATCACGATGTCAGAGCCGCCGAACATGAAGAAGCCGAACTCGTCGCCCTTCTGCAGCCTGGCGCCAACCTCGGGGGTCAGATTCACCGAAGAAACAGCGCCCATCCCGATTGGCAGTACGGCGACTAAGCCCACCTCCGGCGAGTCAATGACGATCAGGCCGCGTTCTTGATTGTACTGGTAGGTGTCCCCATCCATAATCTGGAGTCTGCCGTCCGCCTTGCGGATTAGGTTCAAGTAGACCCGGCCCTGGATCCTGCGGACTTCCTTGATCTCACCGGCGACAGGTACGTGGTAGCGGTGATAGTCGTCGACGTTCAGGAAACTGTGGGTGTAGATGCCGTTCTTGAACGCGTCCTGGTACGGGCTGTCATGCAGGAGCTTCGCGATCGGCCAGGTAACGCCCTTAACCGTGACCTTCGAGTTCGCGTCAATGTCCCACGCGCCGGCGAAGACCGAATCGGCCGGCGACACGATCACCTTGTCGTTGCGAGGCTCCGCGATCGGCCGCTTGCCGGGTTTTACTTCGCGAGCGAAGAACTGGTTGAAGGTGAGCCAGCCGCTCGGTTCGGCGAAGTAGTCGTCGATGTGGAAATTGGGGAGCGCCGTGAAGGAGGGGATTCCCGCCGCCGACGCAGGCGTGTCCAGGAACTCGCCCTTCGCGTATTTCTTCATCCAGGCGTTGAAGCTCTCGTCACGATTCAGCCGATCCTCCGGCGCCTGATCGATGATGTAGGTGATTTTGAAGGCCTCAGGAGGGGCCTCCGAGTGGGTCGGAATCGCCGTGACGAGATCGTCCAAATGGTCCAGGAACGCTTCGGTGTTCTCGATGCCCCTGAGGTCCGCCGTCTGAATCGCGCCTTCGAGCGCCGCCCGCAAGTCTGGTCGCGCCTTCAGCAGATTGACCAAGTCCTCGACGACCGGGACATGCCGAGTCGATCGCTTCGGTGTCTGATCGCCGGCGGCGGAGGTCAGGACGACAAGAGACACAATGACACCCAGCACGGATATCCGCCACGTGTTGTCCAAGAGCACGCTCAATGCTCGGTACCCGTGCCGGAAGGTCCTGTCCAAGATTTCCATTTTGGCATTCCGAACCAGGGCAGTATACTCCCCACCGTGCCGTCCGCAATCAAAATTATGCACTCCAGACGCCAGCGCGCCCTCTAGCAGTTGGGTGTGCGCCTTCGGCATGGAGTCAACCGGCGCCTTGACCCGTTTCGCATGCTGCAATCGGGAGGTCTGAGCCGCTCCTCGATCCCAGATCTTTTCCGAACCAATCAGCCGGAAGGTCGGGTCCTGGTAGAGTCTCTCCGCATCGTTGAGGTATTCGTAACCAGCCAAACGGCTGTAGATCGATTGCCGCAGCAGGTCGGAGAACGGCAACTGCGTGTTTTTCCCGCGGCGTGAATCCGTCAGATGCTGCTGGATTAATTCTCCAAACCCGAGGCGCTCGTCGAGTTCGCGCACCAGAACCAAGCCGCCGTCGGACGTGACCCGGAGCCTTGGAAATCCACCTTCAGAGAACTATTAAAGGAGAGTTGAAATGGCCCGTTTTGTCTCTCACCCATTAGGTACTGATTTTCGGAGCGTCTTTATCGCGTTCAGGCTCGCATGAATATTGATGACGGCGACGATCCGAAGATTCGGAATTACAGCACAAAACGGAAATGCGGGATCAGGCATGAAGGATGAGGGGAAAGGTCGGGCGCCAGACTGTACCGGCGGTGGGCACTGAGCCGTTTGAGGGAATTGAGCGCGATCACTTCCACCTGCCAGCGAAATATATTTCCCAAAGTGTGCAATATGGTACAGACAGGCGGAAAATTAGAGAGTAGCCTGTAGACGCCAGACTGGGGAAATGAAGAAATTATGAATTGTGAATTATGAAAGGAAAACGAAAAAGAATGGATGTTAAGAACCTGCGATTGTCGGCAAATGGAGCCATTCGTGCAAACCTCGCCTCTCGAGGAACGAAGCTGGAATGTCCTTTAGAATCAGTAAACGTTTCCACTACAGATCGGGACGGAGCGGCCCGGTAATTCAAAGTCACTCGCCACTTCAAAAACTGAAACAGCTTAAGGTAAAGGTTTAAGTGTAATATATTTAGTATTACTAAATAGGTTAATTTTTGCCTCCTTCCCTCCCGCGCCGGTCACACAAAGAACCATCGCCCACTCTCCGCGTGAACCTTGACAAAAAGTTGGACTCATCATATGAATCTGACGGCGGAGGAAAAATGGAGCTGAGGAAAGACCCGATCACCCAGAGCTGGGTGATCCAGGAAGATGGCGAGGGCAACTGGCCGGCTGATTCGGCGTGTCCGCTTTGCCCGGGCCAGGAGGCGTTAAGCCCCAAGACGATTTATGCCTATCCCGGAGGTGCGGCGGATTGGGAGGTCCGGGTGATCCCGCACCTGCGGCCGCTCTATCGAATTGAAGGGGACGCACAACGCCGCGGGGAAGGCATTTACGACAAGATGCGGGGGCTGGGCGCGCACGAGATCATAGTTGAAAGCCATGACCATCGCCTGACGCTTACGGAGCAGAGCGACGAAAACGTGGCACAGGTTTTGCGGGCCGCCGTTTCAAGAATTTCGGATTTGAAAAGAGACATGCGATTCCGCTACGTCACTTTTTTCCGCAATCAAGGCAAGCTCGCGGGCCAGGACCTGGGGCACCCTCATTCCCAGATTACGGCCACGCCCTTCATCCCCCGGCGCGTGAGCTATGAGCTGAGGTCATCCCGGCGTCACTATGAGCTTAAGGAGCGTTGCCTGCTTTGCGATGTCTTGAAACAAGAAATGACGCAGCGCGAGCGGACGGTTGAGTGGGATGATCTTTTCGTGGCGTTCTGCCCGTTTGCTTCGCGCGTTCCTTACGAGACCTGGATTCTGCCCATCAACCACCACTGCTCGTTCGAAGAAGACATAGCTTCCCCGGACCGTCAGCTTCATTTGGCGAGATTTTTGAAATCTGTCCTTCGGCGTCTCGAATCTGTGACGTCAACCTACCATCTGGTCTTACATACGTCTCCGAATACCAACGCCAAATTCGAAAAAATCGGCCACTGGAAAACTTTAACCGCCGATTATCACTGGCATTTTGAAATCCTCCCCGTTATTCCCGCCAACTCAAAATCCTACAGCTTGAAAGAGGTTTACTACAACTCACTCCTTCCGGAGACTGCGGCCGCTGAGTTGCGAAAGCTGTCCCCCGAAGTTGTACTAAAAAGTTAGGGCTGTATCAGGTGGAGCAGGCCAATCCGTCCTTGAAAGCCCGGTGTGATTTGAACTGCGGTGTGCCATTTCATGTTTAGTTCATAGTCGGCCCTTGTGCATGCGCGAGGCAGAGACCTATTTACCGCTTGCCAAGGGACGCGGAATCAAAACTCGTCTTCCTGGCGCTCTAATCCTCCCCTGCGATTAAAGTATTTTCCCCGACCTGCCGAATAACCAGATGACCGCTATCGAGGATGAGCGGAGTTCCCGGGTTATGAAAATTTAGGTCGATGAAAGTCAAACTGATTTGATGCGGCGCGCGCCATGAATAGCTGGCGCGCCGCGCGGAAAGGGGTGCCCGTTTTTCCGGCGCTCTGATGAAGTCGGCGAAAGGAGAGTGTCTAGTGAAAATCCTTATTGCAGAGGACGATGAGGTTTCACGCAGAATGCTTCAAGTATTTCTCCTGCGGTGGGGATTCGATGTGGTGATCGCGGAAGACGGCGCGGAGGCCTGGCGGGTGCTCGAAGGCGGCGACGCTCCGAAGTTGGCCATCCTGGATTGGATGATGCCCGTGCTGGATGGCGTCGAGATCTGCCGCCGGGTTCGACTGGCCCCGCGAGCTTCTCCTGCCTACCTCATTCTACTCACCGCCCGAGGCGACAATAAGGACATTGTGCGAGGTCTCGATGCCGGGGCCGATGACTACGTGACCAAACCTTTCAACCAGGAGGAACTGCGCGCCCGCCTTAATGTGGGGGTGCGGGTGGTGGAATTGCAGACCAATCTTGCCGATCGGGTCATTGAGTTGGAGCGCGCCCTGGCCGGCGTGAATCAACTCCAGGGACTTTTGCCCATCTGTTCCTACTGCAAAAAAATCCGTGACGATAAGAATTATTGGCAACAAGTGGAAGGCTACATTTCCTCGCACTCGGAAGCGCAATTCAGTCACGGAATTTGCCCTGACTGCTACGAGAACATTGTGAAGCCGGAGCTTGGGAAAGACATTTCTAACAGGGAAGTGGTGAAGTGATAAAGACTCATTTCAGACCGGGCAGCCCGCCTTGCCACACTTCGCTGGCACGCGTCCTGTCATTCGCCGCGATATTTACCTTTGTGTCGTCAACAGTCGCCGTCATGGCGCAGGGCCAGTCCAATATTTCGGTTATTACCCAGGCAGCCCAAATCCGCAAGCTTACGGCCCAACAAGCGCGGCTGAAAATCCCTGTGAAATTACGCGGCATCATCACCTACAACATTCCGGAGTGGGGCACAACCTTTCTTCAGGATCCCACTGGGGGCGTCTACCTCCAGACGAAGGGCATGGACAACCCCTTTCGTGCCGGCGATCTCGTTGAGGTGCACGGTGCGACCGGCATCGGCGAATTTGCGCCCGTCGTTGAACATCCGATAATTCGGGTGTTGGGTAAAGCCACACTGCCTGCTGCCCATCTTTATCCGGTTGAAGACTTGCTAACCGGCGCGGAGGATAGCCAGTGGGTCGAAGTGCGCGGCATCGTACACTCTGTAAAGTTCTTGAATTATGCAAAGCCGCCTGCCCAGACCGAAGGGCCGCGGGCTCTGGTGCTGGGAATTTCAGCCGGCAACAACAATTTTAGAGTTTGGATCAAAGACTATCCAGAGGATAAGAACCTCTATGTATCCTTAATCGACTCAGAAGTTGCGCTTCGCGGCGTTTGCGGAACTTTGTTCAATGACAAAAGGCAATTGCTGGGCATTCAGCTTCTCGTTCCCAGCATGGATCAGATGCACATTGAAAAATCCTCCAGCCCTAACCCCAATGCACTTCCCATTGTCCTCACCGACAGCCTGATGCGGTTCTCTCCGGAAAAAGTCTCGGGCCACAGGCTTCGAGTGCAAGGGGTCGTGACTCTTGTCAGGAAGGGGGAATACATTTTTGTTCAGGACTCTTCCGGCGGAGTCATCGTTTTGAGTAGTCAAAAGGATATAGTCGAGCCCGGAGACCGCGTTGATGCCGTCGGGTTCCCAACTGTGGGTCAGTATGTCCCTCAATTGGAAGATGGTGAGTTCCGCAAGATTGGACGCGGCACCACGCCCGTTCCCGTCGACCTAACGGGCGCCACGAGTTTGAGCGGCTCCCATGACGCTGAACTCGGCAGAATTCAGGGGCAGTTAATCGACCAATCGATTCGGGGCCCAGATGTCCGTCTGCTGGTTCAGAAGGGAAAAGATACATTCACGGCGTGGCTCCCCAATGGAGCGACCGACCATGCAGTGCGCTCCATACCGCTTGGCAGTGTCATTGAAACAACCGGCGTGTGGTCGGTTGAAACCGACCCGTATCGAAACCCGCTGACCTATCGCGTTTTCCTTCGCTCTTCTCGCGACCTCATCGTACTTGAGCGGCCAACGTGGTGGAGCATCGGGCACAGCCTGTGGGCGTTGGGGCTGACCATTGGCCTTTTGCTCGTGGTGTTCGCCTGGGCGGCAGCCTTAAGACGCCAGGTGAGCGGACAAACTGGCGTTCTCCTCCTTCGCCTGCAACGTATAGCAGGTCTGGAGGAACGCTACCGGCTTTTATTCGAGCGCAACCTGGCGGGGGTCTTTCGCTTAACGTTGGACAACCGCATCGCTGAATGTAATGAGGCTTGCGCGCACATTCTCGGTTACTTCTCGCGCGAAGAACTCTTTCCAGTACACGTTTCACAAGTCTTCGCCGACCCAAAATTCCAATTAGCCACGCTGGAGCGCTTGAGGCGGGAAAAGGTTTTGACGAATTACGAAATGTCCTTGAAAAGGAAGGACGGAGGCGCGGTCTGGGTTTTGGCCAACCTGAGCTTGATTGAGAAGGATGGACCGGGTTGGATTGAGGGCACTTTCATCGATATCACGGAAAGGAAAAAGGCGGAAGATGCGGTCAAAAAGGCCGAAGACCGGTATCGCGACCTGGTGGAGAACAGCGGCATCTTAATCGGCACTCAAGACCTTGACGGAACGGTCTTAAGCGTCAACCGGGCGGGTCTCAAAATCTTCGGTTGTGACCGGGCAGAGGATCTGGTGGGGCATAACCTAAGCGAGTACCTTGCCACTAACGTTCGCGACCTCTTCCAGTCTTATCTTCAGGGCGTCCAGAAAAACGGCCATGCCCACGGCCTGATGAAGGTGCGCACCCGCCAGGGCGAGCAAAGGATGATTGAGTTTGACAATTCCTTGCGTCACGATGGCCTGGAGAAGCCCATCATTCGATGCATAGGCCGCGATATAACGGAGCGCAAACGGGCAGAGGATGCACTGCGCTCCTCCGAGGAGCGAGTGCGCCTCCTGCTGGATTCGACGGCTGAGGCAATTTACGGCATCGATTTGCTCGGCAACTGTACTTTTGCCAACGCCGCCTGTCTGCGCATTTTGGGTTATGAGAGCTCTCAGGCTGTTATGGGCAGAAATATGCACGACCTCATTCACCACACCCGGGCCGATGGGACTGCGAATCCTGTGACCGAGTGCGGGATTTACCAGACGTTCCAACGAGGATTGGGAAGCCATGTTGATACTGAGGTTTTGTGGCGGGCCGACGGGACCAGTTTCCCGGCGGAGTATTGGTCTTATCCAGTACGGAGCGGGGCGAAGGTGGCTGGCTCCGTGGTTACGTTCCTGGATATCACGGAGCGCAAACGGGCAGAGATCGAATTACGCACAGCCAAAGAAGCTGCCGAATCTGCTAACCGCGCCAAAAGCGAATTTCTCGCCATCATGAGCCATGAGATTCGAACCCCCATGAACGGGATTATCGGGATGACCGAACTCACACTCGATACTCCGCTCAACCCGGAGCAGCGGGAAT
>Ga0070730_10003210_pt1 | contig 14728 bp, 14 predicted proteins | sample Coa_R1_3_FD_66447 | JGI IMG/M metagenome (GOLD analysis project Ga0070730, IMG submission 66447) | Surface soil microbial communities from Centralia Pennsylvania, which are recovering from an underground coalmine fire - Coalmine... | ecosystem: Environmental > Terrestrial > Soil > Unclassified ...
CAGCGCCTGGTCGGCACCCCATTCAAGACGCCGGACGACGCGGTTGGATGGTTTGGAGCAATGCAGTCGCAGGACTACCCGGCGGCGAAGTGGGCCCTAGGCCTGCGCGTCAAAGGAGCGTCCGAGGCGCAAGTCGATCGCCTCTACGACGAAGGCACCATCCTGCGCACGCACGTGCTCCGCCCGACGTGGCATTTCGTCCTGCCGAACGACATTCGCTGGATGTTGCGCCTGACCGGGCCGAGGATCCACCAGGGCATGGCGGGGCGCTACCGCCGGCTCGAACTCGACGAGGGGACGATCACGCGCGCGCTGAACACATTCTCAAAGGCGCTGACGGGCGGCAAGCAGCTGACCCGTGTTCAGCTGGGCGACATGCTCCGCACCGCGGGCATCGCTCCGGACGGGCAGCGGCTGCCGCACCTGCTGGCGGCCGGCGAGCTGACCGGCCTGCTCACGAGCGGCGCCCGTCGCGACAAGCAGCACACGTTCGCGCTGCTCGAGGAGCGGGTGCCGAAGGCACCGACGCTCGACCGCGAGGAGGCGATCGGCGAGCTCACACAACGCTACTTCCGCAGCCACGGTCCGGCGCAGCTGCGCGACTTCGTCTGGTGGTCAGGCCTCACGCTGGCCGAGGCGCGGCGCGGAGTCGAGCTCGCGGCCAACGCGCTCGACCACCAGGAAGTCGACGGCAAGAAATACTGGTTCGACGCCGCCCTTCCGTCGACGCGGGTCGGCGCGCCCGCCCACCTGCTGCCCAACTTCGACGAGTACACGGTCGGCTACACGGATCGCTCCGCGATGATGCACCCGGTTCATCCGTTTCGCCCGGAGCTGTTCGCGTTTTCGAGCATCCTGGCCAACGTGGTCACGATCGAGGGTCAGGTGGTAGGCGCATGGCGACGGGCGGAGACCAAGGACAGGCTGCGTGTCGAGGTGCGACCGCTCGCCAGGCTGATGGCGCCCGAACGTGCGGCGGTGGATCAGGCGGGCGCACGCCTCAGCAAGTTTCTTGAGCGACCGGTCGAAGTGGTCTGGATGCCGGCCTAGTTAGTCGGGACCACGTGACCAGGGCCTGAACCGCGTGGCCGGCGGAATGGTCATCAGGCGCCCGTCGTCGGTCTTGACCAACCGCCAGCCTCCCTCGTGGACCTTGCGGTGGTGGTAGCCGAGCACGACCAGGTTGCCGAGCTCGGTCGCCCCGCCATCGATCCAGTGCCATAGATGGTGTCCGTTCCTACACTCTCCAGATGGCCAGGAGTCACCTAGTCAGCGCGGGATGCAACCACAGCTCATAAAGCTGCGCCTGAAGGCTCCGGACGGGACCGTGGAAACGCCCTGGGCCGAAGACCTCGGAGAAGGCCTGTACAGGCTGGACAACATCCCTTTTTCTTCGCATACGGCGTTTCAGCGGACGATGTCATCCGAGCGGCGCCCGAGGGCGATGGCTACCTCGCGTTCACCAAGCTCGTCAAACGCTCCGGCAATCGGACCCTCAGGATCGCCTTTAAGGAGAAGGTCACAAAGACCGAGCCGCTACTCGCCCAACTCAGCGAAATCGACGTTGGATGGGAAGGTGCTTTCTCAAAGCTCATCGCCCTCAACGTTCCCCCAGAGGTCGACCTCGATAGGGTCGTCGATCTCCTCACGACATCCGGGGAAGACTGGGAGTACGCGAATCCCACTTGGGAGGAGCTGCACTCCGGCGAATGACAACAGTCCTCGGCCACTAAGACTTACCCCGCGAGCTGGCCCACATTCCGCCAGGAACGGATTGCCTTCGCTCCAGTAGGTCGGCCGACCACAACCGGGCCAGCGGTACCCGCCGTTTCGGGCGTTCAGCCCCCGCCGCATCGCGCCAGAGATCTTGCGCGTCGTCTTCCCGACTTCGATCACGCGCACTGGCGCTGGCGGTCGTAGTAGAGGCTGCCCGCGGTGCTCTGGCGAGCATGCCGAGGATCGCCTGCTCATCGAATGGAGCCGCGGTCCTCGAGCGCTTGAGTGCCTGGGCCGTCCGCGCCATCACCATCAGGAGGCAAAGCCGATCTCGCCTGCCTCCAGCGCCTACACGCACTGGGGCATGGCCGCAATCTCGCCCTAAAAACCACTCACTTGATCAGAGCCTTGTAGAGCACCTCCTGCCTCCGCTGAGCCTCCGCAAAAGCCCTCACAGCCGAGGCCCGCGGCCGATACACCCGCCCCGCCCCTCCTCCCACCGCCCCGCCCAATCCCAACCGCTCGAGCACATAAACCGCCGCCCCCCGGCTCGACGCCTCCAACCAGCCCGGCTCCACCGGCCGCCCCGTCGCGTCCGCGACCATCTGCATCCACGCCGGCGAGCGCCCCATCGCCCCGCCGCTCGCCACCAGGCGCGTCGCCCGAGGCGCGACCGCGTCCAGGCGCCGGCTGATCCGCGCCAGCTCGATTGCGACCGATTCCAGCCCCGCCTGAAAGATCTCCTCGGCAGTCGATGAGAGGGTGAGCCCCGCGATCGCCCCGAACGCGTGGGCCGCGTACCCGGGCCCGCGTTCGCCCGCAAAGTGAGGCAGCACAGTCAACCCGTGCCGGGCGGGCGCCATCGCCCGCAGCCGCCGCTCGAGCCCCGGACCGCCGACCCGCAGCGTCGCATCGAGCCACTCGCGCAGATTGCCGCCACTGCTCAGCGCCCCACCGGTGACGAGCCGTGCGCCGTCGAGGCGGTAGCGCCAGAGCCCTTCAGGCAACTCCGCGCCCACCCCCGCGGGGTGCACGACCCGCATGGCCGCCGTCGTCCCGATGGTCACCGCACGGCGCGAGGCCACGGTGCATCCGCTTCCAAGATTGGCTAGCGCCCCGTCGCCCAACGCGTGGAACCAGGGCACGTCGGCGAGAGCCGGCCACGCGCGGCGGTGCCGAGGCAGCAAGCCGCGATCGGATTCCGCGATTGGAGGCAGGCTGGCCTCCGCGACCTCGAGCACCGACAGCAGCTTCTCATCCCAGCGCGGCCGGCCGAGGCGCAGCAGCCCCGTCCCCGACGCCATCGAGAGGCTGGTCCCCAGCCGGCCGAAGAGCTGCCAGAAGAACAGGTCGCCCAGGCTGACCCAGCGCACGGGCCGCCGCCACAGCTCAGGCCGCGCCGCGCGCAGCCACGCCAGCTTCGCCGGCCAGTAGCTCGAATGGATCGGGCACCCGGTCCGCTGGCGCACCGCCTCCGCATCGAGCCGTGCCCGCAGCCGCTCGCTCGCCGCCGCGCTGCGCGTATCGCTCCAGAGATACACAGGCGTGAGCGCGCGCCCGGCGTCGTCCGCGCCCAGCAGGCCGTGCCAGAAAGTCGACACGCCCACCCCCGCGATGTTCCCGGCGGCGCGAGTACCCGCGGCGTCGAGGACGTGGGTCAGGCTCCGGGCGGCGAGGCGCAGAAGAGCGTCGGCATCCGCCTCGCCTTCACGCGATGCGTACGGATGACGCACCTCGGTGCGGCGCACCACATCGCCCCTGGCGTTGTAGAGCGCGGCCCTGAGGGACGACGAGCCGATGTCGAGCGCGACCGCGTATTCCGTGGCCGCTCTACTCCGGGGCCGGTTCTGGATTCGCGACCGACGTCTTGCCCAGGGCCTGAAGGCGAGTGGGCAGAATGGTCAGCTCCGGGATGTGCGCCCGCCTCGGCAGCGCGAGCAAGAAATAGCATGCCTCGGCCACGTCTTCGGCACGCAGCATGGCCGCCGCAACCTCGGGCGGAGGAGGCACGGGCCGCTTCTGCAGGATCGGCGTGTCGGTGACGCCCGGGTTGATCATCGAGAAGCGCACTCCATGCACGTGCTCCTCATAGCCCGCGCCTCGGCTCAGCGCGCTCATGCCTGCCTTGCTCGCCTGGTAAGCGGGGCCGCTCCCGTCGGGCCACTGGCCGGACACGCTTCCGATGAGGATTACGTCGCCTTTGGCGCGCCGCAGCTTGGTCAGCCCGGCGTGGATGAAATAGAAAGCACCGTTGAGGTTGACGGCGATCAGGTGGTCCCACACCTCGGGCGTGAGGTCCTCCAACCGGCGTTGCTTGACGTTGTCGCCGGCTGCGCACACCAGGATGTCGAGGCGTTCGAGCGAGTCGACGAAGGCAAGCACCGCCGACCGGTCCGACACGTCCAGCTTCACCGGCCCGCGCCGTGAGACCGCGTGGCACGTCACCCCTTCGGCGGTGAGCCGGTGCACGATCGCGGCGCCGATCCCGCTGCCGCCGCCGGTGACGACGGCGACCTTGCCCGCGAGAGACTCAAGCACCCAGGAAGACCTTGATGTCGTCGGTGGGCCCAGCGGCCAACTCGGCGAAGGCGGCAGGACCGCGATCCAGGGGCAGTACGTCTTTCAGCTCACCAATTCCGGCTCGGCCCTGAGCGAGCAGGTCGAGCGCACGCGAGAAGTCGGAGTCCTCGTAGCCGAAGACTCCGCGGATGGTGTGGTTGCCGCGCACGACTCGCCGCCATGGGAGGGCAGTCTCGTCGCTGTGCATGCCGATGAACACCGCGGTGCCGCCCGGGCCGAGCAGGTCGAGGGCGATCCTGCGCGTCGACTCGGTGCCGGCCGCGTCGACCACGAGCTCGACACCGGGCTCCACGCCCTCGGTAGTCTCGCGCGCATCGCGAGCGCCCAGCCGCAGCGCGTGCTCGCGGCGCGCCGGATGGCGCTCGATGACGGCCACGTCGGCGATGCCGTGGAGCAGCGCCGCCTGCATGCAGGCCAGGCCGATCGTCCCGGCGCCGATGACGACAGCGCGCTCGACGCCCTCCGGGGCGCCCTTGCGGATGGCGTGCACGCCGTTGGCGAGAGGTTCGACGAGCGCGCCCAGGCGCGAGTCCATGCCCGGCGGCATGACGAAGAGGCAACGCTCCGGCACCACGACGCTGTGGGCAAAGCCGCCGGGCACCGCGACGCCGACGAGGTAGCGATCGGGGCACAGGTTGCGCCGGCCGTGCCGGCAGTACCGGCAGCGGCCGCAGCCGACGATCGGGTTGACGGCCGCGCGCTTCCCGATCCACGCGCGGTCGACGCCCTCGCCCGCCGCGATGACCTCGCCGGCGAACTCGTGGCCCATCACCAGCGGCGGCACCCGGTTGGACATCATGCCGAGATAACCCTCGACCTCGGAGCCGCAGATCCCGGCGGCCTCGCTGCGAACCACGACCTCGCCGGGTCCGGCGGACGGCTCGGGCCTCTCCTCCACGGTCATCCGGTTGGGTCCGTGCCACACGAGCGCCCTCACGTCGCGGTAATGCTCGCCTATTGCGCGCCCGTCGAGGCGGTGCGAACATCTATTCGCTGTGCCGACCCCGACCCGCGAGGCGATCGAGCTCGGCCTCAACACGGCCGACCCGACCATCCTCGTGATCGACCTGAACTGCGCGTTCGCATCCATCGAGCAGCAGCACGACCCCGCCCTGAGAGGCCGGCCCCTGGCCATCGCCGCCTACGCCACCGACGCCGCCACGATCGTCTCCTCCTCCCGGGAGGCGCGCGATCTGGGCATCAAGACGGGCATGAAGGTGTTCGAGGCCAAGGCCCTCTTCAAGGAGATCCTGGTCCGCGAGCCAAACCCGCCGCTTTATCGCCACGCGTCGGATCAGCTCATCGACATCATAGAGCGCCACAGCCCGGACGTCCTGCGCATGTCGATCGACGAGGCGTCGTTGGATCTCGCCGGCACGCCCGGACTGAAGAAGGTCGGGCCGGAAGGAGTGGCGCGTGCGATCAAGGCCTCGATTCGGGAGGAGATCGGCGAGTGCGTGACGTCGTCGGTGGGGATCTCGACGTCGATCTGGATGGCGAAGCAGGCCTCGAACCTGGACAAGCGCGACGGCCTGCAGCGCATCGACCACACGAACCTGCTCGCGGTGTTCGCACGCCTGCGACTGACGGACCTTTCCGGCATCGCCGAAGCGACCGCGGCCCGGCTGGCCCGCGCCGGCATACACACTCCACTTGAGTTCCTGCACGCGACCAACGCGCGCCTCGGCCGCGCCGGGATGCACAGCGAGGTGGCCGACGGATGGGGCCGCCGGCTGCGTGGATTCGAGGTCGCGGGCTTCGAGCACGCCGCCCGCAAGAGCTACAGCCACTCGCACGTGCTGGCCCGCGCGACCACCTCGCAAGGGGAGCTGGAAGAGCTGCTCATGCGCCTGTGCGACATGGTCGGGAGGCGGCTCCGCGCGGGCGGCCGCCGCGGTCGCGTCGTGTCGGTCGGCGCCGTCTACCGGCCCGAGGAAGAGGGCCATTTCTCGAAGCAGACCACGCTCACCCGACCCATCTCGACGGGCGACGAGATCTACCGCACCGCGCTCAAACTACTCGCGGCGCGCGACCGGCGACGTCTCGTCGGCACTCTCGGGGTCTCCTTGTCGGGGTTGAGCGACGCGGAGGCCGGGCAGCTGGACCTGTTCGCGGATCCCAGGCATCCGAGGCACGAGCGTCTCGAGGCCGCGGTCGATGCCATCCGCGACCGGTTCGGCGAGGACGCAATGCAGCGCTCCCGACTGCTTGGCCGGGCGAGGGTGGTGCGCGACCGGATCGCGTTCGGCAACACGGGTCACCCAGACGAGCGGCGCTAGGGCCCCCAGAGCGATCGTTGCGCCCTCAATGACTCGAAATAGGTTGCGCGCTCACCTGGTTGAACTTTTTGCTGCAGTTGGGCTGGTGAGGAGGTTTTGCCATGGGCACGTGGAAGTTCGATCCGCTTCACACGCAGGTGGAGTTCGCGGCCAAGCATCTCGGCATGATGACGGTGCGTGGCCATTTTGCCGAGGTCACCGCTGGTGGCACCATCGACCCCGAGCACCCCGAGAAGTCGCAGGTCGAGGCCACCATCCAGACCGCCAGCATCCGCACCCACAACGAGCAACGGGACAAGGACCTTCGAGGGTCGAACTTCCTCGAGATCGAAAAGTACCCGACCATCCACTTCAAGAGCACCAAGCTCGAAGTCGACGGAGACGACAAGGCGACGCTGACCGGCGATCTCACCATCAAGGGCACGACCAAGCCCGTCAGGCTCAGAGTGATCAAGTACGGCGAGTTCAACGACCCGAACATGGGCCACCGCATCGGGTACGCCGCCGAGACCAAGATCAATCGAAAGGATTTCGGGATGCGGTTCGACATGATGCTCGACGGCAAGTACATCGTCAGCGACGAGATCCAGATCAACATCGAGGGCGAGATCGTCGAGGCTGCCGGCTGAGCGCCTGAGGCTCAGTCGTGGAGGGCTTGCTCGAGGCTCTCCAGGTGGGCGCGCATGTGCCGGCCGAAGTTGGCGATGAACCGGCCGACGGTCATCTCGCGGCCGGCGATGCCAAACATGCCGCTGCGATCCAGCTCCTCGTCGGTCAGCTGTCGTAGAAAGTTGGCCGACCGCTCGGTCGTGCGCCGCAGCGCCTCCGAGACCTCGACCTTGGTCGCTCCAGCGTTGCGCACGGCCTCGACGATGTTAAAGGCGTCGTGAGTTTCCGCCGTTTCGTAGACGGGCCGTCGCGCGAGGAGCTGGCAGATCCAGCCCAGGGCGACGTCGTTGCCGAGCGCGCAGTGGTACGCGATCGCCGCCACGGTCTTGGCTTCGGTTTCGACCCGGCCGTGCCAGGCGGCATCCGGGCACGCGTCGATGAACTGCGCGACGGCCGCGGCCGCCTCCTCCAGGTCCCTCGCGGCGTCGTCCTGCATGCTCACCTGAATGACGTTAATCGACGCGGATGAACTTGTGCAGTGCCGGCCGTGGCGGCGCCAGGCCGTAGCTGTTCGAGGCGCTGACCTCTCCGACATAGAAATCGCCGCGCGAGTCGATGGCGATGCCGTGCGGAGCGAAGAACACGCGGTCGGGCTCGGGTGCGCCCCACTCGGCGAGGATGGTGCCGCTCGAGTCGCGCACGGTGATGCGAGGCGAGAGGGCGTCCTCGACGACAAACTTCGCGCCCGGCGGACCCTGCACCGTGCGGCCGAGCTCGGACGTGTAGTAGTTGCCGTCGGGACCGCGCACGATGTTGTTCGGGCAGCTCATCCCTGTCCACGCGCCGACGAACTCGCCGCTCGCGCTGAAGACCTGAGCCCGCTCGTTCTCGCGGTCCGAGACGAACATCCTGCCGTCGGGCTCGACGTGAATCCCGTGCGGGATGATGAACTGAGATGGTCCGTCGCCGGGATTGCCGAAGGAGCTCACCAGCGCGCCGGTCCCGTCGAAGCGGTGCAGTCGCGCGTTGCCGTAGCCGTCTGTGACCATCACATGCCGCCCGTCATGGCTCGGCGCCGCGCCGGTCGGAAAGCAGAACGGCGGCCCCGACCTTTGCACACTGCGGTGGTAACCGCGCCGGTAACCGGTCACCTCGGTCTGGTCGGGAGCGCTGATCTCGAGCTGCAGGCGGCCGTCGGGTGAGAACCGTCGGACCGCCTGGCCGACGTCGTCGACGCAGTACACCGAGTCGTCGGCGGCGATGTGGATTCCGTGCGTGCGCTTGAAGACGCCATCGCCCCACGCGGTCACGAACTCGCCGTCGCGGTCGAACACGACGACGGGAGGCTCGCCTCGCTGCAGCACGAAAACGCGGTCATTCGAGTCGACCGCCACGCCCGGCACGTCACCAAGGCGCATGCCGTCGGGCAGGCGCCCCCAGCCGCTGACCCAGCGATACCGGAATGCGCCGGAGCCGACGAACAGATCGGTCACGGAGCGGTCACGCCCAGCTCGGCGGCCAGACCGGCGATCGCGCTGTGGGTGGCCGCCGGCACGGGTATGCCCTCTTGGGTCCGCTGCCGCCGGGCGCGCCACTCCGGCTCGCCGGGCATCAGGATCTCGTCGAACCCCGGGGCTTTGGGCGCCGTGTGCATGCGCTCGGCGAACTCGCTCACCTGCCTCGCAAATTCGGCCCGCGGAAGGAACCTGCCCACCTCGATGGCTACGAGCAGCGTGCCGTTGCCGTTGTCGTAGCCGGGGTTTGAGGACGCACCGCTACCAGAGAGCACGCCCGCCATCACCTCCGCCATCACGCTCAAGCCGAAGCCCTTGTGCCCGCCGAACGTGGTCAGCGCGCCGCCGTCGTAGAAGGCGGCGGTCTCCTCGCTGGGCCGCCCGTCCTTGTCGACCACGGCTCCGCGCGGCGCCTTCGTCCCGGCGGCGTGAGCCACCTTGAGCTTGCCTTCCGCGATGGTCGCGGTGGCGAAGTCGGCCACCAGCGGCGGCAGGTCGCCGCGCTGGGGGGCGCCCCAGGCGACCGGATTGGTCCCGAGCAATCGGGTGTAGCCGCCGTACGGTGCGACCGCCGAGCGGGCGTTGCAGGTCATGAACCCCATCAGGTCCGCGCGGGCCAGCTTTTCGATGTATTCGCCCAGACGCCCGATGTGGTTGCAGTGCCCGATGGTGACGAGGCCGACGCCGTTGGCGCGCGCCAGCTCCGCGGCGGCGGCGGCGGCGGCCTGGGCCGCCGGCTGCCCCCAGCCCCAGCGTCCGTCCACGCGCGCGGTCGCGCCGCCAAGCGAGTGAACCTGGGCGCGCGCGCCCGGCTGGACCTGGCCGCTGCGGACGTTGGCCACGTAGGAGTTCAGCCGGATCACACCGTGCGAGTCGTGGCCGGCCAGGTTGGCGTCGACAAGCGAGGCGGCGACGACCGACGCGAGGTCTTCCGGGGTGCCCACCGCTTCGAGGATCGATTGGCTCAGCCGAGCCAGCTCGGCCGCCTGGAACAGAACAGCGCGATCCACTTCTTTTAGGGCATGGTAGGGCGTGACATGAGCGGCAAAAGCGGACGGATCGGGATCGGCGTCGTCGGCGCGGGCGGCATCGTGCGTGACCGGCACGTTCCCGGCTTCAGGCGCATCCCCGGCGTTGAGCTGGTGGGCGTCGTCAACCGCAGCGCCGAGTCGTCACGGCGCGCGATGGAGGAGCACGGTTTTCAGCGCGCGTACAGCCACTGGCGCGAGCTGCTGGCGGACCCGCAGGTCGATGCCGTAGTCGTCGCCACGTGGCCATACCTGCACGCTCCGATCACTCGCGCTGCGTTGGACGCGGGCAAGCACGTGCTGAGCCAGGCGCGGATGGCCATGGACGGCGCCGAGGCCCGCGCCATGCTTGCCGCGTCGCGGGCGCACCCGGAGCTCGTGACGATGGTGGTCCCATCCCCGTACACGCTGTGGGCCGACCGGACTATCCAGCGCCTCCTGCGCGAACAGGCCGTGGGCCAGCTGCGCAGCGTGCGCGTGTTCTGGCCGGCGGGTCCACGCGATCCCGAGCAAAGGCTGCACTGGCGTCACGACCGGCAGCTCTCGGGCAACAACGTGATGGCGCTTGGAATCGTGTACGAGGCGATGGCACGCTGGCTTGGCCAGGCGGTGGCCGTGCAGGCTACCGCGCACGTCTTCGATCCGAACAAGATCGCGCCCGACGGCTCGCGCGGCACCACCTCGATCCCAGACCACATGGCTCTGGTCGCGGAGTTTCCAGGCCCGGTGTTCGCCAGCCTCGAGATGTCGGTGCACCCGGCCCACGAAGCGGCGAGCTTCCTGTTCTTCGGAACCACGGGCACCATTCGCCTGCGGCTGGGTCCGCCCATCGAGCTGGCCACCGGCGACCAGCACTTCAAACCGGTCGAGCAGCGCGCCGGCGAGGCACAGGACTGGCGGGTCGAGGCGGAGTTCATCGCGGCGATCCGCGGCGAAGGCGAGGTTCATCTGACCGACTTCGCCACCGGCGCCGCGTATATGGCTTTCACCGACGCGGTGCGCGAATCGGCTGTGACCGGCCGCCGCGTGAATCTTTAAGGAGTGGTGCCCGGGCCGGTGAACTCCACGCCGCCCTGGAACTCGCTGTCCGGGCCCGGCTGGAGGTCCTTCGCGAATTGCTCTGAGTCGTCCTCGGGCTCGTAGCCGAGCGACCGCCCGGGCTCCAGGTCCCACCAGCCGCGGCGGTTGCGCGAGACGCCATACACGATCGCGAAGCCGAGGGCAGGCGAGGTCAGGCACGCGGTCACGAGGCGGGCCAGGTCGTTCGGTGAGATCCAGGTCGACAGATGCCGTGTGTTGAGCGGTCGCGGCGTGGCCGACCCGATGCGGATGCAGGCCACGCGCAGGCCGAACTTGTCGTGGTACATGCTGCCGAGCGCCTCGCCGAAGACCTTGCTCACGCCGTAGAAGGTGTCTGGGCGCACCGGGTCTGTGGCCGTGATGGGACGCGTGATCGGATAGAAGCCGGTCGCATGGTTGGACGACGCGAAGACGATGCGCTCGCAGCCCTCCAGCCGGGCGGCCTCGAACACCGTCCATGCGCCCTGGATGTTGGTGTGGAGGATCTGGTCGAAAGGCGCCTCGATCGGGATGGCCGCGAGATGAACGCACGCATCGCAGCCCGCGATGGCGCGGCGCGCGAACGCAAGGTCGGTGATGTCGCCAACCAGCACGTCCTCGCCAGCGATCGACATCACGTCGACGAGCCGCGTCTCGTCCGCGATCCCGTGCAGCCCGGCCCGAAGCATCGTGCCCACGGCTCCCGCCGCACCGGTGATGAGCAGCCTTTTCACGGGCGCGCTCCGAACATCTTGGCGAGGTCGGCGGGCAGCGTCGTCTCGGGATCGGTGTCCGCAAGGAGACCGCCCGCCTGCAGCGCGCGAACCACGAGCCCTGAGCAGATCTGGTGATTGCGGCGCATCAGGCGCAGCGGCCACCCCGTGAGGAGATAGATCGCCGCGCCGGCCAGGGCGAGGTAGCCGAACGATTGGCCAACCTGCGCGTTCGCGTACCGGACCGATCGTTCGCGAGCGGCGGCCTCGAAGTCGGGCCCGATGCGGACCAGGTGGTACTCGCCGGCCCGGTACCGCGAGATGGGGCTGCGGCGTACGCCTGTGCTCTCTGCCTCGACGAGCGCAACATCTCGATCGACGACGAGGGCGCAGTGGCTCCAGTGCGCGTAAACCGCGTCCGGTCCGTGGAACCGACGCTTCTGGCCGGCACTGATCAGACGCGAAATCGGATTGTGACGGTGGGTCAGGATGAAGTCCCCACGCGAGACGTCCCTGGCCTCTTCGCCGGGACCGTACCGCTCGACCGTCGCCACCCCATCAACGTAAGGCAGAGGACTCAGCCGTTCTCTATTCGATGGCAACAGTCCATTCGCACGCCTACGAGGTCCGGAGGGCCGCCGCCAATCCAGGGCTCAAGTTCCTTCAGCGGCTGGGTTACGTCGTTCGCGGCGTGCTCTACGCCACGATGGGGGTGCTCGCCCTGCGCATCGCCCTGGGAAAGCCAGATGGCCGGGCAACAGATCTCAACGGCAGCCTGCTGTTCCTGATCGGAAACCCCTTTGGAAAGTGGCTTCTGTTCATCGCCATCGTGGGCCTGGCGGCGTACTCGCTGTGGGGCCTGATCCGGGCGGGCTTCGACCCGCTGCATCGCGGCAGCGATCCGTCCGGTTACATGCAGCGACTCGGATTCCTGTCCAGTGCAGCGTCCTACGGGGCGATTGCTCTCTTCAGCGTGCAGATCCTCATGGGCACGACGCCGTCTGGCGGGGACCCCACTCAGAAGACGATCGGCTCCGTCCTCATCCATCCCGCCGGCGGCCTGTTGACGATTGGCATCGGCCTCGTGGCGATCGGCATCGGCGTCGGCCAGTTCGTCGAAGCCTACCGCGCGGTCTTCAAGCGAGACCTGAAAGGTGCGGAGATGACCCAGACCGAGCGAGAGGTCGTGGTGGCGCTGGGCCGCTTCGGGATGTTCGCCCGCGGCGTCCTGTTCACGATCATCGGCTGGTTCCTCCTGCAGGCCGGCATGCAGCACGACCCGAGCAAAGCGCAGAGCTTCGGCGGCGCCTTCCTCTTCCTCTTGCAGCAACCGTATGGACCGCTGCTGCTCGGGCTCGTGGCGCTCGGCCTTGTGGCGCTTGGTCTTCATTCCCTGGCCTGCGCGCGCTGGGTCCGGCTCATGGGCAGCTCGTCATAGCCACCAAGCTGGAGGCCGCCCGGGGCACGACGCTCCTCATCATCAGCTCCAAGGCGGGTTCGATGACCCCGGCCTCCGAAGCGAAGATCCGCAAAGCGTTTTCCGAGAGCGTCGTGGTCGAGTTCGACCCAGACCTTGACATTGAGAAGCTCGTCGCTCCGGCGGCGAAGGTCGTGGTCGCCGGCGGCGACGGGACGATCGGCTGGACGGTGCGCAGGCTGGTCGATACCAAGCACCCGCTCGGCATCATCTCCATGGGTACGTTCAACAACTTCGCGAAGTCGCTGCAGCTACCGACCACCGTCGACGCGGCGATCCGCGTGATCAAGGAAGGTAAGCCTCGTCCCATCACCCTCGGCCGCGTGAACGGCCACGTCTTCCTGGAGGCGGCGGCGATCGGCCTGTTCGGTGAGGCCATCGTGGCGGGCGACGCCGCCAAAGACCGTGCCTTTGGAGCATTCGCCCAGGGCGCCCTGCGGGTGCTCGAAGCCAAGCCGTTCAGCTACGACATGACGGGCGACATCGCCGGCCACGGCAGGGCCCTGTCGCTCGTGTTCAGCAACACGAGCTCGATCGGGTCCCAATTGCCCGTCAGCGACAACACGCCCAAGCATCCCTACCTCGAGCTCACCTTCTTCTCGGCCTGGGGCCGCACGGACATCGTGAAGCGCGTGATCGCGCGTGCCCTGCCGGGAGAGAACGCGGATCCAGGCCTCGGCCAGATGTTCAGGTTTCGCAAGCTCGACGTTGTCACGCGGCCGCGAACCGGCATCTACGCGGACAACTTCCGAGTGGGCCAGACGCCGGCGAAGATCACGGCCGAGCTGAGCGCGCTGAAGGTGATCCTCGCCCGATGAGCGCTCAGCCCAAGCGGGCCGCACGCGAGATCCTGGCCGGCGAGCCCCATGCGGCCGCCAGGAGGTGGCTCGGCCCGATGGCGCTGGCCATGTTCATCCTCTTCGCCCTGGACACGTACCTGGTGGCCGCCGGCGCCCTGACCCGCGTCTTCGACATCCCGATCGCCACGGTCGTCCAATCGATCAACTGGGGACCGATCTCGTACGTCTTCCAGCTGATCAACGCCTCGGCGGGCATCTGGCAGGTCTTGCTGGGACTCGTCGTGATCGTCGCCCTCTTCATCGTCGAACGCCGCGCCGGCTGGCTGATGCTCATCGGCAGCATCTCCAGCCTGCTCGACAACATCATCAAGCTGGTCATCTCGAGGCAGCGGCCGGCCGCGGACCTGGTGCACATCCTGACGCCGGCCACCGGATTCAGCTACCCGAGCGGGCACGCGGTCTTTTTCACCTGGGTGAGCTTCATGCTCGCCGCCGCTCTCGCCCCGCGCGTGGAGCCGGTCTTGCGGCCGCTGCTGTGGACGGCGGCCGCCCTCGTGATCGTGCTCACGTGCCTCGCCCGCGTCTGGGCCGGCGACCACTGGCCGAGCGACGTGATCGGCGGCGTGCTGCTCGGCGCCGGCTGGTCGGCGTTCGTCCTGTGGCTACCCGAGCGGTGGCTGCCCTCGCCCAGCGTCCGCTGGTTCACGGGACGGTTCCGCCGCCCCGCGGCTGGAAGCTGACGTGCGCCGGCCCACCCTGGCCCTGGCCATCACTGCCGCGTGCGCGGTCGCCGTCATCACGGCCATCGTGGTCATGCACCCGTTCCTGCCGGTCGACGCCACGGTCGAGAACGACGTCCAGGCGACCAACTGGGGGCCGCTCGCGATCACGTTTCCGTGGTTCACATGGATCGGCGACGCCAAGGGCGCGGTGGCCGAAGCGATCGTGTTCGT
>Ga0070730_10003212_pt1 | contig 14719 bp, 13 predicted proteins | sample Coa_R1_3_FD_66447 | JGI IMG/M metagenome (GOLD analysis project Ga0070730, IMG submission 66447) | Surface soil microbial communities from Centralia Pennsylvania, which are recovering from an underground coalmine fire - Coalmine... | ecosystem: Environmental > Terrestrial > Soil > Unclassified ...
GGCCGCATGCTCACCATCATGGTGGTATCATCCGGCGTGCTGAAGCTGGTGCGCGCGCTTGAGCTCACGGAAGCCAGCATCGCCGAGGTCGCGGCCGACCTCTATCCGACGCTCGTGTACATCGAAGATAATCTCTCCGCTAAAGCCGAAAAGGTGCTGCTGGCGGGCTTCGTGCGTTTCGGAGCGGAGGCGCGTGATGTATTCGCGCAGGAACTGCGTGTTCCGGTCGACCTGGTTCGCGCAGGTGCCGGTGTACCAGGCGAAAATAATCTCGGCCTGCTCGGGTACTTGCAGTCCCTACAGTCATGAGCATGAAATTTCCAGTCAATCTCGCCACGCAGCCATCGCGCAAAGATAGGCCCATCCTGGTGGCTTCCGGCGCCGTCGGCGTATTGCTCGTGGCCATGCTGGTGCTGCTCGGTTCGCTCGCTCTGGCCGACCGCCGCCGATCCGCCGACACCCGCCGCGTGATTCAGCGCCTCGACCAGCAGCTCGCCAGGACCAATGCCGAGCAGACGCGCCTCAGTGGCGTACTGCAGCGCCCGGAAAATGCCGAAGTTCTCGAGCGCAGTCTCTTTCTCAACTCGCTGCTCTACTGGAAGGGCATCAGCTGGACCAAAGTGTTTGCCGATCTCGAAAAGACCCTGCCACCGAATGTCCGCATCATGAATATCCGGCCGCAGGTCGTCTCCGAGCATCAGGTATATCTAGAGATGATGGTGGGCGCGGAATCGCAGCTGCCTGTGGTGGATCTGTTGAAGCGCCTGGGATCGTCGGAAGCCTTCAGCTCGCCAACCGTTTACAGTTCCGTGCCGCCGTCGCAGACCGAGCGTCTTTACCGCTATCGTGTGAGCGTAAACTATGCCCAGAAACTTTGACGTTCGCGCGATGCTCAAAGATCGCCGCATGGTTGTGCGCGGCACGCTCGGCGCGCTGCTTCTGGCAAACTTGATCGCGGCCGCGTTCGCGTTTCACGTTCTTGGCGGCTCGCCTGAAGACCTGGCCGAGCAAATGCGCTCCAAGCAGCGCGATCTCGCGTGGCAATCGCAGCAGACCGCGCGCATGCGCACTCTGGTCGCCAAGGTCCAGCAGGCTAAGGTAGAAGGCGACAAGTTCCTGGACGACTGCACCATGGAGCGATCCAGTGCCTACTCCACGCTGATCGACGATCTCAACCGCATGGCCGCCGAATCCGGTATGCAGACCAGGGAATTTGCGTATGTACTCGATCCGGTCGAGGGTTCCGACCGTATCGAGCAGTTGACGATCTCGGCGAACTTCGAAGGCAGTTACAGCAGCCTGACCAAGCTGGTGAACATGCTGGATAAATCGCCTCGGTTTCTGATCATCGATAGCATGCAGGCCTCGCCGCAATCGAACGGCGCCCTCAACGTCAATCTCCGGCTGGATACTTTCGTTCGCCAGACCGCGGGCGGCAAATCATGAAACTGGGCGCGGAGAAGGAAAAGAAGAAAGTCGTTTTCCTGGCAATGCTTACCGTCGCCGCAGCATATTTGCTCTACACCAACGTTTTTTCGTCCGCACCCGGTTCCGTTCCAGGCTCGTCGCCCGGCGCCGGCACACCGCGTCCTGCGACTCCGGATGCGCGACCCTCCGCGGCGGCCCCGGCGTCAGCCACAGCTAATTCCGGCCGCACAGCGGCATCGCGCCGCACCTCGCAGGAATTTCGGCCCGTGTGGAAGCGCAAAACCGCGGTCGATACGTCCACTATCGATCCCAAGCTGCGGCTCGATTTGCTGGCTAAAGTGCAGTCTGTCGATTTAGGACAAGCCGAGCGGAATCTGTTTCAGTTTGGCGCTGCCGCGGCGCCGGCTCTTCCCAAAGAGCCGCGCCCCATCATTCCGAAAACGCCGGAACAGATCAAACGGGAGCAGGAAGCCGCCATCGCGGCACAAGGCCCGCCGCCCCCGCCGCCCATCCCGCTCAAGTACTATGGCTACACCGCGCAGCGCGTCGACGGCCACAAGCGGGCTTTCTTTCTGGATGGCGACGACATCTTCGTCGCGGCTGAAGGCGACGTAGTGAAGCGCCGATACAAGGTGGTGCGCATCGGCATCAATTCGGTCGTGGTCGAGGACACCCAGCTCAATAGTACGCAGACGCTGCCCCTGCTCGCCGAGGAGTCGGCCGGATGAAGCCGCCTGACGCCATGACTCGGGGTACGGGCGCGGCCATTCGGCCGCGGGCTGGTAAAACGAAAACCGGTGAGGAGGGCTTCGTTCTCCTGCTGATTTTCGCCATGGCGGCGGCCGTGGCGCTCATGCTCTATATGGAGCTGCCGCGCGTTTCGTTCGAGGCCCAGCGTAACCGGGAGCAGTTGCTCATCGAGCGCGGCGAGCAGTATAAACGCGCCATCCAGCTCTATTTCCGCAAATTCAAGACCTACCCGGCGTCGATCGAGCAGCTGGAAAACACCAATAACGTCCGTTTCCTGCGGCGCCGCTATCCGGACCCGCTCACCGGAAAAAACGAGTGGCGGCTCATCCACATCGGCCCGGGCGGCGTCTTCACGGACTCGCTCACACACAAGCCGAAAAAAGATCCGAAAAAAGAAGACACGATCACCAGCCAGCTCATGGAGGCCCCGGCCATCGGCTCGTCCCCCACGGACGGGCAACGCGCTTCCGGCCTGCCTCCGCGCCGTCCGAGCGAAGGCGGACAACCGCAGCCGGGAGGGGATTTCGCCACCGGTGCCTCCGGGTTCGTAGGCCAGCCCGGCACCGAGCAACCCGCCAACCCTTCGGGCAACCCGAATCAACAGGTTACGGGCCAGCCTCCCGGAATGGGGCAGCCCCCCAACCCGGGCATGCCCCAGCAGGTGGTACCGGCCTTTCCCGGTGTCCCCGGGGTGCCGTTCAACCCCAACGCTCAGCAGCAGGGCGGCACATCCGACGGCCAGCCCCAGCAGCCGAATCCCGTGCCGTTCGCGCCGGCCGGAACCGACCCCAACATGACCGGTAGCAATCAGGCGGCCGAGATGATGCGCAATTTACTCACCCGCCCCCGGCCCATGCCCGGTTCGGTCACACCAGGAGCCGCTGGTGGTGGGACGCAGATCGGCGTCGGCAGCATCGCGGGCGTTGCCAGCAAGGTCGAAAAGCAGAGCATCAAGATCTATAACGAGCGCGACCAGTACAACGAGTGGGAATTCATCTACGATTTCAGCCAAGACCGAACCGGCGCCGGACGGATGGCCGGAAACATGGGCGCCGGTGACCCGCGCCTCGCCCAACAGCCCGGCGGCCAGCCCATGCCGGGCGCGGCCGGGTTTGGAGGCCAGCCGCCATTCGCCGGGCAGCCTTCATTCGGCGGGCAGCCCGGTGGTGGAGGTCAGCCTGGCTTCGGCGGACAGCCGGGTTTTGGAGGCCAGTCGGGCTTCGGGGCCCAGCCCGGAACGGGCAGCGGTGGCGGTTTTGGCAGCTCGGCAGGGCAGCCATCGTCCGGTAGTTCTGGTGGACTCGGATCGAATTATGGCCTGCAGGGTCCGGGTGGAAGCAGCGGCGCAGCGCCGCCACCCGCCACACCACGTCCACAGCCCCAACCCGTGGCGCCCCCTGTACCAACTCCGCCACCACCTCCACCCCCCAACGACGCCCCTCCGCCTCCGTAGCTTACCGTCTGAAGTTTCTGCGTGTTTCCGTCGATGACAGAGTGAGGGAGCTCTCTGTCTGGCATGCGTTTGTCGAGTCCAGCCCGGCTGGCAAAGTACGGATGCGCGGTCTGCCTGTTCTTGGCGGTCAAATGCAGTCTCGCTTGGGCCTCGCCGTCAGATGGTAAGCGAACCCTGACCCACGCTGCCGAGGTGCGTAGTCTCTCTCCCCAGGATGCCGCTAAAGGCATCCCGGTACACCTGCGCGCGGTGGTCACCTACTACGATCCCGCGATGAACGATATCTTCATCCAGGACGACACGGCTGGACTTTATGTGGTTGCCGATAAACCCCTCGAGATTCAGCAGGGCCAGCAAGTGGACGTCATTGGGTTTAGCGACCCCGGCGAGTTCGCTCCCGTGGTCCGGTACCCGCAGATTCGCGTACTCGGTCCGGGCCGGTTGCCCGAAGCGCGCAAAGCCTCCTTCGAAGACATGGTCTCGGGCATTCACGACAGTGAGTGGGTCGAGGTAAGCGGCCTGGTGCACTCGGCAGCCATCGAGAGAAACCGGCTCAGCCTTTACCTTGGAATGGGCGCATCGCGCATTCGGGTGGTGGTTCCGGAGTATCAATCGGCGGAGATCGGCCGGCTAGTCAACACCCAGGTGACGCTGCGCGGCGCCTGTGGTGCGACATTCACCAAGCGAGGACAGCTGACCGGCGTGGTTATCCACATGCAAAGCCTACGCAATATCGTTCAGGCTGAGCCGCGCGCGCCTGGGCCCTCCGAGATCCCCCTGCGGAGCGCCGCCAGCCTGCTGCGATTCTCGCCGGTAAGCGCAGTTACAGGGCGTGCCAGAGTGCGCGGAGTCGTGACGTTTCAGGTTCCCGGAGAATCGGTCTATATCCGCGACGGCGATCAGGGACTGAAGGTTGAGACGCATCAGGCTGGCATCTGGCAGCCCGGAGACGTCGTGGAAGCCGCGGGCTTTCCTGCGCTGGGTCAGTACAACCCGATCCTGCAGGACGCTATGATCCGCCGTCTCGGCCACGGGGCCGCCCCGGAACCCGTGCGTGTGACCACTGACGGGGCGCTGGAGGATCATGACGGCGACCTGGTGGAGCTCGAGGCCGATCTTCTCAGCCATGCGGTCATCCAAAAAGGGCAGTTTCTGGGACTGAAGTCGGGCAGTCATGTCTTCCGGACGGAGGTGTACCAGTCGGCTGTCGCCGGGATGAAGCCGATTGAAGAGGGCAGCCATGTCCGGGTCCGTGGAATCTGCCTCATCGAAGTAGGCGGAGAATTTAACGAGCCGCAGTCTTTCCATATCCTTTTGCGATCTTATCGGGATCTGCAAGTGCTGCGGCGGCCCTCGTGGTGGACGCTAGCGCGCACGCTGCGCTTGCTGGTGTTCCTGGCCGCCGCCAGCCTGGGTGCCATGGCATGGGTCATTCTGCTCCGGCGGCGCGTTCATTCCCAGACCGATGAACTGCGCCGCAATAACGCGGAACTCGCGCGCGCGCTGGGCTCGGCCAAGGAAGCCACCGAGATGAAGAGCCAGTTCTTGGCCAACATGAGCCATGAAATCCGCACGCCCATGAACGGCATCCTGGGAATGACGGCGCTGGCTCTCGGCACCAACCTCGAGCCCGAACAGCGTGAATATGTCTCCGAAGCTATGAAATCAGCCGAGTCTCTGCTGGCGCTGCTCAACGACATCCTGGATTTCTCCAAGATTGAGGCTGGGCGAATGGAGCTGGATCCTCACGACTTCTCGATCCGCCAGTGCGTAGCCGACGCTATGTCCACCCTGGCCGTGCCGGCGCACCAGAAAGGCCTCAAGCTTGAATCGAGCATCCCTCCCGAGATCCCGGACTGGCTGGCCGGCGATCCGGCGCGCATCCGGCAGGTCTTGCTCAATCTGGTGAACAACGCAATCAAGTTTACGGAACGAGGAACGATCACGATCCAAGCGTCGGTGTTTGAGACGCCGGGCCGCCGCGTTCGCATCCGTTTTTCAGTGGCGGATACGGGTGTCGGTATCCCGGCGGACAAGATCGGGCTCATCTTCGAGGCTTTCCGCCAGGCCGACGGATCCACAACGCGGACTTATGGCGGGACCGGACTCGGGCTCACCATTTGCGCGCGCCTGGTCAACCTGATGGGCGGAACCATTTGGGCGGAGAGCGAGCCGAGTAAAGGCAGCATATTTCACTTCGTCATTCCGCTCGAAGCCGCCAGTACACCGGTTCTGCAACAGCCGCCAAACGTTCCGGTTGTTACGGAAATGCGCGCGTTGCGAATCCTGGTGGCCGAGGATAATCCAATCAATCAAAAGATCACCGCCCGGCTGCTTGAAAAAGCCGGGCATTCGGTCGCGGTGGCCAACGACGGCCGGGAGGCCCTGGCCACATGGCGGGACCAGCCGTTCGACCTGATTCTGATGGACGTCCAGATGCCCCATTTGAACGGATTCGAGTGCACCGCTGCTATCCGTTCAGCCGAAGAAAAAGGCTCCCGGCGGGTTCCCATCCTGGCGCTGACGGCGCATGCGCTCAACGGCTACGACCGCCGCTGCCTGGACGCCGGCATGGACGGCTACGTATCTAAGCCGGTGGGCGCCAAAACACTGCTGGAAGCCATCCAGCGCGTGACACAAACCCCTGTCGAACTTGCCCGCTAGAGTGGTCAAATCGTATCGCTATACGATATAATGCAGATAAGTGTCTTTATTACAAAGTATTAAGGATCAGGATTACCAGTCCCTCGCGGCGTTTCGGTACCAGATCCGCCGTTTTCTCCATTTCAGCGAGCAAGCGGTGCGAGCCGCCGGGCTTGAGCCTCAACAGCACCAGCTGCTGCTGGCGCTTCGCGGTTTAGCGGCGTCCAACGAGCCGGCGAGCATTGGTGCCTTGGCCGAGCGGCTGCAGATCCAGCATCACAGCGCGGTGGAACTGGTAGACCGGCTAGTGGACCGCTGTTTCGTCACCCGGTCGCGCGCGCCTTCGGACCGGCGGCAGGTACTGATTCATCTCACCGCACGCGGCGAAGCCGAGCTCGAAAAACTGGCGGTCTGCCACCTGGATGAGCTGCAGAAGAACGGCCCAGCGCTCGTGGCGGCGCTCGAAACCCTGATTCGGAGGAATAATGGCGGCAACTAAACACAAGACGCACGGGAAGGCGTTCGATAAGCTGGGCGATTTCACAGTCGGGCCGCGCACCATCTTCATCGCGCTGCTTGCCGTCGGGATCGGCGTCATCAGCGCTTATGTGGCGCTCGGGCTGCTCAAGCTGATCGGACTTTTCACGAACTTGTTCTTCTTCGGGCGCTGGAGCTCGACGCTGGTCTCGCCGGCGGGCAATCATCTGGGATGGTTCGTGGTTCTCGTCCCGGTGGCGGGCTCGATCGTCATCGGCTTCATGGCGCGCTATGGCTCCGAACGGATCCGCGGGCACGGCATTCCGGAAGCGATTGAATCCATCCTGATCAACGGCAGCCGGGTCGAGCCGAAGCTGGCTATCTTGAAGCCGCTTTCGTCGGCGATCTCCATCGGCTCTGGCGGCCCGTTTGGCGCTGAAGGCCCGATCATCATGACCGGCGGCGCGTTCGGCTCCATGATCGCGCAGTTTTTCCACCTGACCAGCGCGGAGCGGAAAACTCTGCTCGTCGCCGGCGCGGCGGGCGGCATGTCGGCTACGTTCGCTTCGCCGCTGGCTGCGGTACTGCTGGCGGTCGAGCTGCTGCTGTTCGAGTGGAAGCCGCGCAGCCTGGTGCCGGTTGCCTTGGCGAGCGCCGCGGCGGGCGCGGTGCGACGTTACATCATCGGCCTCGGCCCGCTGTTTCCCACGCCGCCGCACAGCGTGTTCATCGGACCCGAAGGCCTGGCGGGCTGCGTGCTTGCGGGTGTGCTCGCGGGGGGGCTCTCGGCCCTGCTCACGCTGGGAGTTTACGCGGCCGAGGACTTCTTCCAGGACCACGTTCACATCCACTGGATGTGGTGGCCGGCCTTCGGCGGCCTGGCGGTGGGATTGGGCGGCCTGATTTTTCCGCAGGCGCTCGGCGTAGGATACGAAACCATCGGCGCGCTGCTCCAGGGGAGCGTACCGGTCCATGTAATCTGGGGCATTTTGCTGGTGAAATCGTTCATCTGGGCGTTTTCGCTGGGCTCGGGGACTTCGGGCGGAGTGCTGGCGCCGCTGTTGATGATGGGCGGGGCGCTGGGAGGCCTCGAAGCCATGTTCCTACCCAACGAGGGCCTGGGCTTCTGGCCGCTGATCAGCATGGGCGCCATCCTGGGGGGGACGATGCGGTCGCCATTCACCGGCATCGTGTTCGCCTTCGAGCTGACGCACGATATGAACGTGATTCTGCCGCTGCTGGTGGCGTCGGTAATCGCGCACTTCTTCACCGCCCTTACGCTGAAGCGTTCGATCCTGACCGAAAAAGTCGCGCGCCGCGGGTATCATCTCAGCCGGGAGTACGCGGTGGATCCGCTCGAGATCCTTTTCGCGCGCGAAGTGATGCGCACGAATATCGCGGTGCTTTCGCCGAACCTGTCACGTAAGGATCTGCGCCTGTCGCTGCACAGCAGCCGGCGGGGACAGTGGCTCTACCCGGTAGTCGGGTCCGACGGAGCGCTCGTGGGGGTGGTGAAGCGGAAGGATCTACAGCAGCTCTCGTCCGGCGCGGAGCCGCGCGAGCTTAGCGATGTCATGCATAAGGACTCTGTGGTTGCGTACCCGGATGAGCCATTGCGGGTAGTGGTGAATCGCATGGCAGATACCGGACTCACGCGATTTCCGGTCATAGATAACGAACACTCCCGCAAGCTGCTGGGCATCATCTCGCTCGAAGATCTATTGCACGCCCGCGTCCGGAGCCTGGAAGAAGAGCGGCGGCGCGAGCGTGTGCTGCGGATTCATCTGCCGTTTGGGGCCACGAGTGCTTTGGAAGAAGCGGGTCAAACGTCGGGTGTTTTAGAAGGCTCTGGCTCTTCGGAGGTTGTCGATTGAGACTCGGTCGAATTCCAGCGATCGGGTGTGGCGGCATCGGGCTCGGCACCCGGTGCGAATTCGGCGTTTAACTCTGCAATATCCAGCTCCGTCAATTCCGCTTCGAGTTCGGGCGGTAGCGAGAATTCAGCCGGCGTGAGCTCGGCAAGTTCGGGTTCCGATTGCACGGCATCGGCCACGGGAGCCCGCACCGGCTGGCTAAGCGGCGGCTCGTTCAGCGGAACTTCGCAAGGACAGCAATCGCTGCAGCAGCCACAGCGCCCGCAGATGTGAATGTTGCAGGCGTCTTTGGTGCAGAATACGCAGATGCGCGTGGATTCCTGCTCGCAGATGCTGCATGCAAAGGGCACTAGGGTTTCTCCGGTTTGGCGGGCTGGGCGCGCTCATGGGACGGCTGGCGTGAAATGGACTGGCGGCAGCGCTGCGCTTCCTCGTCGGCCACGCGGAACTCCTGTTCCTTTTCGGTGGCGAGCTCGAGCACGTATTGCTGCAGGCGGTCGCGGTTGTTCAAGTTTTCAGCCAGCGCGGCAGTCAGCAGATCCGCCATGGGTGGGTTCTGATATTTGCGCAGACCTTCGCCGAGCGACCCCAGCATGCTCTCGAGCGTGCGGATGCGGAACAGCAGTTCGAGCGCGCCGGTGAGCTTTTCAGGATTGCGGCTGAGTTCGCGAGACGCCGCGGCCACGCCCCGTACTTCGTTGCGGCAGGTCTTGGCCTGCGCGACATAGGCTTGCGGCGCTCCAGCCGCCAGCCACTTTTCCGGCTGGATCTGGTCGACAAAGGACGCCAGGCGATCGGCGTGCAGGGCGATCGCGGCCAGCGTCTGATGAATGTCCCACTCGTTCTGCATGCCCGGCTGCTGCGCCGGGATGGAGCACGCACCGGCCCAAAACAACAGGACATACTTAGCAATTCTCATACCACTCTTCTCAATCTAGCAAAGTTCAGTGGAATGTAGGGCTGCGGCGACCGGGCCGATCATCCATGACCTTTCCCGCATCGTGGGTATCGTAATCGCCGAGCACTTCGAGTTCGCGGCGGAAGTCGGCGCGGCTGAGGGTGTCGAGCAAAGATTCGACCGCGGGCAGCGCCAGAAATGGCTTCCGTAGCACGAGATCGTAGCGCTCGTGGACTAGCGGGACGAAATCCAGACCGAGGACGCGGGCAGCGGCTCGGGGGGCGATGCAGGCATCGGCGTTGCCAAGCCGGACTTGCCAGGCTGCGGGCAAATGACCGTGCGCGACCGTCTCGTAACCTTGCACCTGTTTTCGATGGATACCCAGGCGCGAGAGGGCGGCATCGAGTAGCGCGCGGCTGCCGGCGCCGGACTCGCGGTTCACTAAACGAACGTCAGTTCGCACCAGGTCCTCGACGCCGCGGATGCTTTTGGGATTCCGCTTCGCCACGACGATGCCCTGCTCCCAGGTGGCCAGATTCACGACGACCGCCGAACTGCGCGGAAATTGTTTCTTCACCGCGGACAGGTTGGACTCGCCGGTCGCTTCGTCGCGCAAATGCGATCCGGCCACGTGAATCAATCCGGATTTGAGCATGGCCACGGCGCGCGAGCTATTGGCGTGAACCATGACCAGCTCGACGCCGGATTTGAGGGCGTGGCGGGCCAGCACGGACATGCCGGGATCGCATCCGGCGACGATGAGACGGTTCTTAAGAACACCGGCGGACCGGAAGGGGCGGACACGCGTTCTCTGGCTTCGCGTGGCGGCGCTGAGCAGGAAGGCATCGGCAGGAGGCAACTCCCACAGGAGCGGAGAGCGAACGACGCCGACGGCGCGGGATCCCACGCGGGCAAGCTGCACCGGCTGGCCATCCCGCGCGGCGTCGTCCTCCGAAACCAGATCGATCTCGATTGCGCCGGGAGCCATGGGCACTTCTTCGGGAAGATGGAACAGGTCTTCGACCGTCACGCCGAGCACCCGGGCGAGGCGCAATGCGGCGGCCGTGTTGGGCACGTAGGCGCCCGCTTCAATGGCATAGATGGTCTGGCGCGTGATGCCGCTTTTCCCAGCCAGTTCAGCGGCGCTGAGGCCGCGCGACTGGCGGATTTCCGCCAGGTTGGTGTTGACACTCACGGGTCTCCTCCTGGTATATTCTCTTGAACGAGACATTGTATATTTTAAACGACAAGTAGATCTTTCGGTAACTTTTTATGAATTTGTTCCGTACTTTTTGCGGCGCAAGCCGCGCACTCACGCTGGCGATGGCCCTTATTTCCGGCTGCGCCGCGCAAGACGCGGTGGATGGATGGCTCGAACTCGTCGCGAAAACCCAAGCCGAGCAACCGCGCTGGATCACGCCGGTGGTCACCGTAACACCAAGGCTGGAGCAGGAGTTCCGCTACGACATTTCGGCGCAGGAGCTGGCGAACGGCACGACCACCGTCAATATCGGGGGCGGCAAAGGTGTCGAACTGATTCCGTCTGAGCGCGTCGAGGTAATCCTGGGCATCCCGCCATACGTGGACCACGGCTCCGCGACAGCCCACGATGGTTTCGGCGATGTGGGGTTTCTGGTGAAGTACCGTTTGCTTGCGCGGAACGAGCAGAGCGGCAACTATATTGTGACCGCGTTTCTGGGTATGACGTCGCCGACCGGCAGTTATAACAATGGCGCCGAACACGCCGTGATCACGCCGACAGTAGCGGCGGGTAAGGGTTGGGGAAATTTCAGCGTGCAAAGTACCATCGGCGCGGGGCTGCCGGTAGCAGACACCGCGCGGCTGGGCCGGCCGATTCTCTCGAACACAGCCTTTCAATACCGCATCATGCGGAAGTTCTGGCCGGAGTTCGAAGTGAATTCGACATTCTGGCCGGATGGCACGCGCGCCGGGAAGAAACAGGTGTTTCTCACGCCGGGCCTGGTTGTGGGACGAATTCCGATGCGGGGCCGGCTCGGGCTGACGGTGGCAGCGGGCTATCAGATTGCGGCCACCCACTTTCACAGTTACAACCGCAGCTTCATCGTCACCGTGCGCCTGCCCTTCTCGTAGAGGCGCACATGAATGCAAGTGGCGAGAGGAGTGTACCTGGGGATTCGCGTGAAAACCTTTTGGGCTGCGGCTCATTAAGGAATTGATCGCGCGCAGGCCGGCCGAGGCGGCTAAAATTGAGTTTATGAATCGAAACCGACTCTGCAGACTGCGTCTCATCGCGGCCCTCGCGTGCGTCGCGAGTGCAGCGGGCACCCAAACAGCGGAAACGGTGGACCTGACTGCTGTCGGTCGAGATGCGCGGTGGAAGATTACCAACCGCACGGCATCGGTTGTGGACATCAAGGGAAAACGCGCGGTGAAGCTCAGCGAGGGCGCCGGCGTGGGCCTGGTGTGGCTTGATGGCTATGACTTCGCAAAAGGAGTCATCGACATAGACATCCTTGGGCGAAGCCAACCGGTGCAAGGAAGTTTTGTTGGCATCGCGTTCCGTGTGGTGGATGAGACAACGCACGACGCGGTTTACTTCAGGCCATTCAACTTTCGCGCAGCCGACCCGGAGCGCCACAGCCATGCAGTCCAATACGTCTCTCATCCGAAGTGGCCGTGGCATGTTCTCCGGTCGGAACACCCCGGCGAGTATGAACGGGCGGTGGTCCCCGAACCCGATGGCGATGAGTGGTTTCACGCCCGTATCGTTGTCGAGCGGCCCAAAGTGAGCGTCTTCGTGAATGGCGCAACGGCGCCCTCTCTTGTTATCAAAGAACTCAGCGAGCGTACGCATGGATCGCTCGGGCTCTGGATCGGGCGGGTATTTTGCAAACCTGCGTGTGACGCGGTCGCGATAGCTTTGTGGAACAGCGAGCCGCAGGAGGCCAACGATGCGCGCTGCGCCGGCGCGCGTTATGCTGGATGGCAATGCGGTTTCTGCAGAGAGCGGTTGCGGTCTGGGTTCTGGCGGCGTTCGGGGCGTGTTATGCGTTCCCGGTCACCATCGCGATCAACGCGCGCGCAGCGAAGTGTTGCAACCGCGATGGGCATGGCGCTTGCTGCCGGAAGCACGCGGAGACCACAGGTTCCGTTTTTACCGCCGCGGCGGCTTGCGCGCAGAATTGCCGGCTTCCGGCGGGTCTCACCGCGCATGCTTCGCCGCTGGTGGCGGCTAGCTCGGCTGCGATCGACGGTGCTGTACACAGCGCAACGCTCGGCCCGCGAGACGCTAGTCCCTCCGGATTTGCCTCGTATTTCGCATTCCTGTATCAACGCCCGCCTCCTTACCGTTTCTGAAAGGCTCAGCAGCTTTTTAGATCGGAAGGAGTTTCATTTTTGTGAGGCAGGTCTTGTGGTTGCTTGCGCCGGTGCTGGCGTGCGCGGGCATATTTAGCAACGTGCGGGGGATCGTGCACGATCCCGATCATCGGCCGGTTGCCGGCGCACAGGTGACACTGCGCGCGGCGCATGCGGATTGGTCTCAAACAGCCGCGACCAACGCCGGCGGCGAGTTCGAGTTCGCTGCCGTGCCCGCGGGCGACTACCGCGTAACGGTGAGCCGCGAAGGCTTCGCGCCGGTGGAGGAGAGCGTCACTCTAGCCTCGGACAGCGCGCCCGTTCTGCATTTTCAGTTGACGCTAGCGATCGCGCGGCAGGCGGTGGAGGTCGCGGAGCGCGCCGACGCGATCAATCCCGAATCCGCCGCATCGTCCACGGTCATCGACCGGGGCGAGATCGAGCACGCACCGGGCGCAGACCGCACCAACAGCCTCGCCATGATCACTAATTTCGTGCCTGGCGCTTACGTGGTGCACGATCAGCTCCATATTCGCGGGGGGCACCAGGTGAGCTGGCTGGTGGATGGTGTGCCCGTGCCGAATACGAATATCGCGAGCAATGTCGGCCCGCAATTTGATCCGAAGGACATCGATTCGCTGGAAGTGCAGCGCGGCGGTTATTCGGCGGAGTACGGCGACCGTACGTATGGCGTGTTCAACGTGATCCCGCGCACCGGGTTCGAGCGCAATCGGGAAGCGGAGATTGTCACGAGCGTTGGAAATTTTCTACAGACCAACAGCCAGATCAGCTTCGGCGACCATACTGAGCGCTTCGCCTATTACGCGAGTGTGAACGGCAACCGCACGGATCTGGGGCTGTCCGCTCCAGGCCCCTCGATCCTGCACGATCGCGCCAATGGAAACGGCGGCATGGCAACGCTGGTGTTCAATGCCGATCCGGCCGACCAGCTGCGCCTCGTGACTTCCTTGCGCCGCGATTTCTACCAGATTCCGAACAATGAAGAACAGCAGTGGGCAGGCATCCGCGACGTGGAGCGCGAGAGCGATGCGTTCATGAATTTTTCGTGGGTGCGCACGGCGGCGCGTGGCGTGTTGCTTACGGTTTCTCCGTTCTACCACTTCAACCGCGCTAATTATATTGGTGGCGCGGGCGACAATCCGGTCAGCCCGAATGACGATCACGCGTCGTACTATGGCGGGGCACAGGCCGCAATCAGCGCGGTGGCAGGAAAGCATAACGCGCGGGCCGGCATGTACGGATTCGCCGAGCGCGATGACGCGCGGCTAGGATTGCGCTACATCAATGGCGCGTCACTGGCGCACCAGACCACGCCATCGGGCCATCTGGAAGCGATGTTTCTGGAGGATCAGTACAAGGCTCTGTCATGGCTAACGCTGACGGGCGGTGTGCGGCTCACGCATTTCTCAGGCTTAGTCAACGAAAACGCTGCCAGCCCGCGCGCGGGTGTGGCCATACGCATTCCTCGCTTGAACTGGGTGCTGCGCGGATCGTACGGGCGCTACTATCAAGCGCCGCCGCTTGCGACGGTTTCCGGACCATTCATCGCGCTGGCCGGGGAACAGGGCTTCGGATTTCTGCCGCTGCACGGGGAGCGCGACGAGCAGCGCGAAGTGGGGCTGGCGATTCCCTTTCACGGCTGGGTGATCGACGCCAGTCATTTCCGCACACGCGCTTCCAACTTTTTCGATCACAGCGTGCTCGGGAACTCGAACATTTTCTTTCCGGTCACGATCGATGGCGCGCGCATTCGCGGATGGGAGCTGAGCCTGCGGTCGCCGCGCCTGTTCCACCGCGGCCAGGTGCATCTGGCGTATGCGCACCAGCACGCCGGGG
>Ga0070730_10003213_pt1 | contig 14712 bp, 12 predicted proteins | sample Coa_R1_3_FD_66447 | JGI IMG/M metagenome (GOLD analysis project Ga0070730, IMG submission 66447) | Surface soil microbial communities from Centralia Pennsylvania, which are recovering from an underground coalmine fire - Coalmine... | ecosystem: Environmental > Terrestrial > Soil > Unclassified ...
GGCGTGAGCGGCATGATTAAAGGCCCGGCGCAAGCCAACGATGTTGGATGCGAGGTGTCGAGACGGATGGACGCGATTTGTCAGCAGCACGCTATACCGCCCTCGCTCCAGGTCGATCCACAGGCCGGTGCCGGTAAATCCAGTATGGCCGATGCTGCGTTCGCTCATCAGGTCGCCGCCGCTCCAGCCAGGGTGCATCAAGACCCAGCCGAAGCCACGCCGCTCCAGGTCGGGCAACGCCGCCCGGGCGTGTTCCTGGCTGAGATAGCTCAGCACCGCGGCGGACTGCAGCCGACACTCCAGCAGGGCCTGAGCGTACGCTGCCACCCCGCGCAGCGTCCCGAAGAGGCCAGCGTGGCCGGCCACGCCCCCCAGGGCGGCGGCGTTCTCGTCATGCACCTCGCCACACAGCATCCGACCACGCCACGGACACTGCTCGGTCGGCGCGACACACGCGTCGGCGGGAGCTCTGAACGCGATCGACCGCTCCAGGCCCAGGCGCGCGAACAGCGCGCCAGCCTGTACGTCGAGGGGCTGTTCGTACGCGCGCTCGAGGACATGTCCGAGCAGCATGAACCCCAGGTCGCTGTATTCGATCGGCCCGGGCAAACGCCGCAGTGAGGTGTGCAGGAGTCTGGCCAGCAACGTCGGCCGATCCAGCCCGAGCGTGTACAGCGGCTGCCAGGCGGGCAGTCCGCTCGTGTGCGTGGCGAGCTGCAAGACGGTCGCATCCCCCAGGTTCGGCCGATCTTGCAGCCAGGCCACCTCGGGCAACACCTCGCGCAACGGCGCTCGGGGATCGAGCCGGCCCTGCGCAATCGCGTCCAGGCAGAGTGGCACCGTGCACACGACTTTGGTCAGCGAGGCCAGGTCGTACCAGGTGTCCGGATTGACCTCCGCTCCCCCAGCCTCGATTCGACCGAAGCACTCCAGGCGCCGGTCGGCGCCATCGCCGATCGCCGCCGCGGCACCGAGCAGCGGACCACTCGCGATCGCGCGTGCGATCAGATCGAAGCTGGCGTCCATGCCGAGTTGCTCTCGAGCAGCACTGTCGCGGCCTCGTCGACATCGCGCACCACGGCCGTGGGAGTGCAGGTTTCGAGGGTGGCTTCCGGGTGGAACGGAAGATACCGCGACTCTTCCAGCATCTTCTGGAGGTACTCGATGAATGCGGGCTCGCGCACCCGATCGATGGGCGCTCGGTGGAGCAGGTCGGCTGGCAGGTCGGCGTCCAACCAGATCGATTGGACGCCAGCGAGGTTTGCCCCGAGGACGTCGTGCAGTAACAAGTCGCCAACGTGCGCGACCAGGCCTGGCACCAACCCGAACATGCGCGGATCGGGCTTCGCGAAGCCAGCGAAGTCGGGCGTGAGCACGGACTCGAACCACTCGGACACCCCCAGTCGCTCCAGCACCGGCCACTGGAAGCAGCGGTAGCCGTTGGTGATGGCCACCAGGCGTAGGCCGGCGCTCTTGAGCCGCTGCAGTCCGCGCCACGCGCCGGGGAGCAGGGCGACGGCATCGTCGATCAGGCAAGCCTCACGAACGATGCTGGCCAGGTCCGGCATGGGCTCGCCGCCGAAACCGTGGCTCACCCGGTCGTAGATGGCCTGCCAGTTCCAGGCGCCCACGAAGTCGCCCGCCCCCAGGCGCCGATCGTGCTCCTGGCGGACCGCCAGCCAGATGTGTCGCTCGCGCTCCTCGAGCGTCAGATGGGACAGGGTGGCGCCGCGGCCGATGTGCTCCACGATGCGCGGACGCAGCGCACTGTTGAACGCGCCGCGCATGATGACCCCGTCCAGGTCGAAACTGATGACCCGCGGATCGCGATCGCTAGCTTCCAGATGGGATCGATCCATCCATGATCCGATAGATCACGCCACCCTGCATGTCGACGACATACACGTCGCCAGCCGGGTCCTCGCCGAATGAGCTGATTTTGATGGGCTGGAAACCAAGCTCGACGCGCTTCCAGCCCTGCTCGAACCCGCCGCGCAGGCTGAAAACCCCGCCCGTACAGAGGTCGCCGAACAGGTAGTCGGCAGCCAGTCCAGCCGCGGTCGGGCCACGGTACATGTAGCCGCCCATGACGGCGCAGTTCATGTCATGACCATACGTGACTAGCGGTGCGACCAGGCCCGGGTCATGGCAGTGATCGGCGTCGATGCACTCGGTGCCCTCGTTCATTGGCCAACCGTAGTTCTCGCCGCCCGGGCTGCTCGCCGGTTGGAAATCGACCTCCTCCCACTTCGCGTCGCCGACGTCGCCGATCCACATATCGCCGGTCATGCGGTCGAAGCTGAACCGCCACGGATTGCGAAACCCGTACGACCAGATCTCGCCCCGCGCGCCGGGCTGATTCACAAACGGATTCGAGGCGGGAACCGCGTATGGCTGCGCCGAATCCACGTCGATCCGCAGGATCTTGCCGTACAGCGACGTCAGGATCTGCGCCTGCTCAGAGGACTCGTCGTCGCCGACCGAGATGTACAGATAGCCGTCCGGACCGAAGGCGAGCATGCCGCCGTTGTGGTACTTGCTGTGTTTGGGGATGGCCAGCACGGTCTGCGCGGTGGCCGGGTCAACCTGGTCGGGCTGGCCGGCTGACACGGTGTAGCGGACCACCTGAACCGAGGCGTCATTGGCGGTGTAGTCGACGTAGACGTAGCCATTCTGGGTGAAGCCCGGGTCGAACGCCAGGCCCAGCATGCCCTCCTCGGTGCCGGTCGAGGTGTTTGCCGACACATCCAGGAACGGGGTGGGACGCAATTGTCCGCTCGCATCGGCCACCCGAACGCGACCGGCCCGCTCGAGGACGAACAGGCGGTTGCTGCCGTCCGGTGGGCCGGCGACGAACGTCGGTTCCTTGAGTCCTCTGACGACGGGCGCCAGGGTCAGGTTCTTGCCCACGAACCAGTCAGCTTGAGCGCGGGCTCTGACTCGGGCCAGGACCACACTGGTCAGCAGTCCGCCGCCCGCGGCCAGCACCACCAGTCCGAAGAGAATCACCCGCATCCGTGGCATGTCGGCAAGGAGGGTAGCATCGACTCTGGCGTCAATGACGGAACCAGACGGCGTGCGCGCGTCGAGCAACGGGCCTCTGTCCGGATTCCGGGTCCTGGATATTTCGACGATGATCGCGGCGCCCTTCAGCGCTGCCCTGCTGGCCGACTTTGGCGCAGAGGTCATTAAGGTCGAGATCCCTGGCCAGGGCGACACCTTGCGTAGTGTCGCCCCGATGTCTGGCGAGCGCTCGCTCTACTGGTCGGTGCTCGGCCGCAACAAGTGCTCGATCACCCTCGACCTGCGTTTGCCGCGCGGTCGCGAGCTCTTCCTCGAGCTGGTTGGGCGCAGCGATGCCATCCTCGAGAATTTCCGCCCGGGCACACTCGAACGCTGGGATCTCGGCTACCAGACCCTGCGCGCGACCAACCCCGACGTTGTCCTGGTCCGCGTCTCGGGGTACGGACAGGACGGGCCGTACCGCGACAAAGCCGGCTTCGGCACGCCCGCGGCCGCCATGGGCGGCTTGACGTACATCACCGGGTACCCTGATCGACCACCGATCAGCGTGCCGATCGCGCTGGCCGACTATCTCGCCGGCTTGTTCGGGGCGCTCGGCGCGACGACGGCGCTGCTCGAACGCGAACGCAATCACCAGGGCGGGCAGTGGGTTGACGTCTCCCTCTACGAGTCGGTCTTTCGGCTGCTGGAGGCCGTCGTCCCGGCGTATGGCAACAACGGCAAGGTCCGCGAGCGCAATGGCAACCGCACGGGTCAATCCTCGCCGATCGGCTCTTATCCGACGTCCGACGATCGGTACATGGTGCTCAGCGTGTCCACCGACCGGGTCTGGCGCCGCATGACCGAAGCTATGGGGCATCCCGAGTGGGCCGTTGACCCGCGGTTCATCTCCAACCCGCAGCGCACGGCGCACGCCGACGAGGTCGACGCTTTGGTTGCGGCGTGGTTTCTGGAGCACTCGGCGGCAGAGGCGCAGAGCATCCTCGACGCGGCCGGGGTGCCCGTCTGCCCCATCTACTCGATCGCCGACATTTTCGTCGATCCGCACTTCGCCGCCCGCCACGACATCATTTCGCCGTCGGATCCGGAGATCGGCCCCATCCCGATGCCTGCCGTCCTGCCCCGCTTCTCGCGCACCCCAGGCCGCGTCCGCTTCGTCGGCCCCCGGCTGGGCGAGCATAACGCCGAAATTTACGGCGCCCTGCTCGGCCTGAGCGAAGCCGAGCAAGCGCAACTCCACAGCGCGGGCGTCATCTGACGGTCCTCGATCAACCCCCGCTGCCGCCCGCATCGCTTCGCTCGCTCCCAACCAGAGCTCGTAACTTGAAGTTACTGTTACGTAACTGCCCGGGTTCGTGGTTCCGCGACGGAGCGAGCGCAGCGCTGCGGGCAGCCGGATCTAGTGCTGCCCCACGGAAACGCTGGTCAGGAACGACAGGCCCGGGTAGTCGTCCTTGGGCGTGATCACCAGGTTCTGGACCCAGGGTTTGACCAGCACCATGCGGCCGCGGTAGTAGAGCGGCGCGACGGGGGTGTCTTTGACCAGGATCTGCTGCGCCTCGGCGTACGCTTGCAGGCGGACCGTCAGGTCCGTCCCCACGTCGCCCTTCGCGGCGGCAGCGTCGAACGCCGGGTTGCAGTAGTTGTATTTGTTGTTGCTGGCCTTGCAGCCGAACAGCCCACTCATGAAGTTCTGCGGGTCAGGATAGTCAGCGCCCCACCCGGTCCAGGCCAGGTCAAAGTCCTTGTTCTTGTAGGCCGCCTGGTACGCCTTGGACTCCATCGAGTCCAGGACGATGGTGACGCCCAGATTCTGCTTCAGCTGCCCCTGGATGAACTCCGCTCGCGACTGGTTCGCCGTGGTCGTCGCGAATTTGAAGTGCAGCACCGGGAATGTAGCCGGGTCCGCGAAGCCAGCCTGCTTGAGCAGGTCCTTCGCCGCGGCGGCATCAAACTTCATGTCCTTGCCGAGGTCGGCCTGGAAGCCCGGCATGCCCGGCGGGATCATGCTCGTGGCCGGCTTGCCAATCCCCGCGGCAACGTCACGGATCATCGCTTCGCTGTCGATCGCGCGTGCGAATGCCTGGCGCACCAGCGGGTTGTCCAGGGGCTTGTTGGCGTTGTTCATCACGAGCCAGAACGTCGTGAGCTCGGTGTACTCGACCGCCTCTCTGGACAGCTGGGGATCGGCGCGGACGGCATTGACGTCGGCGTCAGGGACGAGCGTCCAGTCACGCTCGTTGTTGCGATAGGCCGCGTAGTCCGCCTCGGCCGAGCTGACCATCAGCAGCGTGACCTTCTGCAGCGTCGGCCGCGGGCCGACGTAGTTGGGGTTCGGCACCAGCGTGATGTGGTCCTGATGGACCCACTCACTCATCTTGAAAGCGCCGTTGCCAATATAGGTCGCCGGATCCTGAGCCCAACCGGCGTTCTTTTCGACGATGTCCTGGCGCACCGGCACTACTGCCACGAGCGCCGTCAGGTTCGGAAAGTAGCCGCTGGGGGCCTCGAGTTGAATCTCGAGGGTGTTGTCGTCCCTGGCACGGATGCCAACGGCGTCAGCGCTGCCCTTGCCCGCGTTGTAGTCGGCGGCGCCGACGATGCCCGCATCGGTGTAGAAGGACGCGTAGTCCGCGGCCGTGTCCGGGTTGAGCAGGCGCTTGAAGGAGTACACGAAGTCCTTAGCCGTCACCGGCTGGCCGTCGCTCCACTTCGCGCCGGGCCGCAGGTGGAACGTATACGTCTTGCCATCCGCGGACACGTCGAAGCTACTGGCGGCGCCTGGAACAGGCTTCAGGTCCTTGTCGAAGATCAGCAGCGGCTCGAAGACCTGCCTGATGACAGCGGCCTCCGTCGCGAAGTTGCTGCGGTTCGGGTCCAGGTTGTCTGGCTCACCCTGCAGGGCGTTGACCGTGATCTCCTGGGCTCCGGCTGGCTGGCCAGCTGGCTTGGCTGGCGCGACCGGTACGGCCGTCGGCGCCGCGGCAGGTGCCGTCGGAGCTCCAGCGATTGGCGCGACCGTGGCCGCGGCCGGGGGTGGCGGCGTGGCGACGATCACGTTGCCAGGCCCGCCCCCGCTAGCTGGCGCTGGCGTCTGGGCCGTCGGCCCGCAAGCGCCGGCGACGAGTGCCAAACCTGCCAGGATTGAAGACAACGATGCTTTCATGGGTATGCGACTCCTAGCCTCCACGGCAATGCGTACCTCTGGCGAGCATCAAGATGCGTGCCTGTTTGAGGCGCTATTCCAGGTCGCGTGCCCACGCTGAGATCAGATAGCCAACTCGGTTGGCTTGCACCAGGTGGACCAGGTGACCGCCCGGGAGACTGTGCAGCGTGGCGTTGGGGATGTGGTCGGCGAGCTCTCGGCCGGCCGAGGCGGGTACCACCGGGTCCCAGGTGCCCGTCAGCACAAACGTCGGGCACGTGAGCGTACCGAGCCAGGGCCGCGCGTCGAACGTCAGCGAGAGCTCAGCTTTGGTCCGATAGGCGTCGAAATGGGCGCGCGGCCGTTCGAGGTAGGTGCGCAGCAGCTCGCCGGAGAACTTTAGCCCGAGTTGCGTCGGCACCGAGGCGACGCGGCCAGCGCGGTAGGCGCGGTTGCTGATGCGACGGCCCAGGAAGGCCCAGACCGCGAGCGCGCTGGCCCCGCGACGGGCGAGCATCGACGGGTGCCAGCCGAAGGTCGAGAGCAGTATCAGTCCCGCGACGCGCTCGGGCCGCAACCGCGCCATGGTGAGCGCCACCGTCCCGCCGAACGATTCGCCACACACGTAGACCGGCCCCGTTTGTTCCTCGTCAAGTAGTTGGAGCGCGCGTTGAGCCATTCCTTCGACACCGCCCTCCGCGCGATCGACATGGTGGCTGAACGCCAACGCCCGCCATTCCGGAAACAAAATCGGCGCCGCGCGCATGAGCATCCCAGGATGGCCATTGAGGCCAGGGATGACCAGCACGGTCCCGCCCGCCGCCCGTGGTTCGCTCGGCTCACCGCGCACGGCTACGTTCATCTCTGCCGGAGGGAGTCCCGCGGTGATTGGCGAGGCCGTTTCTGCCGCCTCCGTCATTCAGGGACCATGGTGTGTTCGCGGCCCGAAGGGAGCGAGCGCAGCGATGCAGATTGGCGAGCGTGCCCGCGCCTTCGAGGGGTCCGCGGCTCGATCGGAGCGAGCCCTGTACCTTCGGTACGGGTTGACGCAGCGACGCGCGCGGCTGGATCGGCGAGCGGGGCGGGTGCCACGCCCAATGTTCTACGCTTCTGGCCGCGTGCGGGGCATCTCTTTTTCGGGGTTGTGGCGACACCCCGAGTTTGTGAAGTTGTGGGCTGGCGAGACGATCTCGCGGTTTGGCAGCGAGATCAGCCAGCTGGCCATTCCGTTAACGGCGGCGCTGGTCCTCAACGCCTCGCCGAGCCAGATGGGCCTGCTGGGCGCCTTCGAGTTCGCGCCGTTTTTGCTGCTCAGCCTGTTCGCCGGCGTCTGGGTGGATCGCCTGCGCAGAAGACGCATCTTGATCCTCGCGGACATCGGCCGCGCACTGCTGCTCGGCACCATCCCCGCGACGGCGCTGCTGGGCGTTCTGCGCATCGAACAGCTCTATGTCGTGGGCCTGTTGACCGGCGTGCTGACTGTGTTCTTCGACGTCGCGTACCAGGCGTACCTGCCGGCGCTGGTCGACCGCGACCAGCTGATCGAGGGCAACAGCAAGCTGGAAGTGAGTCGCTCGGTGGCGCAGATCGCTGGCCCTGGCGTGGCCGGCGCCCTGGTCCAGCTCGTCACCGCCCCGGTCGCCGTCGCGGTGGATGCACTCTCGTTCCTGGCATCCGCGGTGTCGGTCTCGTTCATCCGAACCGCTGAGCCCGTCCCCGAGCGTAACTCCACGGACGCGCCTTCGATCTGGGCGGAGTTGCGCGAAGGTCTGGCCGTGGTGCTCGGCAATCCACTCCTGCGCTCGATCGCCGGTTGCACCGCGACCTCGAATCTCTTCGGCAACGCGGTGCAAGCGGTCTACGTCCTGTACGTCACCCGACAGCTGGGCATCGGCCCAGCACTGCTCGGCCTGATCCTGTCCGTGGGCGGCCCGGGCGCCTTGCTCGGCTCACTGCTCGCGGGAAGCGTCGCCACGCGGTTCGGCCTGGGCGCGACCATCATCGGCGCGAGCATCGCCGCCGATCTGGCGAACCTGCTGATTCCATTTGCCAGCGGGCCGACGATCGTCGTGGTCGGCATGCTCATGGTCACCTCGTTCGTGGCCGGGGTGACCAATCCCGTCTACAACATCAACCAGGTCAGCCTGCGGCAGGCAATCACCCCCGATCGTCTGCAGGGCCGCATGAACGCGAGCGTGCGCTTCATCGTCTGGGGGACGATCCCCATCGGCGCGCTGATGGGCGGCGCGCTCGGCGAAGCACTGGGACTCCGCACCGCGATCCTGGCGATGACGGTGTGCTCGATGTCGTCGCCGCTCTGGGTGCTGTTCTCGCCGGTGCGCTCGCTGCGCAGCCAACCCGCGGCGGTGTAGGGAATCAGCCGTGCGCGCCGAATGTTCTACGCTTCTGGTGCTCCACGCAGACATGGGAGGTAAGAGCTAATGGCAGTTACTCGCGAACAGTTCGAAGCGGGCATGACCTACGACGCATACAAGGCCCAGATGACCAGGAACCGCGAACAGCTCGAACAGAACGAGAAGGACCTGGAGCTGAAGCCAGAAGACGTCGCGGCGTTCAGGGGCTTGCCCCAGACGGTCAACGTGCTGGCCCTGGCTGAGGACTGGTGCGGCGACGTCGTCGCCAATCTGCCAGTGCTGGGCCGGCTGGCCCAGGAGTCAGGTGGCAAGCTGAACGTCCGCGTTCTGCTGCGCGACCAGGAGCCGGGCTCGAAGGTCATGGACGAGCACCTGAACCGCGGCGAATTCAAGTCGATCCCGACCGTGATCTTCCTGGACGGCGACTTCAAAGAGCTCGGCGTCTGGATCGAGCGACCCGACTCGGTGACCAAACTGCGGGCCGAAAAGAACAAGGCGATGTACGCCGCGCATCCCGAGTGGGGCGACCCGAGCAAGCCAATCGCCGAATTGCCCGAGGACATCCGCACCCAGGTCCAGCAGGCCAGCGCCGCGATGCGCAACGAGACCAAGCCGTTCGCGAATGCCGAGGTCGTGCGCGAGCTGCGCGCGCATGCCGAACGCATTGCCTCCAGGCAGCCAGCTTGAGCGTGAGCCATGTCTGACGGGTCGACCGTCAAGGTCACGATCACGTATTGCGCGGAGTGCGGCTACGAGCCGCAGACGCTGGCGCTCACCGAGACGTTGATGAAGACCTTCAACCACCAGCTCACCGCGATCGAGCTGGTGCCCTGGTACGAAGGCTCGTTCGACGTCGCCGTCGAGGGCCAGCTGGTGCATTCGATGTACCGCGATGGCGGCTTCCCAGAGCACTCCAAGGTCGTCGACGCGGTCAAGGCGCGACTCGCCAGAGCTTCATAAGCCCCGAAGTCGGAGAGTCACGCGTTGCGTGTGACTCTCGCTTCGGTGTATGGTTCGGCTGGACAACTGAAGATTGCAGGCATTGACGGGGAGTAGTACGGACGCTGAGTCCTGCTCCAGAGAGCCGGCGGTTGGTGAAAGACCGGTGCAGGTAGGCTCCCGAACTCGCCCCCGAGCTGCGCGGGAGAACGGTCAGCTCTGACCTAGTAGGCTGCGACGGGGTGGCGGGCGCTAGACCGCCGACGAGTGGACGCGAATTCTGGCGGCGGTGCAGGCGCCAGATGCGCGGCCGAGCAGGGTGGTACCGCGGGGCCTGATTGACTGACCTCGCCTCTGTAGGAGGCGGGGTTTTTTTGTGTCCCCGTCACGCACGCTCAGCTGAAGTGAGGACATCTATGCGCTTGAACGGTGCAAGAGCAATCTGCCAATCGCTCGTGGAAGAGGGCGTGTCCACCATCTTCGGGCTGCCGGGCGGCGCGATCATGCCGCTGTATGACGTCCTGCCCGAGTTTCAACAGTTGCGGCACATCCTGGTTCGGCATGAGCAGTGCGCTGGCCACATGGCGGATGGCTATGCCCGCGCCGCGGCCGCCACAAGGAAGCCCCAGGACGAGCGGACGGTCGGCGTGTGCTTCGGGACCAGCGGCCCGGGGGCGACAAACCTCGTCACCGGCATCTGCAACGCGCACATGGACTCGGTGCCGCTGGTCGCCATCACGGCCAACGTGCCCAACAGCATGATCGGCACCGACGCCTTTCAGGAAGCCGACATCACCGGCATCACGATCCCGATCACCAAGCAGAACTACTTCGTCCGCGACGGCCGCGACCTGGCGCGGGTCATCAAGGAAGCGTTCCACCTGGCCCGCACCGGGCGACCTGGCCCGGTCCATGTCGACGTGCCCAAGGACGTGCTGCTGAACGAGATCGAGTGGCACGGCTATCCGACCGGCGTCGATCTCCCGGGCTACCAGCCAACGCTCGAGCCGAATATGCGCCAGGTCAAGGAGGCCGCCCGGCTGATCGAGCGAGCGCAGCGGCCGGTGATCATCGCCGGGCAGGGCGTGTTGCTTTCGGGCGCCTGGGACGAGCTGCTCAGTTTCGCGGAAAAAGCGCGTATCCCGGTCATGACCACCCTCCTGGGGATTTCGGGCTTTCCCGAGACGCATCCGCTCTCGCTCGGCTTCCTCGGCATGCACGGTTGGGTGCACAGCAACTACGCCGTCCACAACGCCGACCTCGTCGTCTCGATTGGCATGCGCATGGACGACCGGGCGTGCGGCAAGTTCGCCGGTTTCGCCCCGCAGGCCAAGATCGTCCACATCGACATCGACCCCGCCGAGATCGGCAAGAACGTCCGCGTCGACGTGCCGATCGTGGGTGACGTGGCCCGCGTGCTGACCAAGCTCGAGCCCGAGCTCAATCCGGCGGCGATGCAGAACCACCAGGCCTGGCTGGATCAGATCGGTGCCTGGCGCGAGCAGTACCCGCCCAAGCACTACCCCGAGACGACGCCCGAGCTGTACCAGCCGCAGGTGATCCAGGCCCTCTACCGCGCCACGCGCGGCGACGCGGTCATCGTCGCCGACGTCGGCCAGCACCAGATGTTTGCCGCCCAGCACTACCTCTACACCCAGCCGTGCACGTACATCACCTCAGGTGGGCTGGGGACGATGGGCTACTCGCTGCCGGCGGCCATCGGGGCCCAGATGGCGCGACCCGACAAACAGGTGTGGTGCGTGGTCGGCGACGGCTGCTTTCAGATGACCCTGCAGGAGTTGGCCGTGCTCGCGGTCCATCGCGTGCCGGTCAAAGTCGCGCTGCTCAACAACGAGTACCTGGGCATGGTCCGCCAGCAGCAGCAGGTCCAGTACAAGGGCAACCTGGTCGAAGTCGACCTGGCGGGCGCCCCGGACTACATCAAGCTTGCGCAGGCGTACGGCATTCCCGCCTGGCGGGTCACCGAGGCGAGTCAACTTGACGGCGCGATCGGCGCGGCGATGGCGTATCCCGGCCCGGCAATCATCGAGTTCCGCGTCGCTCGCACCGAAGATGTCTACCCGTGGGTGCTCGGCGGCACGTCGCTTGGCGACGTGTTGCCCGACACGCCCTACGACGGCCCCACGACCCGGGAACGCGTGCTGGCGGGCGCCGGCCCAAGTGCAAAGGATGCGAGCGACCGATGAGCAAACACACCCTGGTAGCCACCGTCGAAGAGGGCCCAGTGGTCCTCAATCGGGTCTTGAGTCTGTTCCGCCAACGCTCGTTTGCCATCGAAAGCCTGAGCATCGGGCGCACCAACGAGGTCGGCATCATGCGCCTGACCATGGTCGTCGACGGCGCCCGCAGTGCCGTCGAGCAGGTCACCAAGCAGCTCTACAAAGTCATTGAGGTGCGCAAGGTCAGTGACCTGACCGAAGACGCGCGCCTCGAGCGCGAGCTCGCGCTGATCAAAGTCTCGTGCAAAGCGGCGCCACAGCGCGCCGAAGTCATGCAGATTGCCGACATCTATCGGGCCCGAATCGTCGATGTCGCCAGCACGTCGCTGATGGTCGAAGTGACCGGGCCTACCGTCAAAGTGGACAGCCTGATCGAGCTGTTCCGACCGTACGGCGTCAAAGAGCTTGTCCGCACGGGCGTGGTCGCCATGAGCCGCGGCCAGGCCGCACCCCGGAGCGAAAAGAACGACCGACTGAAACTGGTCAGTTGAATGCAGTGAAGAAGGATCCCACGTGACCGCACACATCTACACCGAAGCCGACGCCCCGCTGGACCCGCTCAAAGGCAAGCGCCTGGCCGTTATTGGCTACGGCAGCCAGGGCCACGCCCACGCGCTCAACGCGCACGATTCGGGCCTCGACGTCATGGTCGGTCTGTACCAGGGCTCGCAATCGTGGGCCAGGGCCGAGCAAGCCGGCTTGAAGGTTGCCGAGGTCGCCGACGCGACCCGCCAGGCGGACGTCATCGTGCTGCTGGTCCCCGATGAGAAGCAGCGCCGGATCTTCGAGGAGAGCATTCAGCCCGAGCTGTCGCCCGGGAAATCGCTGGTCTGGGCCCACGGATTCAACATCCACTTCAAGCAGATCAAGCCGCCCGAGGGCGTCGACGTGTGGATGGTGGCGCCGAAGGCGCCCGGGCATCGCATGCGCGAGTTGTTCGTCGAAGGCAAGGGCGTTCCGTCGCTGGTCGCCGTCGAGCAGGATGCGACCGGCAAAGCCTGGGAGCTGGCGTTTGCGTACGGCAACGCCGTCGGCAGCGCCAAGGCTGGCTTGATCAAGACCACCTTCAAAGAGGAAACCGAGACCGACCTGTTCGGCGAGCAGTCTGTGCTGTGTGGCGGCATCACGTCGCTCATGAAAGCTGGCTGGGAGGTGCTGGTCGAAGCGGGCTATCAGCCTGAGGTCGCGTACTACGAGTGCTTGAACGAGATGAAGCTCATCGTCGACCTGATTTTCGAAGGCGGCATGGCGCGCATGCGCTACTCGGTCAGCGATACGGCTGAGTTCGGCGACTACGTCTCGGGCCCGCGCATCATCGATGCGTCCGTCAAAGGCCGCATGCGCGAAGTGTTGAAAGAAATTCAGGATGGCACCTTCGCGCACCGCTGGCTGGATGAGAACGAGCTGGGCCGGCCCAACTTCACCAAGTACCGCGCAGAAGCCGCGCGCGATGCGATGGAGCAGACGGGCAACGATTTACGTGCCTTGATGAACAAGCAGGGATTGACGACCACGACAGGCTAACGACAATCAGCGGGACTCACCCCGACGCGGGTCTAGCGCAACCAGGGTGGCCCCGACCAGGCCGGTCCGCCCGACCGGGGTTGGCTCGACGAACCGATCGGCATCGTGCCCACAGAGGGGTGCGCACACACGCATGGAGCGAAGCGAAGCGGGCAGCAGGAGAAGCAATGACTGATTACGTAACGTTCTTCGACACGACGCTGCGCGACGGTGAGCAGGCGCTCGGATTTGCGCTGACCTCACCCCAAAAAGTTGAGATGGCCAAGCAGCTCGCTCGCCTGCGGGTCGACGTGATCGAGGCGGGCTTTCCGGCCGCCAGCCCTGAGGATTTCGCGGCCGTCCAGCGCATCGCGCGCGAAGTCCGCGGACCGATCATTGCCGGGCTGGCCCGCGCCGTCGCGGCGGACATCGAACAGTGCTGGGAAGCCATCAAAGACGCCGAGCGCCCGCGTATCCATACGTTCTTGCCGCCCGCCGACGTCCGCCAGCCGCACGCCGACACCCGAGCGCGTGCGGGCGCGATGGTGGCCCTGGCCAGGACGTTCACGCCGGACGTCGAGTTTTCGCCGATGGACGCGACGCGCTCCGACTGGGCCTACGTCAGCGAGGTGCTGGAAGCCGCCATCGAGGCGGGCGCCACGACCGTCAACATTCCCGACACGTGCGGTTTTGTGCAGCCCGACGAGCTCGGCGCGATGATCACATACATTCGCGAGCACGTCGCCAACATCGACCGGGCGACGATCTCGGTGCACTGCCACGACGACCTCGGCCTGGCCGTCGCGAACAGTCTGGCGGCTATCAAGGCTGGGGCGCGGCAGGTCGAGTGCTGCGTGAACGGCGTGGGCGAGCGGGCCGGCAACGCGGCCCTCGAAGAACTGGTGATGTCGCTGACGGTCCGGCGCGATCATCATCGGGTCGACCACGGCATCAACATCGAAGAGCTCGTGCCGACCAGCAACCTGCTGCAGCAGTTCACCGGCATCCTCGTGCAGCCCAACAAAGCGGTCGTCGGGACCAACACGTTTGGGCACGCCGGCATGCTCGAGGACGCCCATACGTACGCGGCCATGTCCGCGGCCGCCATCGGCGCCGATGCCACGCGGCTCGGCCTGGGGAGGCACTCGGGCCGCCACGCGCTGCGCGCGCGCCTCGAAGAACTCGGTTTGCTCCTGACTCAGGAAGAATTGAACCACGCCTTCGCCGGGTTCAAAAACCTGGCCGACTACAAGCAAGAGCTCACCGACGACGATCTCGTCCAAATAGCCCACCACGGCCGCCGCGCCGCCGACGGCGTGTTTGACGCAATCGGCCACGTCTACCGCTAGGTGCCTGCTTTTCGTATCGCGGTCCTGCCGGGTGATGGTATCGGCCCTGAGGTGGTAGCCGAAGCCGTCAGAGTTTTGCGCGCCGTTGAGGCGGCCTCAGAGCACACGTTTACGCTCACTGAGGACCTCGTCGGGGG
>Ga0070730_10003214_pt1 | contig 14708 bp, 13 predicted proteins | sample Coa_R1_3_FD_66447 | JGI IMG/M metagenome (GOLD analysis project Ga0070730, IMG submission 66447) | Surface soil microbial communities from Centralia Pennsylvania, which are recovering from an underground coalmine fire - Coalmine... | ecosystem: Environmental > Terrestrial > Soil > Unclassified ...
TCTATCATGCGGCGGACGCGCTCCTGAATACGACTCTTGAGCGTATCGGGTGCTACTTCTATGCCCAACGTGAGGGCATTTTTATAGCCGATGCCTGCTCGCCCCATCTGGCCGTGCGTCTCAATATGCCGGATAAGATGGCGAGGATTATATTCGTTAAGCGGTAACGGGATTCCCCGGTCTTCGCATATCTGACGAAGCTCAAGGACGCTGAGCCGGGATAAGCTCGCCCGCCTTTCAGGGTCGGGCGGTCCGGCAAATTCAAAGCCATATAACACCGCGTCGCTGTACAAGCCGGCACCTCCCACAACGATAGGCAACTTGCCTCTCGCTATGATGGCCGCGATGGCCTCGTCGGCCAAAAGCTTGAACTCGTGGACCGTGAGCGGATGGTTTACTTCGGCGATATCGAGCAAGTGATGCGGTATAGCCGCTCGATCTGCACCAGACGGCTTGGCCGTACCGATGTCCATACCTCTATAAATCGTCCGGGAGTCGACGCATACAATCTCGCCGCCATAGCGGCGCGCCAGGTCCATCCCGAGATCTGACTTACCGGATGCCGTTTGCCCGGTAATAAAAATTAGAGGAGGGTCGTTTGCGAAGGATTCCATAACAGCCCGTTCACGTCCACCCGGTAATCTTCGAGAATCTCCACCCCATCCGCCTGGAGTGCTGCAGCGTGCGCAGCGTGGCCGCCACCCGGCCAACCGGCGGCTAATCCGCCATTCTTATTTACAACCCGCTGCCAGGGAAGATCTTCCGGCCCTGTGTGAGCAATCTGGCCCACTTCCCAGGCAGCCCAAGCTGCCCCGCACAGAGCGGCAATTTGGCCGTACGTCATGACCCTCCCCTTTGGAATTTGAGCAACGAGCTCATATACCCGGTTTTTGAATGCTTCGTCGACGCGCGGCATAACACTTTACAGCGATGTTTTAGTAACCCGCATCTTGGCTTCGTTGGCAAGCGTCTTTACCAATTCGTACGGAGTGCGCGGCGGATGCTGCACGTCTACTTCCATGTCTTTGCGGATGCGCGGGGTAAGCTCACTGGTTTCCACTTCTTTCGGTCCAATAACGGCAACGTACGGAATTTTCATAAGTTCGGCGTTACGAATTTTTTTGCCAACCGACTCATTCCCGTCATCAACCGTGGCACGCACGCCGAGTTTGTGCGCCTGATCTTGAATGGTGTAGGCAAAATCGACAATGTCCTGATCCTGGTTGAGCGTAACGATTCGCAGTTGCTCCGGAGCCAGCCATACTGGGAATCGGCCGGCAGTGTGCTCGATATATACACTTAAGAAACGCTCGATCGAGCCAAGTAAGGCCTTGTGTGCCATTACCGGCCGCTGCTTGCTGCCATCCTCGGCAGTGTACTCTAGCCCAAAACGCTCAGGCATAACGAAATCGAGCTGGATCGTCGCGCACTGATTCTCGCGGCCAAGGGCATCTTTTACCACAAACTCGATCTTTGGACCGTAAAAAGTTGCTTCGCCTTCCTCAATGACATACTCAAAGCCAATTTTGTCGGCAATTTTTTTGATAGAATCTTGAGCTCGCTCCCAAAGCGCTTTATCGCCAAAATACTTGTCCGATTCATCTCGAAATGCCAATCGTACACGGAAAGGCATTTGGAAGATATCCTCGTACATTGTCTTTACCATATTGGATATCGATTCAAACTCTGCCTCCACTTGGTCAATGCGCACAAAGGCATGGCTGTCGTCCTGTGTCGCAGCACGGACACGCGAAAGACCGTGCAGCTCACCCGCCTTTTCGTCACGATAGACCATCGTCGTTTCCATGTAGCGGATTGGCAAATCGCGGTAACTGCGCGGCCGCGAGGCGTAAATCTGCGTATGATGCGGGCAGTTCATGGGCTTCATCATAAAGTCATCATCAGATTCTTCGCTTTTTACAGTGAAACGCTCAGGGTATTTGTCATAATGTCCGGAAGTTTTATACAAGTCGATACGGGTAATATGCGGAATGGTGACCCGCTCATACCCACCCTGCTCCTGTAGCTCTTGAGAGAAAGCGTTAAGCTCGTCGCGCAAAACTGTGCCGCGGGGCGTAAATAGTGGCAGCCCAGGGCCGACAAGGTCGGAAAATACAAACAGGTCGAGTTCTTGCCCCAGTTTGCGGTGATCGCGCTTTTTTGCCTCTTCGAGCATTTCGAGATGCTGTTTTAATTCTGCTTCAGATGTGAAACCCACGCCATATACCCGCTGCATCTGCGGGTTAGTGTCTTTGCCGCGCCAATAAGCACCGGATATACGCATGAGCTTGAATGCTCCGACCTTGCCGGTAGAGGCCACGTGTGGGCCGCGGCACAAATCGGTGAAGTCGCCATTCTTATAAAAAGACACCTCACTCACCTGGCCTTCACCCTCGGCCGCCACCCCCAGCTCTTCGCTGTTCAACTCTTTGGCCACGGTGGTACCAGCCCGTTTTAGGTCGTTGAGCAACTCCTCTTTATAAGACTGCCGAGCATCCTTTGCCCAGGTGATGGCTTCATCTATGGGCTTGGTAAAGCGTTCGAAAGGCTGATCTTCTTTGATGATCTTCTGCATTTCGGTTTCGATTCTGGAAAAATCTTCTTCGGAAAGCGGGTGCTCACCCAGATCTATATCGTAGTAAAATCCGTTCTCAACGACCGGCCCTACTCCCAACTTCACTTCCGGCCATATATGGGTAATCGCGGTGGCCATAATGTGGGCAAGGCTGTGACGCATCGCATGTAAATCTGACTGTTGGTTGTCGGCCATGTAGGACTCCTTCATATATATTGATATAAAAAAGACGCGACTGTTCCGATTCAATACTCTCGCAATGGTATTTAATCGTTCTCGTCGCGTCTCGGGCCCAAAAGTGATTTTACAATTCTGGGTGGTTCCACCGGACTTTCCTGGTTTCTCAGGCCAGGACACTTGTGATAGCACGTTTGTCGTACGTTCTAACTGCCCACGGAGCTCGGCGGTTGGTGAGGTCGCTTCACTGCTCGCCTAGTATTATATCAAACACGTCGGCAAAATCCCATCTCACGTCTCCAAATACAACTATAGCAATGTTAGTACGATACGGCTAGTACGAAATTGTTGTCACATTTGTTACATTGCCTGTGGAAAAATAAAATCTCCTGTTCACCTACATAATACCCTTGGTGATATATATGCACTGCTCTCGTTTTGGGCGGCAGCCGTACATTACTCGAAAAACAAAATACCCCACGCTAGTGTGGGGTATTTTGTTTGGTGGGCTCTAGAGGACTCGAACCTCTGACCTCTTCCACGTCAAGGAAGCGCTCTAGCCAACTGAGCTAAGAGCCCGCCTCATATGAACAGGTTAACTATAGCGAATTTGGGTCGAATTGGCAACTCCTCGTCCTCGTAAACCACAAGCGTAACACCTTGAAAAGATTGACTAAAAAAGTAATATGTGTTAACATAACCACGTTAAGAGGCTTATGTGTGAGTGCCAAAAAACAGAGCACGCTTGATGAGTTCAAGCTGTTTTATGAAGAAATGACCTTTTCTTCGATCGCTAACCGCATTCGACGTTCCCGCGTTTTTACTAATAAATAAGAAAGAAATCTCCTTCTTGCCCACCCCAGCACAAGGGGTGGGTTTTTGTTTCCCACAGGTATGTGAGATTTTTCCACTAGCTTTTTGTACAGCTTGGTGTCAATATGTTGACATGGTTTGCTTATACTGCGGAGGCCCGACCAGCGTCGTCAACTCTCGCCACCAGCGTCGCGGCAATAGTATTTGGCGACGTCGTGTCTGCAGCAGCTGCGGCGGTATCTTTACCACCGAGGAGCACATTGCGCTCACACAAGGGTTTAGAGTGCAGGACGCACGCGGGCAGCTCCACCCCTTCCGGAGGGATCAATTGTTTTTAAGCATATTCGAAAGTTGTAAGCATCGCATGAGTGCGCTCCCCGACGCCACCTCGCTCACGCAGCTGGTTATCGACCGCCTCTTGCAGCAACGCAGCGCACTCCTTAAACGGGACGAGGTTGTGCGGACCTGTGCTGCTGCACTCAAACAGTTTGATCCCGTTGCCGCGGCGGTGTACGTCGCCTACCATCCGGTAGCACAAAAATAATTACTTCTTCACCGCTTTTTCGGTCACATCGAATTTGGTTGGATACCAGGCAAACATCAGGCGGGTCTGCGAATACAGCGCTGCAAGCGAGCCGTAGACAATGGTAGTAACCGGCAGGTACACCCACTGCAGAATCATAAAAATGGTGCGGTGCCGTTTGTAGCGTTCGGGGCGCGGCGGCAAGGTCTTGAGCGCCACGAATAGAGAGGCGAGCGCGCCGATCAGCCCAATGGTTTGAATCCGGCTGACGATAATGGGCAATTGGTTTGCCGCATAGTTTTGCGGATTGATAAGTACGGGCACGAATGCAGCCAAGGCCAAGATAAGCGCACCCGCTGCCCAGCTGACATGATTCTCTAAGATACGCAAAAACTTCACCATAAGATCGCCTTTGGGTACCTTATTTTTCTTGAAGAAGCCTTGGTTGGCGATGTAGGCAATGTCTGAGGCGCCGTACGTCCACCGACGGACCTGCACAAATTGCGCCTTGAGCGTGCGGATGTAGCCATCGGCGAGCACTGCGTCGCAGTAAATAGGAATAGACAACGGGTAGACACGGTAATCACCGTCAAAATGGAAATAGCTGCGCCAGAATTGGTGCCCATCTTCCACCACGGTACGCATACTCCAAAAATCCATGTCGATGAGCGCCTTGAGACACTGCGCGTGCGCCGAAAAATTGCGCTCCAGGTGCGGCCGCTGCGTTAAGACGATGTAGAAAAAGTTATTGCCGGTGGCTACGACTCGCATGGGCGCGGGCACATCCCAAATATTGCTGGTGAACATAGGCAGCGGCTGGTACGATGCGCGCAGCGGATCCGGCGAAACGCAGTATAAATAGGTCAGCGCCGAAAGGTAGCGCGGGTGCGGACGGTTGTCGGCGTCGATGGTCGTAACGACTACTTTTAGGGGGTCGATGTGGTGTGCCTCTACATACTCCTGCAGCCGCCGCCCGGCAAAAGTAATATTACTTCCCTTGCCGATCACCTCGCCGGGTATGCCATCAGGGTGTTTTACCGCCATGGCGTACTTAAATTTATCTTTGTACTTTTCGATGAGCTTTTCGGATTGTTTTGCAATGCGCTCACCACCCCGCTCTTCATACGCCAATATAAATATAACGTGCTCTTTCACGTCGTATTCGGCGTGCACTAATGATTGAATCGTGGGCTCGACCACTTCCTGGCTCTCGTTATACGTCGCCAGAATAACGGCATGGATAAGCTCGCTGGGCCGTACCACCGGCGGCTGTACGCTGAGGCGCAGCAGATTGTCGTAGTGCCATTTAGGGCGATGCACGAGTGCGTCGGCTACCTCGCCGGCCTCAACTTCCGCGACGAGGGCGTTCCAATCTACCTTTTCATGCTCACGCATTGTTCGGTAGCCGGCAAGCGCCCGGATATCTACCGCCACCGATCGGGTAAAGTAGATGAGCACGTACGCCAAAATAAAGAAAGCCGCCAGGGTGACATTTATAAGACTAAGGAGTAGCGGCAACACTAACATAAACCAGGAGATTGCCCCGGGCAGTATTTCAAAAAAACGATATCGGCGGGGCCGGTCGGTTTCGTACGGGATTTCGAGGTCGGTCATACTAATGCAGCACCATGAGCGCGTTACTAACAATGATCGATAATATAAGCAGCAGCACGCCCGCGCCCAACACAGAAAGCGACAGCTCCCGCCGGACGCCATAGGTCCGTACACTCAACCCTACTGCAATAACAACGACCACCACGGCAAACACGGCGAAGCTCAAAATATCTGTGATGCTCCCTGCTTTAAAGGGGCTAATGCCGAGATTGGAGCGGTATTCTACGATATAGCCGCTGCCCCCCTGGCCGACATTGAGCCGCAGGAATATAAGAATGGTGCTAATGAATGCCAAAAAAATGTTGCCGCTTACCAGCAGCAGCACCAATTTGTCGTGTAGGTAGGTTTTGGGTATGGGCATCATGCACTTTTATTGTAAGCCCAGCGGCGGCATTCGTAAATTGCTGTATCCGGGTAAAATCTGGTGCGGGTAGAGAGAATCGAACTCTCCGCTCAGCCTTGGGAAGGCTGCATATTAGCCACTATACGATACCCGCAATTACTTTGCTGCCATATATGGAGCCACCTCGGGGATTCGAACCCCGGACCCCCGCTTTACGAAAGCGGTGCTCTAGCCAACTGAGCTAAGGTGGCACACGATCAGACAACGTTATTATAACAGACTACCGAAAACTGTGAAGATCGGACGCAAGTAAATTCGAGTTACGTGCCCGCTGTTGGTATGTCGTATACCAATTTTTGTATTCAAACATACGAGGGTGTTCCGCGATATGTCATAATTGAATACAAAAAATTATACTTTCCTTTTTTCCCTGTTTACTCAGTCTTGCGGTTGCGGATGCCGACTGCCGATACGACACCGCCGGTCATAACCAACAGCGCAGTAACCAAAATTGCCCGGTGGAAACCGGTAAGATTCAGGTGAGCCCCCACTACCACACCGGCGAACGCAATGGTGATAAGCCCGGCGATCCGGGCGACTGCATTATTCACAGCCGAGGCGATGCCGGCCTGTTCTTTTGCAATGTGCCCCAACACTGCCGCCGTTAGCGGTGCAACGGTGGTAGCCAACCCCAGGCCAAATATAATGATGCCTGGCAGCAACTCCGACCAGTAGTGCAGTGGCGTACCAACCCGCAGCATCCATAAAAATCCGGCAGACGCCACCATCGGCCCCACCGCCATGAATAATCTAGGTCCAAACTTGCCCGCCAAAGCACCGAAACGCGGCGAGCACAAAAACATAATTATCGTCACCGGCAGCAACGCGAGACCTGCGGAAAATGCCGAGTAACCACTGACCTGCTGCAAAAAGATAACCACCAGGAAGGTGGCTATCGACAGCCCGCCATATATCGCTAGGGTCGCGATGTTGCCCACTCTAAAGTTTCTTATCTTAAAAAGTGAGAGCGGCAGCATCGCGGCCGGATTGCGATGTTCGTACCAAATAAATGCGGCGAGAGCGCATATTCCCCCAACTAACGGCAGCAATATTGCCGCGCTGTGCCAGCCGTAGCGCGGCTGCTCGATAAGACCAAAGACAAATCCAAACAAGCCAGCGCTGCATAAAACGGCACCCACGATGTCTAGTGTAACCTTCTTATTATCTCTCGGCTGTTTAAGCAGGCCCAGCAGCAATAAGCACACCGCAATCGGCACCACATTAATAGCAAAAATGAGCCGCCACGACGCAACATCAACCAAAAAACCGCCCAGCAGCGGACCAATAACAAATGATATACCCGTCCACGCCGTCCAGGTCCCAATGGCCTTGCCCTGGGCGCTTCCCAAGAACGACGAAATAATCAGAGCGAGCGAACTCGGCACCAGCAACGCGCCAGCGATCCCCTGCAACCCCCGGGCAATAATCAAAAACGCCCCATTTGGCGCGGCCGCGCACAAAAGCGAAGCGGCCCCGAAGCCCACCAGACCAATGTACAGGATTCGCTTGCGGCCAAATAAATCGGATAGCGACCCGGCCAGCAAGATGAACGACCCCAGCATAATAAGGTACGCATCGACAACCCACTGCTGAATCGTAAGACCCCCGCCGAAGTTGCGGCTTATCGCTGGCAAAGCGACATTCACAACCGAACCATCCAAAAACGCAACGAACGAAGCCAGAATACTAATGATCAATACGAGCCGCTGCGATCTTTGCACCTTTTAAGCATAGCATTCATGAAACAAAAAACCTCCCCGATGGAGGTTTTCATAAGCTTGGCGGGCTCGACCGGATTCGAACCGGCGATCTTCTCCGTGACAGGGAGACGTGATAGGCCTCTTCACTACGAGCCCAAAAGCCAAAGGCTTTTGTAAGTAACAGGGGTAATAATAGCAGGAAGCCACAACAAAAGCAACAACCAGTAGGCTCTCCGCTTATACGTGGATAAATTGCTTTTGTTTGTGGGCGTGTTGGAGTGGGCCCAAGTAGGTATTTATATCCTGGAATTGGAAGAAAATGTGCGCCGCACGAATGCTCGCGCCATCCACTTCGGTTACGCGGATAATCTCGAGGCCGCCCGGCGTTTCCACGACACCGCTTGTTTGGCCGGCACCGAGCTTAAATAGGGCGTCGACTACCTGGGGCGAAAGATCACGGTTGTCCTTTGTTATGGCAAAGCCGTAGTCGCCACCATTGGCGGCAGTCGCTCTATCGTTCGAAAATTGTTTCGCCAACGACGCAAAATCACCCCCGTTAGCAAGCTGGGTGAGTACATTTTTTGCACGATCGTGAGTGCTGACGTCGAGGGTGGATACAACTTTCTGATTAAGCAGCTGCGTCTTTAGCTCACGCTTGAAGTCGTCGAGCGACCAGCCCCAAAATTCTTTAAGCACATCCTCGAATACCGCATCGTTGCCGCCCAGCCGATTCTGGCTGCGTAGCAGGACGACCTCATTATTGACCTCCTGGCTGGAGACCGACACATGGTGCTGCGCGGCGAGCTGTTTTATGTACGCCTCGTTTATAACAGTCTGCAGAGCGACTTTGCGAAAAGCGGCGAGCTGCTGCTTGCCCGCGGTGCTCTTGAAATCAATTTTTTGCTGCGTCTGGTAATAGTGAATGTAGTGACGCAGCTCAAAAAGATAATTCTCGTAGGACACATAGCTGGAGCCAGCCTTTGCCACAGGAAATGGGATAACCTGCGTGACACGGTAAATAAACGTCGACGTACTGTGAAATTTATAGAGCGCAAGGCCACAGTAGGTGAAAAAGCCGATGACCAAAATGGCAAACATCGAAACGGAAATGCTGACGATGCGGCGGAATGAATGCTGCAACGGATAAATATACTTGCGCGCACTGCTGAGGACCTCTTCGCGGTGCTCGGCGACGGTCTCGTTGGTGATGCGCGGAATGTTATGGATCGCTTCTTCGAGGGTCGCTTCCGGCGCAGCTTTGCGGCGGAGCAAGGGCGGCCGCTTGGAGAGCAGTTGTTTTATCTTATGCTTCATCTTCTTCTGCCATTTCTTGATCTGCTGACGGTTGTGCGGCAGCGGCACCTGGATTGGTAATCGCCGATATGCCCTGCTCGCGGAGAATCTCCAAAATTTTCTTCTGGATTTTGGCCGGGTGGCTAATTTCGTGGATAAGCAGATCCCCCACAAATGTCTGCATCATAATTGTACCAAACCCCAGCAATGTTTCCTGGATGCCGGCGACTTCGTAATTGACCATTTGGATTTGGTTAAGCCCCATGTCGATGACGCTGCGGTGGAACAGCCCTTTCTGCGTAATTTGAATGAGCCGCTGGTTGGTGAGGATAAACACGCTGAAATGCCAGTTGACCCACGACGGCAAAAACAAAAACAAACCTAGGCCGAGGCCGCACAACAGCCCGATGAAATAAACGGAATATTGCGGATTAAACAGCGACGGCACGGTGCCGAGCAGCACCGCCAAACCGGCAAAAATGAGCCCGCGGCGCATCACAATGGGATGTTTGCGAAATACAAAAAGCACCTCTTCATCGTCGAACTGATCGTCGAAATATTTTTCGGCCATACTTATTTCTATTGTACGCCATCTTGCGTCGAAGAGCGACGTATGGCGGTGCTAAGCTCCTCTTTTTCGAGCGAGCTTTTGGTCGTAGATATAAATAAACTTCGCTGTGGTGCCCCCGAGAGGAGTCGAACCTCTAGCTCCTCCTTAGGACGGAGTTGTTTTATCCATTGAACTACAGGGGCGTTTCTGCATGCTGTGTTTGACCCGGTTGAACCTCTCCAAAACTTCCTCAGGCGGGAGCGGAGTTAAGTTTTGGAGGCCTCTTCAACCGGGTCAAACGACCTTTTGAAATGCGAAGGTCCAGCCGAGCCAGACACATTAAAAATCCGCCGGTCAAAAAACCAAAATTTAAAGTGCTAACGCGGCTGCGTGAAGTGCTCGTGCACGGCGTTGTAGTCGAACTGCTCGGCACCAGTAAACCAGTGTGCGATTTCTTTTTGAGCTTCTTCGGGGTCGGCGCTGGCGTGGATAATGTTGGCCACTCCCTTGCCTGTTTTGCCGGCCTGGCCGTAACTCACGTGCGCGTAGTCGCCACGAATGGTGCCGGGCAGCGCGCTTTTCGGTTCGGTGCTGCCAACCATTTTACGGACGGTTTCCACGGCGTCGACGCCTTCGAGCACCATGGCGATGACCGGCCCTTCTTGCATGCTGGCGAGCGTGCTTTCAAAAATCTCGTCGCCTTTGCGCGTTTTAAGCGTGCCGATACCTTCGTAGTGCTTGAAGTAATGCTCGTAATCGGGCTGAAGCATCTTGGCGCCGACAATTTTGAAACCAGCTTTTTCAAAACGGGCCAGCACTTCACCGACGATGCCACGCATAAGGGCGTCTGGCTTAAAAATAATAAGGGTTCGTTCCATTCGGATTCCTTTTTTACGTTCGATGAGCCTATTGTAACAGATGTAGGCCGCTATCTCTAGCCGGCTTCTTACGCTACCTCACGGCCGCTCTATGCCGCGGCAGTAAATGCGACAAGGTGTACAATAAGGATATGCTTTTTGCAAAGGCCAAAACCGATTTTTTGGAATATTTGGAGATTGAGCAAAACCGCTCACAAAAAACGATCGCCAATTACGACCATTACTTAACCCGGCTCATCGACTTCGCGGGCGACGACTTGCAAGTGAAAGATATCGACCCCGAGCTCATCCGCAAATGGCGGCTGTGGCTGAACCGGCTCGGCACCAACGTGAGCGACGAGCTGCAGAAAACAACCCAGAACTACCACCTGATTGCCCTGCGCAGTTTCTTAAAATTTTGCGCCAAACGCGACCTGCCTGCGCTGCCGGCCGACAAAGTGGAGCTGGCACACACGGTGCGCAAACAGGTCACCTTTCTGAACGAAGACGAGCTTGCCCGGCTGTTTGACCAGCCCGACCTCGATACCCAAAATGGCCTGCGCGACCGGGCGATACTGGAATTGCTGTTCAGCTCAGGACTCCGAGTTTCCGAGCTGGTTGGGCTCGACCGTGAGCATATTAACCTGAAACGCCGCGAGTTTATGGTACGCGGTAAAGGACAAAAAGACCGGCCGATTTTTATTAGCGAACAGGCCGCCGATTGGCTGCAACGATATTTAGACAAACGGCAGGATACGACTCGCCCGCTTTTCGTGCGCTATAGCGGGCGTAAAACCGTGGATCTCACCGGTAACTTTCACCGCCTCACGGCGCGCAGCGTGCAGCGGCTGGTGGCCCACTACGCATTGCTGGCCGGCATTACCAAGCATGTCAGCCCGCACACTTTGCGTCACTCGTTTGCTACCGATTTACTCATGAACGGTGCCGACTTGCGCAGCGTGCAGGCGATGCTCGGCCACAGCAATATCGCTACCACGCAAATTTACACGCACGTAACCGACCCGCACCTCAAAAGCGTGCACGAACGATTCCATAGCCGTAAGGTGTAATAGCCGGCGTTCACCTTTTGCCTTAGCGGGTTAATTACACAGCGGGTTACCGCTGCCGTTCATGGTGGGCACAGCGCTGGCGGCGGTAGAAGTATAGTAGTTGGTCATGACCACAAATCGTTTGCAGAGCGAATCGCTGGTTTGAATAGCGTAATCACTGGTTTGGTTAAGGCCCGCACCGGGCAGACCAACGCGCACCTGGATGCGGCGCAGCACGTCTTGGGCTTTGCCGGTCGCATCAATAACGGCCTGTGCACCTTGGAACGAAACCGGGTTGCCGCTGGCGTCGGTACCGCTTATTTGCAAATTAACCGGGTTGTAAAGCGTGCTCACGCGCAAATAATATTGCGCTGCGCCGAGGCCGCTGGACATAGTAAGATTGCAATTCGTGTTGGTGCAGTGGTCGCCGATGATGTCTTGGCTGCCGTTGGTTTGGAAGGTCGTGGTGTTCGTTCCACCGCTACGCTGCGGTACGACAAATGAGCTCATCGTGCCGGTTTGCAGCGAATTATAATTGAACGATCCACCGCTCGCGACGAGATCGAACCGCAGCACACCGTAGCCGCAAGCCGACGCCGTCCAGGCGGCGGAGCTCGAAAATACTTTGGTCGTACTATTCGGGCAGCCATTTGCCGGCGTGGCGTTGCTGGAATCTGCAGTGGTCCAGGTAAACGTCAGTTTGTTGATGGTGCCGCTGCTGGCCACGAGCGGCACAACATAACCGCTGGTGGTGTTGAGCGGATAATTGAGTATTGCCGGGGTGGGATTGACCAGTACGCAGCTGTACGAAACGTTCGCCCCGCCGCTGAGCGAAGAACTTGGCAGCCCGGAATAAAATGCCGCTTCCGCGCCGGAACCGTTGGTGCAGTCCGGTTTCGCAGGCACGGTGCCGCCGGCAGTTTTAATAAGATTGCGCACGTCGTTTACGCCAGTTTCGGCGGCATAAAATGCCTGGGTGCTCAGCTGGCGATCGAGCGCCTGGCGTTGGTTGCGCCGGGCGATTTGAGCGAAGCCGAGCACGATGAGACTCAGGACAATCATCAACACCATCGTCACCATAATGGAGACCATGCCTGCTTCTTTGGTGGTGTGCATGCGTTGGCGGAAGTTCGTGTTCATGGTTATCCTTATTGTACTCGCTTTACGACAACTGTGCTAAGGTCGGAAATGGCGCAAAACTGCGTGCCTGCCTGCTGCGGTTTGCAGCTGGCTGTGGTGGTTGTGGGGTTGTTGATGACGGCATCGTCGCCAAACACGACGCGCACTTCTACCTGCCACAAATTGGTACCGACATTTTTGAGTACCAAATTGCTGATGCGCATCTTGGGGCCGAGCAGCTCACGGCCGGTGAGCGAGCCAGGCGCCGCACATCCACCGGAGAAGGCTTGCTCGATAACGGCGTGACTCGTCTGATGCTGGGCGGGAATCGGCACGGTATCTACCAGCTGATACCCCGGATAATATATAAACTCCTGGCTTCCCACACAGAAAAAGGCCTGCGAACCAGCGGGCGGACTCAGCGGTGAGGGGGTTACCGTGCCGCTGTTAAATTGCACCGCCTGGCTGACGGCATCTAAAATATTACGCGCTGCGTTTTGGGTGTTTGTTTCGGTCACGCCCTTATAATACACGCGCGACACTTGCAGGATACCAACCGTGACCAGCAACAATACGACCGAAAAAACGAGAGTGGCAATAAGCAACTCCACAATGGTGAATCCGCGCTGCCCGCCCGCTGAAGTATCTCTTGTACGCATTACTGGTATGCCCTATAGGTTAACTGCAGATTGTCGGTGGTGCGGCCATCGACATCGGTCCAGGTTTCTTTAAGGGCGAATAGCTGCCCGGTACGCCGTATTGCCAAAGTAAATATAGGCTTTCGATTAGCTGGAGGTGTGGGTATGCCTGAGACATCCACCGAGCAGAGGTTACTGCTTGGCCCGGTGGTATCTACGACCGTTGTCGTGCTCGCAATACAAAAACTGGCCGGCGCACCCGGGCCGAATACAGCCTGGGGGTTAGTGGCGATGACGCCCTTCAGCTGCTCTATCTGCGATTCGCCGAGCTTGAGCGCGTTCCCCCGCTCTTGTGCTGCCTCGGTTTGCTGCAGGCTGGTGTTGCTTACCACATAGGCGCCGCCCAAAATGAGGCTTACTACCGCCACCGAGATAAGCACCTCGACAATCGTATCACCGCGCTCGCGTGCCTGGCGCCAGGTCCTTTTTACGTGCATGTTTTGTTCCCCTTTATGGTGAGTGTTACGGCAAGCGGATGGCCATTGCCCCCAATGACAACCAGACCGGATTGGTTCGTGCCGGCGCTCACAAAACAGACCGACACGCCATTGGCCGGGTTCATAACGCTGGTAGCTAAACCGGCATTGATGGCGTCGGCCACTGCCGTACGCTGCGAGTTGATAACCGTACCTGCAACCGGCACAACATTCACCTGCTGCGACCCGGAAACAATCGAGCCGCTCGAATACGATGCCAGGCTGCTCGTAAAGGCCACCGCACCAATGGGCACGTCGGCTCCGCCGTTGTTGTACCACATCTTGTATGTGGTGAGACCGCTTTGGAGTTCCCCCTTATCGGTCTGGTCCGGTAAAAGCGGCTGGGCGGTCGATGGCGCGACGGCCATCGGTTTCGCCTGAGCAAGCGTCTGCACGTCCTGCCCCGTTGCGGGGTCATTTTGCAGCCCGGCAATCGTAAACACGGCGAATTGCTCCGGCTTGGTATTTTGCACGGCGAATTGCATCGCCTTGCCTACAAAAATACAGCCACTGTTGGTGCCCTGCTGGTTGGCGCCACTGGCAAGCAATGGGCCGGTGCCTGATGCCGCGCACTGAAAATTATTGCGGTTCGGATAAAAGCCGACCGACACGTCATTAATATTCTGCTGAATTTGCGATTGGACTTGCTGGATTGCCTGGTTGAAAGCCGCCTGATTTTGACGGCCCGAAATCATGATGGCGGCGCTCACAAACAAGAGGCCGGTCACTGCGAACACTATCAGCACCTCTACGATGGTAAATCCTTGCACTCGGGATGCCGCCAATACACGCCCCATGCGCGAACGCATGCGCGACACCGTATGGCGATCAGTGCGGGGGCCACCCTCCATACGCATCAGT
>Ga0070730_10003215_pt1 | contig 14706 bp, 16 predicted proteins | sample Coa_R1_3_FD_66447 | JGI IMG/M metagenome (GOLD analysis project Ga0070730, IMG submission 66447) | Surface soil microbial communities from Centralia Pennsylvania, which are recovering from an underground coalmine fire - Coalmine... | ecosystem: Environmental > Terrestrial > Soil > Unclassified ...
CCCGCTGGGCTGCTTACGAGAAGAGCCTTAGTTAAATCGATTTATAGTCAAAGATATATCTATCATGTGCGTGTGGCGCCGCTCATCTTCTATTGACTCGCGATTTCGTTCTGCTAGACTCCGCGCAATTTCCGGTTAAGGTCTGCTTGGAGAAAGGTTCGGCCACGGCTGGAAAGAAACACGTCTGTGTGGGGAGGGCTACGACTTGCGTGGCACAGTGAAATGGTTCAACAACACGAAAGGATACGGCTTTATCGGACGAGACGATGGTCCGGATGTGTTCGTGCATTATTCGGCCATTGTGGGCGACGGTTACCGTACCTTGCAGGAGGGGGAAGCGGTGGATTTTGAGATTGTGCAGGGACCAAAAGGTCCGCAAGCTGCCAATGTGCAAAAACCGAGCAGCTAACCTTCACACGTTCGGTTTTTCCGGCCGGCAAAGACTCGTCTTTGCCGGTTTCTCTTTTCGCTTCCGCTCCGCCGCCGTGTATGCCCGGTGTTCCGACGCGAGCGGGTCTCGCCGTATAATCGGCAGCATGGATAACAAAAGAATTGCCCGCATCCTTCGCGACACGGCGCAACTTCTCGAAATCGACGGCGCCATCATTGGGCGCTACCGCAGTTACGAGAAAGCCGCCGAACTCATTTCCGGAATGCACGAATCGATCGAGGAACTGGCGAAGGAGCCGGACAAGCTGGAGGATTTGCCGGGAATAGGCGAGCGCATGGCTGAGCACCTGCAGGAGATCCTCAAGACCGGAGACTATAGCCTGCGGCAAAAGCTGCTGAAGAAATATCCGGTGACGCTGCTGGATATCCTGCACCTGCAATCGCTGGGACCTAAGAAAGTGGCGTTTCTGTGGTCGAACTTTCAAGCCGCAACTGTCGCGGACGTGGAAAAACTGGCCCGCGAGGGCAAACTGCGCGATGTGCCGGGGTTCGGCGAAAAGAGCGAGCAAAACATTTTGAAGGCGGTGGAGGCGTTCAAGCGCTCGACTGGGCGTTTTCGCCTGGACGTCGCGGAAGCGGCCGCCGCGGGGATCATCGCGCACATCGAGAAATATGGGAAGGGCGTGGCATCGATCACTCCGACGGGATCCCTGCGACGCGGCAAGGAAACGGTCGGGGACCTGGATCTGCTGCTCACGCTGGCCGACGGCTTCGCCGCGCAAAAACACATCGGCGCCATTGCCGAACACATTTTGAAATATCCGCGCATCGACCAGGTGCTGGCGCACGGAGAAAATAAGGTGAGCTTCACGCTGGACAACGGCATCCAGGTGGACGTGCGTCTCCTCGATAAAGATTGCTTCGGCGCGGCCATGCTGTATTTCACCGGATCGCGCGAGCACAACGTCACGCTACGCGGGCGCGCAAACGATATGGGCTACACGCTGAACGAGTACGCGCTGGCCACGCTGAAGGGCGAGCGGCGGGTGGCCGGGCGCACCGAAGAAGAGATTTACGGCAAGCTCAAGCTGGATTTTATCCCACCGGAAATCCGCGAAAACACCGGGGAAATCGAAGCTGCCGAGCAGCATCGTTTGCCGAACCTGGTGCGCCGCGAAGATATCAAGGGCGACCTCCACATGCACACCACCGCCAGCGATGGAAAATGTTCCATCGAAGAAATGGCGGAAGCGGCAAAGAAGGCCGGGCACGAATATATCGCTATTGCCGATCATTCCAAGTCGGTGACCATCGCCAATGGCTTGGACGAGAAGCGCATGGCGGCGCACATCAAGAAATTGCGGGCGGCCAACGCCGGCGGCCTGGGCATACGGATTCTGGCCGGGGCGGAAGTGGACATCCTGAAGGATGGCGACCTGGACTACTCGAACGAATTGTTAGCGCAATTCGAGGTGGTGGTCTGTTCGGTTCATTCCTACATGAACCTGGACCGCGCGGCGATGACCGAGCGGATGCTGGCGGCCATCGAAAATCCGTATACGCAGATTATCGGGCATCCTACCGGCCGACTACTGCTCCGCCGGGAGGCCTTCGAGTACGACATGGCCAAGATTCTGGACGCGGCCGCAAAACACGGCGTGGCCATGGAATGCAACTCCTACCCTGACAGACTGGACCTCACCGACGTTTATTTACGCATGTGCAAGGAGCGCGGGGTCAAGGTGGTTATCGACACGGATTCGCACAACACTCCGCATTTGCAATTCATGAGACATGGCGTGACCATGGCGCGACGCGGCTGGCTGGAGAAGGCCAACGTAATCAATACCTTGCCGATAGATCAGTTTCTCGCCGCGCTTCGTCCCAAGCCAGGCGCCGCCGACACCAGGAAGTCCGCAGCCAAACGCTAAGGGCGGAACATTTTCTCGATAGGCATCGTATCTTGTCCTAGATGTGGTATTTACGGAGGATTTCGCACATGAATGTGGCCCCTCACCGCACCACCCTTCGCCTGAGTGTGGCGCTCGCCACTCTATTGGCTGCCGCCGCCCTCGCTTCCAATGCACGGGCGGAGGAATGGACCAAGACGTACACCATCTCCGGACGCGCGCAGGTTCGTGTGGATACCAATGACGGAGCCGTGCGCATTGCCACCGGAGACTCCAAGCAGGTGGAATTTCGCGTCATTTATGAAGGCTACGAGCTAAACAAGAACCTGCACATTGACAGCAAGCAGGACGGCGACAGCGTGGAAATCAATGCGCGGGTAACCGGTCACTGGGGCTTTACTTGGGGTGGTGGACGTCGCGGACCACGGATTGAGGTGCGCATGCCCAAGGATGCCGATTTGCAGATTGATACCGGAGATGGTTCGGTGGAGACCCAGCCCCTTAGTGGACACGTGAAGATTCATACCGGCGACGGCTCCGTTCACGCGCAAGCAATTGAGGGAAATGCGGATATCGACACCGGCGACGGCAGCATCACGCTGGAAGGCGCCAAGGGCGACATCCGGCTGCACACCGGCGACGGGCATATTGAAGCGCGCAATCTGGACGGCAGGGTGGACGCAAATTCCGGTGATGGGCATATCAAGATCGACGGGCGACTGGACGCTCTGAATGTAAAGACAGGGGACGGCAGTATTGACGCTCGCGTGGCCCCCGGATCGAAGCTAAGCGGTGGCTGGAGTATTCGCACCGGCGACGGCAGCGTGGACCTGGTTCTTCCTCCGGATTTGCAAGCTAATATTGATGCCAGCACGAATGATGGCCACATCAGCCTGGGAATCCCGGTAACCGTGGAAGGGACCTTCAGCAACTCGCAAATCCACGGCAAAATGAACGGTGGCGGACAACCGCTGACCATTCACACGGGCGACGGATCAATCCGGCTCAGCAAGTCGTCCTAGGAGGAAGTGTCCGAAAGTGGCCGGAAAAACGCGCTTAGTTCTAGAACTAATAAACCTTTAATACTGTAGCGTGAAAAATTGTCGCCTGCTTCTGCCAATTGCCTCTTTTTTGCGTACTGGGGGAGTTCTACAGCGCCTCTAATCCCATGAAAACAAAAGGGCGTCTTTGGTCACCCGCTTGCCAATACTTATTGCGGGAGCAGTCATGATCATCTTTATTCTGACATTTGCGATCATCTCGCTGTTTGCGCTCACCCTCACCGGTTCCATCGCCACGGCGACCCGCCGCCGCTCATCCTAGAGCGAATCGGGATGGCGAGGAAGTCCCTGTCCCCCACCCCAGAATCCAGCTAACCTCCTCATAACGCGAAGCGCTGAACGGGCTGAAGCGGCGCCTCTACCGCCGCCAGCAATTTAAGGATGATATACTTTCGCCTCGATTCGCGCTCGCCATGGAAAAGTATGATCTGATCGTCATCGGCTCCGGGCCCGCTGGCCAGCGCGCGGCAATCCAAGCGGCGAAGTTTGGCAAGCGGGTGGCGCTGGTCGAAAAGCTGGAAGTGGTGGGCGGGACAGCCATCAACACCGGCACCATTCCCAGCAAGACCATTCGCGAAGCGGTGCTACATCTCTCCGGCTTCTACTACCAGAGTATTTACGGTGTGAATTACCGGGTGAAGGATCAGATCACCATGGCCGATCTATCCTTCCGCGCGCAGCACGTGATCAAGACCGAGATAGACGTGATTCGGGCGCAACTTTCGCGCAACGGCATTGAAGTGCTCACGGGCACGGCCAGCTTTACGGATCCCACGCACATTCATGTGGTCAGCACCAAAAGTCAATCCGACTATGAAGCCGCGAACGTGATCATCGCGACGGGGACCAAGCCGGCGATATCACCGCTGGTGCCCTTCAACAATCGGAACATCATCAACAGCGATCAGATTCTGCAGATGCCGGAAGTGCCCAAGACGCTGATCGTGGTGGGCGGCGGGGTGATCGGTGTGGAATATGCATGCATGTTCGCGACGCTGGGCGTGCGCGTCACGCTGATCGAAAAGCGCCCGAGGCTGTTGGAATTCGCCGACTCCGAAATGGTGGAGGCGCTGTGCTATCACCTGCGGGACCGCCGGGTGACCATGCGCTTGAACGAAGAGGTGGAAAGCGTTGAGGACACTCCGGACAACGGAGTGGCGGCGGTACTCAAGAGCAAGAAAAAAGTTTCTGGCGATGCGTTGCTGTACGCGGTGGGGCGGCAAGGCAACGTGGATGAACTCAATCTGGCCAATGCCGGCCTGGACTCCGATTCGCGCGGGCGCATTCCGGTGGATACCGATTACCGCACCAAGCAACCACACATTTATGCGGTCGGCGACGTCATCGGTTTCCCGAGCCTGGGTTCCGTCTCGATGGAACAGGGGCGGATTGCCGCGGCCAATGCGTTTGGAATTCCAATACATTCGAATCGCGCCAACTATCCTTACGGCATTTACACCATTCCAGAGATTTCCTTCATCGGCAAAACCGAAGAGCAACTCACGGAAGAAGGGGTGGCCTACGAAGTGGGCATCGCATTTTTCCGGGAAATCGCCCGCGGGCAAATTCGCGGCGATACCACCGGGCGACTCAAGCTGATCTTCCAGCCGGAGACCAAGGAACTGTTGGGCGTGCATATTGTCGGCGAAGGAGCGTCGGAGCTGTTGCACATCGGACAGGCGGTTTTTGCGTTCAAGGGCACCGTCGAATATTTCGCGGACGCGGTTTTTAATTATCCGACGCTGGCGGAATGCTACAAGGCCGCCGCGTTCAACGGGCTGAACAAGCTGAGGTGAGCGGCAACAATGTCCAAATCCGTCGGCGTACTGGTCATGGAGCACATCGCGGTTGGCCTGGTTGAAAATAACAAGCTGGCCGGGCCGGTCAGCCGGTATCCCGAAAAAGGGGATTCGCTCGACGCGCTGCAATCCATGCCGGCGGAAAATATCGGCGATCGCATCCGGCAGCAGATCGACGCCGCGGCACAGGGGCAAAAGATTCAGACCATAGGGCTGGGATTTCCCGGGGTGATCCGCGGCGGCATCATCGAAGATTCTCCGAACCTGCACCAGGTGAAGGGATTCAATCTGCAGGCGGCGCTTTCGGCACGGGGGTTGTCCGTTCCGGTGCGAGTGTTCAACGACGCAGACGCCATGGCCGCGGGCATTGCGGCCACCCGGGACAAACTGCAAAAGCTGATCCGCGTGTGGACCTTGGGAAATGGCGTGGGCTTCGGGAGGTATCCGTGGCACGAGGGAGTATGGGAGGGCGGGCACTCGGTGGTGACGCTCGATCCCAAAGAGAGTCTTTGCGGTTGTGGCGGGCGCGGACACCTGGAAGGCATCCTGGGCTATCGTTCGATGCGGCTGCGCTTTCTGGATCTCGAACCGGAAGAAGTGTTTGCCAACGCGCGGAGCGGCGACGCGCGCTGCTCGGAATTCGTGACTATGGGCCATCGCGCCTTGGCCGCCGCCACCGCGACCAGCATTCACATGGATGGACCGGGCCAGTTTTATCTCACCGGGCACAATGCCGGATTTATCGACATCGCCCTGCTGGACCGTTTTGTGCACGAGATGGTGAAGATGAGTCCGCTGCAGGGGAGCCGCTTCGAGGTGGTATCGACCAGCGATGAAGTTGGAATTATCGGGGCGGCGCTGAATGCCGACCGTGCGGCCGCGGCCTAAATTCTCTCAAACTAATTTTTTCACCAGTTGATCGAGACGGGCGCGCTCCTCGTAGCCCATTTCGATGAAGGCCACGGCCATGCCCTGGCCATCTTTGACGTCTTTCACCATCGCGCGAGCGCGAACCTCACCGCCAGGAACGTCGAAAATCAGTTTCACCAGTGTGCCCAGCGGCGGCGGATCGGAGGTGGCAATAAACAGACCTCCCAATCCCAGGGTCGCGACCCGGGATACCCCCCGGCCACCGCTGTACTGCCATGCGACGAGCATGCCCTTGGGCAGGGCCACGCGCGGGTATCTGCGCTTCACGGTTTTGGCTTCCCGGCCCAAGACCAAGCTCCTCTGCCCCATACATGTACATTGCTGGTGGATCAGGGCAGTTCCATTCTGACGCTGAAAGGAACGACCTGCGCGCAGAACCTCAATCCAATGTTCCTCTGATACAACCGGGGCGCCAGCGGCACTTTCGGGTTCGGGGTGTTCAATTTTGAACATAGCGGGACTGGTTCCACGGCTAGAATCCGGATCTTACTCAAGGAATAGAGGGCGCCGCCATGACTCGGGATGAGCAACTGCAGCGCTATTACCGCGATCGAGTGGAACGTGGGCTTCAGGTTCTGGCGCAAACGCCCGCTGCCGACCGGAAGCGGGTGGACTTTGAAAACGGTTATTGGCACGAGCGCGTCATCTTGCAACGGCTGCTGGAAAACGGGGGGTTGCCATCTGTCACGGAGCGCTGGACTGTCTCGAATCGCCGACCACGACCTGCGTAACGACCCAGCACAGTGCCTGCCCCCGCCATGTCTACAGCTGCTATCTTTGTGTATCGTTTGAGGATGGCCCCGAAAAGCAGAGCTGACGCTTCCGCACCGCGGAAGGGCCCATTTTGTTCCTACCTAGAACCCGCCGACCTACTCAGGTATGGGCTGTATTCCCCGCCGCGAGCAGAACGACGTAGTGTGCCGAACACAGGTGATCGCCATCGGTGAGAGGTGCAAACTTATCGAGCAATCCTAGTTTTCCACGGATGCTGCCGGCGGGAAAATCTTGCCTCCGATACGATTCTTAGTGGCTGACGACAATACGATCTCGCGCAAACTGCTCTGCGGGCTGCTGGATACCCGTGAGGGCTGGCAGGTCTGTGGCGAAGCCGAAAACGGTATGGAGGCCACGGCCAAAGCAGCAGAGCTAAAGCCGGACGTGGTGATTCTGGATATGGCCATGCCGTTAGTGGACGGATTGCATGCGGCGCAGGCCATCCATGCGACGGCGCCAGCTATTCCCATTCTTTTGTATACCATGCACAACTTCGCGGGCCTGGAAATCGAGGCTAAGAAATTCGGTATCCGTAAAGTGGTAAGCAAAACGGATGCGGCCCAAATGCTTCTGGCGGCGATCGATGAAGTGCTGAAGTCGGTTGAACCTGCGACACCGGCGATCCTGCCACAAGTAGTAGTCGATCCGGCAAGTACGCTCGCAAATAGCGCCGGCGAACTGCCGCCTGCTCCCGATGGCGAGGGCAATTCAAAAGTGAATTGAGTTTATTCGCGTGTCCACACGGCGGGTCTTGATGATACTGTGATCGGCGCGACATTGCGGGCACCTTGCGTTTTTTTTGCTACTGCACCTGATTTAAAATCTGTGCGCACCGGCGAGAGGGGCTTGGACCAATGGCACAACGCGGCTTATGGAAATGCAGTGCGCTGACGATTTTTCTCTTGGCAGGAATTCCGGCGGCGGCGCAGTTTCCGGACAAGTACACGAATTTAAAGGTGTTGCCAAAGGACATTTCCAAGCGCGACATGGAATCGGCCATGCGCGCTTTTGCCCTTGCGCTCGGTGTGCGCTGCGAGCATTGCCACGTGGAAAAAAAGGCGCCGGAACGAGGATTCGACTTCGCCGCCGACGACAAAGAACCCAAGAAAACGGCGCGGGTCATGCTACAGATGGTCAGCGCCATCAACCACGATTACATCAGCAAGGTGCCGAAAACGCCGCCCGAAACCGCGGTCATTCAGGTGCAATGCATGACCTGCCATCACGGGCTGACGCAGCCCCGGACGCTCACTGCGGTGCTATCGGAAAGTTTGGAGAAAGACGGCCTGGAGAAAACGGTGGCGCTGTACCAGGATCTTCGCGGAAAGTATTACGGCGGAGGGCAATACGATTTCGGGGAGACGACGCTGAATCAAGTCACCGAGTCTTTGCTGGAAAAGAAAAAGAACAGCGAGGCACTGGCCATCGAGCAGCTAAATTTCTCCACAAATCATCCGGATACGCCGTGGTCCTACCACATGCTGGCGCAAACCTACCAGGCCAACGGACAGATGGACAAGGCGCTGGACACCTATCACAAAGTGCTGGAACTTCATCCGGATGATCGCTGGGCCAAGGACCAGATCGACGCACTCTCCAAAAGCACGCAGCATTAGTCCCATCGCTACCCAGCGAAGGCACTTACTCGTGACGAAGGGCTATTACCGGGTCCACGCGAGTGGCGCGCAGGGCGGGAATATAGCTGGCGACAAAGGCTACCAGCAGGAGCAGCGCGGACACCAGGGCCAAGGTGGGAAAATCGGTCGCGCCGACGCCGTAAAGCACGGAATGAAGGCCCCGAAGGAGGAGCAAGGCGAACGCCAAACCGATACCCACGCCGATCAACGACAATGACAAACCCTGCCGCAGCACCATGGAAATAACATTGGTGGGACGCGCTCCCAAGGCGGCGCGAATACCCAGCTCCTGGGTGCGCTGACTCACCGAGTAGGAAATCACGCCGTAAACACCGACCGAGGCCAGCGCCAAGCCCAAAAGGCCGAAGGCCCCGACCAGCATGGCGCCGAGACGGGCGGGAAGGAGAGGCTTGCCGTAGCGGACGTGGGCATCCATGGTGGTGATGTCAAACACCGGAAGCGCCGAGTCCAGCTGATGAATTTGTTCACGCACAGGCGCCACCTGATCGGAAGGATCATTTTGCGAATACACCATCACCGTGGCTCCCGACACATAGCGCTGCGCCAGGGGAAAGTACACGAAGAGTTGTGGAGATTCGTAGAGAAACAGGTATTTTCCGGTACGCGTCAACCCCACGACTTGAATCGGCGGGCCGGTTTTCTCCGTGCGAAAGATCTTGCCAACCGGATTCTCACCGGGCCAAATCTTCCTGGCGAAGGTGTCGTTAACAATGGCTACCTTCGGCGAGGTGGCAGCGTCCATTTCGGAAAACTCGCGGCCTTGTATGACGGGAACACCGGCGGTACGGAAGTAGCCGGGCTGCACTTTGTCGTCGAAGGCAATTTCGGTTTTGGATTTGTCGTCGATGACCTGGCCCTCGGGGAAAATATTCACGATGGATTTGTCGTACCCCATCGGAATATAAGCGGTGACGGATGCATCGCGGACGCCAGGAAGAGCTTTAAGGCGATCGGTAAGCTCTTTGTAGAATAGCTGGCCGCGCTCTTCCTTGTAGCCTTGCAGTCCCAGGTCGACATTCATCATCAGGGTATGATCCACGCGGAATCCCATATCCATATTCGCGGAGTTCAGGAAACTGCGAATGAAGAAGCCGGCGCAGGCCAGCAGCAATAAAGAGACGGAAACTTGGGCGATGACCAACCCGTTTCGCAAACGGTGATGTCCACTGGAAGGCCCGCCGGAACGTCCGCCGGCTTTCAATACGTCAGCCAGATTTCCGCGGGAAGCCTGCAAAGCTGGGACTAATCCGGCGACGATGCCGGTTAGCAGCGCGATGAAAAAGCTAAAGCCAAAAATGCGCCAGTCCATTCGAAGATCAAAAAGCCGTAACGGAATGTCCGTAGGGATATGGATGGACATGAGCCCCATAGCCGCCCAGCGCGCAAAGAGCAAGCCAACCATTCCTCCGCAAAGCGCCAGCAGCACGCTTTCGGTCAAAAGTTGCCTGGCCATCCGCCAACGGCTGGCTCCTAGGGCCGTGCGTGTGGCGATCTCTTTTCGGCGGCCATTTGCGCGGGCCAGAATCAAATTGGCGACGTTCGCACAGGCAATGAGCAACACCAGCCCGACCAGCAGCATGAATACCGCAACCGCCTTGGACATGAATCCACCCAAACCTGGCTCGGGGCGCGCTCCGAGTTCAGGAATCACCAGCAGCGAGAGATCCTTGTGCATTTCGGGATATTCCTGCGCCAGGCGATGATCGGTGGGTTCCGCGGCGGCCATGGCTTGCGCTGCCGTGATTCCGGGCTGCAGCCGGCCTAAGGCTCGGAATTGCACGGCACTGCGGTCGGTGAGGTCATTTGCTAGCGCCGGGTCCAACAACGGCAGGGTGGTTACGGGAATATAAAAATCCGGCTCGATGAAGTAGTAAGCGCCGTGGTAACGCTCCGGGGCTACGCCAATGATCGTAAAGGTATGCCGGTTGACCACCACCGCTTTCCCAATTACCGCGGGATCGCTGCCGAAACGCCTTTGCCAATATTTGTAACCGAGGACAATGAGCGGGTCTTTGCCGGGTACCCAACCTTCGTCGGCGGCGAAGGTGCGTCCACGCGCCGCCTCCAGGCCCAGCATCGAGAAGTAGTTTCCGCTAACCAATTCGGCCCACGCGCGTTCCGGGCGGCCATCGGCGCCGAAGTTTACCGGCGAGGGCGCAAAAATGGCGATATCGGAAAATACCGTCTTTAGCTGGCGATAGTCGTTAAAGTCAGGATAGGAAAGGGGCCGGGGAAAGGCCGCGCCGGGAGAATTGGTAGCCACCGCCACCAATTGCTGCGGATCTTTGACTGGGAGGGGACGCCACAACATGCCATCGAAGACGCTGAAAATGGCGGTGTTGGCGCCGATGCCGAGGGCTAGCGCGACGATGGCGATCAAAGCGAATCCCGGGCTCTTGACGAGCACGCGCAAGGCATAGCGCAGGTCTTTCGCGAGCGTTTCCATGAGCCCCCCAATTTTAGCGGCACCTGCATCGATATACGGAGAATGCAGCAGGATTGTTTCGCAGTTTGTCGAGCATTTGGCGGGCGCGGGTGCAGTCTTTACCACGATGCACGGCGTCCCCAAGGCGCACTTCCGTGCGATACTTTGGCCGGAAGCGACCAAAATCGTTGAAGGAGAGCGCAGCGCAAAATGTACATTCATACGTTCTTGTTTCAGTGGCAGCCAAACGTAACGGCGGAGATGAAGGAGCGCGCCGCGCGAGAGATTCGTGGCTTGCAAGGGCAAATTCCCGGACTGCTGGAGACCAGCTACGGCGCCAACGTTTCGCCGCGATCACAAGGCTTCACGCATGGCGGTGTGATGAAAATGCGGGATAAGGCGGCACTGGATGCCTACACCACACACCCGGTGCATGAAAAATTGGTGCAGTGGCTGATGCCCCTTCTTAAGGTCGCGGCAGAGTTGGACTACGAGATTTAGGCGTTCCCTGGTTATACGTCGCAGAGGTCGACGGCTTGCCGTAGCGAAGTCAGCGGGTCATGCGTGGGCACAAATTCGTGGGCTACGTACCCGCGATAATTTGTGGCGGCTATGCCGCGCATCACGCCGTCCCACTGCACCTCCTGAGTGCCATCGAGTTCGTGGCGGTGGGGCACGCCGCCGGTGTGGAAGTGCCCCAGCCAGTCGATGTTCTTCTGAATGGTGGCGATCAGGTCGCCTTCCATAATTTGCATGTGATAGATGTCATAGAGCAGCTTGACGCGCGGCGAGTTCACCGCCTGCACCACCTGCAAGCCCCACGCGGTGTGATCGCACATATAGTCTTTGTGGTCCACCTTGCTGTTCAGCAACTCGATGCAGATGGTTACGCCGTTGTCCTCGCCGATTTTCTTTAACTTGTTGAGGCCGGCGATGGTATTCTTCGCGCCTTCTTCATCGGACATGCCCATGCGGTTGCCGGAAAAAGTGATCACGTTGGGCACACCCAATTTGGCAGCTATGGGGATATTCTTGCGAAAGGCTTCTTCGATCTTGGCGTGATTTTCCACGCGGTTTAGGGCGCTAGCGATTTCCCCGCCGCCGGCGTAGCCCATACTGCAAATCAAGCCGTAGTGGCGCGGAACTTCCCATTCCTCGACCTTCAGCAGGTCGACGGCCTTCAGCCCGATCTCCGCGCCATACGCGCATAGCTTTTCCAAAGGAATGCTTTGATAGCACCAGCGTGATACGGATTGCCGGACATTTCCTTTGCGCTGCACAGGCGTGGTGCCCTGCCGCGACGCGGCGGACGAAGGTGTAGATACGGATGGCAGAGCAGCCATGGTGGCTCCCGAAACGACGGTCTTCAACATATGGCGGCGTGAGATAGGAGACATAGGTGGGTGAGTTTACCGAAGAATCGGACGGGTGGATAGCGAATCCGCAAAGCTCCGCCCAGGTGCCCGAACTCACACCTGGGCCGAGAGCCCGCAGAATTCCTTATGGCCGCCGAAAGCGTTATGTATTACGCCGCAGCCGGTGCGTGAAACCTGTGATGGCAGTGGGCGCAGAGGGCATGGTGGCCGTGCCAGATAACGCTTAACGGCCGGGTGCAGAAGGGGCACGTGGCCGACCACTGCGACCCGCACTCCGGGCATTCGTTGAACAGCGAATGGGCCCGGCGAATCGGCTTCCGCAGCTCATGCAAATCAAGAACGAAACGGCAAGAGGGATTGCCGCAGACCAGGTAATTTTCCATGGGGGGTGGGCTCCTTAGGGGGCGCATCTTGTTTCCATAACAAGTTACGTGTCAATACCAATAATCACGTTAGTAGTCTTACGGAAGGCCCGCCGGGAAGCACGGGTTCAGGCCTGGATGAGGTGGCTGCGCACCGCATACAGGACCAGGTCGCTGAGCGAATGCAGGTCAAGCTTCAACATGATTCTGGCCCGGTGACTTTCTACCGTTCTCGCACTGATCGCGAGCCTGGCGGCAATTTCTTTGTTGGTGCGGCCAGCTGCGAGGAGTTCCATAACCTGACGTTCGCGGTACGACAATGGGCTGATGCTATCCGTTTCTCCCGCGATGGGATGGGCCGCGGCAAAACCTTGTTCTTCCCGGTGCTCCGGTAACCGCCGACCAAAAGCGGAGACTGCAGGTGGACCAACCGACAGCAGCATCGGAAGCTGGCACAGCAGTTGCGAGAGAATTCGGGTTTCCGCCAGGCAACTTCGCAGTCGGTCCATGGTACAGGCTAGAAGATCGCTTCCAAGGGCAAGAGGGGCACGGACGGGATCCGGTGCCTCGCCGGTGCGGTGCAGCGTCGCGAGCAAACCAGTCAATTTGCCGGTCAGGCGAAGGAGCGCGGCATCCAGGTCATTGCGTTCGGTCAGTTCCGAAACAATGGCGCCTACTCGTTGCACTTGCCCTTCGCCATCCTTAATCGGGAAGTAGCTTTCACTCCAGTGACCAATCCCTTTTCTGGAGGGCAGTTCCGCCGTTAATTCAAAGTTAGATAGCGGCTGCCCTGTGGAAAAGACGTGTTCCAAGGCAGGTTGCACCTTAGAAGCGACCTTCCCTAAAACAGCATGGATAGTTCTTCCGATATGCTTCTCGGCCGGAATGCCATTCATGGATGCCAAAGCATCATTGACCGCCCGGAAGCGCAACTGCCGGTCACAGATGGCCACGCCTACCGTCGAACTCTCGAACAAGGCGCGCAGCAACCCGTGCGACTCGCCCGTGATTTCGTCAGGAAGCACATGGCTCCCAAAGTTCAAAGCGCTGGCTGCTATCTTACGTGCCATGCTCATGCCCGTCCGAGATCTCTTGTCTTGTCGCTGGGGCCGACCTGTCTGTGCAACGTCTAGTGCCTTATCGACTAGGTTAACGCTAAGTACAAACTGTGTCAACGCCGAAGATGCCGGCTAAACAAGTGTGAGAGTTAGCGAACGTCCGTTGGATTTCAGCCGGGTCCTAGAAGGAATGGCAAGATTGAAGATTACTGGGCAGAGAGCTTTCACACTTTTCGAGGGGGACTTCAGCGAGTGCGTGGCTGGCGAGCCTGGCGCTATATGCCCGCAGCCTGATATACACATTGCCCCCATGAACCAGGTGTGTTAAAAGTTCATAAGTAAAGGTTGCAATCCCCGCAAAAAAACCTGTTTCTGTCACCTCGCACGAAGGGAGCTAACAATGACACCGAAGCATGCAGGTCTGTCGTCTTGTTTGTTGATTGTTGTGGCAGTCAGTGCGCTGGTCCTCCAGCCCATTTTCATCGAAGGTGGTTGGGCAGAGAGGCCTCCGATTGGCTACGCCCGTCCGCCAATTCATGTAAAAGGTAATGCAACCTCGGCGCCGACAGGTCTTTCTCCTGTGCAGACACGACACGCGTATGGGTTTGACCAGATTACGAACCAAGGATCTGGCCAGATCATCGGCATTGTGGATGCCTACGACGATCCCAACATCGAGTCTGACCTCGGGGTCTTTGATTCGCAGTTTGGTCTCACAGCATGCACCTCTGGCAACGGATGCTTCCAGAAGATTTATGCGTCGGGCTCGAAGCCGCGGACCAACGCGGGCTGGTCTCTGGAAATGTCGCTCGATGTCGAGTGGTCGCACGCGATTGCGCCCCAAGCGAAAATTATCCTCGTCGAGGCGGCCTCGAACAGCTTCGCGAATTTGCTGCAAGCCGTTGACGTCGCCGTCCAGAACGGTGCGAGCGTAGTCTCCATGAGCTTTGGAGGCTCGGAGTT
>Ga0070730_10003216_pt1 | contig 14706 bp, 15 predicted proteins | sample Coa_R1_3_FD_66447 | JGI IMG/M metagenome (GOLD analysis project Ga0070730, IMG submission 66447) | Surface soil microbial communities from Centralia Pennsylvania, which are recovering from an underground coalmine fire - Coalmine... | ecosystem: Environmental > Terrestrial > Soil > Unclassified ...
TTCGATCCGGATGGGGCCGGCACGTTGATGACAATGCGTATGACCCTGCCCGATGCCCAAACCCGGGCGGCAATGCTTGGCTCCGGCATGGAGCACGGAATGGAAGCCAGCTACGTACGGTTGGAAGGAATGATCTAGATTATTTTCATCTCGTATCTCATGCATTCCCAGCACTTGCGTGCTGGGCTCAATAATTCCGCCCCTTCAGGGCTTGCATTCGTATTATTCATGCAATCTCGAATTTCTTTAAGTGCACTCTGGCCGAGGGACTTACGCGTTGTCACCCCGCCACATCGTGCGTGACAAAACGCGGGCCGGTCACCTAAGATTTGCGGAATGGAGGCAGGGCGGGCCAGCCTCCAACCTAACTCTTCCAAAAGGAGACATCACCATGAAACGAATTCAACCATCCTGGGTGCTGGTCGGCTTGTTGGCGACCGCTGTTGTGCTTCTCATGCACCGGCCGGCGACCGTTTATTCTTTCTCGCCGACGGTATTTCCTACGGGCATCGAAGTAAACGAGATAGTGGACGCGCGCGGATCGGGGTTAAAACACGCGCGGGGGGGCAGTTGCAGTCCGAGCTTCATGGATGCTTGCGAAGTGACCATCACTTGGCCGGGAACAGCTTTTGCCAACACGAACTATACCGTCGTATGCACCCCCGACAATTACATCGGGAGGGGTACCGAGACAGGAGTATTTTCGATCGCCAACAAAACAACCACCAGCATAGGAGTGGAATTCAAGGCCTCCTCGCCGACGGACGGCTTCGCCGGGATCGAATGCATGGCCATGCACGACTAGAACTGGGCTCATCAACGCACTTCGGCGTTGCAATTCTGTCAGGAATTTTTCCTCACGACCCAGGTGGTCATGGAACGCTGGTTTTGAACGACGGTCGTTTTCAACGGGTCGGCCAAGTGTCCACCGAACTCTTCAGTAAGCTTGCCAAGAAGAGCTTCGTCCACCAGATAACGCTCCGAACCATCGGGTAGGAGATAGCGACGTCCATTCACGCTTCTGATCTGTTGTTCCATGCCGATGGAGGAGGCCAGGCGGCAGAATAGGAGGCCGCCTGGTTTCAAGACCCGCCAAGTGCCGTGCAGCATGGCCCGAAAGTGATCGTCGTGGTGAGCAAAGTGCAGTACAGCGCTACTGAGCGCCACGTCGGCGAAGACGCTTGGAAATGACGTTGCTTCGATGGCTTCCACGCGAAAATTTGTTTCCGGCAGAGGCGGCGCACGCTCTCGATGGCCTGCGGATCCGAGTCCGCGCCGAATACCGCATATCCTTCGCGGAGAAGATAAACGAGGTTACGTCCGAAACCGCACCCCGCATCCAAGACGACCATCCCTGGCTTGATGCGGCCTCGCAGGAGTTGGTCAAAAAGATAGATGTCGATCTGGCCGAATTGCTCTTGAAGGTTGGGCATGGTACTTGATACCAAAAACTTGACACTGATGCCACTCACCGCAACGGACGCCAAAGACGCAAAGGAAAGTCGATCGAGGCGAATCGCTTCCAAAAGTGAAATCCAGCAGAAACTTTGACTGGCAAAGACAACTTGGGATTGAGTTGGCTCATCTTGTATGAATGCACGTAATACACGCAGATCAGCGTGAGCGAAGGTAGTCGGGTCGAACTAAAATGGCGAATCGAGTTATTGTTCCTCCTCCTCCGGGCCTGTTCGGTAACGTTCCCGCTCCGAATCTTCTTCGGGAAATGGACGAATCGATGTTGAAGTCCCTTTACAGAAATGTAAAGGAGGCCCTTTTCCCCGAGAAGCTGCCACCCTTGCGGCTGACCTCGCGACCGGTGCAGGTCAGAGAAATCTGGAGCCGGGGCCATCAGAAGAAGGCGGCTGCCAGTTCACTCATGCTTCATGCTTTTCTGATTGCCGCCATCATAGTCTTGTCCATTCTTTCACTCCGCGCCACCAAGGCGATGATAAAGCCGGAAGAACATGTCACCCTCATTGCTCCCGTGCTCTCCGACTACAAGCCGGTAATGACTCCGCAAGTGGCCAAAAAGCAACTGGCCGGTGGCGGTGGCGGTGGTGAGCACGCGAAGATTTTTGAGAGCAAAGGACATCTGCCCAAAATTGCTCCTCAGCAATTCACGCCACCGACGGTGGAAATTCGTAACACAAAACCCAAGCTGGTGATGGAAGCTACGATCGTGGCTCCTCCCAACGTTAAGCTGCCCGATAATCCTTCCTTGCCGAACCTTGGCAATCCTATGTCTTCGCGTGTGAGTGGCCCGCTTTCCAACGGCACGGGCTCAGGCGGAGGCATCGGGTCGGGAAATGGCGGCGGTGTCGGCTCCGGTAGCGGTCCCGGGCACGGACCGGGGCAGGGGGGCGGCTTTGGCGGTGGAGTTTACAAGGTTGGCGAGATCGGTGTGAGCGCTCCGGTTCCGAAATTCACACCCGACCCGGATTATTCAGAAGAGGCGCGTAGGTCCAAGACGCAAGGTCTGGTGACCGTAGCAGCTATCATCGGCCCAGACGGACGCCCGCGCAACCTGCACGTGATTCGCAGCTTAGGCATGGGCCTGGACCAGAAGGCCATCGAAAAAGTGAAGACTTGGCTTTTCGAGCCCGGCAAAAAAGATGGCCAACCGGTAGCGGTAGCCATGAACATCGAGGTGGACTTCCACCTGTACTGAGAAGCAGCCTGCCTAAACAACAGCTCGAAGCAACTCTTTCTCGTGAGCTGTAAAAAATAACAGGATTGGAACTGATTCAGCGCGTGACCAAAGATATGTTCACGCGCTGAATCCGATTGGTGTTGCTGGGTCGAAGTTACTCACCGCTCGGAGCTTTGGATCGGTTTCTGTTGCCCAGGCTGGAGTCGATCTTCTGCGCCTTCTGCAGATGCTGTTGCAATTTGGGAACTAGGCTGCCCGCCCAGTGCTTGACGTCGTTATCCGTGGAGTTTTTGGAGGCATCCTGAAACTCCTGTACATCCTTTTCGTGGTCTTGCACCATGCCATCCATATATGCCTTATCCATATCTTTGCCGCTGGTGCTGTTGAGCTTTGATTCCAGGTCCTTGGCATCATCCGGCAGGTCGCTCGGCAGGGTAACGTTCTTCTGCTGGGCAAGCTGTTGGAGTTGGTTGAGGGCCTGGGTATGGTCCTTCACCATCATCTCAGCGAATTTCTTCACCTGGGAGTCCGAAGTCTTCTGGGCCATCAGTTGCCCCAATTCAACTTCGGCCTTGTTGCCTTTGGCGGCTTCGGCAATGAAATGTTGGTCGGATCTGCTCAAAGAGCCTTCTGTATTGTTTGTCGCTGTAGTGTTGCTGGCAGCACTCCCTGAACTGCTGGTGTCGGCGGGCGCCGGGCTGGCAGGATTGTCGGCTGAGGTGGCAGCTTTGTTATTGTTGCAACCGGCAACCGCTAATCCCATCATCAGGAGAGATGAGAGTAGAGTCTTCTTCATGGGTTTAATTTTCCTTTCATTGTTACCTTTAAAAATTTGGATGGCAGAACAAACATTTGGGATGGGCTGAGAACTTAAGGCAACCTGCGCCCGGCTCCATCGTTCTTACCGCAGAGAGATAACTTGCATGATGAGGTGAGCTGGATCTCAGCATTCCCACACGATGGGCTGACTGCTGATGCGCCTTGGATTTTCGAAAGGTGAAAAAGGAGAAAGACGAATGAAGAGCTATTGGAAACCAATTATAGCCCTCTTGTTGACCTGCCTGATGTGCGCAAGCGCATGGGCGGGCATACAGAACATACAAAAGAAGAAGCCGCAGTTCGAAACCCGCGGGCAAGAAGACAACTCGCGCTTCCAGGATCGACTCGTGCGAGAAGTCCGGCACGAGCTTCTCCTGCTTCCGTATTACTCGGTTTTTGACAACCTCGCTTACAAAGTGGAGGGAGATCGTGTCGCCCTCATCGGGCAAGTCACGCGGCCCGTATTGAAATCAGACGCCGAGGCTGCGGTGAAGAAAATCGAGGGTGTGGCTGGCATCGACAACCAGATTGAAGTACTGCCACCATCACCCATAGACGATCAATTGCGGTCTGCCCTCTTTCGTACGATCTATTCGAGCCCTCCGTTGCAGAAATATGTGAATCAGGCCGTCCCGCCGATTCACATCATCGTAAAAGGCGGGCATGTCACGCTGGAAGGCGTAGTTGCCAATGAAGCGGACAAGAACGTCGCTGGGATACAGGCAAATTCCGTACCGAATGTTTTCTCCGTCACCAACAACCTGCGGGTAGAAAACTAGCAGTAATCGCAAACGCAATCAGGCCGATTGAAATATATCGATGAGTTCTATGCCGATGAGTTGTTGAAGATAGTTTGTTTCATCCTCTTTGCCGGTAGTGAATCTCGCTCAGCGCCCGCAGGCGTTCGGCTGCGGCTTCGGGAGTCAGGTCGCGTTGCGGCGTTCCCAGCATCTCGTATCCAACCATGAATTTCGGAATGGTTGCTGAACGCAGCAAAGGTGGATAGTAGTGCGCGTGAAAGTGCCATTCCTGGTGTTCCTGACTATCCATAGGACGTGGGTGAAATCCCATAGTGTAGGGAAATGGGACTTCGAACAGATTGTCGTAGCGGATGCACAGACGATGAAGAATCGCCGCCAGGGATTCTAGTTCCTGCTGAGTCAGATCATCCATTGCACTGAGATGGCGCACGCTCAACAGCATGACTTCGAAAGGCCATATCGCCCAGAAAGGCGTGAGGACAACAAAGTCCTGATTTCTGCACACGATGCGCTCTCCGCGCTTCAGTTCGAGTTCCAGGTAATCGCACAACAGGCATGAGCCGTGCTTTTCGAGATGTTGCCGTTGCGACTGTTGCTCTCTTTCGGCCTGGTTCGGGAGATTGGCGGTGGCCCAGATCTGGCAGTGTGGGTGGGGATTACTGGCGCCCATAATCTCTCCCCGGTTCTCAAAGATCTGCACGTGATTCACCCACGAAATGCCTACCATCTCCTGATACTGCTTGACCCAGGCTTCCACGACCTTACTGATTTCCGCTTCGCTCATCAGGGCCAGAGTCAGGTCGTGCCGCTCGGAGAAGCACATGACGCGGCAAATTCCTCGTTCGCTTTCGGCCCGCAGCAAGCTGTGATCCACGAGCTTATGGGATGAGGCGTCGGGGAGCAGCCCCGCAAAATCGTTTTCGAAAACAAAGGTTGAATTGTAGTGCGGATTGCAAATTCCACCGGCGCGCGCGTTTCCAGGGCAGAGATAACATTCAGGATCGTAGGAGACAGTGGCCGGAGCCGGCGCTTTTTCCACCCTGCCCTGCCACGGACGCCTGGTTCGGTGTGGAGAAACCAGCACCCACTCGCGGGTAAGAGGGTTGAAACGCCGGTGTGGGGATTCGAACAGCTCGTGCATCGTCATTATGCCGGGGCTTCCCAGCGCCCCGCGCCTTCCGAAGCGGTTGAGACATAAATCTCCGGAATGATCCCGGTTTGCCGTTGATATTCGGAGGCCATCCGTTCTTGAAACTCCGGGACGGCGTCCGCAGAAACGGCATTGATGGTACAACCTCCAAAGCCGCCTCCAGTCATGCGCGCGCCGTAGACGCCCTCCCGTTGATTTGCAAGATCAACCAGTAGGTCCAATTCACGGCAGCTAACCTCGTAATCATAGCGCAGGCTTGCATGAGACTCAGCCATCAATTCCCCAAAGCTTTTCAGATCGCGTCTCTCCAAAGCTGTTGCGGCCGCATGTACACGCTGGTTCTCGCTGATCACATGGCGGCAGCGCTTCCGGATTTCAGGGGGAAGCAATTCGCGGAGTTGCTCAAAATCTTGCGGTGTAAGATCACGCAGGGCAGAGATTCCGGGACGGGCGTGGGAGAGCAAACGCACGCCTTCTTCGCATTGCGAGCGCCGGACGTTGTATTCGCCGCCGGCGATGGCATGCTTCACCATGCTGTTGCAAATGACCAGGCGGAGATCTTCCGGAACGTGCAGGAAGCGATATTCCAGTGAGCGGCAGTCGAGCATCATCAGGTGTCCGGCTTTACCGTTGCAGGCTGCAAACTGGTCCATAATTCCACAGCGCGCACCCACAAACTCATTTTCAGCCCGCTGGCAGGCCAATGCAAGCTGGTTGCACTCGCCGCGCGCGTTCTGTGCGTCGAGCATGGCAAGTCCGGTTGCAACCTCCAAAGCTGCGGAGGAACTCAATCCCGAACCGATAGGGACCTCGCTGGAAATAAGCATTTTTGCGCCGTGTAGAAGATGTCCGGAACGTTGCAGCATGACAGCTACACCCTGCACATAATCGCTCCAGTCATTCTTAGGCTGTGGTCGGTCGAGATCAAAGGTGCGGCTTTCATTCAGATTGCTGGAGTACACCTCCACGGTGCGGCCTTGTGTGGCAGCGATTGCCACCCAGCAATAAAAATTGATGGCCGCAGGCATGACAAAGCCGTCGTTGTAGTCGGTATGCTCGCCAATCAGGTTGATGCGTCCGGGGGCGCGATAGAGGCGGCAACTCTTTCCATAAAGGTTTCTGAAGCGGTCAACAATATCCATGGATCTTGTTATGGCTCCGCTGCGCCGTGTCTTTCGCGGTCGGCGGGTGCGTCCTGTTCTCCCCGGCGGCTAAGCAAGGTCATCGCCAGACCAAACAACAGCATTGCGGCTCCCCACCAAAGATTGATGTCGATGCCCAGGGAGCGATCGTAGATTGTCTTGCTGCCGAAGAGGCCAAAACCGCCCAACAGCAGTCCAAAGATCACGAAGAGAAGTCCCAGGGGCAAGCGGATATCGAGTTTCATTCCTTCCCTCCCTCGTGCAGTCTGTTACATGAAAATAATGTTCAACAACACGACGATGGCCAGCGCTACTAAGGCCAAAATTCCGGGCCGCTGATACCACGGTAAGTGTTGTGTTTGCGGTCGCTCGGTCAGGGAATACACCAAGCCCTTGAGCCTGCCCGGTTCATAGGCCCGCGTGACCATGCTCACCGCTATTGTGAGGACGAAACATGCCGTCCAGGCAAAGATCGCCGTCCAGAAATTTTGCGCCATCTCGCTCGGATAGGTATGTACCAGGGCCAGCCAGCCGCCCTTCACTCCTGGTCCTGCGCCCGCCGGCAATGTAATGGAATGGTGTAACGCAGCAGTCAGAGTCCCGGCCAGCAGGCCGGTAAAGGCGCCATGCCCCGTAGTGCGTCTCCAGAACATACCCAGAAGGAACGTGGCAAACAGCGGGGCGTTCACGAAGGCAAACACCAACTGGAGCATGTCCATGATGTTGTTGAAGCTGTTGGCCATGTAGGCGGCGAAAATAGACAAGACGATGCCGAAGATGGTTGCCATCCGCCCCATCCATAGGTAGTGCTGATCGCCGGCCTTGGGATTGATATAGGACTGATATATGTCGTACGTCCACACGGTGTTGAAGGCAGTCACGTTGCCGGCCATGCCCGACATGAAGCTGGCCAGCAGGGCAGTCAATCCCAACCCCAGGATTCCGGTAGGGAAGTAGTGGAGCAGCATGTTAGGGATAGCCAGGTCGTAATCAAGCTGTACATTCCCTTGGTTGTCGTGAAGCGGCCTGCCGGTCGCAGGGTCGATCTTTGGGGGAATAAGTCCTTGGCCTTCCGGCACGATGACGGCGTAGCTTTGCGCGCTGGCTACAGTAGTCGAGCTTTGCGTCGGCAGGGCGATGGCGATCAGCCCCGGCAGAATTACCAGGAGGGGGAAAAACATCTTGGGGAAGGCCGCGATCAGCGGAGTTCGCCGGGCCGCGCTCATGGAATTAGCGGCCATGGCGCGTTGGACGACCAGGAAGTCCGTACACCAGTAGCCAAAGGAAAGAACAAATCCGAGCCCCATGGCTAACCCAAACCATTCGACGCCTAGGCGGTTGGTATGCGCGCTCCCCATGCCCATCCATGAGTGCGTGTATCCTGGCGCCAGCCGGGCTTTGAGTCCAGCCCAGCCGCCGACATTTCTTAATCCGAGGTAGACCAGCGGCAGGAAACCGGCAACGATCAGAAAGAACTGGAGCACCTCGTTGTAGATAGCGCTGGAGAGACCTCCTAGAAAGATATAAGCCAGCACCACCACAGCGGAAACCAGGATGCCGGCGTGAAAGACCCACGACAGCGGCAGGCCCAGCCGCTGGAAAGGCGCGTCAAAAACATGCAGCGTCTGAATAAGCTTGGCCATCGCATACATGGAGATGCCGGAGGAAAATACAGTCATCACCGCAAAGGAGACGGCGTTGAAGGCCCGGGTTTTTTCATCGAAACGCAGGCGCAGGTATTCCGGTACGGAGCGCGCGCGGGAGCCGTAGTAGAAGGGCATCATGAAGACGCCCACAAAAATCATCGCCGGAATCGCGCCGATCCAATAAAAATGGCTGGTGGAGATGCCATATTTGGCTCCTGACGCACCCATTCCAATCACTTCCTGCGCCCCCAGGTTGGCCGAGATAAATGCCAGGCCGCAGACCCAGGCAGGAATGGAACGTCCGGCCAGAAAAAAATCAGTGCTGGTCCTCATATATCGCTTCAAAGCCAGGCCGATGCCCAGCACAAAGACGAAATAGACAAGCATGATGATCCAATCAATCGCCGTCAGCATGAATCAAGGGGCTCCTCTGCTGATATGGTATGAATCCGGCTCTAAGAACTTTGCCAGCCGTTTTTTGGCATTTTTTTGAACTCCGCAATCATACGACAACATGGCGGAACGCAGCGGTAGCGTCCCGATTGGCGGAGGTCCGCAATCTGGGTCAATGCGCACTTCTATCTATAGTTCTTCATTTGCGGGTGCGCCGCGCAGAAAGTAAAGGAACAAGTTCACGAGGGCTTAAACAGGCGGCATGCCGACACGTATACCCTGATTGGCATCGCCTTGGGAACTCGCCGGGTCTCAGTCTGATAATCTGCGGTAAAGCGTGGTCTTGCCGATTCCGAGCAGGGCTGCGGCGAGCGCCTTGTCGCCTTTCGTGGCGACAAGGGCCTTCTGGAGCGCATTCTGCTTTACTTCCAGCAAAGTCTTTACCCCCAGCTTTTTGCGCAGTCCGAGCAGAAATCTTTCAGGGCGTGCGGTTTTTTTCTTTTGTTTTGATTGACGAGTGCGTTTTGCCATATTTCTCCCAGGCTGCCAAATTCGAGGGTGTACGAGGATCGCATCGGTGCTTATTTTGCATAAGTGTAATGCCGTCTGGGCAAAAATCACAGATCTAATGCAAAAATAAAACAGGAATTGCTGAACATGGTTCCCATAATGGAATCCAGAATGGGATAAAGGTTCCGATTGAATTGGTTTCAGGGACGTGTCTTCTTACCGTCTTGCCCATGCCATTCAAGCCAGGAAGCCTTATCCCTATATAATCGCAATTCGATGCTGCGCGGTCGGCCAGGCATTAACATAGTGAACCAGCCAGCGACGGATATGGATTGATACGGTGAATATCTTGCCCAACAACATTTTGCTCAACCCGGCTGAGGCGCGAGTCTTGGGTGCGCTGATCGAAAAAGACATCACCACGCCCGATTATTACCCGCTCTCTTTGAATGCTCTCATCAATGCCTGCAATCAGAAATCCAACCGCGAGCCGGTCATGAACCTTGATGAGGATACGGTCAGGCTGGCGTTGCGAAATCTCAATGAAAAAGGGCTGGCAGGCATGACCAGCAGCGCGGATAGCCGTGTGGCCAAGTACGAGCATCGGCTCCAGGAGGTCTTCAACTTCAACCGGCGTGAGATTGCCATTCTTTGCGTGCTGCTCCTGCGAGGCCCCCAGACGCCCGGCGAGCTGCGTGGGCGCACTGAACGGATGCATCGCTTCGACGATCTCTCTGAAGTCCAGTCTGGGCTGCACAACCTGATGCAACGGGAGCCGCCACTCGCCAAAGTACTGCCCCGGCAGCCGGGCACGAAGGAGTCGCGTTACATGCACCTGCTCTCCGGCGAGGTCGAAACGTGGGAGCCGCCGGCGCCTTCTGGCGAGGACGTGAGCACCAACCCATTGGACATGGAGCGCATCGCCCGCCTGGAGACCGAAGTCGCCAGCCTTCAAAAAGAGATTGCCGATCTAAGACAGCAGTTCGAGGATTTGCGAACGGAGTTTAGGATGACTCGGAACTGATTGTTCCATCACATGAAATTTCATACCCCTGACCTTTTAATCAAAGATCAGGGATGTGTTTTTTACAGTGTCTTCATATACTCCACGAGTTGCCGTCGCTGCTGGTCGTTAAGTTCGGTGCCGTACTTTTCTCCCTCATGCCCGGCGTTGCTGTTTCCGGGCGCGCTGGTGTCAAACTTGAAAGACCCTGTCTTGGTATCGAAGCCTACGTCGACCGGGTCAAATTTCCGGCTTCCGACCTGGAACTCCTTCACCCGGTCTTTAGCGGGCAACAACAATTGGTACAGGTTGGGCACCGATCCGTTGTGCAAGTAGGGCGCGCTTGCCCAGATGCCGGCCAGTGGACGGCCGATGTAGACCTCGATGTCCTTCACGCAGCCCGTGTCGTTTTTCAAAGTGGTGAACACGGGATGCTCCGCAAGATTTTTGCTGATTTGGTCAGTCACTGATTTTTGATCGGCAAGCGGCTCCTTGTGGTTCTTCAGGAACGTGGAGAGATGGTTCCCAATCTCCGGATCTCTCTCGTTGTCATTGAAGAACTTGGTCAGGTCATTCATGGCGTCCGGTTTATCGGCGTTGTCTTTCAGGAATCGTGTCAGCCCGTCCGCCAGTTGGAGTGGAGCTTGCACGATGGCCCCGGTGCCTACATTGGTAGCCAGGTTCAATGTGAAGTCTGGATTCGTCAACGTGTGTGTGCCTATGAAAACAGGCTGCGTGGAGCCGGCGAGGACGCCGGTATCGGATTTTCGGCAGGCCACGTTCTCAGTCATCAGCGGATCCGTCTTAATGTCCGACAGCGCAGTCAGCTCAACCTTCACTGGCGAGTTGCCGTTCCGGTCAATCACCGCGTGGCAGCTTGCGCAGTACTTTCCATAGAGCTTCTCTCCTTCCTTCGCCATCCCCTGATTGATGGGCGGCAGAATCTTTTCAGGCCATAACGGCGACTTTAAGCTGGATATCAGTTTTTCCTCTATAAAGATCTCCCGAAGGGTATCTACGGTCGAGGGGTACCCCGGATTGAGATTTGCCAGGGAAGGTTTGTTGAGGTTGATTTTGGCAAAGACTCCCAGGCACTCCACCACATTACGCCCCAGGCGCTCGTACCATTCTTGATTGGGGGCTGTGCCGTCCCATTGGACTCGGTCCAGGCGGGAGACGTTATAGAGATAGGGATAGCTGACGGGCGCGTTGGGTGGAAGATTATTTTTCTCCAAAGGACGAAGCCATGCCCACTTTGGGTCGTTCGACAAATCAATTCCCGATACCCGATTAAAGATCATGCCAAAGGCATCAACCCTAGCCGGTCCCGAAGGGGTTGATTTGGGCGTGCTGGCATCCACGAAGGTGGAAAAGTAAGCTGAAAAGCGGGTGACTTCGCGACGCAAATCTTCTTTAGCCTTGTCGTTGTCTGCTCCCACCTTTGTGGCAAAGCGCAGAAACTTGTCCTCGTTGTCGAGAGTCGCCTTCAGCGATAGCTTGACCCCCTCCAGGAACTTGAACAGATCGGCATCTGCGGGACCTCCATCGATCTGCATCACGGTCTTCTTTTTGTCGGAGTCCTCATACTCGATCCGGTTGGTATGACACGCAGCGCACGTCAAGCCGACCCATCCGGTAGGTTTGTCCGCAGCCAGCACGGGAGGGTCCTGCGTGAAACCTACAGGAAGCCCAAAGGGGTTGAGCAACCCTTTGGGGTTCGGCAAATAGCCGAAACGGGCCAATCCATCACCAGTAAATGATTCCTGGCTATCGGGCCGCTCCAGCGCCAGAAACCAATCGAGCGGCATCATCTGTGAGCCCTGGCTCGTAGTGTAGAAAAAATCGCGCTGCCAAGACCAACCTTGGTCCAGGTAGGTGATTTTGGTCTCTGGATTCTCGTGGCTGCTGCATGAACTGATCAGCACAAGCGATACCATTGCTGCCACGAGACGAAAAAGACGAAGTTTCATCGCATTGCTCCTCTTGAAGCGCAATCCCGAACGCTTTTGGAGATTGCCGCTCTCTAGTTTGGCTTTTAACTCTTCCGAAAACGACAATAACCACATGAATCCTTTTAGGAGTTGTTGTGCGAAGTTGAATTGTCAATCGCGCACTCTAGTATTAAATGTTGTTAATGGTGAAGAAGAAACAGATGAGCTGATGAGCTATGGGGAAGAAGGAAGTGGAAACACACCCTGGGCAGGATTGAGATGGGTGCGATTGAGTTTTTAATGCAAGATGGCCAGCCGTGCAGCGGCGGGCCATCCTGCTGTTGCAATCAATTAAACACCGACAAACGATCAGCTACCTGCCGTTGCACCGCAGGGTCCCGTTTTCGTTGGAGATGTCGGAACACTGATTGAACCCACGGAGTGAAGATTGCTTCCAGTGGCCATTGCCCCTTTGGCAATTCGCTTTAAGTGTGTTGCCGCTGACGTGGATGTCCTGGCATGTCTGGGTATAAGAACCACCCGGAACACCATTTTGATACCCGCCTTGGTAGCCGCGGTCCCGATCCCGGTCGTTGTCCCGGTCCCGGTCTCCGTTGTAGTATCCGCCGTTGTTATAGCCGCTTACGTCGCTCCCGCACCGCAAAGTCCCCTGGTCGTTGACCACTCCGCCGTTGCAACGATTGTAGTTGCGGAGCGATGTCCGATTCCATTGCCCGTTGCCGGTCTGGCAATCGGCCTCAACGGTGTTGCCATGTGTACGAATGTCTCGGCAAGTCTGGCTATAAGATCCGCTTGGGCCGCCGTTTTGTCCATAACCTTGTCCCCGGTTCCGGTCATTGTCCCGATCGCGGTCCTGGTAACGGTACCCATTGTTGTATCCACTGTTGTACCCAGTAGTTGTGTTGCACTGGAGCGTTCCATTGGTATTTACGATTTCGCTCCCGCAACGTTGATAATCTGAGATTTCCGTAGTTTGCCAATTGCCGTTCCCATCCTGGCAAGTCGCATGCAGCCTTGACCCGTTCACCCCTATGTTCCTGCAGGTCTGTTGATACGAACCCGAAGGGAGTCCCTGTGCAGAGACGGTCGTTCCCGGATTCCAGAAAGCCATGGTGGTGATCACCACCACGCCAAGTTTTAATAAGTTACGCATCGCTACCTCCTTTTACCTTTTCTTTGCTGACAATGAGCAAATCCAGGCGACGCGATTCGCGGGCCATCTGCAATTGCCAAGTGGCGGGAACACCGTCTCATGAAAATGCGGCCTGATTTTGCTATCTCTGTAAGGTTAGGTGCTGTTGAATAAGGAGGAGTTGGCTTCCGATGCAGAGTTCGTGCCGGATTGGGTCAGACCGCCGGAGAAAAATTTGCTTCCCCAAGCCCCCACCTTCCAAACGTGCATCGTACTATCGTGCTCAGGATTGAAGCCGGCCCCCGTTGTTTTAAGGGGTTCGCTGGAGTTTCCTGAGAAATCTCCATGCTAAAATACGGTCTCTTGCGCAGCCTCATTCTCATTCTGTCTGCCCTAATCGCGCCCTTGGGAGCTTATCCCGCTGTGGGCGATCCCTCGCCGGATGCCGGCGAAGTTCATCGGCTACGGCTCTATCATACCCACACCGATGAGCGTCTTGACGTCGTTTATCGCATTGGGAACAACTATCTGCCTGAGGCCGTCGACGAACTCGACCATTTCTTGCGCGACCATCGAACCGGGACGGTTGTTCATGTTGATCCACGGCTGTTTGATTTGTTGAGCGATCTCACCGCCACTGTCGGACAACCGGAAGCTGAAATCGATATTGTTTGCGGATATCGCACTCCCTGGAGCAATCACTACCTTCGCCGTCGTTCGCGCAAGGTCGCCAAACACAGCCTGCACATGGAGGCCATGGCTATCGACATCCGCGTGCCCGGCACCAGCACCAGGGAATTACGCGATGCTGCTCTATCCTTGGGTCGAGGCGGCGTCGGATATTACCCTCGTAAAGGGTTTGTCCACGTTGACGTTGGGCGGGTTCGCCGCTGGTAAGTTGAATCCCAGATTGCCATAACTGCCAAAATTGCCATAATTGAAAGCTCTTAAGGCATCGATTTTCAATTACCCACTTACCAATTTACCCACTTACCAAATTCTCCAACGAACCGAAAAAAAAGAAAAACTCTCATTGGAGCCCGACATGGCGAACTAATTGGCGGGGCGTGGATCTGGGGTGCGCGCATCAGCTACAGGCGGCGCATCCGGATAGGGATAGCCGTTGGCCAGGGCAGTCTGTAATGCGGCGTCGTGGCCATAGACGTCATCGAAAAAACGCACTTCACCGTTTTCTTCCACGGCTGCTGTGCCGTACAGGATGAGCACCCGGATGGGACGAGGCAGGTTGACCTGCAACGTGTCTGTTCCGTTCATGGCCGCCAAAATGTGTTCGTCCGTCCACGACGGATTGTTGTGCAGCACCCATTTTGCCAGCGCCGCTGGATTCTCCACCCGGATGCATCCGTGGCTGAAGTCCCGCCGTGCCCGTCCGAAGAGCCCGCGCTCGGGCGTTCCATGCATGTACACGTCGTAATGGTTTGGAAAAACAAATTTGGCCAGGCCCAGTGAGTTGCCAGGTCCCGGTTTCTGCCGAATCTCCAACTGTTTTGCTTCAAGCTTCCGCAAGACCTTGGCATCCACATGGTC
>Ga0070730_10003217_pt1 | contig 14705 bp, 14 predicted proteins | sample Coa_R1_3_FD_66447 | JGI IMG/M metagenome (GOLD analysis project Ga0070730, IMG submission 66447) | Surface soil microbial communities from Centralia Pennsylvania, which are recovering from an underground coalmine fire - Coalmine... | ecosystem: Environmental > Terrestrial > Soil > Unclassified ...
CGGCCACCCGTCTCGTGCCTGGCCGCGAACGGCTCCGGGCAGCTGTTTTTGGTCGAGCGCCGGGTGCCCGCCATCGCTGAGCATGAACTGGCGCTGCTGCAGGCGGCGCTGACCGAGGCCAGCAGGCGTTTCACTGCCCGTGGCGAGCACGTCTGGTCCATTAGCTGCCTCCGAGCAGCCCCATGACCGCGTCTTCACTGGCTGCCCGATGCTGCGCGCACAGTTCGCCAAGCTGGTCGCGGTCGAAGTCACGCAGTGACCCGATGATCATGGCGTGCTCGGCGATGATGCGCGCGCGGGTTTCGCGCCGCCAGAGATAGGTCGCCCGGTAGCCCTCGGAGAGCTGCCAGAGGCGCCAGACCTCACGGCGAAACAGCTCGAGAGGCGACAGGTCGAAGATGGCGAAATGGAAATTCCGGTTGGCCTCCAGCATGACCGAGACGTTGGCTGGCTCGGCGGCGGCTACCATCGCGTCGTTGTACTTGACGATGACCCGCAGCGCCTTGGCGTCCGGCCGTTCGACGGTAGCGAGAATCTCCTGCTCCAGCAGCTCACGCATTCTGTAGATCTGCTCCAGATCGTGCCGGTCGAGCCTGGACACCACGTAGCCGCGGTTGATCTCATAGGAGACGATGCCCTCGGATTCGAGGGTGCGGAGCGCCTCGCGCAGCGGACTGCGCGAGACGCCGACTCGGTTCGCCAGCTCAACCTGGCGAATCTTCTCGCCCGGCAGCAGTACCCGGCGGACGATGAGGTCGCGAATCTCGTCTGCTGCCCGCAGGGTCAGCTGAGGGGTCCCCTCGGCGACGGTTACGTCTCCCATGTGCTCAGGCTCCTCGCTGCGCGGGCTCGCTGTCCTGCATCGTGTCGGCGGCGGGGCCGCCAGCGGCCTCCCGACCGAGCATCGCTCGGACGTGTACAGAAATGCACGCACTATTGTCTCACATCTAGGCCGTTTCAGTCAGAAGAAACGTATGCAATAATGTCGTCAAAGTGTACGTCACATGCTCGGCTGGCTGGGCGCCGCCCGGTCCTCGGACCGGGGCTTCCCTCGTCCTGCGAGCAGGTTAGGAGCAGGGATGGTGCCAGCATCGGAGGGCAGCGAGCTCGCGCGAGCCGTCAGCGAATGGCTCGGTTCCTTTGCCGACGCGCTCGAGCGTTCTGACCCGGCCGCCGCGCTCGACCTGCTCTCAGCCGACGTCTACTGGCGAGACCTGCTGGCCGTTACGTGGGACGTGCATACGTTCTACGGAGCCGGGCAGGTCGGCACGGCTCTGCGGGCCTACCTGCCGTCCGCCAAGCTCAGCGGGCTGCGCATGAGCCGCCAGGCAGAGCCGCGACGCGTCGTGCGGGCCGGCGTGCCGACGATCGAGGCCCTGGTCGATTTCGACGTCGTCGGAGGCCGGGGCCAGGGCGTTATCCGCCTCATCGAGGCGGAAGGAACCCGCAGGCTGGTCGGATGGACGCTGATGACCGCGCTGGATGAGCTAGCCGGGTTTCCTGAGCGGCCGGGCGGGCGCGATCCGCAGGCCTGGTACGGGCGGGACTTTGCCGCTCCCAACTGGCTCGACGAGCGGACGGCCGATGCGCGCTATGACGAAAGGGACCCGGCGGTGCTGGTCATCGGCGCGGGCCAGGCAGGCCTCGCTGTCGCCGCGCGCTTGCGGCAGCTGGGCGTCGACACCCTCGTCGTCGATCGCCATGACCGGGTAGGCGACAACTGGCGCTGCCGGTACCGCTCGCTGGTGCTGCATAACGAGGTCTGGGCCAATCACCTGCCGTACATGCCGTTCCCCGGCACCTGGCCGACGTATATCCCGAAAGACCTGCTGGCGGACTGGTTCGAGGCGTACGCCGAGTTCATGGAGCTCAATGTCTGGACATCAACGGAGTTCGTGGCCGCCGCCTTCGACCCGCAGAGCGAGCAATGGGCCGCGCGGCTGCGGCGGGCAGACGGAACCGAGCGCACGCTGACGGCCCGGCACATCGTGATGGCGTCAGGTGTGAGCGGCATCCCGTACCAGCCGGCCATCGAGGGCTTCGGCGCGTATCGGGGAGAGGTCTTCCACACCAGTGCCTTCAATCAGGGCGGCCGGTTCGCCGGCCAGCGTGTGGTCGTCATCGGCACGGGCACCAGCGGCCACGATGTGGCCCAGGATCTGTGGAGCCACGGGGCGGCGGTCACGCTGGTGCAGCGGTCCGCCACGACGGTAGTAACCGTGGGACCCGACGCCGCCGGCAAGGTCTACTCGATCTACCGGGAGGGCAACCCGACCGAGGTCACCGACCTCATCAACATCGCGACGCCCTACCCGGTGCTGCGGCATTCCTACCAGCTGCTCACCAGCGAGCTGGCCGAACGCGACAAGGACGTCCTGGAGGGCCTGAGGTCGGTTGGCTTCAAGCTCGATTACGGCACCGACCACACCGGATTCCAGATGAAGTACCTGCGGCGCGGGGGCGGCTATTACCTGGATGTCGGCTGTTCTCAGCTGCTGATCGACCGGAAGGTAGGCCTGATCCAGTTCGACGACATCGCAGCCTTCACGGCCGATGGCCTGCAACTGGCCGATGGCACCGCTCTGGAGGCTGATGCCGTAGTCTTCGCGACCGGATATCTCGGCCAGCAGGATCTCGTGCGGCGGCTCTTCGGCGACGCGGTCGCAGAGAGCGTCGGGCCCATCTGGGGTTACGACGACGAGGGCGAGCTCAGGAACATGTGGCGCCGCACCGGCCAGCCGGGGCTCTGGTTTACCGCGGGCAGCCTCGCCCAGTGCCGGATCTACTCCAAGTTCCTGGCGCTGCAGATCAAGGCTCGCGAGGCCGGGGTAATACCGGCCCGGCCCCCGGCGGGACAGCCGCGCGGAGTCCTGCGTGACGCCGACCTTACTGACCTGATCACATCGCCGGCGTGAGGTCTCGCACGCGGAAGCTGGTCAGCTGACCGGACCACCTGGCAGCCGGTGCGAGTAGAGCGGGTGGCCGGGTTCGGGGGCGTCGGCGATGAGAACCGACCCGCTGCTCGCCTCGGTGATGTAAAGGGATTTCCGGTCCGGCCCGCCGTAGGCGACGTTCGTCGTGCCGTCGCCCGCGGGCGTGTCGATGTGGCCGGCGGGCAGGCCGCGACTGTCGAAGAGCCAGACGCGTCCCAGCCCGTAGTGGGCGACGGCGAGCCCCCCGTGCCAATCGGCAGCCAGGCCGTCCGGACCTCCGCTGCCGCCGGACAGATGGAGGTAGACCCCGACCTTCCCGACTGAGCCGTCCGGCCGCAGCGGCACGCGGTACACGGCATTGGCCCGCGTTACCGCGACGTAGAGCGTATCCTCGGCCGGATTGAGTGCCAGGCCGTTGGGGCTGGCGATGCCCTCGATCAGGGCCTCGAGGCCGCCAGCCGGATGCCAGCGGAAGACACGGCCGACCGGGCGCCGCAAGTCGGACTGCCCCTGGTCAGATACGTACACCGCGCCGTCCCGGCCGACCACGATGTCGCTGAGGCCCAGGAACGGCTCATGCCGGAACCGGGCGGCGAGCGTGGTCAGGCTCATGTCTGGGCCGAGCCGCAGCAGCCCGCGCTCGTAGTCGGCAATCAGGAGGGAGCCGTCGGGAAGCGCCGCCAGGCCGTTCGGGGCGCCGCCGTAGTCGAGGTGGACGTCCATCAGCCCGGTTCCGCCGACGCGCAGGATGCGGCCGTGCGCAAGGTCCGACACGTACAGTGTGCCGTCCGGGCCAAAGCAGGGCCCTTCCAGGAACGATCCCAGCCGTTCCTGGCCGAGCACCGCCGCAGACCAGGCACAGGGCCGGTCGTCGCGTCGCAGCCCGGCCGGGATAGTCGCGAAGACTGCGGCCTGGGCGCCGGCCGACGTCACGAGGATCTTCGGGCCGGTCGCCGGCTGGTCGCGACTGTGGCGTGCGCGGCGCGCTCGTAGGTCTCGATCGTCTCGTTGATGTCCGCGTCCGGTCCGAGCTCGGTCAGCTCAGCTAGCAGTCGCTCGCGTACCCGGAGGGCCAGCGAGAGCCCTTCCATGTCCTCCGGCACGAGCTGGCAGCCCAGTCCGACGTCCTTGGCCATGAGGCCGAGCGAGAACCCCTGGACCAGTGCCTCGCCGAATACGTGCCTGGGCATCGTGACCTCGGTTGCGTAGCTGCGTCCGGACCCTAGGTTGACGGCGTCGATGAACGCCGGAGGGCTGACCCCCTCGGCCGCTGCTACCGCCGCCATCTCGAATGCGAGCAGCCGCTGGCCCGCGGCGAGAACGTTGTTCAGCAGCTTCACGACGTGCCCAGCGCCGGAAGGGCCGACATGCCGAACGTTCGGTGAAATGAGCCGCAGAGTCGGCAGGGCCCGCGCGTACCACTCGCCCGGTCCCCCGACCATGATCGCTATAATCCCGGCCACCGCCGCCTGCGGGCCCCCGCTGACCGGAGCATCGAGGAAGCCGATCCCGCGGGCGCCCAGTTCGGCGGCCAGCTCGCGGGTGACCGGCGGCTCCCCCGTCGTGCAGTCAATCACCAGCGAGCCCGGCGCGAGCATGCGCCCGAGGCCGTCCTCCCCGCTGACGACGTGGCGTACGTGCGCTGAGGTCGGGAGGCACGTGATCACTTGCGAGCTCTGGGCGGCGATCTCGGCGACCGAGCCTGCCGCGTGGGCGCCCGCCGCGCAGGCGGCGGCGACGCGCGCGGGGTCGAGATCGAGCACGTGCAGGTCGGTTTGCGGAGCGAGCCGGGCCGCGAGGGCGCCTCCCATGTTGCCGAGGCCGATAAACCCGACGGCTGTCATCAGCCTTCCGTCCCGGTCGGCGCGGCGGTCGCCTCATCGAGGACATGCGCGGCGTTCAGCGCAGCCGGGAACCCCGCGTACATCGCCATCTGCGTGATCACCTCTCCGATGACCCGCGGCTCGATGCCCAGCCGGAGCGCGGCCGCGACGTGCACTCGGAGCTGGCTCGCGTGCCCGAGCACGGTCAGCGCCGAGATCGTGCACAGGGCGCGCTGCTCGAGGGAGAGTCCTGGCCGGGCGTACACCTTGCCGAATACGACTTCGTCGGCCAGGGCGAGGAGGTCTCGGCGGTGTCCGGCCGGCGCGTCTACGCGCGAGCGCTCGTAACGTTCGTCCCCGAACAGGCGTCGGGCCTGCCGCTCCCCCTCGGCGATCTCGTCCGCGCTCATCAGGTGCTCGCGGCTCGCTCGCGAGCGACCTCGCGGACGGCATCGGCGATCGGGGTGATGCGGGCGGTGAACGCGGGATCCTTCCTGTCGACGACAAACTGCCGGTTATGGCAGATCGCCACGGCGAGGCCGTTGTCCAGCTCCGCCCATCCGGTTGAGCCGCCGGCCCCGGGCTGGTTCAGGACCAGCGGCAGGCTGCCGTCCGCCGGAATTCTCCGGCGCAGATCGCCCCCCAGCCAGTAGCCACCCTGGCCGATCCAGGCCGGGGCTTCGAAGATCGCGTCAGGCAACTGCGAGTCGTCGCGTGGCTGCCGGCATGCGTGCACGCGTTCCGGTGACAGCAGCCGGGTGCCGCGGAACTGCCCGGCCTGGGCGAGCATCGCGAACAGCCGCGCGACCGACTCGGCATTGGCGATGCCGCCCGCGCCCGGCAGGCACGCCGCCCAGGTGTCCTCCCGGTTGTGCACGTCAGGGGCGGGGGCCACGGCTACCGGCTGAGCGGCCTCGCGGAGGTGGTCCGGGTCGCGCGCAGGCGTCCAGTCGGCCGCGAGCTTTGTCACCCGGTGCGCGTGGTCCTTGGCCAGCGGGAGATGAAAGTCAGTGATGCCGAGCGGCGCGCAGACCTCGTCCTGGATGAAGGTGCCGACGCTGCGGCCGAGCGGGTCCGTCCGCTGGATGACCTCTCCTATCAGCCAGCCCCAGACCAGGACGTGGTACGCATTGGTGGAGCCGGCCGGGAACCAGGGCCGGTAGGACTCGATCTGGCGGATCATCCAGTCCCAGTCGAACATCGCCTCCGGCGTCACTCCCGTCGGCATCTGCGGGATGCCTGCCCGGTGGCAGAGCGCGTCGCGGACGGTAATGCGGTGCTTGCCCCGGGCGCCGAACTCAGGCCAGTAGCGCGTGATCGGGAGGTCGTAGTCGACCAGTCCGCGCTCGGCCTGCAGGTGCAGGGCGGTGGCCGTGAACGCCTTCGTCACCGAGAACACCTGGAAAAGGGTCGTCTCGTCCACCGGGCGGCCGGTGTCAGAATCTGCGAGGCCGGCCCAGGTGTTGATGATCAGCTCGTCGCCGAGATAGGCGGCCACGCCCAGGCCCTCCTCTCCCGCGGCCCGGGACAGCTCCATGGCCTGCTCGACCCGATCGTCGGTGATCTTGTCCATGCGAATCTCCAGTCGCCCGGGAGTAGATCCTTCAGGCAGGCCAGCTCAGGGGTGCGGCAGGCCCAGGCGGTTGAGAGCTGATCCGCGAGTGACGGTCAGCGGCTCGGCCAGCAGATCGGCCACTGCCGCCCGGAGGCGGGCTGTTGCCTCACTGCCGGAGTGCGCGGCCTGGGCGTCGGGGCTGGCGTAGAGCTCATACATCCAGATCGTGTCCGGCTCGGACTGCGAATCATGGATGAGGTACAGCAGCGTGCCGGGCTCCTGGGCGGCGGCAGCGGCGGCCTCCTCAAGAGCCGCGCGAACCTTTCCTGCGAGACCTTCTCTGGCGGCGAAACGTGCGTACTGCGCGATATAGGTCATCGAGGTCTCCGTGATCATGTGGGTGTTTCCTATCACAGAAATGTATGCGCTTTTGCGTACATACACAAGGCTGTCTGTGCCGCTGGCTAGCGCAGGAGGAGCCGCCGCCCGTTGCACTGCACCTCGCCGGTCGCGCCGCGGATGCAGCGCACGACCAGGCCCGACTGGTCGTCGATGAGGACGTCACCAGGCTGCAGTGGCAGGCCCTGAGCCGCGCGACGCCGCACTCGCCTGCTGCACGGATCTGGCCGCGCGGGCAGGAGTGGCTCCCCTTGATAGGTGAGGACGCACGGGTAGTCACTCGGCATGATGACCAGGACCTTGAGGCCGTCCTGACCCGCGGCGAGGATCTCGCCTGCGCGGATTAGCCGCCGCTCTGCGAGGCTGTGCAACTCGGTCATCGTTCTCTCCTCCTGCAGGTGAGCAGGCCCAGCGGCCATCACGGGGGGCGCTGGTCAAACCGGATCCCCAGGTACTCGGATGCGATCCGCATTCGCTGGATATTGAGCGTTCCGCCGGCTATGGCCCAGCCATGCGAATCCCTGTGGAGTCGCTCGATCTCGTACTCCGAGGTGTAGCCGTAGCCGCCGTGCACCTGCAGCGCGAGGTCGGAGACAACCTTGGCCGCCTCATTGGCAACGCACTTGGCCACCGACGCCGCCAGCGGGTGCGGGGTTCCGTGCGCGGCCCCCGTGGCGGCTGCGTAGACCAGCAGTCGCGCGCTCTCGACGCGCATGACCATGTCGGCGATCGCGCCCTGGACGAACTGGAACTCCGCTATGCGGCGGCCGAACTGCCGCCGCTCGAGTACGTACCGGGCAGAACGGTCGAGCGCGGTCTGCGCGATCGCCAGCGACATCGTTGCGTTGCCCAGGCGTTCGATCGAGAAGGCGCCGAAGAGCCTGGCGAAGCCGCCGGCGGCGACAATGATGTTTTCCCGCGGCACGCGCACGTCGTCGAGCATCATGTCGGCCGAGCAGATGCCGCGGAATCCCATCAGGTCCTCCTGGGGCCCGAAGGTCACGCCCGGAGTGTCCCTGCCGACGATCACCGCGCCGATGCCCTTCGCGCCGCGAGCCTCGCTCATGCGCGCGTAGACCAGGTACTGCTCGGAATGACCGGCCCCGGAGCACCACCGCTTGACGCCGTTGACGACGACCGTGTCCCCTTCGATCCGGCCCCGCGTGGCCAGGTCGGTCGCGGCCGAGCCGGCGTCCGGCTCGGAGATAGATACCGCGATGGTCTGATCGCCGGCGATGACCGGCCGGAGGAACCGGGCCTTCTGCTCCGCGGTCCCGTACCGCTCTATCACCCGGGCCGGCCCGGTGTTCGCCTCGAAAACGGGCCAGGCGGCGACCGGGCTGGCCTTGGCCAGTTCCTCCAGCACGATCAGGGCGTCGAGCAGCGGTCGCCCCTCGCCGCCGTGTTCTTCGGGCAGCGTGATCCCGAGGAGCCCCAGTGCGGCCAGATGCCGGCGTTCCGCGAGATCGAGGGGCCGCCTGTCGCGGTCCCACTCGCGCGCGTGCGGGGCGTACCGCTCGGCGGCAAGCTGCCTGACCATGTCCCGCAGGGCGAGCTGGTCGTCGCTGAGCGTGAAAGACCAATCAGCTCCGGACACGGCACTACCTCAGCAACTCACGTTCAGCACTCCGTTCAGCCTTATCGCCGCTAGGACTCGAGTTCGGCGAACTCGAAGCGGAGCACCTCGGTGCCTTCCGGAGCCGTGACGTCGACCGACTCGTCCCAGTCCGACCACACCACCGAGTGCTTCGGATAGGACGCCCCGTTGACGCTGAAGGAACCTTCTGTGCACAGCAGCACCTGGGTACGTCCGAGCGGAAGCTCCAGCGACCTGTGTGAGTCCCAGCGGATCGCGCTCAGCGTGAGGTCCTCGTCGGAGAAGCGGCCGAGCGTCTTGACCGACAGGCCATCGAGGTAGGGGCGCCACTTGAAGGCGGCGGGGTTGATCATGATCGGCGTCGAGTACTGCGGTTCGGGAATCACGAGTTCCCGGCCGTAGACGGCCTCCCATACGGCGTTGACGGCATCCTTGCGCTTCGTGTGGCCGCCCTCGTCCTCGATGCTGAAGATGCCCTTCTCGAAGCGACCGCCCTGCGCCTGGAGGCGGGCGATCGCCTCCATGGTCTGCTGATGCGTCACCCACACCGGCGACCACTGAATCTGAAACGATTCCGCGCTGTCAACGCGCTGCGGGCCGTAGTAGGCGCCGGTCGGAAAGAACGAGACCCAGCCCTGCGGGAGGACGAAGCCGCGGCCGAAGTCCTGCGATCCCCTTAGCGTGTAGCGGATCTGCGCGAACTCGTGATGATGGCGCGGGGTCGTGAAGGCGTCGGCTCCCGCGCCGAACTTCAGCGAGCGGGACGTGTATCCGACACCCGGAAGCAGTTCGCCCTCGCGCACAACCTTCCGGTGCAGTGGCATGGACCTGGTGTTGACACTGGCATCCTGCCAGGGCAGGGCCTCAAGGTCGACCGCGTACATGGTGGATTCACCTTCCGATTCAGCTAAATTCCGCTACCGACTGATGGCCGGCGGGGGCCCCGGCAACAGGGCCCCCGCTCGGTCCGGCTATCCGTTGTTCGCAGTCCCAGGGACTGGCGTCACCTTGATGGGATTGGGCTGACTGATAAAGGAGTTGCCCTGGACTATCGCCGGCCAGGCGCAGTCCCCGACGTACCCGCCTTCGATGTACTGCCCGAATGCGCCCAGGTTGATCGGGCAGGTGAGACCGCCAGTGTCGTAGTTCTTGACGGCGCGGAGCTTGGTGATGTAGTTGCTCCAGCTGAGGTTGGTCCCGGCCTGCGTCAGGCCCTCGATGAACAGCGAAGTGGCCTCCCAGCCGAACACCTGCCCGTTCGTCGGATTCGGCTGCGTCCAGCCCGCGTACTTCTTGAGGGCGTTCTGCATGGCCTTGGTGGCTGGCGTGTTCAGCGACCACGGCTCGATGGACGAGCCGAAGGCAGCGCCCTGCGATACCTGCAGGGCGGCCGGGTCGTCGAGGATGGCCTGGGAATAACCACCAACGAAGAAGGAGGCCTTGAGCTTCACCCCGTCTTGCTTCAGCGCGGTCAGCAGGGCGATGTTCCCGTTCTGGGCAAATTCGGTCCCTACCGCGTCGCATCCATCTGCTTTCATGGCCAGCGCGACCGACGTGAAGTTGGTGCTCCCCAGCGGCAGCCCCACCGCGGAGTACGGCACGGCCAGGCCATCTGCCTTGGCGGACGCCACCTGCTGCAGGCCGCCGAAGTTCGATGATGGCGCGCCCTCATACGCCACCGCGCAGAACTTGGTCGCACCCTGCGACTTGAAGTAATTGCCGAGACCGTGGAACGTCGGGTAGTCAGATACCCCGCTGCCGGACGCGGAGAAGAGGTTCGAGTTGCTGGAGTCGGCATACTCCGGGCCGTCAATCCCGAGCGCCAGCACCGGAATGCCCTGCTGCACCGCATAGCGGTAGGCGGTGTAGAACGACGAGCTCACCACGATGTCGGCGTACACCTTATCGGTCTGGATGAGCTTCTGGGCCGCCGACAGGGAGCCGGTAGTTACCGACGTCTCGTCGGCGGTCACGAGCTTGATCTTCTCGCCCTTCGGCAGCTCGCCGTCAGACTCGGCCAAGTCGATCCGGGCCTGCGCGGCCTGCACGACCTGACTTCCGTACGACGACGAGAGGAATCCGGTAAGGGGCGTCTGCAACCCGACGGTGATCGTGTTACCGCTCACACCCTGGGGTGCACCAGTCAGGCCAGAGCCTGACTGGCCGGACGTCGAACCCGGCGACGAGCTTCCGCACGCCGCCATGAGCACGCTGAGTGCGGTTATCGCCGTTACGGCGCCCGCAAGCCGGGCCGGCTTTCTGGCCCACAGTCCTGACATCTCTGATCCTTCCTTCAGCTCGGTCACGCCTCGCTGGGCGGAAGGCCCGCGCGAAGCGGCTGATGCGCGAGGTGACCGGGCAGCATGCCCGCGGGGCCAGGTGTCCGGTCACCGAATCCTGGTGATTGTGCATGCATTTGTGACGACATAATGGTGTACACTACTCGCGGCGACCGGGTTATGTCAACGGCCTGGATAGAGCGCTTAGCTGCTGGTCACAGCTCGGATGCGGCTATCGGCGGTCGTGGCTTCTCCGTGTCCTTCACGCGAGGAGAAGGCGCTTCGATGCGAGCTATGGCGGCCTGGCAGCGATCGGTTCGGGCCCACGCGGAGGGCGACGGCACACGTGGGTAGTAGCCGCAGGGCCAGGTCGCTCGGCCCTCGTCTCACGCTCCTGGTGGCGTGCCTCGCGCTGTTCGTGAGCACGCTGGACAACACCGTCGTCAATGTGGCGCTCCCCCAGATCGGGCGCAGCCTGCACGCCGGCGGAGCCGGGCTCGAGTGGGTCGTGGACTCCTATCTCGTGGTCCGGGGCTGCCTACTCATGTCGGCCGGCGCGCTTAGCGACCGCTTCGGACGTCGCCGCACGTTCCTTTTCGGTCTCGGCGTCTTCGGGCTCGGTTCCCTGTGCTGCAGCCTGTCCCCCAGCGCTGGGCTGCTGATCTCGTCCCGTGTCCTCCAGGCGGTCGGCGGATGCTTCCTGGTGCCGAGCAGCCTCGCGATGATTGCCGACGCGTACCCGGATACGGCGCGCCGCGCCCGCGCCATCGGCGTATGGAACTCCACCACCGCGCTGAGCACGGGGCTAGGCCCGCCCATCGGCGGGCTGCTGGTGGTGACGCTCGGCTGGCGAAGCGTCTTCTGGATCAACCTGCCGATCGTGGCTGTGGCCATGGCGCTGATCGGCTCCGGCCTGCCGGACAAGCCAGGCCATGCGACCCGAGGCTTGGACATCGCCGGTCAGGGCTGGATCGCCGTGGTCCTGGTCTGCGTGACGGTCGGCTTCATCGAAACATCCCAGGCCGGCTGGACCGACAGCCTGGTGATCTGCATGTTCGCGGTGTGCGCCGGAGCGCTGGGCGGATTCGTCATCACCGAGCGACGAGCCCGTCATCCCCTGCTTCCGCCCGTCCTGTTCCGCAGTCGGTCATTTTCTGGCGCCGCCGTTATCGCGACAACCGGGTTTGTCGTGTACACGGGGTTTCTCTTCATCAACACGCTGTACCTGCAGGATGTCCGCGGCTACTCGGCGCTGGTCGCCGGGATTATCGTGGTGCCGACGACGCTGGGTAACCTGTTTGTCACCAGGATGGCGGGGCGATTGACCGCGACGCGCGGCCCAGGGCTGCCGGTGAAGATCGCCTGCGTCAACATGAGCATCGGCGCCGCGGCTCTCTCCCTGCTTGTCACGCACAATGCGCCCGCATGGGCGCTGATCGTCGCCTATCTGCTCATCGGCTCCGGCGCCGGAATGCTGAACACTCCGCTGACCACCGCGGCGATGTCCGGCCTGCCCCCCGAGCGGACAGGCGTGGCCGGCGCGGTGACGAGCACGTTCCGCCAGGTCGGCAACTCGGTCGGGGTCGCGCTGCTGGGCACTCTTGCTCTGGCCCAGATACCCCTGGGCCGGCGTGGCTCGTTCTCCGATCCGCGGGGGCTCGGCGTAGCGGCGCGCCGGGCAGTCGATGAGGCTTTCTCCCGCGGTCTCCAGCACGCTTACTGGGCCGCGTGCTTGATCGCGATCCTGTCGCTGGCCATCGCCGCCTTTAGCTTCAGCGAGCCTGACTCTGCCTCCGAGCCTGACTCTGCCTCCGAGCCTTTCTCGCCGACTGCCCGGCCGGCCCGGCCGCCTGGCTGACGCGGCCCGGCTCAGAACGCCGAGATGTCAGCAGGCTCGAACGTGCTCGGCGAGTCGTCGCTGCGGCGCTGAGCATCAAGCCCGCCATCGCACGTAATGAACGAGCCGCAGAAGAATCCGGCGTCCGGGCCGAGCAGAAACTCGGTCAGCGCGGCGATCTCGTCCGCCCTTCCGAGTCGGCCGACGGGGAGCACCAAAGCGCGCGAGGCAGCGCCGAGCTGTGGATCGGCCTCGCGCTCGCGATGCAGCGGTGTGTCCACCGGCCCGGGCGAGACCACGTTGAGCATGATGCCCGACCCGGCCCACTCGTCCGTAGTCGCCTGCCGTCGGCACCACCGCGCGACCGCGAGCTTCGAGGCGGCGTAGGCCTTCGCGGGCTCATAGTCGCCACTGCGCCTGCGCGCCCGCTCCTCATCGCCAGAAAGGCACGCATCCACCAGGCCGTCGGGGATATTCGGATGACAGGTGGAGGAGTTTGACCCCATGACGACGACCCTGGGCTGAGCGGACGCCGTCAGGCAGGGCCGCAGTCCCGCCAGCGTCACTACGACGCCGAAATAGTTAACAGAGATCACCTGTGCATTAGGCCGGACGCTGGAGGCATTGACACCCGCCGCCGCCACTATCCCGTCGAGACGCCCGCCGGCGAGCCCTGTTACCCCGGCAATCGCCGCGTCACGCCCGGCTGCGGTGCCGAGATCGCACGTCACGTCCGCGTCCCGGAGGTCGACGCCGATGACCTTGTCGCCGCGCGCCCGGAGCCGTTCCGCGGTAGCCAGACCGATTCCCGACGCGGCGCCCGTAATCGCTATGGATCTCATCTTCACCTCTATCAAGAGTCCGATGTCGCGACACGACCGCCGAGCGAATCAGGTGCCAGCCGGCGATGACCATCGTGACGCGTCTCAGTGTCTAATATGGATACATTTTAGCATGCATAATTCGACATGACGATAGGCTGGCGACGGCCGACGCAGCCGTGCTCCCGCTTCGGGGAACCGATCGGTGTCGGGCGTGACCAGCCCTCGCGGCCCGCGAGGGCTGGTCAGACGGCGGCAGAGACAGAGCCCGCGCGCTCATCCGAGCGCCGGACGGCAGTTCGCGCACGCCAGGGCAGGCCTGGCGGTCAGCAGGCGGCCAGGTGAACCCGGCCTGATAGCGGACGCCGGGCGGGGCGCCACCTCACACATCCGACCGGCCGGGAAGCCCGCGTCACTACCGCGCGCAGTCAGTTGGCTCCGAGGCGCATATATGCTTTATTCGAATGTATGCACTTTGGCGCACGGAGGTGCGGTCAAATTGAGTGAATCTCAGTCGTATGACAGGATAAGGAGCCGGTTCAGCCGAGGTCGGCGACAGTTCGATCTCCCGGGCTATCAAGAACAGCGGGATGCGATGGCAGACGAGGAATCCGGCGAAGCTGAGGCTCCGGTCCAGCTAGCGAGCCAGACGGCCGCGGCGCTCCGCGAAATGATCCTCTCGGGAGAGCTGCTCCCCGGTCAGAAGATCCACCAGGTCGACGTGGCCCGCCAGCTCGGCGTATCCCGCAGCCCACTGCGGGAAGCCCTGCGCACCCTTGAAGGCGAGGGACTGGCCAGGTACGAGACCAATCGCGGATACGTCGTCACCCGTCTGAACATGGACGAGCTCGCCGAGATCCTGCAGCTACGGGACGTCATAGAGGCCCATCTGATCTCACATATCAGCGCACCGGACGAGAAGACGCTCAGTACGCTTCGCGGTCTCACGGCGGAAATCGAGGCAGCGGTGACGGCGCGCGACTTCGACGCGCTGACCAGCGCCGTGCGGCAGTCCCGGGTCGTGATATATGAACTCAGCCACCTGCCGATATTCCTGTCCGAGCTCCAGCGGCTGTGGAAGATGACGGATCTCTACACCGCCCAGCATGTGATGCCGCCCGCCCAGCGGGTCATCAAGGACCACCGCGCGATCGTGGAAGCGCTGGCCGCGGGCGACCTGGCCACGGCGAGAAAGCTCCTGCTCGGGCTCCGGCAGCTCAACGACCGGGTGATCGTCGGCCTGCCCCGGATGCGCTAGCGGGCCCGGCTGCTACGACAGGGTCGCCAGCCGCCGGCGCTTCACGAGCTCGAGGTCGATGTCCGCGCCCACGCCCGGCGCGTCCGGGCAGTGCACCATTCCGTCGCTGCCGATCTCGAGCTCGTTGATCAGGCCGTACTTCTGCGCTTCCTCGGGCAGCAGCACCTCGAAGAAGGTCGTGTTGGGGATCGAGCAGCAGAAGT
>Ga0070730_10003218_pt1 | contig 14701 bp, 16 predicted proteins | sample Coa_R1_3_FD_66447 | JGI IMG/M metagenome (GOLD analysis project Ga0070730, IMG submission 66447) | Surface soil microbial communities from Centralia Pennsylvania, which are recovering from an underground coalmine fire - Coalmine... | ecosystem: Environmental > Terrestrial > Soil > Unclassified ...
CGACGAGATCGAGCAAGAAGCGCAGATTATGCAGGCTCAGCAGCCGCAGGCCGAGAATCTCCTGCTGGTTGACGAGATGGCGGATGTACGCGCGCGTGAACTGTGCGCACGCCTGGCACCCGCAGTCGGCGTCGAGCGGGCCCTGGTCGCGCGCGAAACGCGCGTTCCGGAGATTGAGCCGTCCCTCCCACGTCAGCGCGCTGCCGGTGCGCGCCGTCCGCGTCGGCAGCACGCAGTCGAACATGTCGACGCCGCGCGCGACGACCTCGAGCACGCCCTCCGGATCGCCGATGCCCATGAAGTACCGCGCCTTCTCTCGCGGCAAGAACGATGCAGCCTGCGCGGTCGCATCGAACATCGGCCCGCGGTGCTCGCCGACGCTGAGCCCGCCGATCGCGTAGCCGTCGAAGTCGAGCGCAACGAGATCCTCCGACGAGCGGCGGCGCAGCTCGTCGTCGAGCCCGCCCTGCGTGATCGCGAAGCGCAGCTGGCCCGGCGCGCGCGGCAGGTCGCGCTGCCGTTTCGCCCACAACGTCGTGCGGCGTACCGCCTGCTCGAGCTCGGCTCCCGGCACGCCGGCGGGCGGGCAGATGTCGAGGCACATGGCGACGTCGGAGCCGAGCAGCTCCTGGATGCGCGCGGCGAGCTCGGGCGTGAAGCGCGCGGGCGCACCGTCGTACACCGAGCGGAACGTCACGCCGTCGTCGTCGGAGCCGAGCAGCGTGTCGCGCAGCGAGAACACCTGGAAGCCGCCGGAGTCGGTGAGGATCGGCCCGTCCCAGGCCATGAACGCGTGCAGCCCTCCGAGCTCGGCGACGAGCTCCTCGCCCGGCCGGAAGTGCAGGTGGTACGAGTTGCCGAGCAGGATCGTCGTGCCGAGCGCACGCAGCTCGTCTGGCGCGACGCCCTTGACGGTGCCTTTCGTGCCGACCGGCATGAACGCCGGCGTGGGCACGTCGCCGTGCCCGGTGTGCAGCACGCCGGCGCGCGCGTCGCCGTCGGTCGACTGCAGCGTGAAGCTCATCGGTGCCGAGCGTAGTGCTCTCTAGCGTTCCTCGGGCGACGCTGGCAAAGGAGGCAAGCGAGCGACGCGAAGGGCAGTACAGCGAGTACGACCGAGCGTCGCGAGCGCAGCATCCTGCAGCCAGCGTCGTCAGCCGTCGGCGAAGCCGGGCCTCGCCCGGCGGGAGCCGACGGCGGCGAGGGACGCTAGAGGATCAGCATTGCATCGCCGAAGGAGTAGAAGCGGTAGCGCTCGGCGATCGCGAGCTCGTACAGGCGGCGCGTCTCCTCAACTCCGGCGAACGCCATGACGAGCGCGAGCAGCGTCGAGCGGGGCAGGTGGAAGTTGGTGAGCAACGCGTCGACGCGGCGGAACTCGAAGCCCGGCGTGATGAACAGCTCCGTGCGGCCGGCGAGCGGGCCGCGCCGTGCGAGTGTCTCGAGGACGCGCACCGTGGTCGTGCCGACCGCGAGCACGCGTGTTGCGGAACGGATGCGCTCCCACGCTGCCGGCTCGACGGAGTAGCGCTCGCCGTGAATGGCGTGCTCCTCCAGCGTGGCTTCTGTGACGGGACGAAACGTGTCCAGGCCGACGTGCAGCGTGACGCGCTCGACGTCGAGCGCGGCGAGCAGCTCGGGCGTGAAGTGCAGCCCCGCGGTCGGAGCCGCCGCCGATCCGGGATCGCGCGCGTACACGGTCTGGTAGCGGGACGGATCGCCGAGCGGCTCGGTGATGTACGGCGGCAGCGGCGTCTCCCCCGCCGGCTCGCCCTCGAGCCGCAGCCGCCAGCGCCCCTCGCCGAGATGCTCGATCAGCTCGACCGCCCCGTACCGGCGGCCCGGCTTCAACCGGCGCGTCGGCCGCGCGAGCCCCTCCCAGACGTCTCCCTCGACCCGCTCGAGCAGCAGCACCTCGCCGCGCGGCGACGCGATCGGGATGCGCGCAGGCACGACCTTCGAGTCGTTCACGACCACGAGCTCGCCGTGCAGCTCCTCCGGCAGCCCGGCGAACGTTCGGTGGCGGACGGTGCCGCCGGCGCGCTCGACCACGAGCAGCCTCGACTCGTCCCGCCGGGCGGCCGGATGCTGCGCGATCAGCTCCGGTGGGAGGTCGTAGTCGAGCTCGTCGAGTTCCATCCGGCGGCCACCGTAACGTTGCGCGGGATGGTCGACCCGGAAGCAATCGCCCGCGCGCAGGAACGCATCGAGCAGGCTGCCGCCGTGCGCGTGCAGCCGGCGCAGGTCGACGCTGCGCTCGAGCGCGCGCGCGACCAGATCGAGGCGCTCGCCGCGACCGCAGCGGAGCTACAGGTCGGCCTGCCCGAGGCGATCCAGGACGGGCTGAAGGAGCATTTCCGCCCGAGCGCGCGGCATCTCGCCGAGGTGCGCGGCCTCCTGAACCAGCTGATCCGCCGGCTCGAGCACGTCGAAGGCGACCTCCTCGCCGAGCGGCATGCGCGCGTCGACGACCTCGCCTTGCTCGTCGACCTCGTCGCGTCGGGCTGGCGCGCGGTCAACGAGCGGCTGGCCGCGATCGAGACGTCGCTGCAACAGAGCGGCGGCGCCGTCGTCTACCGCATGGAAGACCGCCAGGCGGGCTAGAAGTCCCGACGGGGCGTGTCGGGGAACGCCCCGATGCGACCTCGAAGTCGGGTGGCGACGATACGCCTGTGAGAGCGAGCGCTCTCGTCTTCGGTTGCGTCGCCACCGCGCTCGGCTGGGTCTTCGTCGCCGGCGAGACCCTGTCGGACCCGGGCGGCTGGACGGGCGCCGGTCTCGTCATGCTCTGGACCGTGCCGCTCGCCGGGCTCGCCGCACTCGCGTGGTATCGAGTGCCCGACGGGGCGATCGTGCTCGGCGCACTCGCCGGCGTCGTGATCGCCGCAGCGCTGTGGTTCGCCGCTGATCCCCACGGATGGCTCTCGTTCGAGGACGCGCACGGACCGGTTCGAGCGATCGGGTCATTCGTGCTCCTCCTACCCCTCGCCCTCCTCGCCTGGCGTCGACCGCTCCTCGGAGGTTCGCTGCTGCTGGCCGTCGGCCTGGTGCCGATCGTCGCCGCGACCTGGTCGGGATCGCGCGGTCTCTCCTCGACGACCGCAGCCGGGCTGCCCGCGGCGATCGACGGAGCTCTGTTCCTGCTCTCCGCGACCCCGTTCTCTAGAAGGCATCCGGCGCGTGCGCCGGCAGCACGAGCATGAACGTGCTGCCGAGGCCGCGCTCACTGCGCAGATCGATTCGCCCGCCGAGCGCCGTCGCGAGCTCGCGTGCGATCGCAAGCCCGAGCCCGGTCCCGCTGCCGTCGCGCGACCAGAACGGCCGGAAGATCCGCTCCACCTCGTCGTCCGCGATCCCGGGCCCACTGTCCGACACGACCACCGACACCGAGCCGTTCTCCGACGACAAGGCAAGCGAGATGCGGCCGCCTTCGGGCGTCCAGCGGAACGCATTCGACAGCAGGTTCGTGATGATCTGGAACACACGGTCGCCGTCGGTGACGATCACGGCGTCCGAAGCAAAGTCGCGGCGGTAGTCGATCGCGCGCCGGCGCGCGACCTCGCCGAACGACGTGTACGCGCGGTCGCACAGCCGCTGCATGTCGACCTCCTCCTGCAGCACCGTGAACCGGTGCGCATCGAGCTTCGCGAGATCGAGGACGTCGCCGACGAGCCGCTCGAGCTGCAGGGCCTCCTCGCCGATCACCGCGAGCGACGCCTCGCGGGCCGCGGGGTCGTCGATCACGCCTTCGCGCAGTGCGGAGACGTGGCCGCGGATCGCGGTCAGCGGCGTGCGCAGCTCGTGCGACACGGACATGAGGAAGTTCCGCGAGAGCTGCTCCGACTCGGCGAGCTTCGCCGCCATGTCGCTGAACCGGGTCGAGAGGTGCGCGATCTCGTCCGTCCCCCGCGGCTCCGGCACCTCGACCTCGTAGTTCCCGGCTGCAACCTCGTCGGCGGCGGCCGACAGACCGAGCAGCGGACGCGTGATGCGCCGCGAGAGATAGATGCCGAGCAGGCTCGCGACGACGACTCCGCCGCCGAATGCGATCCCGAGCTGCTCGGCGAGCGTCAGCCAGCGGCTGCGCAGCTGCGACGTCGGCTTCGCTACGACGAGCGCGCCTGCGAGGTTGTCGCCCAGCTTCACCGGCTGCGCGACGGCGAGATAGCTCTTGTGCTTCCAGTGGAGGTCGAAGGTGAGCGCACCCGTACGCTCGAGTCCGCGCACGTCGATCGTCTGCAGCGGAAGCGTCGGGATGTTCTGGATCAGAGACGCGCCGCGGACGACGGGGACGTAGAAGATCTGGTCGCCGCCGATCGCACGTACGAGCGTCGCCGTGTCGACTGTCGCGGCGCCGGCGTTGCGCGCCTCGAGCTGGACGATGCCCGGCGCCTCCGCCCGCAGCTCGTCGATCGCGCGTTGGTGCGCATAGCTCTGGAAGAAGCGGATGGCGATCAACGCCGTGACGACACCGGAGAGGACGATGCCGAGCAGGAAGAGCGCCGGGAGGCGGAAGCGCAGCGACCCGAGCATGAGGGCGAGCCTACTCCGCTAGGAGGCCGGCTGGGGCTCGCGCGCCGGGCTCACCTTGTAGCCCACGCCCCACACCGTCACGATCGGCGACGCATCGCCGAGCTTGCGCCGCAGCTGCCGCACGTGCACGTCGACCGTGCGCGTGTCTCCGGCGAACGTGTAGCCCCACACGCGCTCGAGCAACTGGTCGCGCGTGAGCACGAGGCCGCGATGGTCGAGCAGCTCCCAGAGCAGGTCGAACTCCTTCGGCGCGAGCTGGATCTCCTCCTCGCCGACCTTCGCCTCGCGGCGACCGGCGTCGACGGTGAGGTCGCCGTGGACGATGACCGCGCTCTCGCGGTCCGCGGAGTGCGGCGCCGAACGGCGCAGGATCGCGCGCACGCGCGCTACGAGCTCACGCGGGTTGAACGGCTTCGTCATGTAGTCGTCCGCGCCGACTTCGAGGCCGATGATCTTGTCGACGTCTTCGTCGCGCGCGGTCAACATCAGGACCGGCAGGTCCCCGCTCTGCCGGATTTGCTTGCAGACCTCGACCCCGTCGATGTCCGGCAGCATCAAGTCGAGCACGACGAGCGCCGGCTTCTCCGATGCGACGAGTCGGAGCGCTTCGGCTCCGCTCGATGTCGTGCGCACCGCGTAGCCGGCGTTCTTCAGGTACGCGGCGACGAACGACGCGATCGACGCCTCATCCTCGACGACGAGCACGCTCTGGGGTTTCGAGCTCACGGCCTAGCCGATCGGCAGGCCGATGAGGAGCGGCTTCGATGGAACGCCCGGAAGCGAATGGAAGTCGCCGCCGTTGAGCGAGTACGAGCCGTCATCCAACGGGTCGCTCGGAGAGCCGGAGAGAATCGCCTTGCCCTGGCCGATGGCCAGCAAGTAGACGCCCGAGCCGTAAACCGTGATCGCGTACGTGTCTTGGACTGCGCGGAACCGAAAGTCGTTGCCGGTGCAGAGGATCGCGCTTCCGTAGATCTGGCGCGGATCGTCCTTGCCGAGGTTCTTGCAGCCATCCGCATTGGTCACCTCGGGGTTCGAGCTGGCGGTCGCGTTGTCGATGACGATCTTGCCGAGCCCGCGGACGCGTCCGATCGCGCTGCCGGTGATGACGAGCTGGACGACCGCCTGCCCCTTCGGCGCGGCTCCGTCCTTGACGACGAGGGTGCCGTCGCCGGGCGTCGCATGCAGCGCAAACGCCGCCGCCGGAACGGCGAGCACAAGCACGAACACACCGAAGAAGCCGAGTCGCCGCATCTGCGCCAGAGTATGCCCCGCAACTCGTATCCTGCTCTTGATCGGACCGTAAAGGTTCTGTGAGGCCGCTGAATTAGCCAAAAACGCCTTGCACGCCGGCGAACGCGACCCACGAGCCGACGAACAGCGCGCCGACGCGCCGGCCGGCGCCTCCGTTCCACGACATCAGCACCGTGGCGACGCCGGTGGCGGCCAGCAGCCACACGACGTCGGCGATCTCGAGCCCGGAGAAGCCGTACGACACGACGAGCGCCGGGACGGCGACGCCGCCGACGAGGTTGATCGTGTTCGAGTTCGTCGTCTCGCTCAGCAGCGCCTCGCCCCGGCCGCGGCGTCCGAGCCTGATGCCGGTGTACGCGTTCGGCAGGCTCGCGAGCACGGCGAGGAGGAGGGTCCCAGCGAGAACGTCGGAGAGGCCCGCGCGATGCGCGATGCTCAACGCCGAGTGCACCATGCCGATGCTGCCGAGCACGATCACGGCGACCGCGGGCGGGATCTCGAGCAGCGTGCGGGTGAGCTCGTGCGGGACTTCCGCGCGCGGATGCCGCGGCCCGCGGGCGAGCGCGACGAGGTACGGAACGACGACCGCGGCGCACGCGAGAACGAGCGCCCAGGCGGGAATGACGCTCGTCGCGTAGAGCAGGACGGCGGCGATGACCGCGAACGACACGCCGCCCTCGACCGCGGCAGCCCTGCGCGGCACGACGATCGCGCCGGCGAGCAGCGCCGACAGCCCCAGCATCGTCGCGATGTTGAAGACGCTTGCACCGACGACGACTCCGAAGCTCGCTTCGTGCGCGCCGCGCACGAGCGCGACGACGGCGGTGGCCAGCTCGGGTGCGTCGGCGCCCGCCGCCGTGAGCAGGCCGACGATGCCGTCGGGCAGGCCGAGGTGCTCGCCGAGCCGGTCGAGACGGCTCGCGAAGATCGCCGCGGCGTACAGCGTGACCGCGAGCGAGACGACGAAGAGCACGACGTCCACAAGATCGATCGTAAGCGGCCGGAGCCAGTGTTAGGTTCGTGCGATGCGCCTCGCGGCCGCGCTGCCTCTCGTCGCGCTGCTCGTTCTCGCGGGGCATCCCGCTGCGCGCGGCGCGGCCCTCGACGCACCGCGCCTGCTGAACCTGCGCGTGACGAACGGGTCGACGCCGTTCTCGGGCGACAACACGCTGTTGACGACCGTGAGCCCGAACGGCGACAAGTTCCGCGACGCCGCCCACGTGCTCTTCACGCTCAGCGCGCCGGCGACGGTCGCGATCGACGTCGTGCAGACCGACACCTTGAGCGCCGATCCGGAGCAGTCCGCGCTGCACATCGTCGACTCGGTTGCGCCGAAGTCGCTGCGCGCGGGCCCGGCCAAGTCGTCTGGACGCCCGCGCCGGGGATGACCCCGCGCTCATACGTCCTCGATCTCACCGTCATCGGCCGCGACGGTTCGCGCCGCGTGTACGCGGTCGGCAAGCCGGGCGCGAAGCCGCAGGCCCCCCGTCGTGCGCGTGCAAGGCATCGATGCCGGGTTCCCGCAGCCGAGCTTCGCGCCGGGGCAGCCGGCGCAAGTCACTGTCGCGACCGATGCGCGGTCGCTCACGTTCCAGGTCTTCGCGTACAACGGCGGCACGTTCCCGACCGATCGCGACACGCGCACGAACTCCGAGGCGCTGACGTCGCCCGCGCACGTCGACTGGTCGATGCATCGCAGTGCCCCCGCACCGATCCAGATCGGACGGCCGGGCAACTGGCCGAGCGGGCTCTACTTCCTCCGCATCAGCGCCGACGACGGCCGCGTGGGTTACGCGCCGTTCGTCCTGCGGCCGAAGACTCTCGGTCACCGTCGTGTCGCAGTCGTGCTCGCCACGCAGACATGGCAGGCATACAACCTCGAGGACGCGAACGGCGACGGCTGGGGCGACTCGTGGTACGTCAACGGCGGACAGCACACGGTCGACCTGACGCGGCCGTTCCGCGACTTCGGTCTCCCGTACCGTTTCGGCGACTGGGACCTCGCGTTCCTCACGTGTCTGCAGCAGAACGGGAAGCAGGTCGACTTCCTCACCGACGCCGACCTGCAGACCGCGACGGGCGACCAGCTCGCGAAGGCGTATTCGCTCGTCATCTTCCCCGGGCACGAGGAGTACGTCAGCGCGCACGAGCTCGGCGTCATCCAGCGCTACAAGGCCCTCGGCGGGAACATGGCGTTCCTCGCTGCGAACCACCTGTTCTGGAAGGTGGAGATCGACGGGTCGAAGATGAAGAAGATCAGGCTCTGGCGCGATGCCGGCACACCGGAGGCGGCGGTCGTCGGCGCGCAGTACGCCGGCTCGAACCACGGTGCGGTGCAGGCGCCGTACGTCGTCAGCGGCGCGGCGAAGGCGCCGTGGCTCTTCGCGGGCACCGGGCTCACGGACGGCTCGCAGTTCGGCAGCTACGGGATCGAGATCGACGCGACGACGGCCGAGTCGCCGCCGGGCACGATCGTGCTCGCGACGATCCCGGATCTCCTGGGTCCCGGCAGGTCGGCGCAGATGACGTACTACGAGACTCCCGCGGGCGCGAAGGTCTTCGACGCCGGCGCGCTCGATCTCGCAGCCTCGGCGAACGACCAACCCGTCTCGACGCTGCTGTAAAACCTCTGGGCGAGGCTCTCCGCTCCGTAGGAATGTCCGAGGCGGGCGCGAAGCTGTCCGCATGGACACGACCGCCGCACGCCTCGGCGACCGCATCGAGGCGCTTGCCGTCGCGCTCGAGAACGCCGGCGTGCCGCCCGAACGGAGCGCGGCGCTGCTCGGCTCCGCCTCGGCCGCCACGTTGCACGCACTGACGCTCGTGGCGCTGCGGCAGCCGCCGGCTCCCGCCGGCCCTCGCCGCCTAGCTGTCGTAGCTGAAGAAGCCGTGCCCGCTCTTGCGGCCTAGCTGACCCGCCTTCGCCATCTCGACCAGCTGCTCGGGCGGCGCCATACGGGGCTCGCGCAGCTTCTCGAACATCGCCTCGCTCGCGTGCACATGGACGTCGATGCCGACGAGGTCGAGCAGCTCGCATGGTCCCATCGGCCAGCCGGCGCCGAACTTCATCCCGGCGTCGAGGTCTTCCGGCGTCACGTTCGCCTCGTCGAGCACGCGCACGCAGTCGTTCAGCAGCGGGATGAGCACGCGGTTGACGACGAAGCCCGGTGTGTCGTGACAGCGGATCGGATGCTTGCCGAGCTTCTCGCCGAGCGCGTAGGCGGTCTCGAACGCGTCGTCACGCGTCTGCTCGGTGCGCACGATCTCGACGAGCGGCATCAACGGCGCCGGATTGAAGAAGTGCATGCCGACGACACGCTCCGCCGACGACATCTTCGATGCGATGTCCGTGACCGACAGCGCAGATGTATTCGTCGCGAGCACCGCGTCCGGTCGGCAGATGCGCTCGAGCTCGACGAAGAGCTCCTGCTTCGGACCGAGCTCCTCGACGATCGCCTCGATGACGAGGTCGCAGTCGGCGAGATCCGACAAATCGGTCGTCGTCGTGAGCAGCGCGATGTCGAACGACTCGATCTGCCCCTTCTCGACCTTGCGCGTCAGGAAGTGCGCGATGCGGTCGCGCGCCTTCTCGCCGAGCTCGGCGGTCACCTCGCGGCCGACCGTGTCGACGCCGGCCTCGACGCAGAGCTGGGCGATGCCTGCGCCCATTGCACCCAGTCCGACGACGCCGACCTTCATGTCGAGGACCCTAAGGCATCGCTTGCGATGCCGACCCACGGAGGCTGTGCCGGCTTGGCCGGCGCGGCCGATTCAACCGTGGACCGAGCAGCGCGATCAGCGCAGATGCGCCCGCGACGAGGCCGAGCGCGCCGCTCAGCCCCACGCCGCGCGCGAGGAACCCGATCGCGGGACCGTTCACGAGCCCGCCCGCGTAGCCCGCCGTCCCGACCGCAGCGATGCCCGCGCCCCGCGCGATGCCCGGCGCCGATCCGCCCACGCGGAACAGGGCCGGGACGATCGCCGCGCAACCGACGCCGACGAGCGCGAAGCCGACGAGCGCCGGAACCGGTGACCGCGTCGCGATCGCGAGCAGCATCCCCGCGCACGAGAGCGAGCCGCTGCGCAGTGCCAGCCCGCCGATCCCCCAGTGGGCGAGGATCCGGTCGCCGAAGAGCCGGGCGACGCCCATCGCGGCCGCGTAACAGACGACCGCACTCACAGCGACCGCCGCTCCCGCGCCCGCCGGCCCGCTGAGGAACACCGCGCTCCAGTTCATCGCCGCCGACTCGACGAAGAACGCGCAGAACATGAGCAGCGCAGGAAGCGCCAGCGCGCCGCGCGGGAGCGTCAGATGGGCGCTCTCGACGGCGGCCTTCGTTCCCGCCAGCAGCTGCGGCGCCGCGACGAGCACGACGACGCTGAGCGCGACGGCGACGGCGGGCAGCTGCACGCGGATGCCGACGCCGGCCGCCGCCGCGACCGCGGTGACGGCCGACCCGCCGAGCAGGCCGAAGCTCCAGGCCGCGTGCAGCGGCGAGAGCACCGTCCGCCCGAGGCGATGCTCGAGCTCGACGCCGTGCGCGTTCACGGCGAGGTCGGTCATGCCGAGCCCGATGCCTAGCACGCACGCGACGGCGACGAGCGCGGCGAGCGACGGCGCGAACGCCGCCACCGCCAGCGCGGCGAGCGCGAGCAAGAGCCCGAGCCCCGCAGGCCCGCGGCTGCCGTAGCGCGCGGCGAGCCAGCCGGAGAACGGAAGCGCGAGCGTCGCCATCAGCGTGACGGCGAAGATGACGATGCCGAGACGGCCGCTGTCGAGCGAGAGGTGACGCTGCAGCGCCGGCAGGCGCGCGACCCAGACGCCGTCGACGGCGCCGAGGACGACGAACGCCGCCGCTAGCGCGACGTGGGCTGATCTACAAACGTTCGACGACGCCGGCAATCGCCTGGCCGAAGCCGATGCACATTGCGGCGATACCGTAGCGCGCGTTGCGACGCTCGAGCTCGGAGACGAGCGTCGCGGTGATGCGGGCGCCGGTGGCGCCGAGCGGATGCCCGAGCGAGATGCCGCCGCCGTTCGGATTGACGTCGCCGGCCTCGTAGCGCTCCCCGAGGCCCGTGTCGGCGAGGAACTGCAGGACGACCGACGCGAATGCCTCGTTCACCTCGATCACCTCGATGTCGTCCCACGTGAGCCCGGCCTTCGCGAGCGCGCGGTCGCACGCCTGCGGGTTGCCGTGGAGCATCAGGTGCGGGTCGACGCCCGCGAGGCCGAAGCCGAGGAACCGGGCGCGCGGTCGCACGCCGAGCTCGCCCGCCTTCTGCTCGGACGCGATGAGCACCGCGGCAGAGCCGTCGACGATCTGGCTCGAGTTGCCTGCGGTGACCTTGCCCTCGGGGATGAAGGCCGGCTGCAGCTCGGCGAGCTTCTCGAGCGTCGTCCCGCGCCGGACCGCCTCGTCGACCGCAAAGCGTGTGCGCGCCATCGTTGCCGTGCCGCCGTCGCCGTCGCCCGGATCGGGGACGTCGAGGTCGATCGGGATGATCTCCTTCTCGAACCGCCCCTCGTCGATCGCGCGCGCGGCGCGCATGTGCGACTCGTAGGAGTACCGGTCTAGGTCCTCGCGCGCGAGATCCCATTTCGCGGCAATCTCCTCGGCGGAGATCCCCTGCATGACGATGTCGTACTTGTCGGTCACGGCGTCGGACATCGAGCCGTTGTTCGACCCCATCGGAACGCGCGACATCATCTCGACGCCGCCTGAGATGACGAGGTCGAGCTGGCCCGACCAGACCGCTGCCGCCGCGTTGAAGTTCGTCTGCATCGACGAGCCGCACTGCCGGTCGACCGTCGTGCCGCAGACCGAGACCGGCCAGCCGGCGGTCAGCGCGACGTTGCGGCCGATGTTCCACGCCTGCTCGTTGACCTGCGTGACGCAGCCCCACTGCAGGTCCTCGACCTCCTTGGGGTCGAGGTCGTTCCGCGCGATCAGACCGTTCAGCACCTGGGCCGACAGGTCGTCGCCGCGGATGTGCGACAGGGTGCCGTTCTTGCGCCCGATCGGGGCGCGGACGGCGTCGATGATGAGGGCGTCTGTACTGCGGTCGGCCACGGGTTTACTGTATCTGCCGACGTGCTCCAGAAGAACAAGAAGATCGAGCTCCTCCGGCGGGTGCCGCTCTTCGAGCGCTGCTCCCAGAAGGAGCTGGCCGAGATCGCCCAGGTCGCGGACGAGCTCGCGCTGCCCGCCGGCCGCAAGCTCACCGCCGAGGGCGCGCGCGGCAGGGAGTTCGTGATCCTCGTCGAGGGGGCAGCCGAGGTGCGGCGCAAGGGCCGCAAGGTGAACGACCTGCGCACCGGCGACTTCCTCGGCGAGATCGCCCTCGTCACGGGCGCGCCGCGGACGGCGACGGTGACGACGACGAAGCCGTCGCGGCTGCTCGTCGTCACGGCGCAGTCGTTCCGGATGCTGCTGCGCGACGTGCCGTCGCTGCAGCTGAAGGTGCTCGACGCGCTCGCCGAGCGCCTGCCGCTCGACTAGAACGCGGATCGGGATGACGCCCGTCGGCTGGGCGCTCCGGCGGGATGCGAGGCAAGGACGCAGGGAGCGGCGATAGCTCTAGCTATCGCCGCGACCGAGGACGCCGCATCGCGCCCGCCCGGTGCGACCAGACGACACCGCGTTCATTCCGATTCGCGTTCTCAGTTCCGGCGCGGGACCTTCGGTCGCTCGACGTGCGAGAGCCACGTGAGGGCGCCGAGGTCGAGCACGCGCCGCCGTCCCACCGTGTCCCCCTGGCCGAGCTCACGGAAGCTGTCCGCGACATCGCCTCCGAGCACCTGGGTGCCGTCCGGCGTGTCGACGACGACCGACTGGTGCCCCTCGGTGTGACCGGGCGTCGGCAGCAGCCGGATCCCCGGTAGCACCTCGGCCTCGCCGTCGTGCTCGACGTAGTTCGCGCCGGGAAAGTCGACCCACGCGCGGATCGTGTCCTCGTTCGCGAGCTCGATCGCTTGCACATGGATCGGTACGCCGGGGAAGAGCCGGTTGCCGCCGCAGTGGTCGAAGTGCATGTGCGTGTTGACGACGCATACGACGTCGCGGGGAATGTTCTCCGGATGAGGCTCCGGCTCCCACTCTTCGTCGAGCTCCGGCGTCGAGTCGATCATTCCCGTGTCGACGAGGACACGCCCCGCCGGGTGGTCGATCGTCCAGACGTAGACCGGGAACCCCTTCACCTCGGCCGCAAGATGAGCCGTGATCACGTGCGTAGACTCTCACGCCGTGCTCGAAGTTCGCTCCCCGTACTCCGGCAACGTCGTCGGAACCGTCAAGACGAGCGGCGCCGAGGAGACGCGCGCGGCGATCGACGCGGCGGAACGCGCCCTCGCCGACCCGCTGCCTGCGCACAAGCGGGCCGAGATCCTCGTCAGGACGGCCGGGCTCATCGGCCGGCGCCACGAAGAGGTCGCGCGCACGATCTGCGAGGAGGCGGGCAAGCCGATCAAGACTGCGCGCGTCGAGGCCTCCCGCGCGATGTCGACGTACACGTTCGCAGCCGTGGAGGCCCGCAAGCTCGCCGGCGAAATGATCCCGATGGAAAGCGCCCAGGCCGGCGAAGGGAAGCTCGGGTTCACGTTGCGGAAGCCGATCGGGGTCGTCGGCGCGATCTCGCCGTTCAACTTTCCGTGCAACCTCGTCGCGCACAAGATCGCTCCCGCGCTCGCCGCCGGCTGCCCGGTGGTGCTGAAGCCGGCGAGCCAGACGCCGTTGTCGGCGCTCCTGCTCGCGGAGCTCGAGCAGGAAGCGGGCCTGCCGGAGGGCTGGCTGAGCGTCGTCGTCGGGCGCGCGTCCGAGATCGGCGACGTGCTCGTCGAGGACGAGCGCGTGAAGCTCATCACGTTCACCGGCTCGGGTGAGGTCGGCTGGGGACTGCAGGAGCGCGCGCCCCGCAAGCGAGTGAAGCTCGAGCTCGGGAACTCGACGCCGGTCATCGTCGCGGCGGATGCCGACCTCGACGAGGCCGCGGCGAAGCTCGCCGGCAACGCGTTCGCCTTCGCCGGCCAGAGCTGCATCAGCGTGCAGCGCATCTACGTCGAGCGGTCGGCCTTCGACGCGTTCGTGGCTGCGTTCGTTCCGAAGGTGGACGCGTTGAAGGTCGGCGATCCCGCCGACGACGACACCGACGTCGGCCCGGTGATCGACGAGGACGCGCGCACACGCATTCGCGCGTGGATCGAGGAAGCCGACGGATCCGTCCTCACCGGCGGCGAGCACGAGGGCCTCATCCGCCCGACGGTGCTCGCGAACGTCTCGGACGACCGGAAGGTCAGCTGCGAAGAGGTGTTCGGCCCGGTCGTCGTCGTCAATCCCGTCGATTCCGTCGACGAGGCGATCGAGCGTGCGAACGGGACGCGCTACGGGCTCCAGGCGGGCGTCTTCACCTCCTCAATCGACACCGCCTTGCGGGCGGCCGACGGGCTCGAGTTCGGCGGCGTGATCGTGAACGAGGCGCCGACCTTCCGCTCCGACCAGATGCCGTACGGGGGCGTGAAGGCCTCCGGGAACACGAAAGAGGGCCCGGCGTCTGCCGTCCGAGAGCTCACGGAGGAGCGCCTCGTCGTCATCCAGCGCCGGTAAAGTCGCGGGTTGATGTCGCGCCTGATCCCGCGCCTGACGGGCTTCCGTCGCGCCTCGGACGCAAGCGAGCCGCTGCAACGCGAAGGGGCGACGCAACCCCTCCGGAGGTCTCTCCCGCCCGTGGGCCGGCTGCGCCGCGAGCGCCGCGCGCTCCTGAGCCTGCGCGAGGACCGGCTCCGCGACCTCGGCGGCCTCATGCTCGAGATGTTTCGGCGCGATCGCTTCCGGCAGGACCTGCTCCTGGAGCGGTGCACCGAGCTGGCTGCGGTCGAGGACCGCCTGGGCGAGCTCGAAGCCCTGCTCGGCGCCGC
>Ga0070730_10003220_pt1 | contig 14692 bp, 14 predicted proteins | sample Coa_R1_3_FD_66447 | JGI IMG/M metagenome (GOLD analysis project Ga0070730, IMG submission 66447) | Surface soil microbial communities from Centralia Pennsylvania, which are recovering from an underground coalmine fire - Coalmine... | ecosystem: Environmental > Terrestrial > Soil > Unclassified ...
TGCCAACAGCGGCAATCCTCATTACGAGCCCCGCTCGGAAGGCTCCTCGCGCATCAAGGCAGGCGACTTTGTGCTGCTCGACATCTGGGCCAAGAAGAATACGCCCAACGCCGTCTACTATGACATCACCTGGACGGGAGTGATTGGCCAGCCTTCAGAAAAACACGTCAAGATATTCAACATCGTCCGCGACGCGCGGGAAACCGGCGTCCGGAAGGTCAGGGAAGCCCTGGCCGCCAAGCAGAGAATCGCCGGGTGGGAGGTGGATGAGGCCACGCGCGGCCACATCGCTGCGGCCGGGTACGCCCAGTATTTCACGCATCGGACTGGGCACTCCATCGGCGTCAACGTGCATGGCAACGGCGCCAACATCGACAATCTGGAAACCAAGGACGAGCGCGAGATCATCCCTAACACCTGCTTTTCCATCGAGCCGGGCATTTACTTGCCAGGTGAATTTGGAGTGCGCAGTGAAGTTAACGTCCTGGTCAGGAATGGCTCGGCCGAAGTTACCGGAAGGGTTCAAAGCGAACTGGTCCTGATATAAATGGAAAAAACCGAAATCACTGCAAACCAAACCACGCAGCCGGCCGCGGCTGCTGCTCCTATAACATCCATGGCCATTCTTGCTCCGGCGATTGGGTGGCTGATTCCTGGGGCCGGCCACATCATCCAGAAACGCTGGATTCGCGGCCTGTTGCTCATGGTGTCCATCGTCTCGATGTTTGCGCTTGGCATCGCTATGGATGGCAAGGTCTATAAAGCCAACACCGGCGACCTCCTCGATATTCTGGGTTTTGTAGGCGACGTGGGCGTTGGAGGGCTATATATCCTGAGCCAGCTGCTGGACTGGGGGCGCTCCGCCATCGCTTTCGCGGTCGGCGATTATGGGACCAAGTTCATCGTGGTTTCCGGACTGTTGAACATTATGGCCGCTGTAGACGCCTATCACATCGCTATTAGAAGGAAACAATGATCCTGGCCCTGCAACTCTATCACTTCAGCGCCGCAGTTACCTTTGCGTTTTTTGCCTCCATCGTCCTGGGAATTACACTGCGCAACAACCAGCGGGAGATGGTCCGCTATGGCCTCCAATGCTTCGCCTGGTTCGTTCTTGGAATGTTTCTGGCGGGCTGGTTGATGTGGTTGTTGCATCATTGAGCAAAGCAGTATTTCGTCATTAGCCGTTAGTGCTTGGCCCTTATTTAACCCGCGTTCTGTAGTACGAATTCTGTAGCACGAATAAGGGTTTGTTTCCAAAGCTAAAATAAGGGCAACACCTTATGTAGCCAGAGTAGATGCGTCCATAGCCTTGACCTTTATTTTGTTAGGCGATGGAGGTTCAAGTTGCATTTTTGGGCTCTGGGTATTAGACGCATGGCGCTATTGACAGCGCTTTTGGTGGCCTTCTTGTGGCTCACTGGCTGTGGAGGCGGATCAGCACATCCGTTTTCGGCTTCTACTTCAGTCCCGGCGTCTCCTTCGACGACTGGAAATCCAAGTCCAACGCCCACGCCTACTCCAGGTCCGAATCCGACTCCAACTCCGAATCCCAATCCGACGCCGACTCCTGCACCAGTGCCCTCAGCTCATGGGCCGGTAGTTTTGGTAGTGGAAGAAAACCACGGATATTCGAGTGTAATTGGCAGCGCCGCTATGCCCTACCTAAACAGCCTGGCGCAGCAGTATGGACTGGCGACCCAGTATTTTGCGAATACGCACCCTTCGATCGGCAATTACTTCGAGATGACCACCGGCCAGATCATCACCAACAACGACACCTTTAACGGCCCGTTGGGCAACGACAACCTTGTGCGCCGCCTCCTCCAGGGAGGAAAGACATGGAAGTCCTACTCAGAAAGCCTGCCAGGTGTAGGGTATACCGGAGGCGATTCAGGAGCGTACCTGCACCGTCACAACCCGCTCTCCTATTTCACCGACGTAGCCAATAGCTCGGTCCAGCGCAACAACCTGGTTCCCTTCACGCAGTTTCCAGCGGATCTGAACAACGGACAACTGCCCGATTTCAGCTTCATAGCGCCGAACGCAAATAACGATGCCCACAACTGTCCTGCGGGAACAGATGCTTGCCTGAACACCGCAGACAATTGGCTGCAGCAAAATATCGTCCCGCTGCTCTCAAGCCCGCATTTTCAACAAGGCGGCTTGCTGGTAATCGTGTTCGATGAAGCCGAAGATGCCGATGCGACTTTGGGTGGCGGTCATATTGCCATGGTGGTGGTCGGACCACAGGTCAAACGCGGCTTCCAAAGCTCGAACCAATATCAACACCAAAACCTGCTGAAGTTGATAGCAACCTATCTGGGCATAGACGGAAATCTAGGCGATGCAGCGAATGCTTCTGGTATGGCGGAGTTTTTGAATTAGAAGTGTTCGGCAATTAGCAATTAGTAAATGGCAATTGGCCGGGCAGGGTGCTGACTTCCTGAAGCTTCCTATAGGTGGAGATTTGGCGATGCTCTAAGCTTATCGGTTCAAATCCAATCTCATCCATGGATTCTTAGTGTTGGTCAGGTTGGCCAATTGCCAACTGCTAATTGCTCTTCCTCATCCTTCCCAAACAAAGGCATCGAATCTTCTCCGAGCTTCGTAGCCCAGCCGGAGATAGAGATCGACTGCTTTGTTGTTGGCCTCGGTTACGGTCAGGCTCAGGGCGGAGAAGTTGCGGTTGCGCAGCTCGTGCGTACACAGGGCTATCAACGATTCGCCGATCCGCTGCCCGCGAAATTCCGGCAGGACGCATACCTGGGTGACGTGGCCAACATCGTCTCTTACCCGCGAGCACAGCAGCGCGCCTATGACCGAGCGCGTCAACTTGTGGACCGCAACGAAAGAGGCATTACTGTCAAATATGCCGCAACCCGGGAAGCGGACAATGTTGTTCAGGAACCGCAAGGAACCGTTGAGGCTGCGGTATTGGTCGTTGATTTCCGAATCAATGTGCCCGCGATAGGCCGCGGTAATTACGTTGGCCGCTGGCTGGAAATCCTGCTCGCCCCAGCGCCGGAACTCAATCTCATGGCAGGGAGAGATCTGGGGTTTCAGGCCATTCTTCAATGGCAGCACCATGAACAGACGCGGAAACTGCTGAAATCCTTCCTGGATGAACTGTTCGCTCAAAGCGCCAGATTCGTGCGGCAAAAGCTGGGCCTCGATGCGATGGATGCCGGGCGACTGCTGCAGGGTCTCGATTACATGGACGGCCAGCAGGCGCTCCACCGTGTCATCTTCTAGGCGAATGCTCTGGTCGGCGAACAGGTCGCCAATCACGCCTTTGCTGCCTTCATAGACAAAGAAGGCGTATCCGCCCACGCGTCCGTTTTCAACAGCGGCATAGCCGGGCAGGATTTTGGAATCCACGTAGCGAAGGATCATATCCGCCGAGGGACGGTAGTCCCACGACATCAACTGTCCCCATAATTGCGTTTCATATTCGAGCAAGGGACGCAAATGCTGCGAATTGAAGTGCCTTAAATCCAGAATCTCGACCGGAGAAGATTGTGGAGTTCTGCGAGTATCGATGTGGGTATGAAGGCCCATGAAAAAACTTTCTGTTACCGCCCCATTTCCAGTAATTACGCCAAGGTATGAGTCTAGCTTTCAGCCAGCAATAAGGCAAAGCCCAAGGGTCATCGGGAACCATCGCAGGCAGGAACCAAGCGCGTAACTGCTTTATCTTGCGCTGGTTACCACAAAGAACTCCAGATGTTGTGGGGGGAAATTACCAAATTCCCGAATTGACCTCGGCCCCACCAGGGACCGCAGGGCGGCCGCACTGCCTTCCCTGGCAACCACCACATGGCTTTCGTTGGGCACGCCATCCCGTTCGTAGCGGCTAACCGGCGTATTCCTATAGAAGTTTAGCCCATATTCCACGTCCCGTTTCACATTAAATACGGCAATGGGGCCTGGGGATGGCCAGAAGTGATTCAAGAGGATACTTACAGGGCGAGCCGAGTTGGCATCATCAATCGCTTGGGCCGCCGGACGCAGCAGGAAGCCGACACAAAGGACCAGGGGGAGCAGCGTGGCAAAACGCAGGACACGCAGGCCACCCCGCTGAACGATCAACAGGACGGCTAGAGCGATAGCAGCCGTCGCCATCGCCATTCCCAGTACACCACGCGAGGTAGGCGCCTGTTTCAACATCCGCCAAGGGGCATATAAGGCAATACCTACCAGGGCACCGCATAACAGGGCATGAAGAAGCAGCCGCAAACGGTTGATGGCCTCTGGTCTGCTGTGCAGATAGTTGGCGGTAAGCAGCGCGGCTGCAGGAATAGCGGGCAGAATATATCCGGGAAGCTTGGACCGCGAAATGCTGAAAAAGATTACTGGGATGGCCATCCAGAGCAGGAGGAAGAGGGGCAGCCAATCTTCCGAGATTTCATTTGAATTCTCAGAAGAGCGCAGCGCACGCAGCCGGGCTATAGCACTCTTAACTGCGTCAATGATGGCGCTGACGGTAAACACCACCCAGGGAAAAACCGAAAGCAAAAATACCGGCAGGTAATACCAGAACGGTTGGCTGTGCTGATAACGGTTGGTTCCAAAGCGCTGCAGATTCTGCTCGTAAAAGAAGAAACGGAAAAACTGCGGGACTTTGATCTGCAGCGCTACATACCAGGGCAGCGCAACGGCAAAAAATAGCAGAAACCCCGGCCACCAGAGGCTGCGCAGAAAGATCTTTGCATCTCGCCGGCACAGCGCATAAGCGCCCACAATCAGCACCGCCAGCGCTGCCGCCACCGGTCCTTTGGCCAAGGCGCCGACTGCCAGCAGGGCATAAAACCCAGCCAGCCAGAGCTTGCGCTCCGTCTGATGCCAGGCCCACCACGCCAGCATGGCCACGCAAAAAGGCGCAGAGAGCAGCATGTCGGTGGAAGCGCCGCGGCCAAATCCGATCACCGCAAAGCAGGAGGCAGTGATGCAGGCAGCATCGAGTTCACTTCCCGGGCGAAAACGTCGCATGAAGAAAAATACGGACAGCGCCAGCCCCGTGGCATGAAAGGCCGAAGGAACACGCGCAGCCCAGTCAGATACGCCTAAAATCCGATAGCTGTTGATTACCTTCCAGTAGAGAAGGACCGGCTTTTCCATCCAGGGTGAGCCATTGAGTGTGGGGACGATCCAATCGTGGCGGGCAAACATCTCACGGGCGATCTGGGCGTAACGAGGCTCGTCGGCGCCCACCAGGCCAAAAGCTCCAAGTCCAAAGAAGAACAGAAAGGCGCAGACGCCCAGAACGATGACCAACTGGAAAACAAGAACTCGGGAATTAACGTGGTTTTTTGGCACGAGTGTAGTGTAATGAGCGATTAACTCATTTCTGCCAGTCTTTCCCGCAAAGTCGTAAGGACCCGATCTGTGGCTGCTGGTAGCGGCCCTTCGACGGAGAATCCGCTGGCGCACTCGTGGCCGCCGCCTCCAAAATCCTGGGCGAAATCGGCTACATTGACTGCTCCCTTACTGCGGACGCTCACGCGCACCCGGTTATCGGCAATTTCGCGAAAGAAGACAGCAACTTCGACCCCGGCAATCCCCAGGGCATAGTTCACCAGCCCTTCACAATCTTCTTCCTTCGCGTCGCAACGCTCCATGTCCGCGTGCGTGACGGTCATCCAGGTCATGGCCCCTTCCCGGTGCAGCGCGGAAAGGGCCGCACCCAGCAGGCGCATCTTGGAGGTAGGGTTGGAGAAATAAATGTTCTGGGCAATCTTGGGAGGATCGGCGCCATGCTCCACCAGTTGCTTGGCCAATTCAAAAGTCCGGGCGTTGGTAGGCGCATAACCAAATGATCCAGTATCGGTCAGCACCGCGGTGTAGAGGCAGGTGGCGATCTCCGGAGAAATCTCCACGCGGGCGGCGACGGCCAGCCGGTAGACCATCTCCGCGGTGGCACAGGCACCGGGGTCGATCCAGTTCACATGAGCAAAAGGCTTGGACGTAGCATGATGGTCGATGCTGATCAGAAACTGCCGCTCCAGGCCCTGTAGCCGGGTGCGTTGCACGCTGTCGCATTCCAGGATCACCGCAGCTTCATAATTACCGTTGACATGGGTGGCGTGGATGATCGTGTCCGAGAAGGGTAGAGGCCGGTAGATCACGGGGACATAATCGCTGAAAATCACCTCAGCGCTTTTGCCCATCTTACGCAGGATCCCAGCCAGCGCCAATGCGGAGCCGATGGCGTCGCCATCCGGGCGCGTGTGCGAGGTAAGGACAAAATTCCGGCGCTGCTCAATATTATGTAAGACCTGCTCGACCTGGTCCATGCCCGTTATTTCTTGCGTTTCTTGATTCTGCCCAACAACTCGTCGATCCTGGCCCCATATTCCTGGGAACGGTCCAGAAGAAAAAACAGTTCAGGAATGTGCCGCTTGCCCAGGCGCTCCAGCAAGACATGCCGGATAAACCCTTTAGCGGCGTTGATGGCGGTCACGGTTTCCCTGGCCTCATCCTCATCGCCTTCCACGTGGAGAAAGACACGCGCGCTCTTGCCGTCGGGCGCCAACAGCAGCTCCGTCACGTTGCACAGTGCAATGCGCGGATCCGCCAGTTCGCCTTCCAGGATGACGCCTATCTCTTCCTTCAGGGCCTCGCCGATCCGTTCGCGGTGGTACTGTCTTCCACGTTGTTCAGGCATTTCCAGACAGCCAAAGAAAACTTATGAGCATATCACAATCGGGAGACGGAGCGGCTGCGAATTGTGATGTGTGGGTGTAATTAAAAGTGCGAGTCACGAGCAAGGTGAGAGACAGGACTTCAGTAGAGTGAACTTGTGGCACAGCCGCCCCCGGCTGTGCCTTTATCATTGTGAAGATCAGCGATTAAGCACCCAGCGCAGACAAATTTTTGTGCTGCTTTTTAGCATACACGGCGGGCTACTTTCATTCGTCCGGTTGGCGCTGGACTAGCGCCCCATCAGCGGCAATCAGTTCAAATCAGCGTTTATCAGCGTTAAGGTTTTTGCGTGCGGCTGTGCTGGGCTTGCGACTCCGAGGTGAAGATTGGGTTGCTTCCCTTTTTACTTACCCTGTGCCGCCCGCAGTTGCTGATCGAGAACCGTCGCATAGTGCTTGAAGTCATAATCGTGTACCGCTCGGAAGACCTCGTGTCCGGACGGATCCTGAATCACCACCAGGGATGTCCTCTCGTGGTTCTTTTCAAAGAATTGTTCCAGGCCCAGACTCTGGGCCTGCTGCTTCGACTTGGCGGTGGTTTCTTCCGAAGTCACATCCAGACGCACAAAACGAATCTTCCCCGCATATTTCTCGTTGATCAACGCCAACGCCGGCTTGAGCTTTTGACACAGCGGACACCAATCCGCATACACCACCACAACCAGAGGCTTGTTCTCCGTCGATGGCGAACCGCTGAAAGCAAGTACAGAGAAGACTGCAGAAGCTAACAGGAGAATAATATTGCGTACGTGTCTCTGCATGGCTAAAAGTCCTCCAAAGAATCAATCTTGTTTTGATCAGCGGCCTCAGCGCAAATCAGCGGCAAAATACGGTGTTATCTTCCCGGACGTTGCGGCGCCGGGCAGCATCCGAATTCGCAGTGGGCTTCGACGGGTGTGGTTATACCGTTGATCACGAGATCGCGGATCATGCTCACGATCTTGGGATGCGAACCGGCTGTGCCGGCCCTCACCATCTTCAATCCCAACTCATCGCACAAGGCGCGCACGTCTGTATCCAGGTCGTACAAGACTTCCATGTGGTCCGACATGAAACCGATAGGACAAATGATCACCCGTTGCACCCCTGCCCCATGCTGCATGCGCAGGTAATCGCTGATATCGGGCTCCAGCCAGGGCTGTGTAGGAGGACCGCTACGGCTCTGATAGGCCAAGGCCCAATGGCGCATGCCGCACGCGGAGGCTACCCACTCGCTGGCCTGCTCAAGCTGGCGGACATAAGGAGAGCTCTGCGCCATGCTGACCGGAACGCTGTGCGCGGTAAAGACCACCTGTTGCGCCTCTGGAAGCTTGTTCATGGCGGCCCGTACACGCTCTTCCATCACCTCAAGGAACTCTGGACGGTCGCAGAAATTCGACAGCTTCTCGACGACCATGTCCGGCACTCCCGCTGATTCCAGCGCATGGGCGATGTTTTCCCGGTATTGACGACAGCCCGAATAGGAGCCAAAAGCGGAGGTAGCCAGCGCCGCGACTCGACGAATGCCGTCCGCGTGCATCTGTTTGAGCGTATCCGGCAGCAGCGGATGCCAGTTCCTGTTGCCCCAATAAACGGGCAGCTTCAGGTTGTGCGCCTCGAAATCCCGGCGCAGGGCGGCGATTAGGTCAAGGTTTTGCTGGTTGATAGGGCTGCGTCCGTCAAAGTGATAATAGTGCTCTGCGACCGCCAGCATTCTCTCGCGTGGAACGTTCTTCCCCCGCAGAACGTTCTCTAAAAATGGCAGCACGTCTTCGTGTTTCTCCGGTCCGCCGAAGGACACCACCAGTAAGGCATCAAATGAGTTCATGTTGAGACTCGATTTTACAATGGGGATGCAAAACCTACCACGAAGAGCACACCCGCTTTACCGCTGATTTTGCGCTGATGAGCGCTGAAAAACCAATGAGAGTACCGCAGAATTGCACCATTTACCCGCTAATTTCCGCTTGAATATCACTGGTCAAAGATCGGAGAGAGCATCCCAAAAACTCGGTGCTCTGCAATCTGCTGGTAATATGTGGAATCGTCCTGACGGTGCTGTTTTAAGCTGTATGTTCTGAACTAAGAGCGACTTAAGTGTCGAAACAAATTTTATGCCTGGTCCAGACCACGACCCGCTCAACCGCTGGCAGAACATCTCGGTGCGCCGCACTGAGCTGGCCTGCCCCGCGCACTCGCTGAAGATGATGGCCAAAGCAGCAGCCAGCGAAGCGGACGAGGTCATCTTTGATCTCGAAGATGGCTGCGCTCTCTCGCAAAAAGTGGAGGCCCGTAAGGCCCTGATTGAAGCGCTCAACAGCCTTGATTTCAAAGGCAAGATTCGGGCATTTCGCCCCAACGGCATTCGCACCAAATTCTTTTATCGCGACCTGATTGAGGTTGTGGAATCTGCGGGAGCCAATATCGACGTGATGGTTTTGCCCAAGGTGCAGGAAGCCTCCGATGTCCTTTTCGCCGACCTGCTGCTGACCCAGATTGAACAAAACGTGGGGCTGGCCGTTGGCCGCATCCGGCTGGAAGCCCTGATTGAAAGCGCCAAAGGAGTGCTCCATGCCGAGCAAATCGCAGCCTCCACGCCGCGCCTGGCCAGCCTGATCTTTGGCGTTGCAGACTACGGTGGCGACATCGGCTCACGGGAGCCGGTGCGCGAGCAATTTGCTCTTTACCATTACCCCAAAGCCAAGACGGTTGCGGCAGCGAGGGCCGCCGGGATTGATGTGATTGACAGTATCACCTTGCAGTTCCGCGATTTGGAGCAGTGCGAACGCGACGCCCGCGAAGCTGCACGTATGGGTTTTGACGGCAAATGGGCCATCCATCCCGATCAGGTCCCGGTGATCAACCGGGTTTTCACGCCCACGCCCGAAGAGTTGACGCGCGCCCGTGAAATCCTGGAGCTGTACCGGAAGGCAGATGCGGAATCCGGAGTAGGCGCCATTGTCTATAACAACGAAATGGTGGACGGCGCCAACCTGCACATCGAGCTGAGAAAACTGGCTATAGCAAGGAAAACAGATCCAAAATTTTAAATTTCAAATTTGAAATTACAAATTCTTCCATGTTGCCTCTTGAAGGAATTACGGTCATCGCGTTGGAACAGGCACTGGCGGCCCCGTTGGCTACGCGGCATCTGGCTGACCTGGGCGCAAGAGTCATCAAGATCGAGCGTCCGGAGGTAGGCGACTTTGCCCGCGACTACGACACTACGGTGCGCGGCATGGCCAGCCACTTTGTCTGGGCCAACCGTTCCAAAGAATCGCTCACGCTCGATCTGAAGCGCGAGCAAGCCCGGGAAGTTCTGCACCGCCTGCTGGCCAAAGCCGATGTCTTTGTCCAGAATCTGGCGCCCGGCGCGTGCGAACGGCTGGGGTGGGGCACCACAGAACTCCAAAACAGGTATCCGCGCCTTATCGTTTGCAATCTCTCCGGCTACGGCTCAACTGGTCCTTACCGCGACAAGAAAGCCTATGACCTGTTGATCCAAAGCGAGGCGGGGCTGGTTTCGGTCACCGGCACCGAGGAGACTCCGTCTAAAGTTGGCATCTCCATCGCCGATACTGCGGCTGCTATGTATGCCTATTCCGGCGTTCTTACGGCGTTGCTGCTCCGCAACCGAACGGGAAAAGGCACAGCGATCGAGGTTTCCATGCTGGAGGCCCTGGGTGAATGGATGGGCTATGCCGCCTACTACACATCCTACGGCGGATCGCCACCGCCGCGCACGGGAGCCAAGCATGCCGCGATTGCTCCCTATGGTCCATTCGTAGCCGGTGACGGCGAAGTTGTCTACCTCGCAATTCAAAATGAGCGCGAATGGTCGCGCTTCTGTGCAACGGTGCTGGAGCGCGCTGAGCTTGCAGTAGATCCACGTTTTCAAAACAGTTCCAGGCGAGTGCAGAATCGAACTGCGCTGGAACAGATCATCAACGAGATCTTTCAGCGGCTCACGCGTGCCGAAGTCATCGAGCGGCTGGAGAGTGCGCAGACTGCCTATGCCCGGTTGAACTCCGTGCAGGAGTTTGTCGAGCATCCGCAGTTGGCGGCACGGCAGCGCTGGCGCGAGATCGAATCACCGGCAGGGCCGTTGCGCGCGCTGATTCCGCCGGCCACCATCGAAGGCGTTGAATCAAGGATGGGCGCAGTCCCGGCGCTGGGCCAGCACACCCAGGCAATTCTGGAGGAGCTAGGCTTCGATGCTGCAACGGTCGCAGCGTGGAAGAGCGCAGGGGTGATTTAAGAACAATTTAAACCAACAACCTTTTTTGCCGCTGATTTGCGCTGATAAACGCTGATCGGGGAATTGAAGATGGGTTGTAGGTGCTATGCCCTGTATGTAACAGCATGAGGAAACAGCAATGACAATGAAGCAAGGCTGGACAGGACGCGTTTACGAAGATTTTGAAGTTGGTGATATTTACCGGCATCCGCTGGGCCGCACGATCGTTGCAGCCGACAACATCTGGTTCACTTTGCTCACGCAAAACACCAATCCCGTTCATTTCGATCATGCCTATGCCGCCAAGACTGAGTTTGGAAAACCTCTGGTGAATTCCGCTTTCACGATAGCCCTGGTGACCGGACAATCGGTGACAGACATCTCTCAAAATGCCATGGCCAACCTCGGCTGGGATGAGGTGCGATTGCCGAATCCATTGTTTGAAGGGGACACGCTCTATTCGCGCAGCGAAGTCCTGGAAAAACGAGAATCCAAATCGCGACCAACCGTCGGCATCGTTCGAGTCAAGACCATTGGCTTTACCCAGGAAGGAACTGTCGTCATCGAGTTCAAACGTACGTTTATGGTTTACAAGCGAGGCCACGTTCCCCAAACCATGCAATTTCCGGAGCCCAAGATAAGTTCGTGATAAAAAGGTATTCTTTCCGATCAGTGGTATTCGGTTCAGGTGTTGTTTTTATCTATTTCCGATCAGCGTTTATCAGCGTAAATCAGCGGTAAAACAGGTTTTTCTGCCATGAGCTCGATCACTCCCATTGCCGATTTTGTTGCTACCGCGTCTGTTCCCGAAGCCGCTCTAGTCCCGGCCCGCAACGCTTTTGTGGATACGATTGGCGTCACTCTGGCGGGAGCACTAGAGCCTGCTTCCCGCATTGTTCAAAAGCTGGCGGCTCTCGAACGCAGTGCAGCCGCATGTCCGGTTTTCGGCACCAGCCTCAGGACGAGCGCCACTTGGGCGGCCCTTGCCAATGGCACGGCTGCTCATGCTTTGGATTTTGACGACATGTGTTTTGTCTCACTGGCCCATCCCAGTGCGCCCCTGGTTACCGCAGCCATGGCGGTGGCGGAAGAAGCTGGAGCTTGCGGCCGCGCCCTGCTGGAGGCGTATGTGGTGGGCTTTGAGGTGGAGGCGGTGTTGGGGCGGGTCATGAATCCCCGGCATTACCAGCAAGGCTGGCATTGCACGTCAACTCTGGGCAGTGTTGGCGCGGCGGCGGCGTGCGCCCGCCTTTTGCGCCTGGATGCTCGGGCCACGGCCAACTGTATCGCCCTTGCTGCTTCACAGGCCTTGGGGCTCAAGGAGAATTTTGGGACCATGAGCAAGCCACTCCATGCCGGACTGGCGGCGCGCAACGGAGTGCTGGCAGCGCTGCTGGCCCAGAATGGATTTACGGCATCCGAACGCGCTTTGGATGGTCCTCAGGGCTTTCTTGTGGCCATGGCCAGCGAGCGGACGGATCTTCATGAGGCGTGCGCCAGCCTGGGAAGGCGCTGGGAAATTCTTGAAACCGGCATCACTGTCAAGCTCTATCCCTCGTGTGCTGCTACCCATCCAGCCCTGGACGCGGTACTGGACATGCGGCGCGAACACCAATTGAATATCGAAAAGATCCAAGAGGTTGAAATTGAAGTGGATTCAATCACACCCAACTTGCTCATCTATGATCGTCCCAAGACCGGATTGGAAGGCAAGTTCAGCATGAACTTCTGCGTTGCGGCCGCACTCTCAGAGGGCCAAGTGGGGCTAAAGACATTTGAAGACGATTATGTCCGGGATTCTCGTGTTCAAGCTCTGCTTCCGCGAATTCATCTGCGCGTGAATCCCTCTCTGGGGAAGAATACTCCCGCCCTGACCCAGGCCATCGTCACCATCCGGCTGGCCGAGGGCCAGGTTCTCCGCCGCGAAGCCAACGGAGCGCGGGGATATCCGGAACTTCCGCCTAGCGCCGAAGAACTAGACCAGAAATTTCGCTCCTGCGCGTTGCAGGCTCTTCCAAAAGAGACGATGGAGTCTGCGCTCACCAGCTTGCACGCTTTGGAATCCCTGAAAGATGTGCGCACTCTGACGAGCCAATTGATGGAAGCTAAGCCGTAGCGACAGACCTGCCTCTTACGATCAGCCCTTAACGTCGCGTGCATCGATTTCACCTTAGGTTACAAACATCTCGGGCGACGGTGTGCATCCAATCGCTTACGCAAGTGATCTGCAAAAATTCAGAGCTCCTCAAAATGCCCTACCTGCTCGGAGTAACAAGAAAAACGACTTGGACCAGGCCACTGCTGACCTGGCTCTTTATCATCGTACTCACATTTTGTCTGGTGTCATGCAACGGTGTTTCACCTGCTCCAACCTCGTCTGCTGCGCCCAATCCTGGTGGAGGCCCTGGCAATTCTTCAAACCCAGGAAATGGCGGAGGAACCAACACCCCGAGCGCAGCGAGCCGGTTTATCTACGGCACTCCCGGCTTTGAGACGCAGGGACTTGAAGCCAGCGCCATCGACAACAAGACCGGCAAGGTCACTCCAGTTCCAGGAGGCCCCTTTGATCCGGGCTTGGGACAGAGCAGCATGATCCAGGTGCTTGCCGATCCGCAAGGGCGATTTGTTTACACGCTGGAAGTCGGCGCGAGCGCTTTTGGCAATCCCATCGGTAACCCCGGTATCGGAGAGTTCAAGATCAATCAGCAAACGGGGGCGCTCAGCCGGATTGCGGGAAGTCCGACTCTCTTTACACAGCGTAACGACAACTTCCTGGCCATCGACGGGACCGGTCGCTTTCTCTATGAACCCAACGGCAGTTCACCCAGCACTGGCTTTGACATTTATGCGATTGACCAAAGCACCGGCGCGCTGAGTAAAACGGCGTCATCATCGAATGCTCCGCCAGTCGGGGCAAACAGTGTTGCGGGCCCTAACGGATTCTTATTCAACGACGGCAACGGACTGGTGCAATCATTTTCAATCAACAGCCAAAACGGGCAGCTTACGGCAGTTGGATCTCCACTTTCCACCGGAGGCTCCGGCGGCGCTATAGCATTAAGTGGGGATGGAAAATTTCTCTACATCGCTAACCGCGCGGAAGGTACGGTGGCGGTGTTTTCAGTGAGCAACAGCGGAGCCCTGACTCCTGTGGGAGCGGCCTTCTCGTCCGGAGCAACCGGAATCTTCTTTGCCGCCCTGACGCCCGACGGAAAATTTCTCTATCTGGTTTTCTCCAACACTGCCGGCCAGTCCGTAAAAGGGTTCGCAGTAAATCCTGCGGCAGGTAAATTTACGGCAATTCAGGGTGGCGCCATCAACAACGCGAATAGCATCACAGTAGACAGCTCAGGAAAATTTGCTTATGTGACCCTGGTGACCAGTACGAATTTCGTTCTGGCCACGTATAGCATCGACCCGGCAAGCGGAGCGCTGACCCAGATGTCGCAGGCGGCGAGTCCAATCAGCGACGATCCCAACGATATGGTGTCAGTGCCATAAGTAATAGTCGTTAAGCAGCCAACGGAACTAGAAGCATCTCATAAATGCGCTTTAGCACAGTCGGTGGAAGAGCGGGCCTTCAGGCCCGCGTTCCAGGCCTCGATGAAAGGGCTTTAGCCCTGGTGGCAATGCCTGGAGCATTTATGAGATTGGTTCTAGTGTCCTGAAACAGAGATATTTCGCGTAATTCATGCGATGACTATTCGTGATTTCCGATGTATTTTCATCGGCTTAGCAAATCGGTCAGCAATTTGAATTATGCAAGAATTCA
>Ga0070730_10003221_pt1 | contig 14690 bp, 11 predicted proteins | sample Coa_R1_3_FD_66447 | JGI IMG/M metagenome (GOLD analysis project Ga0070730, IMG submission 66447) | Surface soil microbial communities from Centralia Pennsylvania, which are recovering from an underground coalmine fire - Coalmine... | ecosystem: Environmental > Terrestrial > Soil > Unclassified ...
CAGTGTCAACTCCAGCGGCACATTGCCTGCGACCGCTGTGATGCCTTCGATCTTCAGTTCAGGCGAGCGCATGGCCAGCAGAAGTGCCAGTGCGTCGTCGACGCCAGGGTCGGTGTCGATAATGACGCGAGATGGGCCGTGGTCGCTGGCGGGATTCGGCGTCTGAACCGTGGATTGGAAGGCGCGGGCACCCTGCCCCAACCCGCCCAGGGCAAGACCAGCGGCAGAGCCTGTTACAAAATCGCGCCGCGTCATACTTGAGAGCTTGGTCATAATTCCGAGATCTTCTTCCCCGACAGCAAACTCATTTCTGACTGACGAGTCACAAAGCATTGCATTCTATTGACTGCGCGCAGACTTCGCCAGCGCTTTCTCGCTCGCTTCGGTTGCGGGCGCTAAAGCTCGCGGTTAGAATCCCGGACTAGGCGCGGGAACGCACGGTTCTTACTCTACGTTTTTCTGCGCCAGTCTTCATGGGCTGCCTCCGAGTTGCGCATCCTTCGAAATTCGTTCATTCCCTCAGACGGCCTTTGGCTGCGCTGGTCTTAGTCGTTCTGCCTTTGATCTTATGTGCGCAGCAAGGGGAGCCCGCTTCGCTACGCGGCACGGTTCGCGACTCGCAGGGCAAGCCAGTCGCGGGGGCAACGGTTCGACTGCAGGCCAAGGACGCGGCACAACCGCTATCCACGCACGCCGACGCGGAAGGGAAGTACAGTTTTACGGTATTGCATCAGGGCGTGTACGCGCTACGTGCCGAGATGACCGGATACTCTGACGCGGCCATCCCTTCGCTCTTTGTCGGTGCCAACGAAGCGAAGACTGCGGATCTGACCTTGTTGCCCGCAAAGGCTGGGGCATCGCAGCCCGGTTCGGCGAAGCCGCCGGAATTCTTCGACCAACCTCAATTCACCGTTGCCGGAGTTACCGACACCACCAATCTCGGAGGACACGGCTCGGACACGGTCGTGCGAACCCGCGAGACGATCGCCAAGGAGACGGCGTCCCTGGGCAAGGCTTCTGTGGTTGCACCGCCTGCCTCGCCGGACATGGAAGAGTCGCTGCAAGAAAAAATTCAGCGCGAGCCCAACAATGCCGAGGCCCATCACTCGCTGGCAGATGTTCGGGAGAAACTGGGAGACTCGCTCGAGGCGGTACGGGAGTACCAGCGCGCGGCCGAACTGGAACCGACCGAAACCTACATTTTCGATTGGGGATCGGAACTGCTGCTGCACCATGCGCCAGAGCCGGCGCAGGAAGTTTTCAGCAAAGGCAATCGCATGTTCCCGCATTCGGTTCGCCTCCTGGTTGGAATCGGTGCATCGTGGTTCGCTCGTGGAGTGGTCGATCAGGCAGTCCAAAAAATCTGTGAGGCGTCTGATCTGAGCCCGGATGACGCGATGCCGTATCTTTTTCTGGGGAAGATGCAGAGCGCGGCGGCTACGCCGCCTGCCGAGCTCGTCGAAAAACTACATCGCTTCGCCACCCTGCAGCCGGAAAACGCCGAGGCCAACTACTATTACGCTGTCGGTCTTTGGAAGGGGTCGAGTTCTCGTAGCGCGACCGATGTGACGCAGGTGGAAACGCTGCTCGACAAAGCGATTCGTCTCGATCCCAAATTGGCCGCGGCCTACCTGCAACTTGGCATTGTTCACGCCGCGCAACATGATTTTGTGGCGGCGATTGCGAACTACCAGCACGCGATTCAGGCCGCTCCGGAGTCAGACGAGGCACACTACCGCCTGGCGCAGGCTTATCGTCAGGCCGGGGAGGCTGACAAGGCGAAGGCGGAGTTGCAGATCTACGATCAGATGACGAAAGCATCGGCTGAGAAGACAGAGCGCGAGCGGCACGAAATCAGGCAATTCGTCTACACCCTCCGCGACCAGCCTCCGGCGAAACCACACTAGATTCGCGGCAAGCGCGTACTTTCCACGATGTGCCACGGGCCGCCCTGCCTCCCACTGTGTTACACTTTTTAATTCAAACTTAAACCTGTTGCATTCAGGACCTCCGATCCGCACATGCTTTTGTCCAAAGAATATGTGGGCTATCTGGCCCGCGAAGTCACCAAGAAACTGATTGCTGGCAAGTTCATCGAGACGTCGACCGTTCCTGCGGTGACGGAGCGCGTGAACGCCGCGCTGGTCGACGAACTTTCGCTCGAGGACCGCATCAACGACGAGGTGCGCGTCATTCTCGAAGCCTACTCCGAAGAAATGCGCCGCAGCGGAGCCAACTACCAGGAAATGTTCCGCAAGGTGAAGACCGAACTCGTGCGCAAGTACAAGGCGGTGCTGTGAGACTCAGCCGCGACAAAGTCAACGTGCTTGCCCGCGCCGTCGCTGACGTGCTCAAGCAGATGGACGAGGTCGAATTCATCGAGGACCCCAACACCATCCGCCAGGAGACCCGTAAAATTCTCGAAGAGCTGCTGATGCAGGAAGCGAAAATCGACACCGCCGCCCGCCAGAAAATCGAGAGCCAGAAACGCACGATCCTCGAAGGCTCGCAGGAGTGGGACATCCTCTATCGGAAGTACTACAACGAGGAAGTGAAGAAGCTCGGGGTCTAGAGGCCGGGGTCAAGAATTTTGATTGGAGGGCAGCCCAGACAGGCTGCCCTTTCTGTTGCCCGCGAGTTACCGACCCCGCCTCTATTGGATCGTGACCAGGGAACCATGCTTCCGAGAAACATGATATTGCGTTTCTTCACGAGCATGGCGAAAGCATAGCGGTGAAGCTGTTTTTCTCAAAATCCTAGATTGCCCTTCTTCGCGTTCTTAGCGGTACTTCTTCGCGAGCTTCGCGGTGAAAAGCTTTTGACCGCTAAGGTCGCCAAGATTCGCGAAGGTCGCGAAGAAAAACGCTCAATCCGTTGACTCCAGCCGGCCACTCCTGGCTGAGCTTAGAATTGTGCTGCGGCGGATCTGCGCCTACAGCAATGGAAAATCGGATCACTGAAATCACAGCCGTCGTCAAACGCGCCGCCGAAGCCGCGGGCTTTGATCTGTCCGGCATTGCTCCTGCCAGCGACTCCCGCGAACTCAAACACTTTCCCGAATGGATTGCCGCTGGCCACGCGGGCGAGATGAAGTACCTGGAATCGCGCGACGAGCAGGGCGAACTCAAGCGCGGATCTCTGGCGCGGGTCGCTCCGTGGGCACGCAGCGTTGTGGTTTGCGCCATTAACTTCAACACGGATCATCCTTATTCAACCCAAATGCACGATCCCGAGCGCGGATGGATCTCGCGTTACGCATGGAGCCGCGAAGATTACCACGACGCGGTTCTCGACCGACTGAAACAGGTCGAGGCGGCGCTGCGTCTGGGCGTGCCCTCCCACCTGCAACCAGACCTTACGACTCGCAGTTACGTCGACACCGGGCCCATTGTCGAGCGCGTTTTCGCGAAATATGCGGGCGTGGGATGGATCGGTAAGAACACCTGCATCATCAACCAGAAAAAGGGCTCGTGGCTTTTTCTGGGAGTAATTCTCACCTCGCTTGAACTTGAGCCCGACCTGCCCGCGCCCGACCGCTGCGGCACTTGCACGCGCTGCATCGAAGCCTGCCCGACCGATGCGATTCTCGCGCCGTACAAACTCGATTCCAATCGATGCATTGCCTATCTCACCATCGAGAAGCGTGGTTCGATTGCGGAGGATTTGCGCGAAGGCATGGGCCGGCATGTTTTCGGCTGCGATATTTGCCAGGATGTCTGCCCATGGAATCGCAAAGCCCCTGCTTCAACAGCGCCCGAATTCCAGGCTCGCCCGGGCCTGGTGAATCCGGCTCTTGCCTGGCTGGCGGAGATGTCGGTAGAGGAGTTCCGCGAGACGTTTCGTGGATCGCCCATCCGCCGCACCAAACGCTCCGGCCTGCGGCGAAACGCTGCCATCGCGATGGGCAACAGCGGCAACCCGGAATTTCTCCCGCTCCTCGACAAAATGGCTGCTGACGAAGACGAGTCCCTTGCAGAGGCAGCCCACTGGGCAAGATCGCGTCTAAAAATGAACCAGTAGCGGGCACTCGCTCCCTGAGCGAGGTTCGCCGTATCTTCGCTCCACGCCACAACGTCTTGCGCCCCAATTATTTTGAACTTCCGTAACGTGGTTTTTCCGGTTGAGAGCAACTAATCTTTGCCTAAAGGGTTCTTACTAAGGAAGTTAGTCTCTTGTTGAGGGGGAGTATGTTGTCACGCCACATCCAGCCAATGCGGCGCTTTTTTTTGGGAGTCACTCTCTTGATTTTGGGCTGTGCCTTGTTTGCCAGCGCTTCGGCCACGCTGCTTCTCGAAGAACCCTACGGCAAGCTGGGATTCTTCACCGCGACCGGGCATGCCGCCGTATATCTCTCCGGCGTCTGCGCTGATACTCCGCTGGTTCTTCGGCGATGTGCTCCGGGCGAAACCGGGATTGTCCTGGCCCGCTACAACGGAGTCGCTGGATACGATTGGATCGCTATCCCGCTGATCCCTTACCTGTACGCGGTCGAACGTCCTGAAGATGTGCCGCTGTTCGCCGACGCGAAGATGGTCACGTTTCTGCGCGATCGCTACCGGCGCAAATATCTGGAAAGCATCGCCCCTGACGGGAAGAACGGCGACACTCCCGGTGGGAACTGGTACGAACTGGTGGGGACATCCTACGACCGCGCCGTCTACGGCTTTGAAATCGACACCACGCCGAAGCAGGATGCGGCGCTGATTCGCAAGCTGAATGCCGAGCCCAACGAGTCGCATTTCCACACGGTGTCGAACAACTGTGCCGACTTCGCGAAAGACGTCATCAACTTTTATTATCCGCGGTCGCTGCATCGCAGTGTGGTGGCGGACGCAGGCATCACGACTCCCAAGCAGATGGCGAAAATGATTGCAAAGTTTGGCGCGCGCCATCCGGAGATTCATTCGTCGCGGCTGGTGATAGCGCAGGTGCCTGGCAGCATGCCGCGCAGCACGCCGGTACACGGAGTGGTCGAGTCGTTCTTCAAATCCAAGAAGTACATTGTGCCCAGCGCGATCGCCAGCCCGATTTTTGCCGGATGCGTTGCTGCTGTGTACGTGGGCAGCGGCGCGGGCCATTTTGAGCCGTCGCGTGACGCGATGGTTTATGTCGTGGGAAGCGATCCTGAGCCTCCTCTCGGCCGCGAAGATCACCGGGCGTTTCAAGAAGAGCTGAAACATTTGCTGGCCGGCGCGTATCCAGAGAGTTCGGGGCAGCATGTCGACAAAGCGTGGGAGAAGCTGCAGTCCAAAGCGATCTATGATTTCGATGCTCAGGGCCGACCGGTTCTGCGCATGCAGGTCGGAGAAAACTTGGTTGAGATCGGAGCCTCAGCCGACAACGTGTTGAACGGCAACGGATCGCCCCAGTTGGTGCGGCAGTTGCTCGAAGCGCGGCTGGAGTCGGAGTTGCGCCACAAATCGCCAGTGGGCCTGACTGAAGCGGAGATCGAGCGCGATTGGAGATTGTTGCAGCAGACCATGCCGCCGCAAAGCACGGCTGACGGGGATTCACGATTCGCCGCGCATTCTACGCAGCGTTCGGAAAGCATTCGTGGGGATCGCCCTTAGACAGTGGTTGCTCAAATAAGAAAGGCCGCGCCCTCGAGCGCGGCCTTTTCCATCTCTGCGATTACGGCTCTTGCGGGCGCTGCGGGTAGCCCTGGGGGGGCACACCCGGACCAGGAATCGGCGGTTGTCCCGGTGGCTGATTTTGCTGCAACTGTAACTGCCGCTGCTGCATTTCCTGCAACATCTGCTGCGGAGTCTTAATGCCAGGCTGGTCTCCGGGAGGCGGAGCCTGCTGCTGCTGTTCCGCCTCAGCCGCGGCATTCTGGTCCGCATTATCGTCGGCATTTTCCTCGGGCTGCGCTTCCGCGTCGTTCGCATCAGCCGCCATGTCTTGCGGTGGAGGCGCCATGTTTCCCGGTTGCACCATTCCCTGTTGCGGTTGCGGGCCGCTGGGGTTATTCGGAGTCACATTGTCCGGCCCCGACTTCGCCACCAGCACGACCTTCGTCAGTAAGGTCGCATCTGCAGGCGAACCGAGCAGCACATAGTTGAAGCGCGATCCATTCAAAAGCTCTGCCACCACGTCGCGCGCGGGCCCGGGTCCAAGATGCGTGACGACACGTTCTTTTGCATCGGGAACTTCAATCTCCGCTCCGGTTTGTTTGCGCACGGCGCGCAGAATGTCGCCCAGCGTTGAGTTGGGCGCGACTATCGTCAACTGCCCATTTTGATAGTTCACTTGCGGCGCTACGGGTGCGATCGAATCCAGCGGAATCTGCTGTACCGGCCCGGTGGGACCTGAGGGGAGCGGCGGCAACTGTGGCTTCTTAGCCTTCGTAGCCTTCTTTTGGTTGTGGGTTGTGGCGGCCTGCGCAGGTACCGTGCTGTAGATGCCCGAGGAGATCACCACCGCACACAGGAAAAGCATCCCAGCAAATTGCTTCGACTTCAATCCCGTGCGCATATCTGATCCTCCACAGAACAGGTTTCGGGGGACACCGCAAGACCACCTTTACCGGAATTCTAGCACCGGTCGGCTTTGAAGGAACTGGCGGACGTGACGTCCCACCAGATGGAACGTCTTAACACTACTCCCTTGCACCGTTGGATGCATATGGCACGAACCGGGGACGGCTTAGCAACTCGATTGCAGTCAACCACTTCCGGGCGCCGAGAATCTTAACGGAGGACGGGGGATTAGGCGTAAACTGGCCCCGGGCCTTCCAACTTCATGAAAGCAAAGGCGGAAATCAAAATGAATTGGGTATGCTGCAGCCGCAGAGCCCGGGTTCTTGGGGCCGCGTTCGCGATGCTGGTGGGTTCGACCTGGATTGCTCGCGCGCAGAGCTGTCAGACCTCCAACGAACTCGACGACGCCACGCGGTCTGCCATCACGGCGGTGGCGCAGCGATATTTCGATATGGCAGCAAAGGGGGATGCGGCATCGTTGCGGCAGAATGCCATTCCGTTGCTGGCAGGAAATTTCGCTGGCGTCGAGTCGACGATTAAGGAGCGCCAGCCGGCCTTGGCGGGTGCCCACGCAGCCCTGAAGGCCGAGTTTCTGCTGGAGGCCGAGGGCAAGGAACCGCTTCCTCACGGCGAATTCTTGTGCGGAGTCTTCGGCAAGAATGGTCAGACCTCGGGCAGCGCGGCGTTCTATCTCGACAATCTCGCACCGGGTAAATATGCGGTCGTGCTGCTCGATGCGACCTCGGCCAGCGCACGCATTAACTTCACCGAAATTCTGCAGCAGGTGGGAACTGACTGGAAACTGGCCGGACTTTATGAAGACCCCGCGCAACTCGCCGGACATGACGGCGATTGGTTCCTCGCCCGCTCGCGCGAGTACAAGACGAAAGGTCAGTTGCATAATGCGTGGCTCTATTACCTGCAGGGGCGCAACCTCGTCGCGCCGTTGTCTTTCATGAGTACGCTGGCGACCGACAAACTCTACGAAGAGTTTCAAAAAACACAGCCCGCCGACATGCCGGGCAATGGAAAGACGGTCGACCTAGCTGCCGGAGCCACGACTTACAAGATCACCGAATTGTTTCCGGCTCCGGTCGGCAACGACCTGGATTTGATCGTGAAGTATCAGGCCGCCGACGTATCGAATACGAATCAGGCTTATCAGAGCAACGTTGCCGTCATCAAAGCTCTAGTGGCGAAATATCCGGAGGTAAAGGACGCATTCGCGGCTGTCGTCGCCCGGGCCGTGGATCGGAGCGGCAAAGACTATGGGACGCTGCTCGCGATGAAAGATGTGAAGTAAGGAACTAGTTCTCAGGTGCGGCGCTTTCTTCCAGTAAGCATTCCTTCGGATCTTTGTCGTCGCGCAAACCGAGAAACACCGGCGCGCGCAGCTTCGGACCGCTGCCGTCGCTGGTGCCGCCGGTCCATTCGGCGTATTCGATTTCGGCGACGAGTTCCGGCTTCACCCAGCCCACTTTGCGGAGCGCCTCGACTTCGCCGAAGAACGGATTCTTTTTCGTGGCCAGCTTCTGCAGAACTTTCCATATCTCGGTGAGTGACTTCTGATCGAAGCCGCTTCCTGCCTGCCCCACGTGAATCAGCCTTGCTTTCTTGTCGTAGAGTCCGAGCACAATCGAGCCAAAATGGGCGCGGCTGCCTTCGGGTTCTGTGTATCCGCCGATCACCGCCTCGAGGCGGTGGCGGATTTTGATCTTGAGCCACTCGTGACTGCGGCGTTCTTCGTAAAAACTGTTGCGCTTCTTCGCCAGAATTCCTTCCAGCTTTTTCTGCCGCGCCATGTCGAAGAGGGCTTTGCCATGAGCTTCATAATGATCGGAGTACCGCAAGACGCCGTCGGACGCGAGCACCGACTTCAGCTTTCGCTTGCGCTCCTCGAGCGGTACGCGGCGCCAGTCGTATCCATCGAGGTAGAGCAGATCGAAGGCGTAATACAGTACCGGAACGCCGGCATTCGCGGCCCCTCGCCGCCCGCCCGGACGAAACCCCGTTCGCTGCTGCATCAGGCTGAATGAGGCCCGCCCATCTTCGTCGAGCGCTACAACTTCGCCATCGAGAATCGCATTCTTCGCCCGGATGAGCTTCGCGAGATCATGTAACTCCGGATAACGCGGCGTCAGGTCATTCTGATTCCGCGACACCAGGCGCACCTTGCCGTTTTCGATGAACGCGACGGCGCGGTATCCATCCCACTTGATTTCGAACAACCAGTCGTCACCGTCGAAGGGCTTTTCAATCGTCTCGGCTAGCATGGGGTGAATCGTGGTGGGCATCGGCCGTTCGATCGGCCTCGAATCCAAAACCGCTGAGGGCGCAGAGGATCTTGGGGACTTTGCTCTTTTCAGTTCGCGCGATGTCTTGGCAGCGGCGGTATCGGATGCGTCGTTCCCGTTCTGACTCTTCGCGCGCGCAGTTTTTTTCTTACTTCCCTCCGCGCCCTCCGCGTTTTCCATTTTTTTTTTCTTCTCAACCCGCGCGACTGCGTCGGCCAGCCACGCCGCCTTCAGCTTCCCCCGTCCCGTGGCGCGGCTCTTCCACTGACGCGATCCCGCATCGCCGGCAATCTCCTCAAGACTTTTCCCGCTGAGCACCGACGTGTCGAAGCCCTCGATCTCGTATCCCTCGACGACGTGGTCGTCGTGCTTTTTGATCATCAACCACTCGTTGCCTTTGCTTCCTGGCCGCCGTCCGCGCATCTTGATCAGCGCGAAATCTCCCTTTAACCGCTTTCCATTCAGACGGAACTTCAGATCGCCTTTGGCGATCATTGCCGCAGCCTCCGCCTCCGTGCCCGGAACATATTTTCCATCTACCGCGACTGGTGAGAGCGGCTGCCATGTTCCCACGTCCCACACGAGCACCGTTCCTGCTCCGTAATTGTTCTCGGGAATATTCCCCTCAAAATCGAAATACGAAACTGGATGATCCTCGACCTGCATTGCCAGCCGCTTGTCCGCGGGATCGAGCGACGGCCCTTTGGGCACCGCCCACGACTTGAGCACGCCCTCCATCTCGAGCCGAAAATCGTAGTGCAGCCGCGTCGCGGCATGCTCCTGCACCACGAAGCGGTTCCCGACCTTCTTCTCGACCTTCGGAGGAGGCTCTGGCGTGTCCTCAAATCGGCGTTTGCGCTTGTATTCTTCGAGTGCCATAGCTGGTTTCGAGCGTCATTCTAGCAACTGAGGGGCGAAAACTCCCTCCAGCGCACTCTGTAATGTAGCGGAACCTGCGAACTGAAAAAAAGCATTGTTAAGCCTATTGTTATCAGCCTTTTAAACGAAAGTCTCTATTGACAGCAGGCGGCCGACATATTAAAGTAGGCGAACTATTTTGTCGGGCTGCTTGTTCCCCCCTCCCTTAGCCCGAACGAAATCACTGACTCGTAAACCGTCGACTGGGGTCCTAAGCATGTCCAAGTACACGTTGCTGCGCTTGTCTGTCTGCTTGCTTTGGCTGAGCTCACTCGGCGTTTACGCCCAGACGGTCACTACATTTGAAGGTCTCGATGCTTCGTCGGTGGGTAAGCCTGAGTTTGACGTCGATCCCAATGGCGCGGTCGGCACCAAACAGTACATGGAGTGGATCAACCCCTACTACCAGGCATACAACAAGACCACATTTGCCCCAGTTTGGTCTCAACCGCAGGCAGCAACAGTGCCTTTCAGTGCGAACAACGTCACCAACTGCGGTCAAATCGAGGGAGACGGAATCGTCACATTTGATCGGCTGGCCTCGCGCTGGATCATCGCCGCGCACAATTCCGGACAGACCACTTACTACTACTGTGTCGCCATTTCCAATACCGACGATCTTGCTTCCACCAACCTGAAGTGGTTCACCTACGCCTTTCCGCTGGACTCCATTCTCGGATCCAACGGACAAGGAACAACCTACTTTCCGGATTGGCCAAAGTTTGCAACCTGGGGAGATGCGTACTATTTGGGAATCGACCTGCAAGATCCAAATAACGGCTATCAGGAAGTTGGCGTGGTAGCTTGCGCGCTGGACCGCGCCGATATGCTGATTGGCGCCACAGCACTCGCGCCACAGTGTTTCCATACGCCGAGCACAATTACAGGCAGTCTTTTCCTGGGCCACAGTCTTGAGCCCGCGGATGTGGAAGGCACCACGCCCCCGCCAACTGGCGCGCCAGAATATTTTGTGAGCATCGAGAATCCGGTGGCCGATGGCGTGACCACCACTTCGTCTGATTTCAATCTGTGGCAGTTCCATGTGGATTGGTCAAATCCCGCGAACTCGACGTTCACTCAGTCCACGGTTCCAGTGAGCGCGTTCACGCCGGGCTGCTATCTGGCGAATGCGGTGACTAATACCGTGTGTGTTCCCGAGCCCTCGACCGCGACGACCTTGCAAGCGATCGACTCTGTCGGCGATCGTTTCATGTTCCGTTTCGCTTACCGAAACTTCGGCACCTATCAGTCGTATCTCGTCAGCCACACGGTGCAAGTTGGCACGGGGACCGGCACGCAGACGGGAATCCGCTGGTATGAACTGCGCGGCAATGGGGTCCCCACGCTGAATCAATGGGGAACTGTAAGCCCTGATACGTCTCTGTTTCGCTTCATGCCCAGCGTCACGCAGGACCAGCTTGGTAATGCGGCCGTCGGATACAGCATTTCGAGTGCATCCACGCATCCTGGCATTCGCGCCTCGTGGTGGAACTTGAACTCGCAAACATCCCCAACCGAGATTTCGCTTTTCGCCGGCACCGCTGATCAGGAGAACACTTATCACTGGGGCGATTACGCGAACATGACGGTCGACCCCATTGACGGCTGCACGTTCTGGTATGCGAACGAATATTTCACCACCAACCAGATAGGAACCGGTAAGCCGGTATGGCAGACGCGCATTGCAAACTTCAGTGCACCAGGGTGCGCCAGCGTTACGCTGACGCCGTCTTCGCTGACATTCGCTGCTCAAGCTGTGGGCACGACCAGTCCGTCGCAGCCGGTTACTCTGCACAACGCCCAGAGCACCGCCCTTACTATCAACAGTGTTTTCGGAGGTGGCGCTAATCCCGGCGATTTCAAGCAGAGCAACAACTGTGGATCGAGCGTACCTGCCGGCGGATCTTGCACGATCAATATTGCGTTTGCTCCTACGGCTACCGGCACGCGTACCGCGACGCTCAGCGTTTCCGATAGCGCCACCAATAGCCCCCAGGTGGTGACGCTCACAGGCACCGGTACCACGAGCCCGACGATCGGCCTTTCACCCACGAGCATCAACTTCGGCAATCTAGCGTACGGAACTACCAGCGCCAAGTCTGCAATCACCGTCACGAACACCGGCAGCGCCACGGTCACCTTCACCAGCATCGCAATCACGGGGACCAATCTCGCGAACTTTGCCCAGTCCAACAATTGCGGGACCTCTTTGACCCAGGGCAGCACTTGCCTCATCAACGTCACATTCTCTCCGTCAGCGACAGGCAGTTACAGCGCCGCGGTTACGCTGACGGACAATGCCGCCAACAATCCACAGTCCGTGGGACTTTCCGGCAACGGTATTGCTCCGGTTACGCTCTCGGCCACCAGCGTGGCTTTCGGCACGGTTCTGGTCGGCACCAGTAAGACTGCGAATGCGGTGACGCTGACCAACAAGATGAATGTTGCGCTTACCGGAATCACGGTGGTCGCGTCGGGGACGGGATTCAGCCAGGTCAATACCTGCGGCACCAGCATCGCCGCTGGAGCGACGTGCACGATCACGGCAACCTTCACTCCGACCGCCGCGGGGTCCGTGACTGGAGCCGTTACCATCACCGACAGTGCGAAGAACAGCCCTCAGACCATCACTTTGACTGGCACCGGACAGCTTCCGGTCGCGGTGAGCCCAACCTCGTTAAATTTCGGCACAGTGACGGTCGGTACGACCAGCGCGGCCAAGACGGTGTCCGTCACCAATAACCTGAAGACGACGCTCACTATTACGAGTATCGGTTTCAACGGCCCCGACCCAGGAGACTACGCTCAGACCAACACCTGCGGCACCAGTCTTGCGGCGGGCGCAAAATGTACGATTAGCGTCACCTTCACACCCAAGGCCACCGGTTCGCGCCCCGCGAACCTGTTGGTCACCGACAGCGCCACGACGAGCCCACAGAAGGTGAAAATCGCCGGCACGGGAGGTTAGGCGGGAACATCGGCCTGCCGCCTTCTATTATGTAGGGACAGCCGCCCCCGGCTGTCCTCGAGCGAAGCTCGACTGCCCTCGGCGCCCGCTATAATCCACCCACGCAGTGGGATTGCAAATTGTCGATTTCAGATTGCAGATTGAAGATCTGGAGCCAAACGAAATCTACAATCTGAAATCTGCAATCAAAAATCGTCGCCCATGAAACGTGAATTTCCTGAACTTCCCCTCGTCGGGGTTGGCGCCATTATCATCGAGGGCTCGCGTGTGCTGCTCGTCAAACGCGCGCATCCGCCGCTGCAGGCCCAGTGGTCCATTCCCGGTGGCGTTCTGGAAGTTGGAGAATTGATCCGCGAAGCCGCGGTCCGCGAGGCCCGCGAAGAAACTGGATTGATTGTTGAACCAGCGGACCTGCTTGGCGTCTATGACCGCATCCTGCGCGACGCGGAAAAGCGCGTGCAATATCACTATGTCTTGATCGATTTCTTGTGCCGCCCCGTCGGAGGAGAGTTGAACGCCGCCGACGACGCCGCCGAAGTCGGCTGGTTCTCTCGCGAAGAACTACCGGCGCTAAAGCTGGCGGAAGACACACAGGACGTGATTCAAAAAGGATTTGAAAAGCTAGGCCGGTGACTCGGGCTGCTCCGGTGCTCCGTCGTCTTCCCACTCCGCATCGCACGCATGACAATGCCAGGCCTGGCGATGGACCGGAATCGGCACGCGCAAGAACGCACTCATATAGGCGATTGGCCGGTCGAGTTCGCGAAAGTTCACATCCAGCGAACGGCACTTCGGACAGCGCGGCTGCTCGTAGAGCCCAAACCCTTGCACATACATGCCTTCGAGGATGGGTTCGTCGAGAAGCTTGCACGCATTCTCTGCGTCGACTGGTTTCACGCGCAGTTTAATGCCGCCAATAAAATTTGAGATGAACCAGTCGAGCCGCACCAGGTTTTCGTCCGCAAGAAAACACGGGATGCCCGCCGACTCCAGACTCCCCTTAGCAAGCAGAGCTTCCGGTAGATCGCGAAACTGCCGGATCGTCACCAGATCGCGGATTTCGATTTCCTGATATGGCGCTGTGGGCTCAACCTCGTGAAATTCCAAGTCCCGGCGGTCGAGTTCATCGTCGAGCATCTCCCATGCCGCCTCGGTTAATTGCTGGGGAACACGCGCGAGATTCAGCAACTCGTCGTCGGTCATGCCGCTATAAGTGCGAGCCAGCCGCCGCCGTTCGTCCTGTTCCGGATCAACCTTCGCCATCGCAGGAGATCATACTTCCAGCCCGTATCCGTGACAATCCGTGGAAACCCGTGGCGAAGGGTTTTCAAAAGCTCGGACAAAGGAGCTCGGACAAAAAAGGAACGGCCCGCAGGCACTTATGGTTCAAGGCCTGCGGGCCGCCCGGTGGACTGTTTGGGATTGACCAAGAGGTGGTCACTCTAACGTGGCCTCTACGGCAACTCCGGTTCGGCTGGCCAGACCTTCGTCTTGCCAGCGCTCCTGACCGACCTGCGTCAGGCGGAATCAATCCTTAAATCACCGGTAGTGTGCGGGCTGTAGTCTCCGGCGCGATGCTTGCGCAACGCGGCCTGAAACCCCGCTTAGAGCAACCGCTCTAAGTCTCAGCCACCTCACCTGGTCTTTGATAACCCCAACTACTGCCTTCAGAACTTGTCATCCGACCACCTCCTTTCCGGTGTATTCGCACATTAGTACGAAACCGCCCTGTGCGTCAATCAGGAGAAAGCGGAGTACCAAGTTCAGAACTCCGGCAAACAGAGCTAGGGGTGCGGGACCTCGAAGACTACGCCGCAGCCATAAGGACACGGATACGTCACGGCTCCGCCGTGAGTCAAGGTTCCATACACATTTCCGCTGGAATCCAAGGCGGCTCCGCCGTAGGAGAGCTCGCCGTCAACCTCAGTCTGGAAACTTGCCAGTGTGGTTTCAGTCCATCCACTTGAACTGGGAGTTAACTTAAAAGCGGTTCCACCGCCGGCGTCTTGGCCGGAAGTGCCTCCTCCGAAG
>Ga0070730_10003222_pt1 | contig 14690 bp, 9 predicted proteins | sample Coa_R1_3_FD_66447 | JGI IMG/M metagenome (GOLD analysis project Ga0070730, IMG submission 66447) | Surface soil microbial communities from Centralia Pennsylvania, which are recovering from an underground coalmine fire - Coalmine... | ecosystem: Environmental > Terrestrial > Soil > Unclassified ...
AAGTATTGACAGTCTTGAAAGCCAGCGTGATAGAATGCGACGGCCATTCCAATTTTTGGAGGGATTATCTTTCATCTCCTACATATTTTTGAATCAGACCTCTCAGTATTAACAGTACAGGAAACAACGATAAGGACCGAAATGTAATCTCTAAGAAGGCTGAGGAGTATCTGAAAGCTGGCTGAGTGTTTCTATTGTAAAATACGGTTGTCAAGTGGGTCATACGCACTTTTGATGATCCGGCACGGCCAATGATTCTTTCATAGGCTTTTAATAGCCATTGGTGGGGACAGCGGGTATACTTCTTTGCCAAGAAAATTGGTGGAAGGAGCCCCTCTCTTGGTCAACCTGTCGATACTTCCGGATCCCAGCCTGCTTGAGTTGATGAGTGTGGAGGTGAACGACTCTTTGAAACTCATCACTGCGACCGCTACCACCACCGCGACGGAAGCCGCCTGTCCGCTGTGTCACCAGCTTTCACAACGCATTCATTCGCATTACAGCAGAACCCTGGCAGACTTACCGTGCTGCGGACAACGAGTTCAATGGATCGTACAAGTGCGCCGTTTTCGATGCCTCAATCCCGAGTGTAAGCGTAAACTTTTTACGGAACGGCTTCCCACCTGTGCTCCAGCCTATGCTCGCCGCACCTTGCGACAAGGAGGTGCGCTCAGTGAAGTGGCTTGCACGCTCGGGGGAAAGGTGGGGGAGAGAATTGCCGCGCTCATGAGTATGGTCATCAGCCATGATACACTGCTCCGACTGATCCGGCGCAGCCAGCCAGCTGCCGCTGCCACTCCTCGAATTTTGGGAGTTGACGACTTCGCGTGGAAAAAGGGACGCCGCTACGGCACGATCCTTATTGATTTGGAGCGGCACCAGGTTATCGATGTGCTTCCCGATCGTGAGGCGGAGACGCTCGCCGCCTGGCTCAAAGCGCATCCGGGAGTAGAAATCATCAGCCGTGATCGAGCAGGTGCCTATGCGGAAGGCGCGAGCACAGGTGCGCCACACGCGATCCAGATTGCGGATCGCTTTCACTTATTGGTGAATGTGATGACGGCCATGACGCGTCTGTTTGAACGCAAACATGAAAGCCTCAAGCGCATTCACGAGGAGGAAGAAGCCCTGGACCCGCCCTTGCCCTCTGCCCCTTTGGAAAAAGAACCGTCTTGCAAACCGCTCACTCTCACCCAGGTGCAACAACAGGTGCGGCGAGCCACCCGCCAAAACCGCTACGAAGAAGTCAAGGCCTTGCATAAGCAGGGCGTGAGCCAACGAGCCATCGCTGCGCTCACCGGGCTACATCGCGATACAGTGCACCGATACCTGAACACGTCGGAGTTGCCAGAGATTGTGCGTCCCCATCGCCGCAGCAAGCTCGACCCCTACAAAGAATTTCTGCATCAGCGGTGGGCCGAGGGTGCGCGTAACGTGACTCACCTGGTGGCAGAGCTGCGTGAACAAGGCTACCGAGGCAGCGAGACCATTGTGTTTGACTACCTCAGACCCTTGCATGAACAGCCGGAATGGCTGGAAGCCTACCAGCGCCAGCAACAACGAGCCTCACAAGGGATGCCCACTGCTCCTCTCTCCACTCGCGAGGCCGCCTGGCTCTTTGTGTGTCCTCCTCCCAAATTGAAGCTCTCCCAGGTGCGGCAACTCGACCCTTTACGCACGCGAGACGCAGAACTGGGCAAGGCCTATGAGCTGGTGCAGGATTTTTGCACGATGGTGAACCGGCGTCAATTGGCTTTCTTACCGCGTTGGATTGATGAAGCAAAAGCCAGTGGACTGCCCGAACTCCGTCGCTTTGCAGAGGGGCTGTATCGGGACTATGATGCGGTTCGGGCGGCGCTCTCTTTAGAATACAGTAATGGGCAGACCGAAGGCCAGGTGCACCGACTGAAGTTGATCAAACGACAAGGCTATGGTCGAGCCAGCTTCGATCTCCTTCGCCTGCGGGTCCTTCACGGCTCCGGGAGGCCGGATCATCAAAAGTGCGTATGACCCAGTTTCTACCCGTATTTTACATCTATGGCTGACTTGCTTTTCCCCCGGCTTTCAGGTACCCTTTTCATAGAGACAAACACCATCCCTTCAGTATCAGCCCAGACCGCCACCCTATTTTCTCCCTGTCACAAATCGGTTCGTAAAGCATCAGAGTAAGTAGAACGTCTGCATGCAGCACATTCACAAGGGGCAACATCACACGATGAGTAGCGATACCCAGCCTGCGGCCCAGGCGGTCGAGGCGCTCATTCACCAGTATAGCCGACTGGTGTTCCAGGTGATCTACGGGCTTACGGGCGATTGGCACGAGAGCGAGGATCTCACGCAGGACACCTTTCTGGCGGCCTTCAAAGCCATCGAGGCGGCGCAGCGGGCGAGCAGCGTGAACTTTCGCGCCAAAGCCTGGCTGATGCAGATCGCTGCCAACAACGCACGTATGTCTCTCCGGCGGCGTCGCCTCGTGCGCTTTGTGCCGTTCAGCGTCCTGCGCAACGAGGAGCAGGAAGAACGTAATGACGAACTGGCGAGTGAGCGCCCCGCTCCCGTCCAACCGGCCGGCTATGGCATGGATGGCGCTGGACAGGACCCGGCGGATCTCGTTGCCGAACGCGATGCGGTCCAGCGGGTGATGACCCAGCTACCCGAGGCCCTGCGGCTGTGCCTGGTACTCTCAATAGTCGGCGGGCTACCCTCGCACTCCATCGCGCGAGTGCTGGGATTGGGGGAGGCGGCAGTGCGCCAGCGACTTTCGCGCGCTCGTAAGCTGTTCCAGCAGCTCTACCTGCAGGAGAGCGGAGAGACGATCACCGATGGGTTCTCGCTCTCCTCACCGGCAGAGGCGCATGATCGACGGCTCACGTTGATGGCCCAGACTCGGCCTACCATGGCGGTAAGTTTCTAAAGCATAGACTGCGCAGTGGTTGAAGGAGGTGGAAAGTGTCGTAGAGCATCAGCTGCCAGAGGGAAAGCGTTGCCCTCTGGCAGCGTGCTACTGTTTGCATACTCTGGTCCTCTTTCTTCGCGATGTTGTTGTCATGCTGCTTTGCTATGCCTACTCAAGAAGGAGAACGCCGATGGCTGTCCTGGACTCGACCGAGCGCATGCCCCGTAGCGCCTTGCGCCATCGCCCTCTTGACACTGATGTGGACCAGCAGGGGAAAGTCAGCATCGTGCCAGTGGCACGGCGTGCTACTCGTCTCACCTCGCCACAAACGGAGGAAGAGGAGCAGGCCTCGCCTGGTCGTGGTTCTACTGGTCCTCGCCCGATCCGGACGGCTGGAAGGCGTAGAGGAATGCTGCGCGCGCATCCCCTGCTGCTCCTGGGTCTGGGCATGATCCTCATGCTGGTATTGTGGACGCTGCTGACGCTGGCCGTCAGCTGGTGGAATACAACGTGGGACGATCTGCACTACGGTCGCCCGCGCACCTTTCAGACCGACGCTCTTGTCGGCCAGAACGACTCAGCAGCGAACCCGAGCCACTTTATCGCATTGAACCTCAACGGACGTATCGAGGTGATCGAGTTCCCCGGCGGTGACGCATCGAAGGCCCGCATTTATCTCGGCCCGCAACTCTACGGGAATGGACAGCAACTCATTCCGGTGACACTCAGCTTCGTGGATGTCAATGGCAATCATCACCCCGATATGATAATTCATTTCCAGGACACCACTATCGTCTATATCAACGAACAGGGAGGGTTTCGCCCTGCTGACGCCAGCGAAATCCAGGCAGTGGAACAGTACCTGAAACAGCATGGGCAATAGCTTCCCTTCCAGCGAAAAAGACCGATACGCAAACGCCCGTTTCCGTGAGATTAGCGGGACGGGCGTTTTGTATGTGAATTGCTGGCGCGATCTGGGATAGCTTCCAGCCTGATTAGTGGGGTTTGTGTTTGCGCGGCTTGCCTTTATGTGGCCAGTCGATCACTAGCGCCATGATGGCAACTATCACACCTATGAGTTCGAGTACGAGCCCGATCCATTGCATAGAGTGCTCCAATTTCTGTGTGGTGAACAGTCAGCATATGCAACTCACTCGACCAACTCCACTCGATAGGATTCTGCTCGATGCGATCGCGCCGTTGCGATTTTATAATTGCATTGTGAGAAATCCTGTGGTAGTATTGAGTTGACGACTTGTCAAGTGTTTTAAACGTGCATCTGACAAGTCTACATGCGACGACTGTTCAAAGGACAGTACGCGCGAACAGAGAAGACTTGGCTGCTTGTGATTCCTGATTTGCTTAGGCCTGGAAAACTTCAGCAAATCAAGATGTGGTCAGGTCTTTTTCTGTTCTCAATCAAGTGTTCTTGATTTGCTCTTATTGTAACTTGATACATGTTGGTACGTCAATGGTAAATTGCGGGGATGGCGGATGTAAGTGGAGTCTAGTATTTTGTACAGAGAATCGCGTGAAGGCTCACTAGAAGGGATTTCGCAGGATATTTGCATTACTGTTTGATCCCAGCGTCTGCAGGCGTGTAGTAAAGAGGATGTTTCCTTCACCATTAACCGACAAGAAATCGACACGCTGATCAGGACCTGAATCGGCCAGTGAAGGCCTCTCGCGCCTCTGCGCCTTTCTCATCCCCGACGTTATCCCTGAAGAACTGTTGACCCTGGATGCCGCTGATCTGGCTCTATTTTTGGGACCTCTGCGCTTGACCTTTACATTCACCCCTTCCACGTCTACACTTGCAGAAGAGCGATTGCGTATACCGGTGTAGGACCCACGAACAGGAGCACACGAATGGATATCGATGAGCTGGGGCGGTTGCACCTCAAAACGCAGCTCTCCATGCTGGCCTGTGAAGAATGTGGCCGGCCAGGGCCGAATAAAGAATGGCGGCTGCTAGACGAGAGCGGGGTGCTGTGTACTCGTTGTCTGTCGGAATGGATTGCGGAGGTCAATGAGTACCTGGGAGCGAAGGAAAGCAGCCCGGCCAGGGGGTATGAGGTACAACCAGGCGACATCTATCTGCAGGAACTGCGCCCCGGCCAGTGGAATCTCCATCGTTATGTGGCCGGCGTGTGGGAATATCAGACCGTGCTGACCGAGGCTGAAGCAGACCGGTTCGTCTCCGTAATGCATCTGGCCTGTCGGTGCGAAACTGACGAAAAGATACGACGTACCATATAACTGTAACTGACAGAGATCACAGATCTTTTTCGCCCTCCTCTAACAGCGAGAGTTGGAGAGGGAGCATATCCTCTTCTTCCTGTAAAAGAACAGCATCTATCTCCTCGCTCTCTAAGCGAGGAGCGAGACGTGTGCGTGAGCCGTGATACTCGCGTAGCGGACGAAAATCTCCTTCGAGTTCGACATCCGTAAAGTGATAGGAGCCATTGAGATGAATGTGTGCCCACTGCAAGGGAGAAAGATGTTGCCACACCTCCTCTGGAACAGGAATGCCCTGTTGAGCAAGCTTGGCCTGAGCTTGTTCAAAGTATCGTGTATTCCAAACGGCAATCGCGTTGATCACCAGAGAGAGCGCTGAGGCGCGATTGAGTTGGGCTTCATATCCTCGATCATGAAAGCGGCCCTGTCTTCCAAAAGCGATGTCGCGGGCCAGCGAGTGCAAATGCTCCCCTTTATTCAGCCCGACCAGGACACGCCGACGAAATGCGGGATCGTCCACATATTCTAAAATGTGAAGCGTCTTGGCAATACGCCCTAACTCTTGTAGTGCCTGTTGAAGCGGATTTTGCTGTTGCATCGCCTGAAGCTTTGAGATGAGAATCGAGGGACGAATCAGCCCATCTTTGAGCGAGGCGGCGATGCGGTTCAGGTCATCCCAGTGTTCCATGATCAGGTGGACCTTGACATCTTTTTTGAGCGTGGGTGTGAGCACCCCATAGTCCACTCCTTTTCTTGCTCGATAGAGGGTTTGATCGGAGAGATCACGCAGTCTCGGAGCAAAGCGAAATCCCAGTAACGTGAACAAACCAAAAATGAGGTCGGTATAGCCGCCGGTATCCGTGTAATGTTCTTTAATTTCCGGCGCATCCTGATACAGCAGTCCATCCAGGACATACGTTGCTTCGCGCATCGTGCAGTTGACCACATCGATCCAGTACTGTTCGCCCCGGTTGTTGACGTGGTTGTAGAGCGTGACCCCACGACGCATGCCAAAAAAGCGCCGATTATGCCGGGCGTTCATGTTGGAGGCTGCCATCCCAAAGCGAATGCCATCAGAAGAAGAGGTTTTCCCATCGCCGAAAAGAGACGTGAGGGGAAGCGTTCCATGATAGGTAATGAGATGATGGATCGCCGTTCGCAGGGTTTCTTCGCGGAAATACCAATCATATGTTGCTTCCAGTTCATGTAAGGGGATGCCAGAGGAGTTCGCCATGGTCGCCAGACCCAGATTCGTGGCCTCCGCCACCAGCACCGCAAACAAGGCGGGAAGGATCGCCGCGTCGCTCTCAGCAGAGGGTTGACGACGACCCGTCAGGTGCGTCAAATCCGGCGCGAAGTTCGTCCAACGATTCACCTCCATCAGCACTTCTGGTAATCCCGTCGGGGGAAACAGGCTCACCAGATCCGCTCTGGCCGCGAGAACCTCCGGGGGAAGCTCGATTTTCTCCAGCGGAGTGAGGACGAGCTTGTCCTCTTCGATGCGGGCATCTTGATTTTTGTGGTTCGCAATCCGTTTGGAGACGCGCAGCGTCTGACCATGAAGCTGATCGAGCATGGCGGACAGAAAGGTTGCTGCATCTCGTGGCAGCTCCTGTTCACTATACCAGGCGTCTCGGCGCGTGGCCCAGACCTCGCGTTGGTAGAGATCGCTATCCCAGGCGGCGTAGCGCTGGCTCCCTTCGACCGTGACATCTCCTGCTCGCAGCGCCGTCCGTGCTTCGTGTAAGAGCACAAACTCCCAGGCATGTTTATCCACCTCCTCTCCTTTGCCCACCACCTGTTCCCAGCGTTTCGGCACAAAGGTCACTGGAGCCTCATCAGGAAGGGCTTTTTTGCCTTGTTCGTTCATCTTTTCCAGGCTGTCGAGGCCCTCGAGAACGGGATTGTTCGCTCTGGGTGAGCCGAACTGGAGCGTTCGCAACACAGCTGGCGCGAACTCGCGCATATATTTGTAGCGTCGATCAAGCAGATCAAAGAAAGAGGTCGTTTCTCCTTTGTCCAGTTCTTCTGCTAAGGTGACCAGGCTGCTCACCTGTTCGCGGGGGACGCGTTTGAAGACCTCTTCCCGGACCATCTCTTCAGCAACGTCGGCATCCAGAAGCACTTCGGCGATCTTGCGAAACAAGCGCGCGCTTTGGCGATGCGTCTGAATCTTTTGCACTTTGGTTTCAGAAAGCTCTGTCTCACTTTTGGTAAACAGTTTGCCCACCAGTTGATCAAACATGTCCACAATGATGGTGGTCAGTTCCTCTGCCTGGATACGCAAAAACGCGCACAGCAGCGTGTAGCGTTTGGCATCGGGATACGCACGAATATTGCGCGCGTGATGTTTGCGAACCATGGCAGCCCATTGGCGCAGGCGATTGGTCGTCATCGCTCCCCAGTTGAGGGGAGACGGCGTGGCTTGCCGAACCGCGACTAAACGAGCGCAGGCATCTTTGATCACCACCGCAGAGGCGGCACGCGGTGGGGCAGCAAACCAGGCGATCTGGCTGATTTCCGTACTGGTTTCAAGGAGGGAATCAAGACGTTCGCGGTCTTCTGGAGACAATTGTCCGGCAATCTGTTCAAAGAGCACGTCTTCTGCTTGATTGCGGGCCTGGTAAATCAAGCGCTCCAGGGTCGTTTCGCCGTGGGGGCGTAAGATCCCTTCGCTGACCAGCCAATCCATCGCGGCTTGAGAAAGTGCTGCGTAGTTGCCGGTATGTCTGACCTTTTCCATTAAATAGGCGCGCAGCCGACCCTCATCGGCTTCCTGAAAGGCACGCACACCGAGATAGACCCGCACAGCTTCAAAGGTGGCAGACCGCATCGAGGGATGATTGCGCTGCTGGAACAGCAGCGAAGGGGAGAGGCCCAACTGCTTACTCACCTGTGTAATGACCCCTTCGGGGACGCTTGTCGTCTCCGAGAGTAAAACGCGCTCGACGCGTGCCCACAGCAGAACCAATGCCCGATAGAGTCGTTGCGAATCCGCGCGGAGAGGACGAAGAAAATACAGATCATCCGGCGTCAAGGTAAACAGGCGACGGACCTCCTCGTTGTTGCCCTCCCAGGAGAGTGCCTGGCGTTCCTTCGCCATGGTTACCGCTGCCTCCCTTTCCGCTGTTGGTAGCGGAGCAGATCGTGCTTGATCGTGGCCTGATCCACTTCCGCATAGAGGAGGGTACTTTGGATATTGCGGTGACCCAGCTGCTTGCGCACCGTCGTGACTGGGACTCCTGCTTGCAGGAGCTGGCTGGCTCGACTATGGCGCAATTGGTGAATCGTGGCCTGGATCTCGGCTTGCTGACAATATTTCTGCCAGGCGTAGTGGGCCACGCTGTACTCCAATGGCAGAGGGCTTCCCCCGTAGCGAGGGTCGCCACGAAAGACCGAGCCAGAGGTAATGTGGCTCTGTTTGAGGTGACGCCGAAGCAAGCGCACACTTTCAGGAGCGGCAGTGAGCATGACGGTGCGCTCGCGTTGTCCTTTTCCAAACACGCGGATTTTCTCGTCGTCGGTGCTCAGGTCCACATCCGTGGCAAGGAGATCCAGCGCCTCTCCGACGCGAATCCCCGTTTCGTAGAGGAGCGTAAAAAGCACTCGATCACGCAGGTTTGACGCAGGAATGGCCTGAAGAATCTTGGTCACCGCTTCTGGTGAGAGGGGGCGTGGCTCGCGGCTTTCCTGTTCACTGGGATCAAGGCGATCCATCGGGTTGATGTCCAGCACGTCGTGGCGAAGCAGCCAGTGGTAAAAGGTGCAGAGCGTACTGTAGCGTCGGCGGCGCGTTGCGGCGCTATGGCGCTCATCACTGGTTAAAAAGGCCTGGATCTGTTCTGGAGTGACGATTGTCAGATCGGCAGGCACGGCCTGGACGAACAGGCGCAAATCATGCGCATAGGATTTGATTGTGTTCAAAGGCACAGATCGCTGGCGTAAACTCGCCACAAAGGTTTCGACAGCATCAGCCAGAGGAAGAACAGGTTGGTCGGACATCGTGGTGTTCTCTTCACTTTCTGGGCCGCGTACCATATAACTAGCAAAACTGCTCGATATTCCATCGAGGAACAACGAAAGAAGAATAGGCCAGAGAAGCCAACGGATCAGGAATTGGCTTCTTCCATTTTTGTCGATTGTACCATATAATGATACTTATATGGTACGAGCCAATGGTGTTGCACTATACCGGGCAACCAGCTCTTCTAGTTTGCACTTCACTCTCTATCGTTGGGGGAGAGCTTCGAGTTCCCAGTCGAGTTCCCATACCTGCATGATCTTATCCCGTCCTCCAGAGAGAACTAACCACCCATCAGCACTTAGGCTTACCGAGGTCACTCCTTCTGTATGCCTCTGGAAAACGCGTAGACAATTCCCTGTAGCTACTTCCCATACCCTCACCGTCTTATCGTGGCTTCCAGAGGCTGCCCAGCGTCCATCAGCGCTCAAACTCACCGTAAGCACTACATCTGTATGACCCTGCAAGATACTCAAGCAGCGTCCTGTGGCTGTCTCCCATACCCTTACTGTCTTGTCCCTGCTTCCAGAAAGAGCCAAACGTCCATCGGCGCTAAGGCTTACCGAGGTCACCTCTTTTGTATGACCCTGCAAAATACTCAAGCAGCGTCCTGTAGCAAGCCGCGTCAGCACCTTGGTGACAAATACGCTGGCACTCAATAACCGTTGTAATAAAACTGCAATTTTGTAATCGGCAGTGAGTTGTTTTCTCCTGAGAAACGCCGAAAGAAGACAGAATTTATTGCATACAGCTGTCACCAAGACCCTTGCACGCTTCGACCCTATATTTACCTCCCATACTCTTACTGTGTCATCCGGGCCTCCAGAGGCCGCCAGACGTCCATCGGCGCTCAGACTCACCGAGGATACCCAGTGTGCATGACCCTGCAAGATACTCAAGCAGTGTCCTGTGGCTGTCTCCCATACCCTTACTGTCTTGTCCCTGCTTCCAGAAAGAGCCAAACGTCCATCGGCGCTCAAACTCACCGCAAGCACTGTATCTGAATGGCCATGCAAGATATGTAAACAGCGCCCTGTAGCTACCTCCCACAATCGTACCGTGTTGTCTTCTCTCAAGGTGTCCCAACGGCTAGAGAAAACTAAACTAGAGAGAGCTAAGCGTCCATCGGCACTCAAGCTCACTGCGATCACCCCCTCTCTATGACCCTGCAAGATATGCAAACAGCGCCCTGTAGCTACCTCCCACAGTCGTATCGTACCGTCGTCGCCTCCAGAGGCCGCCAGACTTCCGTCAGCGCTCAGGTTTACCGAACTTACCCCGGACGAGTTGTCCTTGAATGTTCGTACTACCCAGCCTGTACGCAAGCCGACTTTCAGACAATACAATGAGAGCCTTTCCCATATCTCCATGCTTTTTGGTGAGCGCTCCCACCCAGGCAGTGCGCGGGCTTGCCGTACAAGATCTAAAGCCAGCGTAAAGCGCTTTTCTTCGATTGCATGTTCTGCCCGTTGCAACAACGTGGTAGCCTGAGTTTCGATCTGGCGTGAATCTGATTGGGACCAGACCTGCGAGAGAAGAAGCGGGCAGGAAAAGTGTTCGCGAGGCATCTCCCACATTTTTATGGTCTCGTCGTCGCCTCCAAAGAGCGTCCAGCAACCATCAGCGCTGAGGCCCACTGCACTTACCCTACCTTTGTTTCCTTGGAAGATGCGCAAGCAGTGCCCGCTAGTCATCTCCCATACTCTCATAGTGCCATCCGCGCTTCCTGAGACCCCCAAATGCCCATCGGCACTCAAACTTACTGAGAGAATACTATCAGTATGACCCTTGAGGATACGCAGGCAATGCCCTGTAGCTACCTCCCACAGCCGCACGGTGTTGTCTCCGCTTATGAGGCCCCGACACCCAGAGAGGATAAATTTCCCGTCAGTGCTCAGACTCACTGACGTCACCTCGTCCGCATGGCCCTGGAAGATACACAAGCTGCGCCCTGTAGCTACTTCCCACAATCGCACGGTTTTATCCGCGCTTGCAGAGACCGCCAAATGCCCATCGGCACTCAAACTTACTGAGGTTATTCCGGCTGTATGGCCCTGGAAAACACGTAGCTGGCGAGCATTTATGGTATGTCCCAAGCCGGGGAGGACCAAACGTCCATCAACAGTGGTATGTGCTGAGTCTTCTCTTGACACTGTAGCAATATTCCACAGATACACATTCGAGTTATCTTCTCTTCCGAAGAGGGCCAAGCGCCCATCGGCACTCAGACTTACTGAGACTCTCCCTTCCCGCCTAAGATGTCTGAGCAACGGATCCTCCCTTCTTTGCTCCTTAGGCACGCTGCAGGCGGATAGACTGTGTCCTGTAGTCGCCTCCCATAACCGGACGGTCTGGTCAAAACTTCCAGAAAGAGCAACCTTTCCATCAGCACTCAAGCTTACTGAGGTTACTCTAGCTGTATGGCCCTGAAATATACGAAGGCAACGCCCTGTAGCTATCTCCCACAGCTGCATGGAACCGTCCGTACTCCCAGCGAGGGCCAAACGTCTATCGGCACTTAGACTGATCGAGGTTATGTGAGAGAAAGGTTCGTTAAAAGTACGTAGATAACGCCCAACGGAAATGCCACCGGACTGAATTCGTCCTAGGAGATCTCGCACTTCCACTTCATGAGGAGCCAACTCAACAGCCTTCTGTAATAAGGAAAGCGCGTTAGTAATATCACCCAACTCCAGATAGACCTGGGCGAGTAGATACATAGCCTGCCAGCTTCTCTTTTGAGCAACTTGAACCTCCCCCATATGCTGCGCAAGCTGAACATCCGTCAGTTCCTCTTGCCGCCAAAGAACAATCCCCCGATTGTAAATGGTGTAGAGATGATGAGGGTCAGCTTGCAATGCTCGCTCCCACTCTTGCTTTGCTTCCCCGATCTTTCCTAAGTCAAGCAGTGAGAGCGCTCTATTGTTGAGGCTATCCGCTAGCATCCTAGCCGGTTGAGGTATTTCTCTAGGGTAAGGTCGCCCCACTTTATCCGCATAAATCTTCTGTAACACCTCGGCAATCTCTAGCATAGTGGCCGGACGGTTGTTTGGCTGTGGCTGGAAGCAGTGGAAAAGAAGCTTTTTTACTTCATCAGGCATCTCTGGAACATCTTCATCTTGTGCCACAGCGGGCCAATTGCTCTGCAACCATATCCCTGCCTGTGGTCCCAATGCCCAGGGGATCGTGATCTTCGGTTTCTTTCCTTCTTCTTCTTTTGGTCCTACAAACATCTGGAGAACCGAAACTCCCCAACTCCAGATATCGGTCTTGCGACTCATGGGTTGACGAGCAGCCTGTTCCGGCGAGCAATATGCTTGAGTCATTCCCTCGTAACTCACCAGGATGCTCTGCCCTACGCCCCCACCGCTTAACATCCGTGCTTTTGCCAGACCGAAATCGGTTACCTTCGCATTTCCGTCAAGAGTCATCATTACATTGCTAGGTTTGACATCCTGATGGACTAAACCTTGCAAGTGAGCCGCATGTAGTCCCCAGGCAAACTGAATTGCTACATCCAGTATCCGTTCCAGGACTTGTTCACGTCCACCTTCATACAAACGATGGTTGCGCATCCAGTCATGGAGACTCCCACCGGCCACACATTCAGCAAAAATGCGCGGGATTCCGGCGAGCGAGCGTACATAGTAGCAACTGACGATATTAGGATGCAATGGCAAGTTCACCCAGGTTTCTGCTTCATGTATGAATAGTTCCATGTTGTTAGCCTTTTCCGGTAGGAGGCTCTTCACTGCCAGGTCAACGTTCCATCTCTTATGGTGAACTTTGTGAACAATTCCCATCCCTCCTTGACCCAGTTTCTCAGTGACCTCATACTGATCGAGGATCACATCACCTACTTTCCAAACGGCGGGTACAGTCGTTGTCACAGCTACTCTCCTATTTGCATGCCAAATATGCCTCAACCTTTCCCAAGAGTATACACAACCTCATCAGAAAAAGCTAGTTATATGGTACGTCGTATCTTTTCGTCAGTTTCGCACTGACAGGCCATCTGCACCTGGTGGGTGAGACGAACGAGCGGCCTTTCGGCAAGCGGCGGTACTATCGCTCCCTCCAGGCCTAGCCTGATGCCGACGGGTTGTTACAACTGCTTGCCCTTGTGTCCTTCCTGCTCTGTCAACTGGAGCAGGAATTCCAGTCCCAGCTCCACGTCAGATTTTGCCATCACCTTGTCAATCGTGCCCTTGCTCAACTCCCGCGCCAGCGTCAACACCCGCTCATTGTTCTCACGCAACAGGCGCATCTGCTCCACCAGGCGCTCCACTTCGCGACGTTGCTGATCCGAGAGCGGCAGCGCGGCCCAGCGCCGGAGCTGCTGATCGAAGAGGCCAAAGTCGTTGCGCTGCGTGGTGAAAGCGGCAATCACTCGGTTTATGGTAAAGTCGTCAAGCACATGGGGCTTCGGTTTCGCCTCCAGGAGCGTCTCGTACTGTTCGCGATCTGCCTGGAGCATGCCGTCAATATGCGCGGCGACCATCGCCAGCGCTTCGATGGGTTGCCAGTGGGGTTTCGGTTGTGGTCGCCCTGGCCCGCCAGGTCCGGGGCGTCGTTTCTTCTGCTTGGCCATGCGTCACCTTCCCGGTTTTGCGCCAGTGTAGCATTACTTTCCTGGCAGCGCCACTAGCAGGACTTATCGGTAATAGATCGTTGTCTATTGCATCGTGGCGCGAGACCTCTATTCCCTCGCGTTGTTTTCCGGCCGGATTATACTCAGCCCCATCAGAGCCTTTCTCGCTCATCCTGGCGCATCACTTTTCCCCGTTCCCATTCAGCTCTTACGCTGGTTGCTGCTTATGTTATACTGCTGAGGAAACATGGCAATGGAGGGGAGCATGTCACCACAACCCGTCACTGAGAATACCCTATTTTATGGTGACTACAAACAATCATGAATGCTGCCGAGTTCGCCGCAAAGTGGATTGGCAATACCAATACTGAACGTGGAGCTGCACAGGAACATTTCATCGACATCTGCACGATGCTCGGTGTGCCGACTCCCAATACCGATCGCGGGGGGGAAACATATGCTTTCGAGAAGGGTGCAGGCAAGACGAGCGGTGGTAAGGGCTGGGCGGATGTCTGGCTTCGTGGGCACTTCGGCTGGGAGTACAAAGGCCATCACAAGGATCTCGAGAAGGCATACAAGCAACTCCTCGACTATCGAGAAGCGCTGGAGAACCCGCCCCTGCTTGTGGTCTCCGACCTCAATCGCGTCATCGTTCGCACGAACTTCACCAATACGGTCCGGGGTGAGCATTCGTTCACGCTGGAAGATCTACGGAACCAGCCGGCCGAGCCACTGCGGGTCCTCCATGCTCTCTTTGACAATCCCGAGGCGCTGAAGCCAACCAAGACTCGCGGCGAGCTTACCGAGGAGGCCGCCGGTGCCTTCGCGGATCTGGCCCAGCAACTCCGCGAGGCCGGGCATGAGCCACAACGCGTCGCCCACTTTCTCAACAAGCTGCTCTTCGCTCTCTTTGCTGAGAACGCGACCCTCCTTCCAGCAGGGAT
>Ga0070730_10003224_pt1 | contig 14689 bp, 16 predicted proteins | sample Coa_R1_3_FD_66447 | JGI IMG/M metagenome (GOLD analysis project Ga0070730, IMG submission 66447) | Surface soil microbial communities from Centralia Pennsylvania, which are recovering from an underground coalmine fire - Coalmine... | ecosystem: Environmental > Terrestrial > Soil > Unclassified ...
CAGGCTTCAGCCTGGGAACGACAGGCTTCAGCCTGGGAACGACAGGCTTCAGCCTGGGAACGACAGGCTTCAGCCTGGGAACGACAGGCTTCAGCCTGGGAACGGCTGTGATCGAAATTGTGGCGGGGGAGTTCCGGCGCCGCCGGTTGCAAACGCCTGCCGGCGACAAGACTCGTCCCACATCGGGACGGGTGCGGGAGGCCTGGTTCAGCATCCTCCAAACGTCGATCCCCGGTGCCCGTGTCCTCGATCTGTTCGCGGGGTCGGGGGCCCTCGGGCTCGAGGCGCTGTCCCGCGGTGCCACGAGCGCGGACTTCGTCGAGCGGGCCCGTCCCGCCCTCGACGCCCTCCGGGCGAACATCGAAACCCTGAAGGTCCAAGATCGGGTGACGGTGCACCGGGCGGACGCCCTCAAGTTCGTCGAGCGGCTCCAGCCGGGGCAGTACGACGTGGCGTTCGCGGACCCGCCCTACGCCGACCCCGCCGCGGAGCGACTCTCGGCGCTGTTTCGCACCGCGCCTTTCGCACGCATCTTTGCGGTGGAGCACTCGGCCGACACCCCGGTGCAGGGTGACGACAGCCGCCGCTACGGCGACACGGCCATCACCTTCTTCTACGCGTGACGATGACCCGGATCGCGGTGTACCCCGGCTCCTTCGACCCCGTCACCCGGGGGCATGCGGACCTGATCCGCCGCTCCCTGGCCTTTTCGGACCAGGTGGTGGTGGCGGTGGCGGTCAACGTGTCCAAACAGCCGCTCTTTACATTGGAGGAGCGGGTGGCGTTGATTCGGGAGACGGTCAAGGTGCCGAACGTCGAGGTCCGGTCGTTCGACGGATTGCTCGTCGACTTCGCGAAGCAGGTCGGCGCGTCGATCCTGATCCGGGGGCTCCGGGCCGTCTCCGATTTCGAATATGAATTTCAGATGGCCCTGATGAACCGCACGCTGGCGCCGGCACTCGAAACGGTGTTCCTGGTTCCGGCGTTCGATCTGACGTACCTGAGCTCGAGCCTGGTGCGCGAGGTCGCGCGCTTCGGCGGAGACGTTTCGGCCCTGGTGTACCCGGCCGTGCAGCAGGCCCTGAAGGCGAAGTTCAAATCACTCTCGGGGAGCAAGGCATGACCTTCAGTATCAAGAAGGACGCCAAAGGCGTCGTGGTGGTCGGCGTGGACGGCCAGCTCATCGTCGGCAACCGCCAGGAGCTGAAGCAGAAGGTCCTCGAATCCCTGGAGGGTGGCGCCCGCAAGTTCGTGATGGATTTCTCGACCACGGGCTACATCGATTCGTCGGGGCTGGGCGTCCTCGTGTCCCTCTCGAAGAAGATCCGGGAGCAGGGCGGCGATTTGCGCCTCGCCGGGCTCAACGAGGATCTGCAGACCCTCTTCGAGCTCACCAAGCTCGACACGCTGTTCACCATCGCGAAAACGCCCGCCGAAGCCCTCGCCGCGTTCTGAAGTGAAGATCGCAGTGCGGCGCGCGGGGTATTCGGGGGACGTGGAGCTCCTGCTCCGCGTCCCGTCGGACCTGTCGTTCGTCGCGGAAGCGGTGGACCTCGTCGCCTCGCACACGCCTTCCGGGATTCTCTCTCCCCGTCGCGTACAGTTCAATCTCCGCACGGTCCTGGCCGAGGCACTCGCGAACGCGATCACCTACGGCAATCGCGAAGACCCCACCAAGAAGGTCGAAGTGCGGGTCGAAGCCCGGAGTGAGTTCATCCGCGTGACCGTCACGGACTCCGGCGAAGGGTTCGATCCGTCCGTCGTGCCCGACCCCACCGCGCCCGAGGGGGTGGAGCGGGAGTTCGGGCGCGGACTCTTCGTCATCCGTCACCTCGTCGACGCCGTCGATTTCAACGCCAAGGGAAACGCCGTCTGCCTGACCCTGCGGGCGGGCTGACTCGCCTCGAGCGTACCCTCGCCGCCCTGGGCGCCCTCGCCGGGGCGAAGCTGCGCGTGCGCACGGGCACAGCCGCCGCCGCCCGCGGGTGGAAGGGGACGGCGGTGCCGGGGTTCACGGACACCTGGCTCGAGGTCAAGAGGGCGGGGCGGGGGCGGGTGAACGCCCGCGCGCTGGCGAAGACGGTCGGCGCCCTGCTCGAGGCCGAAGAAGAGACCAAGGCGGTGGCGGCCGAGCTGTCGGCGCGCTACGAAGAGATCGACCTGATCTACACGATCAGCGAAGTCCTCGGGCACACCATCCGGCTTTCGGACGCCGCGTCCCGGATTCTCCGCGAGGTGTCGGACGTGGTGGGGGCCCGGCGCGCGACTCTCTTGGCCGTCGACGAAGGCGGCAAGGTGCTCCGCATCGTCGCGGCGCAGGGCATGAATCCGTCGGAGGCGGAGCCGATCGAGGTGGACGATCCGTCGTCGATCGCCGCCCGGGTGTTCCGGGAGGGCCGGATCCTCTCGTACAACCCGCCGGTGGGGGAGGCGAGCGCCGCCGCGAACCGGGAGTCCCGGTCGTACCGCGGCTACGCCTACCTGTCGGTGCCGGTCCTCTACGCCACGCCCGGCGGCCCGTCCCGTCCCATCGGCGTCATCAACTTCACGGACCGCATCGGGGGAGACGCCTTCACGACGGGTGACCGGAAGCTGGTCGCGGCCATCGCCAACCAGATCGGGGCGGCGCTGGCGAACGCCCGGCTCGTGTCGCGGGATCTCGAGCAGCAGCGGCTGCGCCGGGAGCTCGAGCTGGCGCGTGACCTTCAGCTGAAGCTCCTGCCGTCTCCGCTGGTGATCGCGGCCAAGGCCGATGTCGCGGCCCGGTGCCGCCCCGCCGAAGTGGTGGGGGGCGATTTCTACAATCTGATGCGCCTGCCCGGGGACCGGATCGGCGTGATGATCGGGGACGTGTCGAGCCACGGGTTCGGCGCGGCGCTGATCATGGCCCTCGCCATGTCGGCGTCCGGCATTCACGCGGAGTCGGCGGCGAGCCCCGCGGCGGTGATGACCCTGCTCGAGCAGTCGCTGGCCGACGAGCTGCAGAAGACCGAAATGTTTCTCACGCTCTTCTACGGGGTGATCGACCCGGCGGCGGGGAAACTCTTCTACGCGAATGCGGGCCACCCCCAGGCGTTCGTCGTCCGGTCCGACGGCACGTCCTGCCGCCTCGAAGCCACACGCCCGCCCCTCGGCCTGGGCGTCGGGGGCACCACGGACGCGGAGCAGCCCTGGGCCAAGCGCGCCGACACCCTCTGCCTGTTCACCGACGGAATCTCGGACGCGATGTCCCTGCGCGGCGTGCGCTTCGGCGAAGAGCGCGTGCTCGGCCACGTGAGCCGGATGCGCGGGCGTCCCACACTGGACATCCTCAATGCCGTGACGACGGAGCTCGACGCGTTCACCGAGGGCGCCGACCCCACCGACGACCGCACCATCGTGCTCCTCCGGGCGTGAAGCCCAAGAAGAGCCTCGGCCAGCATTTTCTCTCGGACGTCGGGATACTCGGCAGGATCGCAGACGCCCTGGACCTCTCGCCCGGCGAGACCGTGTTGGAGATCGGCCCCGGCCGGGGGGATCTCACGCGGCAGCTCCTGCATCGTGGCGCCAGGGTGGTGGCGATTGAGAAGGATGAGAGGCTTGCCGAGGAGCTACGGGGATTCGGGATTGGGGATTCGGGATTGGTCATCGTCGCGGGGGATGCCCTCAAGCTCGACTGGCATCGGTTGATCCCAATCCCCAATCCCGAATCCCCAATCCCGCCCTTCTCCGTCATCGGCAACATCCCCTACTACATCACCTCTCCCTTGCTCGAGAAGGCGCTCACACCGCCCCTCCCGTCGCGCATCGTGTTCCTGGTGCAGAAGGAAGTCGCAGATCGCATCGTGGCGCCGCCGGGGTCCCGGACCTATGGCGCGCTGTCGGTGGGGATCCAGGCCGTCTGCACCGTCGAGAAGCTCTTCGTGGTCAAGGCGGGAGCGTTCCGGCCCCCCCCGAAGGTGGACAGCGCGGTCATCCGGCTCACGCCGCTCGAGCACCCACTCGTCCCGGTGGAGCAGGGGACCGCGTTCCGGCGGTTCGTCGTGGCCGCGTTCGGACAGCGGCGCAAGCAGCTGCGAAACGTCCTCGCCAAGGTGACCGGCAGGCCGGCGGCGGCGGTGGCCGATGAAATCCGCGCGCTGGGGTTCGATCCCCAGTCTCGGCCGGAGACACTGTCACCGGCGGATTTCGCCCGCCTCTTGATTTGGAGCAGACAATTGTGAAATAATTCACAATGCGGAAGATTTCCGAATCCACCGTCCGGCGCCTGTCCCTCTACCTCCAGTATCTGGAGCTGACTCAGGAGCAGGGACGGACCACGGTGTCTTCCGAAGAGCTCGCCCGCCGCTCCGGCGCCACCTCAGCCCAGGTTCGCAAAGACCTCTCCTTCTTCGGTTCCTTCGGGAAGCGCGGCATGGGATACGAAGTTCCCGCGCTGATCACGCGCCTCCGCGAAATCCTGGGACTCGAACGGGCGTACCGCGTGGTGCTGGTGGGAGCGGGGAAGATCGGCGGCGCCCTGATCCACTACGAGGGCTTCCGGCGCCGCGGCTTCGAAGTCTCCGCCATCTACGACCGCGACCCCAAGAAGATCGGGTCCCGTTCGAATGGGCTGGTGGTCCGGGACGTGAAACAGCTCGAAGCGGATCTCAAGAAGGAGCCGACGGACATCGGCATCGTCGTGACGCCCGGGGACGCGGCCCAGGAGGTCGCGGACCGGCTGGTGCGGGCAGGGGTCAAAGCCCTGCTCAACTTCGCGCCCGTCCAGCTCAAGGTGCCGCGGGACGTCGAAGTGAAGACGGTCAACATGGCGCAAGAGCTCGAAGCTCTAAGTTACTCCTTGGCAAATCGTTAGGCTCGCCCGTTTGGGGGGTTCACGCCCCCGGTAGATTCCTCGCACCATGCCATCGGTTCGCGTTACCTCGGAAATCGGTCCGCTGAGGGCCGTCCTCGTCCATACCCCCGGTCCCGAGCTGGTCGCGGTGACCCCGGGGAACCGCGAGGACTACCTGTACGACGACATCATCGATCTGGATCTCGCCCAGCGTGAGCACCGCCGCTTCGTGGCCGTGCTGGAGCGCTTCGCCGAGGTGTACGAGGTCCGGGATCTCGTCACGGAGGTGGTCGCGCAGAAGGACGCGCGGGACTTCCTGGTCACCCGCACGCTCGATGTCGTCCCTTCCGACGCGCTCGCCCAGCGGATGGCGGAGCTTCCCGCGGAGGCCCTGGTCGGCCTGATGGTGGAGGGGGCGCTCGAAGAAGCGGGCCCGATCGCCCGCGCGCTGAATGAAGGCGGTTACGCGCTGCCTCCCCTCCCGAATCTCTTCTTCACGCGCGACACGGGGATGGTGATCGGGAACCACTGCGTGATCGGCTCGATGCGCTACGGCGTCCGGTGGACGGAGGAGCTGCTGATCAAGTCGCTCTTCAAGTACCACCCCAAGCTCGAGAACGCCGGCATTCTCTATGACGGGTCCGAGGAGAAGCGGTCGAATTACACGCTCGAGGGGGGGGACGTGCACCCCATCCGCCCGGACCTGATGGTGCTCGGGTTCTCCGAGCGCTCGACGCCGGCCGCGCTCGACCAGCTCTGCGACCTCGTGTTCGAGCAGTGCGGCGTGACGGACGTCGTGATCGTGGTGCTCCCCGCGGAGCGGACCGCGATTCACCTGGACATGATCTTCACCCAGATCGACCGCGAAGCGTGCTGCATCTATCCACCGCACTTCATCGGCCCCGAGCGCCTCGCGGTGCTGCATCGCCGCAAGAAGTCGAAGGGCGTGAAGGAAATGCCGAACTTCTTCGCGGCCATGCAGGCGGTGAATCAGCCGCTCGAGCCGGTGTTCTGTGGCGGACCGTCCCGGTCCCTGCAGGAGCGGGAGCAGTGGTCGTCCGCGTGCAACTTCTTCACGGTGCGCCCCGGCGTCGCCGTGACGTACGCGCGCAACGAGGCCACCCTGCGCGAGTTCGAGCACGCCGGATTCCGGATCATCAGCGCGGTGAACTTGCTCACCGGCGACGAGTACCTGGAGGACGGCGAGCGCGGGATCATCACCATCGAGGGGTCGGAGCTGGTGCGTGGCGGCGGCGGCCCCCGGTGCATGACCCTGCCCCTGCGCAGAGATGACTTGTGACCCTCCACACCACCTTCCAGATCGGCCACCTGAAGGCGCACGCCCTCGAGTCCGGCTACTTGCGGCTCGATGGCGGGTCGATGTTCGGCGTGATCCCGAAAACACTCTGGGAGAAGCACATTCCCGCGGATCAACGGAACCGCATCCGCCTGGCGATGCGGTGCCTCCTGATCGAACACCCCGACGGCCTGGTGCTGATCGATACCGGATTGGGCAACAAGGAAGACGCCAAGTTTCTGGACATTTACGGCGTGGACAATGGAGGCGTGGACCGTCGCACCCGGCTCGAGGACGGCATCAGGGAAGCGGGCCATGCCCCGTCCGACGTCCGGTGGGTGATCAACACCCACCTGCATTTCGATCACGCCGGCGGCAACACCTGGAAGGATCACATGGGGGAGATCAACAAGACCTTCTCCAAGGCGACGTACGTGGTGCAGCGCCGGGAATACGAATTCGCGACCCATACCAACGAGCGGACCCGGGGATCCTATTTTCCGCTCAACTGGGAGGGCATCGACTTCACGCTGCTGAATGGCGAGCAGGAAGTACTCCCGGGCATCAAGGGCATCCCGACGCCCGGGCACGTTCCCGGCCACCAGTCGATCCTGGTCGAGAGCGGGGGAGAAAAGCTGCTCTTCATCGCCGATCTTGTTCCGACGGCGTCCCACCTGCCGTTGGTCTGGATCATGGGCTACGACGTGGAGCCCTTGGTCACCCTCGAGACGCGCCGGCACCTCTATCCCCGGGCCGCGGCGGAGGGGTGGCGCCTGTTCTTTGAGCACGATGCGACGACGATCGAAGGCCGTCTCGAGAAGGACGGGAAGGGGTTCGCACTTGTGGCCCCGGTGATGCTCGGCTAGCTTTTATGCCACAATGAGTTAAGCGGGCGCGTCATCGCGCCCCACCCGCAGCCGGCGAGGGAACGCCGAGCGCCAGGGTTGTTGGAGCCATCAGCCATCAGCTATCAGCCATCAGCAGACTCTGCTGAACGCTGACGGCGGACGGCTGACCGCTTCCAGCGGGCCCTGACGAAACACAGACGGGGCCCGTTTTCTTTTCACGCGGAGTCGTCCCACTGGCCTACGAACCCGGAAACAGCAGCAGCAACACCAGCAGCACGGGAAGTCCGAGCAGTACCAGCAGCAGCCGCACGCCCCGCACGCGGGTGAACCGCCAGATCCGGATCAGTCCGGTACGCGTGATCGCGGACAATGGGGATCAGTTGGGAGTGCTGTCGATCGACGAAGCGCTCAACGCCGCCGCGGAGCGGGGCCTCGACCTGGTCGAGGTGGCCCCGATGGCCCGGCCCCCCGTGGTCAAGATCATGGACTACGGCAAGTACAAGTTCGAGCAGGCCAAGGCGGCGCGCGCGGCGAAGAAGAAACAGCACGTGATTCACTTGAAGGAAGTGAAGTTCAGGCCCGGCATTGACGACCATGACTTTCAGTTCAAGACCCGCCATGCGCGCGAGTTCCTGGAGGAAGGGAACAAGGTCAAGGTGACGATGATGTACCGTGGCCGGCAGATGGCCCACATCGATCTGGGGCGGCAGGTGCTGGACCGGGTGGCCGTGGAGCTGAAGGACATCAGCAAGATCGAGCAGGAACCGAAGCTCGAGGGCCGGAACATGTCGATGGTGCTAGGACCGAAATGAGAGGGATCAGGGATCAGGGGTCGGGGGTCAGCAATGCCTCGACAACTGTTGATCCCTGGCCCCCGACCCCTGACTCCTGAGGTTGAGATGCCGAAGATGAAGAGCAAGCGCGCGCTGAGAAAGCGCGTGAAAATCACCGGCTCAGGGAAGATCCGGCGTCACCGGGCTTTCAAGAGCCACATCCTGACCAAGAAACATCCCAAGCGGAAGCGCCGGCTCCGGCAGGGCGCGATGGTTTCGCACGCGGATCAGAAGCGCCTGATGCGTCTGCTGCAGGCGTAGGGAGAGACCATGCCTCGCGTCAAGAGCAACGTCGCGCGCCTCGCGCGCAAGAACAAGATCATGAAGCTCGCCAAAGGCTACTGGGGCGGGCGTTCGAAACTGTGGAAGGCCGCCAAGGAGTCGGTGGAGCGCGCGGAGAAGTACGCGTACCGCGACCGCCGGCGAAAGAAGGGCGACTTCCGGCGCCTCTGGATCACGCGGATCAACGCGGCGGCCCGGCTCCACGAGCTCTCGTACAACCGCCTGATGAACGGCTTGCGGAAGGCGGGCGTCGAGATCAACCGGAAAGTCCTCGCCGACATCGCCGTCCGCGATCCGGTTGCGTTTGAACAGCTGGCGGAGGTCGCGAAGAAGGCCCTCTGATATGCGCGACCTCCTCGACAGCCTCGCCCGGCTGCGGGAGCGTCTAGCCGAAATCCGCGAGGTCGATGCGTCCCGGCTCCAGGAGCTGAAGACTGAGCTCCTGGGCCGCAAAGCCGGGGCGCTCACCGAAATCCTCAAACAGCTCCCCACCCTCGATCCCGAGAGCCGCAAGGCCGTCGGGGGGCAGGCGAACGCCCTCAAAGCTCAGCTGGAGGACGCCATCGCAACGCGCGAACGCGCGCTCGCGACTGCCGCCCGGAAGCCCACCGGCGTCGATCTCACGATGCCGGGACGCCCGGCGTGGCGGGGGGGCCTGCATCTCACGACCCAGGTGGTCAACGAGATCTGCGGCATCTTCGCCGAGCTGGGGTTCACCCGCGCCGTCGGACCCGAAGCCGAGACCGAGCGCAACAACTTCTTCGCGCTCAACTTCCCGCCCGACCACCCGGCCCTCGATTCCCAGGATTCCTTCTATCTGGGAAAGGACACGCTCCTGCGCACCCACACCTCGCCGGTGCAGGTGCGGACCCTCGAGGCGTATCCGCCCCCGATTCGCGTGGTCATTCCGGGCCGGGTCTATCGCCGCGATCCCTTCGACGCGTCGCACTCGCCCGTCTTCGAGCAGATCGAAGGCCTGGTGGTGGACGAGGGCGTGACTTTCGTAGATCTGAAGGCCGCGCTGACGGCGTTCGCCCGGCGGTTCTTCTCTCCGTCCACGAAAGTGCGCTTCCGGCCGTCGTTCTTCCCCTTCACCGAACCGTCGGCGGAGATGGACGTTCAGCACCCGCTCTGCGGCGGAGCCGGCTGCCCGACCTGCAAGGGCACGGGCTGGATGGAGATCCTCGGCTCCGGGATGGTGCATCCGGCCGTGCTCGAGAAGTGCGGCGTGGACGCGGAGCGCTACACCGGATACGCCTTCGGCATGGGTCCCGAGCGGATCGCGATGAGCCGGCACGGCATCCCGGACATCCGTCTGCTCTTCGGGGACGACGTCCGCTTCCTCTCCCAGTTCTCCGAGGGAGGGAAGCGATGAACGTGTCCCGCCGCTGGCTGGAAGCGCTGCTCGATCAGCCCCTGGACGCGAAGGAGACCGCCGACCGGCTCTCGAACCTCTGCGCGCCGGTGGACGGCATCGTCCCCCTCCATCACGATCTCGGGGACGTGCTCATCGCGCACGTGCTGGAAGTGCAGAAGCATCCGAATGCCGATCGCTTGAGCCTGTGCAAGGTCGACGCGGGCGGTCCGGAAGGACCCGTCGAAGTGGTCTGCGGCGCGCCGAACGTGACGGCGGGGAAGACGTACCCGTACGCGCCCGTGGGCGCGACGCTCCCGGGCGGACTGACGCTCGAGCGCCGGAAGATCCGTGGCGTCACCTCCAACGGGATGCTCTGCTCCGCCAAGGAGCTGGGGCTGGGCCAGGATCATGACGGCATCCTCGAGCTCGCGACGGCGGCGAAGCCCGGATCCCGGTTCCTGGACGCGCTCCCCGTCGCGGATGAACAGATCATCATCGACGTCGGCGCGAATCGCCCCGATCTGCTGTGTCACAAGGGCGTCGCCCGCGAGCTCGCCGTGGCGTTCGGGGGCCGCATCAAGTTGCCCGCGATTCCCGGAAGCACCGGCGCGGGTGCCGCGATGCCCGCGCCGCGCCGCGCCACAAACGAAGGCAAGGTGGGTGGCGTCACCATCACGCTCCGGGATACCGGCGGATGCCGCCGCTATCTCGCCGCGGTGATTCGTGGCGTGAAAGTGGCGAAGAGTCCCGCCTGGCTCTCCGATCGCCTGGAAGCCGTGGGCCAGCGATCCGTGAACAACGTCGTGGACGCCACCAACTACGTGCTCTTCGAGCTGAACCAGCCGATGCACGCGTTCGACCTCGCCAAGCTCCGGGGCCCCGCGGTCGTCGTGCGGCGGGCGACAGCGGGCGAGAAGATCGTGACGCTCGATGGGGTCGAGCGGACCCTGACCGCCGAGATGACCGCGATCTGTGACGCCGAGCGGCCGACCATCGTCGCGGGCGTGATGGGGAGCGCGGAATCGGAAGTCACGGACCAGACCACCGACTTGGTGCTCGAGTGCGCGTACTTCGATCCCACCCGCACGCGCCGCACGCGACGGGCCCTCGGCCTGTCGAGCGAGTCGAGCTACCGGTACGAGCGGGGCATCGACCTGTGGGGCATGCCGGATGCGCTCCGGCGCGCGATCGACGTGATCACCGCGGTCGCCGGGGGTACGCTCGCCGACGCTCCTCTCGACTTGTGGCCGGAGCCCGAGCAGCCGCGCGCGGTCTTCCTGCGCCCGGAGCGGGTGAATCACCTGCTGGGCATCGAGGTCCCGCGAACCGAAATCGAGAAGCTCCTCACGTCGGTCGGGTTCGTCGCGTTGCCGAAGGATGACCGGCTGGCGGTGCAGGTCCCGGGCTGGCGTCCGGACGTGACCCGCGAGGTGGATCTGATCGAGGAGGTCGCCCGGCTCCGCGGCTACGACTCCTTCCCGGACGAGCTCCGGCCCTTCCGGCCCGGCACCGTTCCCGACTCCCCGGTCGAGCAGGCCAAGGACCGGGTTCGCGAGGTACTGGTGGGGGCTGGGTTCTACGAAGCCCGCACCCTCTCTCTGGGACCCGCCAACGGTCCCGGGGCGGTCGCGGTCTCCAACCCCCTGTCGGCCGAGGACGCCCATCTCCGCATGGCCCTCTTGCCGGCCTTGCGGCGCCGGGTGGAGGGGAACTGGGCCGAGAAGAACCGGGATGTGCGGCTGTTCGAAGTTGGCACGGTATTCCGGGTCCGAGCCGGGGAGGAGGGAGGGGGGAGGAGTCTGAGTCGAGGCGGTGGAGACTCTACTTCCCGGACTGCGACTCCTCCCTCCTCCCCCCTCCCGGAGGAGTGGGTCTCCGTCGCCGGCGTGCTCACGGGGGCCCGTTTCCCAGCCCATTGGACAGGTGCGAAAGTACCTGATATGGACATATGGGACCTCAAGTATCACTTTGAGTTAGCGGTTTTGGCATCCCACCCTGGGGCAGTCGTCAGGCCGTCGCCCGATCAGGGCGGGTGGGAGGCCATCGGAGGAGACGGGTCGGTCGTCGGCATGGCGTCCACGCTGGAAGCGGACGCACCTGACTGGGCGGCACCCCTCCTCGGCTTCGAGGTTCGGCTCTCGGTTGGGACCGCGGAGCCGGTGCAGTACCGGCCACTCCCGACGACGCCGGCCGTCGAGCAGGACGTCGCCCTGGTGTTGCCGGAAGGCGTTACCGCCGAAGCCGTCGAAGGTGTGATCAGGAAGAGCGCGGGCCCGCTCCTCGTGGGTCTCTCGCTCTTCGACGAATACCGCGGGAAGGAGATGCCGGCGGGTTCCCGGAGCGTGGCTTGGCACTGTGTCTATCGGGACCCGGCGCGTACCCTGCGGGCGGAAGAGGTCGAGAAGAGCGTCAAGGCCGTACTGTCGGCGCTGGAGGGGGAACTTGGGGTCAAGCGGAGAACGACTTGACGCGGTAGCGCTCGATCAGCTCGAGAGCACCATCCGCCATGTGGCGGAGGAGCTCGCGGGCTGGCGCGCACGCGCCCTCAAGTCGGAGGCGGAGGCCCGTCACGGGCCTGGGGCCGGCTCGGCCGGCTCGGCCGTCTCGGCCGTCCCGGCCATGGGGGCGCAGGCCTCCGGACCGGCGCTGACCATCGCGCGCCCCGATCCCGAGCTCCGGACCCGGATGGCGGAGATGGAAGCGGAGAATCGGGCGTTGCGCCAGCGGGTGGAGGCCACGCGGGCACGCTTGCAGGACTTGATGGCGCGGCTCGCGTTCCTCGAAGAGCAGGGGCGTGAGCCGGGTGGGGCGACCGGCACTGGTGGTGCCCGGTGAGCGCCAAGAAGAACTCGGTCAAGGTGATGATCGGGGGCGAGGAGTACACCGTGCGCTCCGACCTCACCCCCGAGTACACCCGCGAGGTCGCGGGCTACCTCGACCAGGCGTTGAAGAAGGTCCTGGCGCAGGGTGGGCTGGTGGAAACGCACAAGGCGGCGATTCTGGCCGCACTGGACATCACGAACGAATTGTTCCAAGCTCGCAAGAGTGAACGCGAAGTGGCGGCACGGTTGGCGGCGCTTTCCGACGATCTCGAAAAGCTGCTGCCGCCCCAAAAACGAGTCGTCAGCCGCTAGTTGATTGCTGAGGTCTGACGTCTGACGTCTTACTCAACTATCACGGCGCTCCCCCCGGAGTGCCGTTGTTGGAGATAGATACAATGACCGGCTGGATGAGCCTTCTTGTGGCCGTGCTCGGCGGTGCTGTGGCCGCGGGCGCGGTTTTTTACGTCATCGGGCGCCGGTTCGAGCGCCGCATCGCCGCCCTCACGTCGTTCAACTCCGAGCGCGAACATGCGAGACAGCTCGACGAGGCCAAGCAGGCGCGGGCTCTCGAAGTAAAAGAGGAGCTGCTCCGGGCGCGCGAAGGGCTCGAGCGGGAGCTGATGGGCCGCCGGCAGGAAGTGGAACGGCGCCAGCAGACGCTCGACGGCAAGGTCACGGACATCGAGAACCGCCAGCGCTCCATCGGCCGGATGGAGGAGGCGCTCAAGGAGCGGGAGAAGGGGCTCGCGGGGCTGGAAGCCGAGGGCCGCGCCCGGCTCGAGCGGGTGGCGGGACTCTCCGCGGCCGACGCCAAGCAGGAGCTGGTCCGCGCCCTGGAAGACGAGGCGCGCAGCGACGCGGCCGCGCTGGTCCGGGACATCAAGGAACAGGCGAAGAAGAACGCCGACCGCGAAGCGCGGAAGATCGTCGCGATCGCGATTCAGCGGATCGCCGCCGAGCAGACGGCGGAGTCGACGGTGGCGGCGGTCCCCTTGCCCTCGGATGAAATGAAAGGCCGCATCATCGGCCGCGAAGGCCGGAACATCCGCGCCTTCGAAACCGCCACCGGCGTCGACGTCATCATCGACGACACGCCCGATACGGTGGTGGTCTCCTGCTTCGACCCCGTGCGCCGCGAAGTGGGACGCCTGGCCCTGGAACGCCTCATCGCCGACGGCCGGATCCATCCGGGGCGCATCGAGGAGATCGTCAACAAGGCCCGGGAAGAAATCGACGCCGGTATCATCGAGGCGGGGGAGCAGGCGGCGTACGACACCGGGATCCACGGTCTCCACCCCGAGCTGATCAAGCTGGTCGGCCGGATGAAGTACCGGACCTCCTACGGGCAGAACATCCTCGAGCACTCGAAGGAAGTCGCGTGGCTCGCCGGGATGATGGCGGCCGAGCTGAAGCTCGACGTGCCGCTCTCCAAGCGTGGCGCGCTGCTGCATGACGTGGGCAAAGTCATGACGCACGACCACGAAGGCACGCACGTGCAGCTCGGCGTCGAGGTGGCGACCAAGTACGGCGAGCATCCCGTGGTGATCAACTGCATCGCCGCGCACCATGACGACGTGCCGCACGAATCGGCCATCAGCGTGATCGTCCAGGCCGCCGATGCGATCTCCGGTTCCCGTCCCGGCGCGCGCCGCGAAGCGTTCGAGACCTACGTCAAACGGCTGGGCCAGCTCGAGGACATCGCGAGCTCCTATCAGGGCGTGGAGAAGGTCTTCGCGATCCAGGCGGGCCGGGAGGTGCGGGTCGTCGTGACTCCCAACACGGTGGATGACCAGGGCGCCGTGCGGCTCTCGCAGGACATCGCCCGGAAGATCGAGAGTGAAGTGCAATATCCGGGTCAGATCCGCGTGGTGGTGGTCCGGGAGACGCGTGCGGTCGACGTAGCCAAGTAAGACGGGGGTCAGGGGTCAGGGGTCAGGGGTCGGGGGTCAGCGTTCTCACGGGAGGCGATGCGGTGGAAGCGCAGCTCATTGACGGGACGGCCATCGGCAAGGCCATGCGGGCGGAGCTCGCCGGCGACATTGCGGCCCTCGCGAAGAAGGGTGTGAAGCCGGGGCTCGCGGTCGTGCTGGTGGGGGAGAACCCCGCTTCCCAGGTCTACGTGAGAATGAAGGGCAAGGCCTGCGAGGAAGCGGGCATGCACTCGGAGACCATCCGGCTCCCCGCCGAGACCTCCGAGGCCGACCTCCTCGCCGTGGTCGATCGTCTCAACGCCGACCCCCGGATCCACGGCATGCTGGTGCAGCTCCCGCTGCCGAAGCACATCAATTCGGAGCGCGTGCTGCTCCGGATCGATCCCGCCAAGGACGTGGACGGCTTTCACCCCGTGAACGTCGGCAAGGTCTCGATCGGAGACCCGACGGGGTTCCGGCCCGCGACGCCATACGGTGTCCAGCAGCTGCTCCTTCGCACCAACGTC
>Ga0070730_10003225_pt1 | contig 14681 bp, 23 predicted proteins | sample Coa_R1_3_FD_66447 | JGI IMG/M metagenome (GOLD analysis project Ga0070730, IMG submission 66447) | Surface soil microbial communities from Centralia Pennsylvania, which are recovering from an underground coalmine fire - Coalmine... | ecosystem: Environmental > Terrestrial > Soil > Unclassified ...
GGTGGAGATCGCGGTTGAATAGATGCGGCTGCTAGGTGACGAAAGTTGCAAACGGCCCGCTGACGAGGAAAACCGCAATTACGGGTAGATAATAGCAAGTGGAGTGCGCCGAAAACAATATGTCGGCACCGTGATTGATGCTGCTCCGCGGCGGCGTTTAGTTTGACGGGCCGATGTCTGGCTTTTTGCCGGTTTTAGGGAGATGGCGGCGTTACCCGTTGCGAGTGATTTTGGTGCCCAGGCTCAATTGCGCGATGAGGCTTTCGGATCGTGCATGAGCGACGAATGCAAAGACTCCTGGGCTGCGACCGCGATCGGCAGTAATTCGCGGGAGCGGTGGGCGCCAGCCCATCGGTTGAACGCCTCAGCCTCTTCCTGGGTGGCCAGCCGAGTAGAGACAATCCCAGTCGGTAGACTAAGGCTCCGGGCAATCTGTTCGGCCCAGTCAGCGTCATGAGCAGCGATAAGGTAGACGAGAGATCCCTCCACGCTGGTCGCGAAGATTTCTTTTGATTTCGGCGGGCAGGGTCGGGGCCGGTTCGTTGTCAACGAGGAATCCTTCAAATTGGCAGGGACGCCGGTTCAGTTCGCTGTGTGGAGCAAGGTCAAGCTCAGGACGATCTCCTGCTCAGGTGGGCCGCCAGCGGGTGCTGAAATCGTGGGGCTGGGTGATCTCAGCGTAATCGATCCGGTCTGATGCGGATTGAGATAAACCGAGCGGAGCAGGTGCTGCTCGGCGACGTCGGGATCCTCGATTTTCATCCCACCCGGGCCCACGACGATGGAGTTCAGCCCCTCGAGCGCTGCGAACTCCGCGTCGATTTTGGCTTGCACGGCTCCGCCGGCTGCAGCGCGGATGGTGAAGCGGATGTTGTAGCCCGTGTTGGCCTCGGCTGTTTCGACGGCCATCTTGGGCTTCCCCGCGTCATCGGTGCCGGGGTGAATTGCTTTCACGTAAGTGATGGTGCTCCCCTCGTGGACCTGCGTCTCCTGACCTTCGGCCGCGTGGACAACGCGGTCAGCGATGAGCCGAAAATCCGAGCCGGGGGTTCGCGAGAAAATCCTGACCCAGAGGAAATGGTCCGGGCTGATCGCCGGATAGGCAGGTTCCTGGGCCGTCGGAAGTACCACCTGAGGGGCGGTAGCGCACGCGGTGCAGAGGACACAAAGAGCGGTCAGGAAAAAGCGCACCGTTGGGTCTCCAAGAGCAACAAGCGGGCGACAGGAGCCGCCCGCTTGGGAGGGATTCAGGACTTGGCGTGAGCGTCGAGGCAGGCGATGCCGATTACGTGATGGCCGTTGGAGTTGACGTCGAAGATCACCGCCGGTTCGCCGAGAGTGAGCTTCGCGGTCTGCTCACCATGGATATCGGCGGAGTGCGGGAGTTGGATCGTCCCGGCGGGGCTCGAGAACGGTTGCATCGAGAGAAGATAGCTCACCGTTGTGCGGAAGCTGACCAGTGCGCCGTCGGGTGAGGTCTTCATGAGTGCGTCGATAGTCGGGCCGGTCTTGATTTCGCCGGGCTCGACTCTGGTAAGGCCGCCCTCCACCTTGATCGACTCGATGTAGGTGGTTTTCGTGGTCGACTCGCCATGGGCCTCCTGGCCGTCTTCGGCGGCGAGCGGAGCGGCGAACACGCTCTCCAAAAATCCGTCCTTGTTCTCCTCGAACAGTTCGACTCGCATCACGTTCAGCTGGCCGGCCGCCGGCGCAGGCGTCTCCGGTCGCCGCATTTGGTGCAGCACGTCCTTGACGGTGAGGAACGATTGGGTGGGCGCCGGCGTGGGCGTCGCGGCGCAGGCGGCCAGGCTGAGGGCCGAAATGAGTGCAAAGGCTAGACGCATGAATTCATCTCCAACGAACTGCTGGGCAAAGCGGAGTGGTGCCCTCGGATGGCCATGTTTCCAGGATCCGGAGGTTGTCAAATCGGGCGGCGAAAAAGCGGTCGTGTGAGATTAAACCGGCTCGGTCGTGTTTAACTGGTGGCGTGGAGTTCAACGAAGGGGACGGAAATGGTCATCGAGGCTGTGCTCAATGCGCCAATGGAAGTTGCTCCGGCCTGGGTTCGAAAGGTGGATCGGGCAGCGGTCGCGCGGTTCGCTCTTGGCGTGTGGTTCGTTATGGTTGGCATCACGGTGATGAGCGGATTTGGCTGCCTGGCGCTGCGGCTTACGTCCGGCGCATGATCCAGCTGGCGCGTCTGACCCAGACGACGACGCGCAAGAGTCTGTAGAGGACAAGCAGCCCGGCGCTGGTCAGCAGCGCCGGGCCAATCTGCTCGGGGTCGGTCGCCAGCGTGATGATTGGGATTGTGGTCGCGGCCAGGTAGACGGTGCGGCTCGTCATCGATAACTGCTTGCTCGTTCGGGAGCGTCGGCCGAAGTCCAAGGGGTTCTGACGCTGGCGGTTTCTCATGGCGCTGATCCTCGGTCAGACGATGGGGCCCGGTGTCAGCGGGATGGGAGAGTCGGTGAAGCGCGGGAACGGGATCTTCCGATCCATCCGGTCGCGGATCCGCGCGCGGGTGAGCCTCCCCCCGGAAGGGAAGGCATAGACGTGATTGCCGCGATGCCGGATCTTGCGGAACGGGCCTTCCGCGATCGCGCGATTGTAGTAGGTTCTGCCGTCTTCGCCCGGGCGGATCCGCGGCGCGCCGTAGGCGATCAAGATCTCGTAAGCGCCGGTGGCGCCGGATTCGTCGTTTCGGAGCTTCGACATCGTCCGCTCGTTGAGGACGGTGGCGTCGCTCGTGAGTACGAGCGTGCGCGGGCTGGCGCGGCCGACGTACAATGCTCCTCCCTCATAATAGGACGCGCCATAATGGCCACAAAAGCGGACACGGCCTCGGGCGTCGAATCGGGGTATTGGATCGCTGTACGAGAGGATCAGCGAATATTTAGGCCGGCCATCGGCGTCGAGCTTGTCCCGGCTCAGTAGGCGGCGGGCTTGGGATTGGAAGTAGGTTTCTCCGCCAGACGGGACCCGATCGAGCAGGATCATCCGTCCCAGATCGCAAAACGGCTCTCCCTCCGCTCCATAGGCGGCACCGGCTTTGGGCTGGACGGGTGAGCTGAATACTATAACGCCAACCAACTCTTCCTGATGTAGACCAGTTCGCTCGAAGAGGCCGTACTCGATGATCGCCGCGGGATAGCTCCCGCTGTAATGGTGCTTTAAGACGAACTCTTTCCCTTCGGAGCGGTCTATCTGCTCCACGCGGTAGTTCGTCTTATCAATCCACTTTTTCTCGTGCAGGATGAAGGCCCGTTTGGTGTTCCAGCGCTGGGAAACCTGGGTCATGTCAAGTTGCAGCTGCAGTTGGGTCATTTTCTTCTGGTCGCTTTCAGCTGGGTGCGGCACGCCGCGGCGCGAGCCGCGCGGCGTGCCACACCCAGCGTTTAGGCGAACCAGGGAGGGAGAAACCGCCCTTTGATACCGGCGGGACAGCCGGGGCTCAATTTCGCTTTGCCCGCAAGGACACTTCACCGGAGGTCAACAGGACCGCATCGTCGTCAACTTTTATCGACCAGGCTCTACCGTCGTGATTCAGTGTTCGGCCATCGCTGACCGGGTAAGAGTGGCCATCCCAGAGAACGATTGCGCTCGACCCCATAATTGCGACAACCGTCGGCGCAGTGGCCGGCCCGGACTGGGACTGGTCTGCATCAGCTGGTGCCTGGGTTGGCTGGCTTGCCGTGGGGTTCTGAGGGGTTTTTGTGTCGGTGGATTGCGGTGGGCTTGGATGTTCGTCGAGTTGATCCCGCAGTTCATCGGCGTGGACGTATTGGGGCATCGGGAGGGGGAGCGCCGCAAGGTTGTCTTGCGGGTCGAGGACACCCGCCGGCGGGCGAGGGCCGGACGTCGTTCGCGAGGAAATACCGGGGATGTGTCCGCTCGAGCCAGTCCGGATCGTGGTCGGCGTGTTTCCGGTCGCGCCAGAGTCACGAGCGATGCCGGAGAGGGGCACAGTGAGGGGCTGATCGGACGGATCATATTCGATATAAACCCGCCCCTGCATTGCGCCGGCGTGATCCGGTGCCCAGGTCACCTCGATTGCGCAGCTCGCACCGCGAGGAACTGGTTTCGAGGTGTCGCAATTAGCCTTGGCCGACAAAGGCTCTTGGGTGTTGTTCTCCCCATTGACCCGAACAGCGTTGATTTGAATCGGCTTTTTCGTCGGGTTGGTGACGATGATCTGCCGAGATAGCTTTTCGCCGACAGGTGCTTCCGTGCCGAAATCAATTCGACGGGGATTGGCCTGGACCGTTGGGTCAAGCGATGCCTCGTCGACCAGCGTGGGTTGGCGCGCCGATGCTTCGCATGGGCCAAGCGCCGCCAGGACAGCAAGGGCAGCGGCGGTTGGAATGGTCCAGTGTGTCGGGCGTGGCGATGGGTTGTGGGGCATGGGGAGAGGATATCTCATCTCGACCGTTCGATGCCAAGGAATGAATGAAACTCGACCGTGATTGATGGAAGGCGTCGGAAACTGTATTGATCACCAAGCGGCACGAAGGTGGTTGGCGATGGATGGAACGACGGTTTTTGCAATAGGCCTGCTGGTGCTTGGCGCGGTGGTGACCAGTGGCAGCGCAGGGGCGCAGACATCGGCGTCATGCACGTCGGCGGTCGCCCCGACCGCAACGAGTGGATTTCAGCGCGGAGATGCCCGGATACCGCCGATGATCCGGCAGGCATGGGTGCAGCCCGGAGGTGATCCGCGGATCCCGATGATGATTCGTCCGATGGGGCAAGGAACGGATCAGAATGGGTGCAATCCCCAGAGGCAGGAGCCGGTGGCCGGCCAGTTGGCCTCGCCCGCGTCGAACGGGGGCGGAGGTAATCAGGCCGGTGTCGTGAACCCGACGACGACAGCTCCGTCGTTTCATGCGCCAGGGAGCCAGGGGGCGGCGGTGGTCAATCCTGGCACTGTGAATTCATGGTCTGGTTCGACCGGTTACTCGGGCGCAGGCGCGGCGGGCAGCACTTATGGCACGAGGCCTAACCTGTTTCCCGACCGATAGGTTCTATAGGTCAGAAAACGGGGGGGAGTGCGGCGGCTCCTCCGTTTCATCGTCGGTGGCGACGACATGGGGATCGTCGGCGCCGATCCGACCGTCCGCAGGTGCGATGCCGAGCATCGAGCACAGCCAGATCATCCGCCTGATCTCGTCGGTCACAGGGGCTGCCACGTCCGGCCGGCGACTTAGAAGCGTGAGCCGGGCCTGCAGCAGGGCAAGAGCGCGCCGTAGCTGCTCTGGGGCAAAGCAGCGCTCCACAGTCGGGTTGGACTCATCGTTCGGATCCAGGTGTTCGAACATCGCTTCTTCGCTCAAGGCCGCGCTCAGGCTCGCGCTGATAGACATACGGTTTGCGTGCGAGTTCAAGGGGGGCATTTGCAACATAGAGGCTTACACCCTCTGTTTCGGTGCGAGTGAGATGGCCAGCGCTTCGAAGTGCGGACGTCGCCTGCCGGATGGTTTCCAAGTCGACGCGCGATCTTCGGGAGATCAGCGTGTCTGAAGCGATCGGCGTGCCGATCAAGGTGCCGGCGATCGCACGGCGATGGCGGGTATCTTTCCCAACGTTCTGTTCAAGCATGGCTTTTTCGTACACGCGGGAAACGGTGTCGAGCTCGTTTGCCATGGTGCGAAGGTGCCGCATGGCATGAAAAGAGGCTTCAATGTGGAAATCGAGCCACCGGTCGGGGCGCCCGGTTTTGATCGCGTCCGTAAGTGAGGAATGGTAATCGGCCCGGTGCTGCTCGAAAATTTTGGCGGTGGGTACGGCCGGCAGCCCGTCCTCGATCGCCATAGCGGTGAGAAGCACCCGTCCGGTTCGACCGTTTCCGTCTGAGAACGGGTGAATTCGCTCGAAGCTCAGGTGAGCCAATCCGGCCCGTATGACCGGGTGAGATGTGAGCCAGGCGTCGGCTTGGTATCGATCGCTCCATTCCTTCATTGTTGCCGGAAGCCTGCTGGCCGGTGCGCCCGAATTGGCGATCCTGCCTGTTCGGTGGTCGACGATATCCACCTCGCTCTCGCGCCACTGCCCTAGTTTCTCCTCCGGCATGAGCCGTTGCATCGCGATTGTGTGGATGTCCTGGATGAATGCGTGATCGGTCGTCGCTGTCCGCCCCGGGCGGGCGGGCTCGATCGCGGATCTGGCGTAGGCGATCGCGCCGGCGGTATTGCTCGATGCGCGAATCGTGTCCTCAAGGTCGCCGTGCCGGTTTTTCCTGTGCGTCGCAAGAGACTCGATATTTCCGTCCTCTCCCTCGATTCTGACGCTCGCGGCCGCCTCGCTCCAAAATGACAAGGTGGCGACGGCGCGATCGACGCCCCGCGTCACCTTCGTTCCGTTCCAGGCGTGGATCTCGTCATCGATCGAGTCGAGAAGGGATGCATATCTGGCGTTGAGCGAGGAGATCGAGGTAGGCGGAGCGGTCATGTTCTGGTCCTTGGAGCGCGCGACTCAGCCAAACATATTGACAGAAAATCGTCGGTGCCGAGAAAAACTTGTGGAAATTCAATAAATCGGACGGTCTGAGGAACGGATTGGACGTGAAGGCGGCCGACGTTCGGGAGCGTTATTGCGAGGGCCGCCGGAGTGGCCCGAGGAACACCTGCTGGCTGACCGTCGCGCTATCCGAGCGGTGGGAGAGATATAGCCTCGTTGCCGCGACCGGGGCGGCGACGTCGACTCGTTGCCGGCTGGCGTGGCCCGGGCTATTTCCTGGATGTGTGCGCACGCCCCGTGCCGGGCGGCGCCTCCGGTGTCGTGTGTCTGGGCGCGCCGGAGTTGGCCAAGTGAGCGCGAAAATTGGCCGCTATCTCGTCGACAGCGATGGCTCGGTCGGTGACCAGGTGATCCCAAGTAGGCGGTTCAATGTGTCTTCGTGTTTGATGATCCAGGGGCTGTCCGGGTCAGGCCGAAGCACCCAGTCCGGTAAGTTTGGCGCTGTGGTCGGGTCCTGACCTGGCGCATGGGCCTTGGCGAGTGTTGGCGACCTATGGCGGATCACTTGGAGCCCCGTGGCAACGGGTGCAGGGACTGAGGGAGGAGCGGGGCCTAAAACCTCCTCGCCTATTTGTCTCCGCCATGTGGCGCGGTCATTCCCGCGTACTGATCGCATGAAGATCGAAACCGGGGAATCCGGAAAGTCGTCGAACTCGATGCCGTGCCGGCGAAGGATGGTCCCGACAAGACGGATCATGCGTTCCGACACCCCGGATCCATCCCAGTAGAAGCGCCGATCGAATTCCGCGAAGGTCGGTTTATCGATCGGGCCAGCCCAGCGCCGAGCGCGCTCAAGCCCCGATATGAAAATCCTCTCCTCATCCTGGTCTAGATTGAGGCCACAGTGTCCGGGCGAAATTGTGAAGCGCTGTGCCAACGGTCGCTGTCCTCCTCAACGCCGAGCGTGGGTGCCAATGATTTACAACCTGTGAATGGGCGCGCTCCGTCGCGGATAGGGCGCTTCCTCGAAGGCAGGGCCGTTAGTTGGCGTTTGCAGCGCTGGAGTTCGTCCGGATGGCAGCAAGGGCAGCGCCGGCGGGATGGAGGGCTTCGGCTACGTCCTTCGCGTGATGAGCGGCCTCAGAAATTGGTAGAGAGAGTGCTGCCTTGAGTGTGGGAAGGATCCAAGCTGCAGCAGCTGGGTCGGATAGCGTGGCCAATAACTCAGCAAGAAGGGCTGCGTCCGACGCGGCGTCGACGGGGTCGAGTTTCAGCGCGGACCCTAACCAATCTCTTACCGCGTCTGGCGTTGTAGGGTCTCCCAGGATCGACGTGATGAGACGGGGTTGCTGACGTCTGCCGGCGGGCTGGGTGCCTTTGCGGCCGGAGGATTCGGTAGCGCTCATCCTGTTGATGTCCTGTGATGGCCTGTGCCAATTCCGTGTAGGTGTGGTTGGAACGGTCCTGCGGAGGCTCGTACTGATGGGACATGTTGTCGCCAGTGCACAAGAGGCAACAAAAAACTGATTGCAGCGGGACGCGGGTTGCGTCGGTCAAACTCCACCGCTTGTGCCTAAAAATGACACGCACACATGTCCGCATAGAGAGATATCAACCGCGAAGAGATAGCTGGCGCAACGCTTTCTACACGGATGGTGCTCGGGTTAGGTCGATGGGAGATGACAACGACAGTAGGTTTTCTCCCTGTTACTCTATTGATGAGATTCAACACTCTTATAGTCGAGTGAGTGTTACATCGCATTCGATTTCCGTAATCGAATGTAACAGGACCACGCGTCGCGGTCCTCACCGCCTTTTTTATCCCTGAAACGGCAGAGTTTCAGGGATAGATGCGCTCTTAGTCCTTGAACAGGCGCAAATGTTGACATAACTTAATTCGCCATAGGTCCAGCTTTGAGGGTGTCGGGTGAGCCGGTCGCGGAGCCTGACCACCAAATGCAGTGAAAAAGGTAGAGATCATGCAACAATTCATCCTTGAGAAGACGGTCGAGCTGGGGAATTCCTATTTTTCCCGGAATGACGTGCGACCGGAGCAGATCCCCGAGGTATTGCGTTCGATCGCCGAATCTCTGCGCGGTATCCTCGACGGCCCAGCGGCCGAGGTGAGCGGGGGAGTGGCGCCGGCGGCGCCGCTGGTCCGGCCGACGGTTGCCAAGGAGGCAAAAGCTGCGGCCGTCGTGCGGGCCGCGGACAGGTCCCCGCGGGCCGAGCCTGAGGTGTCCGCGCCGACGGACCAGGTGCCGGCGTCTGCCACTGTTCCGGCTCCGGCTGTTCCAATCGATAAGTCGGTTACCGAGGATGTGATCATCTGTCTGGAGGACGGGAAGCAACTCCAGATGCTCACCCGGTATCTGAAGACCCACTTCAACATGACGTTCGAGGAGTACAAAAGGAAGTGGGGCCTCCCGGACGACTATCCGACGGTATCGCGAGCTTACGCCCGCCGCCGTAGCGAACTGGCGAAAAAGGGTGGCTTTGGTTCCAATATTCAGCCGGTTCGCGCCGGTCGTAACAAGGCCGCGCGCGCCTGATCGTTCTGGGCGGCTGTCGATAGCAAGGGGGGAGCCGAGGAGCTCCCCCCTTTTTTTGCTCGAATCCCGTCGCTATAGGTGCAGTGTTCGGCGAGATGGGGGGCGGTACAAACCTCATTCGCGCCGGTCGAAGTTCCTTTTCCTGGCGATGGTGGCCGGATCCGTTCCCTAATTGTTTCGTGAATTCCGTTGACCGGTGGAGATCGCTGTCAACATGAGCTCGTGACGGAACAACACCGCACCGCGGTTGGGAGCAACGAATGCGTGCAAGGCACTTGATCATGGCCGGCGTGGCGGCAACGGCGCTGTCCAACTCAGGTCACCTTAACCCCATGTCGTTGCTGGGCCAGTCTGCCGCAGGGCAGGGCGATCCGTGGTCCACCGTCGACGGGAAGGTGGGGGAGATTGTCAGCGAGCGCTCAGAGAGCGACTGGCGCGCTCTTCAGGCCGGTCCGGAACAAGCTCGATCGCGATCGATCTCCAAATTGCTCGACCAGGCTGTCGTCATCCTTCAGGACTCGACTGCGCTGAACGAGCGGAACGAGATGCGAGGGATCCTGGAGAAGATCCGGGGCGAGCAAGACGCGGTTGCCAAGATGCGGGTCCAGATGTTGTCGGCGCCCGATGGCTCCGGCTTTACCGACCGCATCATGTATTCCGTTGTGGGCTTCATCTATCCCAGCAAGCAGACCTACGAAAGTAGGATCAGCAGCGCGCAGGATCGGATCGCGGAGCTCACTGCTCAGACCTCGTCGGTCAAGAAGCGCTTCCGCGATGACTTGGCGAAGATCGGCATCGATCTGTCGTCCGACCAGGTCGACGGCTTGATGCGCCTCGCCACCGGCGAGGATATTGTTGAGATGCAGGCGGTTTATGAGAACCTCCGTACCATCAACGATCGTCTTCTCAAGGCCACGCTCGGGTCTGACGAAAGCCTCCAGGTGGCGAAGCGCTACTATGGGATCTACACCGTTCTGCTCGAGATCGCGCTGAGGATGCACGACAAGTTCATCGACAAGGTCGACGAGGAGTACGTTGCCAATCTCAACAAGATCATCGAGCAGACGAAGACGCTCGAGGCTCAGGCCAACGATATGCTTGCAAAGCAGAGGGACCCGCGCCTTCGCGGCGTGATCCAGGACAATATCAAAGCCCAGGATCTGACGCTGCGCACCGCGGGGGTCTATCGCGATCATCTGATCAGCGAACGCGATCAGGTCGCGGCCGCTCGCGAGCGGGTGCGCGGTGAGCACAGCATCGCCGTGAACACCTACCAGACGGTGACGGTATCCAGTAACCTAGTCGGCATGCTGAGGGAGTCGGGCAAGAATTTCGAGACCTTGATGCAGCTACAGGTCCCGGTTCTGCGCCCGTTCGCGAACCAGGAGATGCAGCAGGAATTTGACAGGCTGACGGCGAAAATCCAGGCGGCTCCGACGAGCTGATAGGGGACAGAGGGAGCGGGGAACAGATGAAAGACGAAGGTCCGGCGCGATCGACGCGTTTGGTCGGCAAGGTCTCTGGGGATCGGAAACCGGTGCGGTGAGTGACCTGGCGTCGGAAGCCACCATCGCCGTCGAGCGAAGCAGCGGACCCGGCAAGCATGAGAGCCCGTCCAAATGAGCACCGATGAAATCGTGTTCAAGCGCAACGGCGTGATCTATCGCGGGGATCGCCGGGTCGGGAAGATCGAAGACGCGCCCCTGCGGACGCCGGGACGGCGATGGAGGTTAGTCTTTAGCGTCGAGGCCCATCTCGACCCGATGCCGGAGGCCGTGCGGTACGATCGGTTGAGGGACGCGAAAGAGGCAGCCCGCGCTGCCTTGGGAGTGCCAAACAAATGACCATGCTGCGGTCCTTCGCTTCAGGCTTCCGCCGGCTGCTCGCCCGCCGCGATATGGTCCGCGGTGGGACGACGGCAGCGTCCTGCGATCCGTTCGGCAAGCCTGTGCTTACGCTGGCCGACAAGCACGGCAAGCGCATGCTCGTCGGGCAGACGGCATACCGGCGCGGCTGTGAGCCCGCCGGAGGACATCGCTCGATCATGATCGTCGAACACGATGATGCCGCGGTGCATCGAGCCAAGGGCCATTCGGTGCAACAGGAGACCTCCAGATGACTGAACCGGAGAAGGGAGCGATGTTGATCCAGAATCGGGGCGTCCCGCTCAGGCTGCAGCCGCATCCCGCGGGGCCAATGTCGCACTCGGTCGTGGTTGGGCCCGTACCGAGTTCCTTGTCAGACTGGTCGCGCCAGGCGTCACCGCAAATGACAGGCGGGGAGATAGCTTGACCCATCCCTTCGATAGAACGCTGAGCCTCCTCGATGCCGAACAGACGTTTCTCGGTGGCTTGCTGCTTTCGACCCGTGCCAGGGGCGCAATCGCGCGGGAAGTGCGGCCGGAGCATATGTCGGTGAAGTCACATCGACAGATCTATCAGGCTATGATCGATCTGTGGGATCGAGGCCAGATGGTTGGCGTCCGGGCAGTGAGGGACCAACTCGCGGCGGATGGCACGCTCGATGAAGCCGGTGGCGAAAGATACCTTGCGTCATTGACTGCTTTCGACAGTCGAATGATTCCAGCGCGAGATCTGGCACTCGTGATCTATGGCGCCTTCCTAGGGCGCTCCGAAGTGTGTCAGAAGGCTGACGAGGCGTCGTAAATTGCCCGCAATGCGCTGCCCCTACTCCATTCAGGCCTGGGCGCGACAGTACCAGCCCGGCGACTTCTTCGATGTATCCGCGCATTTCGGCCTGTACCGCGCTTATGCGGAGTTGAGGTGGATCGGCGGCGACGGCCGCTACTACTGCGACTTGTATCTCGACCCGGATCAAACGGAACGGAGGACCGGCGCCAGCTCATTCAGGCGCAGCGAGATCGAGGATGGTTTCGAGCTTTGTGGTGGCCCCACCTGCCGGGCGGAATTGGCAGCATAGGAGGTACCGATGCGCACCAGCAACGCGGCCCGGATCGCCACGCTGATTTTCCAAGGTGCGGTCGTTGCAGGAGTCTTGGGCCTCCTCCGCGTCGAGGAAACCTTCACTGGTCGTTGGTGGGCGGCTGGCACGGCACTTCTGGTCGGGATTGTCGTCCTCATTAGGCTCGAGAGGATTTCCAAGTGACCAAGCTGGACAATGTGTTCGGACAAGCGGTGCAGTCTACGCACCAGTGAAACGCGATTGATGGAGGGGTAGCGTTGGCGGTTGAGAATTTGGGAGCCGACTTGCCGGCGTGGCTGTCACGAGCGGCGCGGCCGGTCGTTGTTGCGGTCGGCGTTCTTGCGGCCCTGGCGTTCTGTCTGGGTATGTGCGAGCTGGCGTATGAAATCGGCGGTATCACCGGCGTTGTGACCATTGCCGTTTTGGTCCTCGTCGCGGCGGTACTGCGGCATCCGGTCATTGTCGCACTGTTTATGGGGGCGATTCTCGGTCTGTGGGTGGTGCTCAGCGTCGGCGACGGTCCCGGCCGGGCGACTCAGGCCTATTGGCGGCTGAACCACGCGGCGATCGAAACCTTGGACAACCCGCCGCCTGGGTTAGGTATTGTCATCCGCAACGATGGCCTCGAACAGAGAGCGGGTGGCTGGTTTCCGGCGCGGTTCGACGACATGGTCGGTGAAGATGCGACGGTGGTCTCGGACTCGGTTGGAGTGCGCTATCGCCTAGTCGAAACCGGCCGCTACGACAGTTTCCACGCGTGCGCCGAGTGGCCGGAACTATTCACCAGCGCCGATCGAAACGGAACTCACCGGAGCCTGATTTTCGACCGCCGCCCGTCGGCCGTGCCCACGCGTATGTGGTTCAACGGCACCGAGCTCTATCCGGCGGATCATGCGAAGGCCGAGGCATTAGTCTCGGATTTCGTTCGAACCAATTTCGATAGTGAAGACCGCGGCTGTACGCTTGAACTCCAGTTCGAGCCGATCCGAGATCGCGGGGTTTTCCGGTTTCCCTGGTCGGCCGGCGGAGAATGACAAAGAGCGACGGTTTCACTCTCTTCCTGGCCGACAAGGCGCGACCTACCTCGAGGCCACCGCTCGAAGCAAGAGTTACGCGGCAGTGACCGTTCTCTCCGGGAGATGAAGCGCTCTTATCCTGCTTGCTCCGCAGCCGCGGAATGATCTGGTGACAGTGATCGCCGGTCTGGGTGCGGATCTGAGCAAATGGCACCATATCCGATCTGGATCGTGTTTCTGACCATTAGACCGTCAACCGATCTCCGCGCCGCTCCGGTTGACGGATCAGAATCTTGGAAAGTCGACTATGCCCACACCTGCCGACATCGAAATTGAAGCTGCACGTCTCGCTGGAAAGCTCGGACGGCCGGCTCCGCGGATCATTTTCGATCCAGACCGGAGTTTGGCTGATTCCCAGCTGGAGATTGTGACTGGGCGCCTCCGATACGGAAATGATCTCTTGGGACTCCCGTCACCAGAATGGGAGGTGGTCGTGGCGCATGAGATTGGGCATATGCGCCAGAAGACGGTGATGGTGCTCTTTTTGATAGGCCTTGTGGCCGCGTTGGCAGTTATCGGCGCAGCCCTGGCGGGGGTGATTTCGGCCATGAGCCCCTATCCCCTATGGGTGCTCGCGGTTGTCCTGATAGTGGGTCCTCTTGTGCTTGCTTGGCGGGAGTTCGATGCCGACCGCTTTGCCGCGGACCAGTTTGGATCGGCCACTGTGGCGCAGTCGTATTTGCGGCTCATCTCGAGTGGCTCGATGAAGACAGACCCGTTTTTCCGCTTGAGGATTCGGGTTCTCAGATAGCATCCCGAGGGGTGAAATCGATTCGGACCATATGCGGTAGCGCATACTCGCCGTTCGACTGGGCTGCCGGCGGCGTGCGAGTTTCCAGGTAACGTGCCGCGATGACGGGGAGTGGGCACGGGTGCACCCAGTGCCGCAAACCTGGAAAGTCCGAAACGGACTAGGTAGGATTTTAGTTAAAAGCGCGCAACGTCAGGGTGGATGGCAATATCCCCCGGTTGAGCGAACCAAAAATTGTGTGCCACCACAGAGAGATATGCTCACAACGCACGGCTGCCGTGCGTCCCGTGCGCGGAACGAAATGCGGCTAAAGCATAGGTAAGAGGCGGCGCGACGAGGATCCCGGCAATAGAAACGGCGACGGCGCCGATCTTTCCAGGATCGGCGCCGTCGTTGATTCGCGCAAATGGGTGGGGGATGGAAGCCCGCAGGTTTACGGCGCGTCGAATGCCCACCGGTAGGCCAGGGGCCAGTTCGAGGCGATCGTCGCGAGGTCGATGGATTCGATGTCCTCACTGTAGAAATGCTCGGTCTGCGTCTCGGGCTGGGCATGAAGGTCGATGCGTTCGCTTGGGCGCAGCCGGGCGGTAAGGGAGGTGTGGTCACGCTGCCGCAGAACCCTGGCGTCGACCGCGGCGACCGCCAGGTCGAGCAGTGAGCGCTCTTCCTGCGACACGGAGAGGGAGAATGCGCTGGGCTGCGGGGTCGCGTCGTGCGCGTCCTTCCAGGTCGACGAATTCTCGCTCGAGACGTGGTAGCTGGTCTCGGTACCGAATACGATCGCCCGAAATGTCAGCTCCCTCGTAACCCCGTCCTCGTCGACGCCGACCGCGTACCCGAGGAGGGTTTGGTCCGCGCCTTCATCGTCCCAGTAGAGCCTGTGGAAGGCGCAGGCAACGACCA
>Ga0070730_10003226_pt1 | contig 14678 bp, 9 predicted proteins | sample Coa_R1_3_FD_66447 | JGI IMG/M metagenome (GOLD analysis project Ga0070730, IMG submission 66447) | Surface soil microbial communities from Centralia Pennsylvania, which are recovering from an underground coalmine fire - Coalmine... | ecosystem: Environmental > Terrestrial > Soil > Unclassified ...
GGCCCTGGGCCTGGGCGGTGGGCAGTTGGGCAACAGCAGCCTGCCCGAGCGGGTGGCCGAGCGCCTGCTGCACCAAACCCTGGACCTGGGCCTGAACTTGATCGACACGGCCCGCGGCTATGGCCTATCGGAAACGCGCATTGCCAGGTACCTGGGTAAGCGGCGGCAGGAGATGGTGCTGTCGACCAAGGTAGGCTATGGCGTGGCGGGGGTGAGCGACTGGACCGGCGACGCGGTGCGGTTGGGCATCGATGAGGCCCTGCGCACGCTGCAAACGGATTGGATCGATATCGTGCACCTGCACTCGTGCAGCCTGGAGGTGCTCCAGCGCGGCGACGTGATCACCGCGCTGGAGGAGGCGCGCCAGGCCGGTAAATTGCGAGTAGCGGCTTATTCAGGCGAGAACCAGGCCTTGGATTTCGCCGTGGCGAGTGGGCGCTTTCAGGCGGTGCAAACTTCGATCAGCCTGGCCGACCAGCGCAACCTGGCCAGTGCCTTGCCCCAGATGCAGGCACGCGGGCTGGGCGTCATCGCTAAGCGGCCGGTGGCCAATGCGCCCTGGCGCTTTGAGACGCGGCCTTATGGGCAGTATGTCGAGGAATATTGGTACCGCTGGCAGACCATGCGACTCAACCGGTACGGCCTGGACTGGCAGGAGTTGGCGCTGCGGTTTGTGGCCTTTCTGCCGGGCGTGCACACCAGCATTGTCGGCACCGCCAACGGCGAGCACCTGGCCCAAAACGCCAAGCTGCTGGCGCGCGGCCCGCTGCCCGCCGACCAGGTGTCGGAAATCCGCCGCACTTTCGCGGCGTACGATGATGACTGGATGGGATTGACATGACCGAGCCGCTGTATCACACCGATGCCTATTTGCAGGAATTCGACGCCGTGGTCACGGCCGTGGACGGCAATGCCGTGGCGCTGGACCGCACGGCGTTCTATCCCGGCGGGGGCGGCCAGCCGAATGACGTGGGCACACTGACCGCCGGCGAACAGCGCTGGACGGTGACCAGGGTCCGCAAGACCGGGGCCGACATCTGGCACGAGCTTGACGCCGGTCAACCGCCGACCGCGGCGCCGCCGGCGGCTGCGCCGCCGGCGGTGGGCACGACGGTGCACGGCCGACTGGACTGGACCCGGCGATACCAACTGATGCGCACGCACACGGCCATGCACATCCTGTGCGGCGTGGTGTTCCGCGACTATGGCGCCAGCGTGACGGGCGGCAACATGGAGCCGCTGAAGGGCCGCATGGATTTCGAGTTCGAGACCATGCGCCAGGAATTTGTGCGTGAGATCGAGGCCAAGATCAACTTGGAAGTGGCGGCGGCCCGGCCGCTAAAGGTGAAAATCCTGCCGCGGGAGGACGCTTTCCAGATCCCGGATCTGATCCGGACCAAGATCAACCTGCTGCCGCCTGGCATCCCCGAGGTGCGCACGGTGGAGATCGTGGGGCTCGACCTGCAGGCCGATGGCGGCACCCACGTGGCCAACACGCGCGAAGTGGGGCGGATTGCGATCGTGGATTACAAGAGCAAGGGGAAGATAAATAAGCGGCTCGAGGTTGCCATCTTGGAGGCATAGAGGATTTTGTACACGGATGGCACGGACAGGACGGATTTCACCGAAACTGAAAGGGGGAAAGGCTGAAATATGCCTCTAGTTTATGAAGAATTGAGCTTTCAGATTCGGGGTGCCCTGTACGAGGTCTACAACACGCTGGGGCCGGGTTTTCGCGAAGAGACCTATAAGCTGGCGGTGATCCAAGAGCTTCAGCGGCGCGGCATTCCAGTGGCCCGTGAAGTGGATTTTGAGATCAAGTTCAAAGATAACGTGATCGATCACTATCGCGCCGATATCGTCGTGGACGGCAAGGTGATATTGGAGCTCAAGTCGGCCGAAGCCCTGCACCCAAGGCACTCAGCCCAGCTCATATCCTATTTGAAGGCATCAGAATTGCGCGTTGGCATGCTCGTCAACTTCGGTGATGAAAAGTGCGTCATCGTGCGCAAGGTGAATTAGCCAGCACTTTTTCGTGAAATCCGTTTTTATCCGTGCCATCCGTGTACAAGACCCGGCACGATTTAGCGAGGCGTTATGTTCAAACCTGTCCCCTCTAAACCCGACTTCCCCGCCCAGGAGCGTGAGCTGCTGGCCTGGTGGAAGGAGACCGCCGCGTTCGAAAAGCTGCGCCAGTTGCGCGCGGGCGGTCCCAGCTGGTCGTTTGTCGATGGGCCGATCACGGCCAATAACCCCATGGGCGTGCACCACGGCTGGGGCCGCACCTACAAGGACCTGTGGCAGCGCTACAAAGCCATGCGCGGCTTTGATGAGCGCTGGCAGAACGGCTTCGACTGCCAGGGCCTATGGGTGGAGGTCAATGTCGAGAAATCTCTGGGCTTCAAGAACAAACACGACATCGAAACCATGGGCGTGGCGCAGTTTGTGGTGAAATGCAAGCAAAGCGTGCTGCACTACGCCGCCATGATGACCGAGCAGTCGATCCGGCTGGGCATGTGGATGGACTGGAACGACCCCGACACGCTGCGCCTGCTGCGCGACAAGCTGGGCGAAAACCCGCAGCAGATGATCACCGTCCAGGGCCCGCATGGCCCCGTGACGGGCACGGTGGAGCACATCGTGGGCCAGCTGGGGCTGCCAGAGCTGGGCGGCTCGTATTTCACGTTCAGCGACAAGAACAACTACGACATCTGGGCCTTCCTGCGCAAGTGCCACGACCAGGGCTGGATCTACAAAGGCACCGACGTCATGCCCTGGTGCTGGCGCTGCGGCACGGCCCTCAGCCAGCACGAGATCGTCACCGAAGGCTATTTCGAGCAGCAGGACCCCGGCCTGACCGTGCGCTTCCCCTTGCTCGACCGGCCAGGTGAGTCGCTGCTGGTGTGGACCACCACGCCCTGGACGTTGACCTCCAACGTGGCCGCCGCGGTGGGGCCCGAGCTCACCTACGTCAAGGTGCGCCAGGGCGATGAAGTGCTCTATCTCTCCAAGGGCACCATCCATGTCTTGCAAGGGCCGTTCGAAGTTTTGGAAGAGCTGCCCGGCCGCGCGCTGGAGGGCTGGCGCTATGCTGGGCCCTTTGACGCGCTGCCGGCCGAGCAGCATGCCGGCGGCTGGTCCGAGCCCAGTCTGCGCCGGCTGTTCGCCCATATTCCTGAGAGCGCCGTCGAGGCCCACCGGGTGATCCTGTGGGAAGACGTGGGCGAAGCCGAGGGCACCGGCATCGTGCACATCGCGCCCGGCTGCGGCGCGGAAGACTATCAGCTGCACAAACGCGACAACCTGCCGGTGGTGGCGCCGCTGGACGAGAACGGCATCTACATCGACGGCTTCGGTCCCTTCACCGGCCAGCACGTGGCGCAGGTGGCGCCCGCCATCATCGAGGACCTGAAAGCCCGCGGGCTGTTCTACCGGCTGGATGCCTACACGCACCGCTATCCGCACTGCTGGCGCTGCGACACACCGCTGGTGTTCCGGCTGGTGGACGAGTGGTACATCAACATGAACGGCCTGCGCCAGCCGCTGATGGATGTGACCAACGACATCCGCTGGATACCCGAGTTTGGCCGCGAGCGCGAGCTGGACTGGCTGCGCAACATGCACGACTGGATGCTCTCGAAAAAACGCTACTATGGGCTGGCGCTGCCCATCTGGGAGTGCAAGTCCTGCGGGCAGTTCGAGGTGATCGGCAGCCACGAGGAGCTGCGCCAGCGCGCCGTGGCCGGCTGGGGCGAGTTCAAGGGCCACTCGCCGCACCGGCCGTATGTGGACGCGGTCAAGATCACCTGCTCACATTGCGGCGCGCAGTCCGAGCGCATCCGTGACGTGGGCAACCCCTGGTTGGATGCCGGCATCGTGGGGCTCTCCACCCTGCGCTATGGCACCGAGCCGGACTATTGGCGCAAATGGTTCCCGGCCAACTTTATCACCGAGCAGTTCGCGGGCCAGTTCCGCAATTGGTTTTACGCCTACCTGACGATGGCCACGGCGTTGGTGAGCGAAAAGCCTACGCGCACGATCTTGGGCTTCGGCACCTTATTGGGCGAAGATGGGCGCCCGATGCACAAGTCGTGGGGCAACTCGATTGAGTTCAACGAGGCGGCCGATTCGCCCGACTTCGGCGCCGATGTCATGCGCTGGATGTTCTTCAAGCAGCGCTACGAAGCCGACATCCTGTTTGGCAAAGAACACGCCAAGGAGACCCGGCGCAGCTTTTTCCTGCCGCTGTGGAATGTGTATTCGTTCTTTGTGACCTACGCGAATCTTGATCATTGGTCTCCAGATACAGCGACGCTAGACACGGGACGGGCGACGAAGGAAGAAGTGAGTGGCAACGAGCTCGACCGGTGGATTCTGGCGCGGCTGAACGAGGTGCTGGGCGAGGTGACGACCGCCCTGGATGACTACCTGGCCTACCGCGCGGCCAAGCCGATCGAGGAGTTCGTGGACGACCTGAGCAACTGGTTTGTGCGCCGGTCCCGGCGGCGCTTTTGGAAGTCGGAGACCGACAGCGACAAGCAGTCGGCTTACAGCACGCTATACGCGGTGCTGGTAACCTTGTCGAAGCTGCTGGCGCCGATCGTGCCGTTTACGGCTGAGGCGATGTATCAAAACCTGGTGCGCAGCTTCGAGGCCAGCGCGCCGCTGAGCGTGCACCACTGCCTGTGGCCCAGCGTGGAGACCGACCGGCTCGACCGCGACCTGCTGTCCGGCATGGCCATCGCCCGCGCGGTGGTGACGCTGGGCCACGCCACGCGCTCGGCGGCGAACCTGAAGGTGCGCCAGCCCCTGGCGCGAGCCGTGGCCGTGGTGGCGCCCGAACAGCGCGAAGGCTTGCTGCGCATGCGCGCCCTGGTGGAAGATGAGCTAAACGTGAAAGCCCTGGAGCTGGCCGGCAACGAGGCCGAGCTGATCAGCTATAAGTTATTGCCCAACAACAAGCTGCTCGGCCCCAAGTTTGGCCAGCGCTTCCCGCAGGTGCGCGCGGCGTTGGCGGCGGCGGACCCGACCAGGGCGGTGGCCCTGCTGCGCTCCGGCCAGCCATTGGTGCTCAGCCTGGAGGGCGAGAGCGTCGCGCTGGCGGGCGACGAGGTGGTGATCAACCCGCTGCCGCGGGCCGGATTTGCGGTTTCTTTCGACGCGAACGCTGGCGTGGTGGTGGCGCTGGACACCGCCCTCACCCCGGACCTGCGCGCCGAGGGCCTGGCGCGCGAGACCGTGCGGCGCATCCAGGATCTGCGCAAGAGCGGCGGGTTTGAAATCTCGGATCGAGTGGTAACATATTACTCAGCCAGCCCAGAGCTGGCCGGCGCCATCAATTCTTATGGCGAGTATCTCAAGGCTGAAACCTTGAGCGTGGACCTGATCGCCGGGGTAGCGCCGCAGGACGCGGCGACCGCCAGCGACCAGTTTGACGGCGAGAGCCTGACGATTGGGTTGGTGAAAGCAGCGGAATCGGCGGCGGCGAGCGAGGTGGTTCCAGAGCACCCCGGCGCGCGCGCCGAACCCAGTGAAGACAAGGAGCAACAGATGACAGCACAGATGGATGACCTTTTGGCCGAACAGCGGGCGATCCTGACGGCGCTCATCCCGAAGGGCCACACCCCCGAAGTGCGGGCAGCTCACGTGGCGGCCCTGCTGCATGTGCAGCAGGCTCAGATGAAAGCCCTGCTGGCCGACCAGCAGGCCGCCATGACCGACCTGGTCTCAGCCGGCAGCAAGCGCGCGAAGCCCAAGCTGGTGCCGGCGGGCCAGGCCAGCGTTAAGAAGGCGGCCAAGCCGGCGAGCAGCAAGAAAGCCGCCAAGAAGACCGCCAAAAAAGCTGTGGTCAAAAAAGTAGCCAAGAAGGCGGCCAAGAAAGCCGTGAAGAAAGCAGCCGGAAAGGCCGCGAAGAAAGCCGGCAAGAAGGCAGCGAAGAAGACGTCTCGCCGCTAGGCCAGCCGGCGCGCAGTGCAAACTTTTTTCAAAAATCGATAGGGCGACGACCGCGCTTCGCGCGGTCGTCGCCCTATCGATTTTTGAATATCTAACTTCAACGCTTCGCCACGCGGTTCGAGGCCCTAGCCCGCGGCCAGCTCCAGCAGCGCGCTCGGCGCGCCCGCCGAGAAGATCTCCAGCGCGTGCAGGGCGCGGGTGGCAGCCACATACAGCAGCCGTCCCTCAAATTCTGCCGATGGATAGTTGACCTCGTCCGCCCCGGCCAGCAGCACCGCCTCGAACTCCATGCCCTTCGCCAAGTGCACCGGCAGCACCAGCACCCCGCCCGCATAGATCTGGCCGGTGCCGCTGGCCAACTGCACCGGGCCGGTGCCGGCCTCCGGCAGCGCCTGGGCCAGTTCGGCGCATTGCTGCGGGGTCTTGGCAATCACGGCGATGTTTTGGTACTCATCGGCCCGCAACGCCGCAATGGATTTGGCCAGGGCGGGCGCCAGATCATCGGGCTGCTCGAGCCTGTGGATGAGCACCGGCCGGCCGTGACGGTTGAAGGGCTCGGCCAACATAGGCTTCACCCCGGCCGGCGCCATCAGCTCGAGCAGGCGATTGGCGAATACCACAATCTCGTGCGTGCTGCGGTAGCTCTCGCGCACCTCGCCATAGGTATATGGCAGGCCGGGGAAGGCAGCCCGCACCTCGTCCCAACTCCCGATGCCGCGGTGGGCGTAGACCGACTGGGCTAAGTCGCCCAGGATGGTGAGCGAACCATTGCGCGAGAAACGCCGCAGCACGCTGTAGTACAGCGGGGCCACGTCCTGGGCCTCGTCCACCACAATGTGGTCGTACAGCGCCGCCGCCAGCCCCTCGCCCAGGGTGTGCAGGTAGAGCAGCGCCGGCAAATCACTGACGTCCAGCGGGCCATCGGGCCGCGGGGCGGATTGCTCCAGCAGCTCGACCTCGGCCTCACTGAGCAGGCCGCGGCCCAGGCGCGCCAGCAGCGTTGGGTCGGTCATGAGCAGCGTGTAAGCCGGCAGCGGGTCTAGCGCGGGCCAAATGCCCTCCAAGCTGGTGGCTAAGGCCTGCCGCAGCACCTCGCGCACCACCGCCTTCTGTTTGGGGTTGCGGCCTTCTTCGCGGATGCGCGTGGTGCGCAGGATAGTGGCCTGGCCCTTGCGCTCAAAGTACTCGGCCAGGGCTCGCAGGCCATCCGCCCCGCGCTTGAGCGCGGCCGGGGCCTTGCTCTGGTCGAGATCAATATCGTCCTCACGCGCGGCATAGGCCGAATATTCGTCTAGCTGGGCCGCCTGGTCGAGCAGCGGCTGGCGCCGGTCGCGCAACTGTTGTCCGCTGTCAATCAGCTCGCTGGCCTCGCGCTCAAACGCATCGGCATAGGCGCCCAGCAGATCGTTGAGCAGCAGTTCGCCCAGGCGCTGGCGCTGGCGCATAACAGGCAGCTCGCGCAGCGATTGCTGCAGCTCCACCAGGCGCGCCTTGCTTACCCGGGCCGTCACCTTGAACGGGCCCAGGCCGTCATACGCCAGGCCCGCGGCGGGCACGTTCAGCCGGCCGCGCCACCACTCGGCCAGCCGGTCGAGCAATTGCCCCATGCGCACCGACACTTTGAGCTGGGTGGACTGCATGCGGCGGCGCTTGTCCGACGTGCGGCGGCCAACGTCCAGCAGCGCCTCCAGGGTCGAGTCGACCGTGGGCCGGCCCGCCAGACCCAGCCGGTCGAGCGCCCAGGCGTCGAGCGTGGTCTGGGGAATATCGGCCACGCCCAGGCCCGGCAGCACATTGGCCACGTAGCCCAGGAACAGTTGGTTCGGCCCGAATACGATGCAGCGCTGCGGATCGATGTCCAACTGGTTGCCGGGGTAGAGCAGATAAGCCACCCGGTGCAGGGCCATGGCGGTTTTGCCGCTGCCGGCCACGCCCTGGATCACCAGCACCTGCATCGGCGCCGCGCGGATGAGCTCGTCTTGTTGCTCCTGAATGGTGGCGACAATGTCCTGCATGGCCACATCGCGGCGGCCAGAAAGAATCTCGCGCAGGTAGGCATCCGGGTCCACCAGGTTGGCGCGGCTGGGGCCGGTGGCCAGGGTGCCGGGTCGCGAGTCATATTCATCGAAGATCTCGCGCAGGGTCTCTTCTTGGATCTTGAACTGGCGCTTAAGCTGGAGGTCGACGGTCAGGCGGCCGTCGGGGCTGTCGTACTGCGCGCGGCCGGGTCGACGGCGAGAAAAGAGCCGGGCCAGCGGCGCGCGCCAATCGACCACCACGATCTTGCTGTGCTGTTCAAATCCAATGCGGCCAATGTAGTAAGCTTCTGGATCATTCTTGCCGGCTGGCACCACGTCCAGGCGCCCAAAGTAAATCTGCCGCCGTGCGGTCAACAGATCTTGGTAGACCTTTACAAAATGGCGGTGGAGCATCGCGGCGTCCTCGGTGGTAGGGCCCCAAGCTTCCCAGGTGCCAATCTCCTCGATGCGCTGTTCCAGCTTCGCCAGGGTCCGGTGTAGGTGCTGGTCTTCGACGGGGGCTTCGGGGTGCTGATCAAATTCAGTCATAAGTTAATTATGGCCGTGGAGGAGGGGATGTGACAAGGGGAAGTAACGGTCGCGCCGTGCACCACTCATGCTAGACTGCCTAGCATCATGGCCAAGGCTATTGTATCCGACAACGACCACCCGCTGCGCGAAGTGGCGGCGCTGTTTCTGCGGCTGGGGTTCACGGCCTTCGGCGGCCCGGCGGCTCACATTGCCATGATGCGCGAAGAGGTGGTGCGCCGTCGCCAGTGGGTGAGCGAACAACGCTTCCTCGACCTGATGGGTATCGCCAACCTGATCCCCGGTCCCACTTCGACCGAGCTGGCCATTTACCTGGGTTATGTGCGCGCGGGCTGGCTGGGCCTGGTGCTGGCCGGCGTCTGCTTTATCGGCCCAGCGATGCTGATCGTGCTGGCGCTGGCCTGGGCCTATGTCGCCTACGGCGCGCTGCCCCAGGTGAGCTGGCTCTTCTATGGCATTCAGCCGGTGGTGGTGGCCATCATCACCCTGGCCGTTTGGAATCTGGGCCGGACGATCTTCAAAGGCTGGTGGCAGGCCGTTGTGGCGCTGGCCGTCGGTGCGCTTTACCTGCTGGGTGTCAACGTGCTCATCCTGCTTTTTGGCGGCGGGGTGGCATACGCCCTGACGCGCCTGGCGCGGAACAGACCCGGACAGCCGCCTTTGCCAGCCGCGGGCGCGTGGCCGTTGGCCCCATTGCCCGCGGCCGGGGCGAAGGCCGCGTCGGCGTGGCTGGCGCTGGCGGGCGGCGCGCTGGCGGCCGCGGCGCTAGCGGCCGTGCCTTTTAGCCAGTGGCTGCTGTTTCTCACCTTTCTCAAAATTGGCGCCGTGATTTATGGCAGCGGTTACGTGCTGCTGGCCTTCTTGCGCGCCGACCTGGTGCTGCACCTGCAATGGCTCACCGACCGCCAACTGTTGGACGCGATTTCGGTCGGCCAGTTCACCCCCGGACCGGTATTCACCACCGCCACGTTTATCGGTTATGTGCTGGGTGGCTGGCCAGGCGCGCTGGTGGCCACGCTGGGCATCTTTTTGCCTTCGTTTGTGTTCGTGCCCTTGATCCATCCGGTCGCTGCGCGGCTGCGCCGGTCGCCGCTCACGGCGTCGCTGTTGGACGGGGTCAACATCGCGGCGGTGGCGCTCATGGCGGGTGTGCTTGCGCAACTGGCCCAGCACGCGCTCACCGACTGGCTCACATGGGGGCTGGCGCTGGGTGCGTTGGCCGTCCTGCTGCGCTTCAAAATTAACTCCGCCTGGCTCATCCTGCTCGGCGCCGGGATCGGGCTGGCCGCCGGCTGGCTGCGCTGCGGCCTGCCGGGGGTTTTGTGCTAGATTCAACTCCAGTGACTCACCATCGCCCTTCTCCCCGCTTCATGCGCTTGAGCCTGGTGGTTATGCTCCTGCTGGCGTTGCCCGGCCTGCCCGCGCCGGCCCTGGCCGGTGCGCCCGTTCTACCGCCCACCGTCCTGAGTAAGATCGATCCGCTGGTATTGGCGCAGACAGCGGGCGGCGGGCAGGCCGAATTCCTGGTGGTGTTGGCCGACCAGGCTGACCTGAGCTACGCCGCGAGCCTGCCCACCAAGATCGAGAAGGGCCGCTTCGTGTATCACAGCTTGCTGGCCAAGGCCCAGAGCACGCAAGGCCCGCTCATCGCCTGGCTCCGGGCACGCGGCACGCAGTACCAGCCGTATTACATTGTGAACATGGTGTGGGTCAAGGGTGACGCCAGCCTGCTGCCGGCGCTGGCCGCGCGGCCCGACGTAGCCAGCATCCAGGCCAACCCCCTGGTCAAGGCTCTGCCGGACACACCGCTCCTGGCGCCCGCCTCCGGCCCGCCCCTGGCACCCGCGGGCATCGAGCCCAACGTCACCTACATCCACGCCCACCAGCTGTGGGGCCTGGGCTTCACTGGCCAGGGCATGGTCATCGGCAGCGGCGACACCGGCGTGCAGTGGGACCACCCGGCGCTCCAGCCGCACTACCGCGGCTGGAACGGCAGCAGCGCCGATCACAGCTTCAATTGGCATGACAGCATTCACGACAGCACCGGCAACCCGTGCGGCAACGACTCGGCCGCGCCCTGTGACGACTTCGGCCACGGCACGCACACCACCGGCACCGCCGTGGGTGACGACGGGGCCGGCAATCAGATTGGTGTGGCGCCGGGCGCCAGGTGGATCGGCTGCCGCAACATGGACCAGGGAAATGGCACGCCGGCCCGCTACATCGAGTGCTTCCAATTTTTCCTGGCCCCCTACCCCATCACCGGTACGGTGGCTGATGGCAACCCCGATCTGGCCCCGGACGTCACCACCAACTCGTGGACCTGCCCGCTGTCGGAGGGCTGCACCATGCCCAATGTGCTGCGCTCCGCCATCCGGGCCCAGTTGGCGGCCGGCATCGTCACCGTGGTGGCCGCCGGAAACGCCGGGCCCAGCTGCAGCAGCGTGGCCGAGCCGCCCAGCATCTACGCCGAGGCCTATAGCGTCGGCGCGCTCGACACCGGCAGTGACATCATCGCCGGTTTTAGCGGGCGCGGGCCGGTGACCGTTGACGGCAGCAACCGGCGCAAGCCCGATATCAGCGCGCCGGGCACCAACGTCCGCTCCGCCTACCCCACCAACACCTATGCCAGCTTGAGCGGCACCTCCATGGCCACGCCCGCCGTTGCCGGGGCCGTGGCCTTGCTGTGGTCGGCCGTGCCGGCGCTGCGCGGCCAGGTAAGCGTGACCGAACAAATCTTGAATGACTCGGCTGTGCATCTTGCTTCGACTGAGTGCATCAGCAGCGGCTGGCCAAACAATACTTTTGGCTACGGCCGGCTGGACGTCAAGGCCGCCTACGATTTGGCCAGCTTGCCGGCCGGCGTGCTCCGCGGCACGGTGGCCAGTAGCATCGGCGGTTCACCCATCAGCGGCGCGCACGTGAACGTAAGCCGTGACCTGCTCAATTACAACACGACGAGCAGCCCGGCCGGTCTTTACCACGTCCACGTGCTGTCCGGCACCTACACGGTCAGCGCCTCGGCCTGGGGCTATCTGCCGTTCACGCTCGGCGAGGTCAAACTAGCAGCCGGCGTCACCACCACCCTGCCCATCACGCTCACGCCCGCTATGCTCCATTATTTGCCGCTGGTCGCGCGCTAGCCGTGCCGGCCATTACCAGCAAGTCGAATCCGAAAGTCAAGGAGGTGCGCGCCCTCAAGGAGCGCAAGGCGCGCGCCGAAAGCGGCCTGTTCGTGGTGGAGGGCATCCGCCACGTGGCCGAGGCCATCGAGGCCGGCGCGCCGCTGGAGTATCTCGTCTATTGCCCCGACATGCTCACCAGCCCATTTGGCCGCGAGCTGGTGGAGAAACAGCGCGCCAAACATCTCCCGGTGCACTCGGTGACCGCGCCGGTGTTTGCCACCCTATCGGAGCGCGAGAACCCCACCGGCCTGCTGGCGGTGGTGCGGCAGCAGCGGCGCAAGCTGGCCGAGCTCAGCCCGGCCAACCTCGGCTGGGGGGTGGCGGTCGTGGCGCCGCAAGACCCCGGCAACCTGGGCACCATCGTGCGCACGATCGACGCCGTGGGCGCGAGCGGGCTGCTGCTGCTCGACACCGGGGTTGACCCTTACCATCCTACCGCCGTGCGCGCCAGCCTGGGCTCGTTGTTTTGGGTGCCAATGGCCACGGCGTCCTTCACGGAATTTGCCGGCTGGGCCAAACAGCATGCCTATCACCTGTATGGCACCTCGGCGCACGACGCTTTACCCTATCAGCAGATGGCGGCCTATCAGCGGCCGGCCATCCTGCTGTTGGGCAGCGAGCGCGAAGGTTTAACGGCCTTACAGCGCGCCGCCTGCGAAGTGGTACTGCAATTGCCGATGCGCGGAAAAGCCACCAGCCTCAACCTGGCCGTGGCGGCAGGGGTGATGCTTTACGCGATGTTGGAGAAAATGTAGGGGCGCACGGCCGTACGCCCAGGTGGCCAATGCGCACGGCCGTACGCCCCTACGCGCTGGTTGGCCCGATCGCGGTCCCCGGCTCGGCCTCGCCCAGCAGCGCCGCCCGCACCAGGCCCGGCGCCTCGCCCGAAAAGATGCGCACGCGCACGCCCGGCACAGCCTGGGCCAGCGCCAGCATCTCGCTAACCTTGCTGGCCATACCGCCCGTCACGTCCGCAAAGCGCGACCCGCCCACGCCTCCGAGTGCCATGCTGGAGGTCACCAGCGGGATCACGTCACCATCGGGCCAACGCGTCAACACGCCGGGCTCGAGGCCGGCCAGCAGGATGCGCTCGGGCCGCAATATGCCCGCCAGGTAGCGGAACACATCCTCGGTGGAGACGATGGTCCCGCCGCGCACCTCGTCCAGCGCCACATCCCCAAAGACCAATGGCACCAGATCGTGCTCCAGCGCCGCTGCCAGCGGGTCAACCGCCATGGTCTGAATGACGCCGTCGCGGCACACGGCCGAAGCCGAGGGCGGCAAATTGAGCACAGGCAAACCCGCGGCACGGGCGGCGTCCACCACCAGCCGGTTCAGCTCGCCCGCCACCGCCTGCACCTCCGCCAGCCCGCGCCACTGATCGGGCGTGCGCGCGCCCTGGCGTGTGCCATACTTGCGCGCCTCCACATGTCCAAACGACCCGCTGCCGTGGCCCAGCACCAGCCCATGGCCTGGCTGCGCCCGCCGCGCCGCCGTAATCTCAACCATCAACCGCGCCAACACCTCTGGCCGCGGGGTGCGGCTGGTGTTCTTGTCCGTGATCAGCGAGCCGCCGAGTTTTAAGAAAGTGAGCATGGCAAAATCGTATGTGCGTATGTGAGTATGTGAGTATGTGGGTTTTACTCACACACTCACATACGCACACACTCACACACCAAGTCATTCGACCAAGGTGTGAATGACACGCACCGCCCCTGCCTCCCTCAGCGCCGCTTCTACCCCAGCCTTGCTCTCCGGTGTCACCAGGGCCAGCATGTTTCCGCCGCGTCCGCCGCCCGACAGCTTGGCCCCCAGCGCGCCGGCCTGGCCGGCGGCGGCCACCAGCCGGTCCAGCTCGGGCGACGACACGCCCAGGGTTTGCAGCAGCAAGTGATTGTTTGTCATCAGCGGGCCAAGCGCGTCCGGTTCGCCGGCCTCAATCAGGCGCCGGGCCTGTTGAGCGATTTGGCCGGCCGCGACGAACAGCCGTTCATACCGCTCCGGCTCGCGATCATAAGCGGCGCGCACCTCGGCCACGGTGATTTTGGTGGGGCTGGGGCGGCCGGTGTCGGCGATGAGCAGTTGAAACGGCCGCGCCACCCGGACGGGCAGCGGCGCCTGGCCCTTGACGAAGTACACCGGCTGGTCAAAGGCCACCACGGTATTGTCGATGCCCGATGGCGTGCCGTGCAGCAGCTTTTCAGTCTCGAACACCAGCGCCGAAACCTCGGCCGCGTCGAGCGCCAACCCCACCAATTGCGCCAGGGCGCGCACGGCCGCCGTGGCCACGGCGGCGCCCGAGCCCAGCCCCGAGGCAATGGGGATGGTGCTGCGGAGGCTCAGCCGCGCCGCCGGCAGCCGCGCCAGTCCGGCGCGCTCGGCTACCAGCTCCGCCGCGCGGCGCAAGGGATCGCCGGGGCTGGCCTCTTCCAGGCGGTAGCTCCGGCCCAGGTCAGTGGCATCAATCCAAAAAGAGTCACCACCGGGCGTCACCGTCGCGCTGGCGTGCACCTGGCGCACCGGCACTGCCAGCGCCGGCTGCCCATAGACCACGGCGTGCTCGCCGAACAGGATCACCTTGCCTGGGGCGGTGGCCTGGCAGACCGTCACCGGAACCGGCCCGACACCGTGCTCAAGATCACGCGCTGCATTCGTCATGGCTGCATACTAGCGCCAGCGCGCGATCAGGGCAAATTCGCTGCCCTCCGGCGTTGCATCCGCAGATGGTAGCCACCCTTCAACCGGGCCGTAAAGCCCATCGCCTGAACGGGCCTTCGGCGCGTTCTTCTAGCCCTATGGCGAAGGCGCCGCGCTCGGGAGAAGGTCGGGGGCATAGGCGTTAACTTAGCGCTCGTGCAGATATTTTTCCGGAAATTCATGGGGCCGCGCGTGTACTTCGTACACGCGCGGCCCCATGAATTTCCGGCTTTTCTCCCCCTTCCCACCTGCCCCCGCGGGGGTTGCGGGGGAA
>Ga0070730_10003227_pt1 | contig 14677 bp, 18 predicted proteins | sample Coa_R1_3_FD_66447 | JGI IMG/M metagenome (GOLD analysis project Ga0070730, IMG submission 66447) | Surface soil microbial communities from Centralia Pennsylvania, which are recovering from an underground coalmine fire - Coalmine... | ecosystem: Environmental > Terrestrial > Soil > Unclassified ...
GCAACCTGGCGCGCGAGCGGACGGCTGGGGATCCTCTCGGACGTGCGGAAGAAGTTCGAGCGCCTGTGGTACCGGGGCTGGGTCAACGGAGCCCGCCATGACGATAGCGGCTTCGATCTGATCAACTACGTCGGGTTCTACCTCCGTTCGAACGGATCCCTCTGGGGCCAGTGGGGCGACCCAACAGCCAAGGAGGCGTGATGATGCCCTGGATCGAGTTCTGGGGACTGTTCTGGATCGGTACAGTATCCATCTCGGTCGTCCTCTCGGTCTATCTGAGCCGAAGCCGGTTCGTTGTCCAGCGGTTCATCAACCCGGTGTACAAGGAGGTTCGCTGCGAGTACTGCACTCTTGGGGCGCAGTACCTAAGCGAGGGAACCGGCTGGGGTCCGATCCCGCATGGCGTCCGAATGGTGGTCCGCGGACGGCTCCACATGACTGCGCCCCAGGCGAACATCCGGCGCTGCGGCCACTGCGGCGGGACCGGCTACACGGCCAAGCTCTCCAAGGGCAGCAAGGACTTCGGCCTCCAGGAGGAGATCTCGTGACGCCGACCGAGTGGTTCGACCAGTTCCCTCCGAATCCGGTGATGGACGGGCATACCCGGTGGTGTGCCCGTCACTGGGCTCCGTGCCCAGAACTTCATGCGAACGGGATCGGGGCCTCGCTCGAGCTGATGGGCATCTTCACGAGCGGAAAGCTGGTCCCGGCCGGCGTTAGTCCCCGGGACACGAAGCGAGCGAACGAGATGCTCCTCGATACGGGGCTTCTGTGCTGCTGGCTCGGTGATGAGCGGATGTTCGAGATCTGGGGCCGCCATCCGCCGGCCGGGATGGGGACGAGTTGAAGGGACCGAGGGCGGTCAGCCTTCACCATCACTCCACCTTTAGCTTTGGGGATGGATACGGGACTCCGGCTCAGCATGTCGCTCGAGCGTCTGAGCTGGAGTACCCGGCCATGGCGCTGACCGAACACGGCAACGTGTCTAGTCACTTTCAGTTCGAGAAGGCCGCCCTCAAGGCTGGCATCAAGCCGATCTTCGGAATGGAGGCTTACTGTGGTGCGGTGGATGAGGGAAACAGGTCGGCGTATAAGAATCACCTCACAGTTCTGGCGGCTGACGCGAGCGGGTATCGATCCCTCAATCGTATTGTCGCACGGTCGTACCTCGATTACTACTACCACCCCACTGTCTCCGGGCGTAGTCTTGCAGATAACGCTGACGGGCTCATCATCCTCTCTGGATGCTCAGGCTCTCTCCTAGCTTGCGCGCTCCTTGGAGGAAAGGGCACGCCAGAGCACAACGATGCTCCAGACTTTGGGGCTGCTGAAAAAGTCATCGAGCGGTTCAGCGGGCTCTTCGGTGATCGGTACTACCTAGAGATCCAGCCGTTCTATGAGCTGCCCCGAACCTGCGCCATCAACACCGCCTATGCAAAGCTGAGCCGGGAGACCGGCGTCCCCTTGTGCGTCACCTTCGATGTACACTACATGACGATGGACGACGCAGAGATGCAGGCCGTCCTCCACGCCGTCCACCGGGGCAAGGCCTCCGTTGACGATGCCATGCGTGAATGGAACTACAACGTTCCTCTCACCCTGCCGACCAGCGACAAGGGACTCGCGCAGCGGCTCGAGAGAACCGGGCTGAAGCACGAGCAGGCGTGGGACGCAATCGAGATGACAGCGATCGTCGCTGACCGCTGTAACGTGACACTGCCCAAGGCAGAGAAGCTCCGGTACCCAATACGCGAGGAGGACCTGAAGCCGTGGGTATAGAAGAGGACATCGGCGCAATGGCCGTCGATATCGATCAGTGGCTGGACAAGAAGGCACCCATTGCCTATCAGAACAGCGACACCGCTCAGGACTGGCAGAGAATTTCCAAGATCACAGAAGAGGCCGGAGAGGTGGTCCGAGCCTTCATGAACCTGACTGGGGCGAACCCACGGCGCGGTCAGAGCGGAACGCTTGAGGATGTTACCGACGAGATGGCCGATGTGGCGCTCACGGCTGTCCTGGCCATTCAGCATTTCACAAAGGACTGGTCAGCGACCGAGGGGATCCTTTGGAACCGGCTGGTCGAGGTCTGGCAGCGAATGCCGGACCGGTACCGAACGGAGTAACGCAGTGGGTGACTCGATCGAGAGCGAGATCCCTGCGCCCGTTGCCGTATGGGACACGGGGGAGGGGTGGACCGACGGCCCCTACCTCGCGCGGGCTTCCTGGTGCAGGCAGCACGGGATCGACCCGAATATCACCTTTCGCCTCGAGTTCTATTCGATCGATAGCCCGTTCGTCGTGGTTCACCAGTTCCTGACGAACGACGCCGGGAAGAAAATTAAGCTCGGAAACGGAATCTACCACCGCATCCCGTTTATCGTCGATCTTCCGGCTCTTCCGCATCGGAACATCCTGTGAAGCCAAAGGTCTCAGCGGAAGATATGGAGGTGCTACGTCCGCAGCTTGAGGCGGCCGTGGCGATCATCCGGAGATACCAGATTGGCGGGAACATCAACGTACTGGCGGCTCGGATCGTCCTGAAGACTATAGCAATGACGCTAATCCAGGCGCGCGACGTCGGCCTTTACGGTAGGCTAGCCGATAGGGAGGGGAATCCGATGATACTTCGCTGCGCCGAGTGCCAGGGGACAAATTTCCATCTGGTCACAAACGAAGACGGGACAACCCAGATAGTCTGCTATTACCACGGCGACCATGTCGCGGCGATCCGCGGAGAGATCGAGATGGAACGCGGAAAGGAAAAGGAAAGCGATGATGGAACAGATCGGCAGTAAGCTATTCAGCTGGGCTTCGCTTCTCGAGCCGCCCACTCGGGCGCAGGCAGAGATGACCGCGGAGATGCCCTTCGTCTGGCCCCACCTCGCCCTAATGCCCGACGCTCATCAGGGCCTGGGCGCTACGGTGGGCTCCGTCATCCCCACGCTCGGAGCCATCATGCCGGCGGCTGTCGGCGTCGATATCGGCTGCGGAATGATCGCGGCCCGAACCTCGCTCCGGGCAGGGAACCTGGAGGACCCGTTCATCCGACGGCAGATTCGCGAGGAGATCGAGCGGATCATCCCGCTCTCTGCAGGGAACTACAATACGAAGATCTACTCCGAACGGACGATGCAGCGAGTCAGTAACCTCGGGGCGCTGCCCGGAGCCCATGACGCATCGATGGTCTGTGACTGGCGTTTCCAGCTCGGTTCGCTCGGCAGCGGAAATCACTTCATCGAGGTCTCGGTCGATGAGCTGGACCGGGTCTGGCTGTTCCTTCACTCGGGCTCGCGCGGGGTCGGGAACAAGCTAGCCCAGAAGTACATAGCCATCGCTAAGGAGCAGTGCAAGCGGCGCTGGATCAGGCTTCCGCATCCGGATCTTGCCTACCTCATCGAGGGCGAGAAGGAGTTCAACGACTACCTCCTCTGCCTTAACTGGGCCCAGGAGTTCGCTCGGCTCAACCGCGAGGAGATGCTCGACCGCGTCGTCGATGCCGTCCGGGCGGCGGGACCAGCGAACACCTGGTACATCGAGGACAGGATCCAGTGTCATCACAACTACACCGAGCAGATGGACGGAAGGCTCCTCTCGATGTACCGCTACCCGGCAGGGGCGCATGGCCATGTCTGGCTCTCGCGCAAGGGGGCGATTGACGCCAGCGAGGGGCAGCTCGGCCTAATCCCTGGCTCTATGGGGACGGCCTCATACGTCGTGAGCGGACTGGGGAACAAGCTGTCGCTGAACTCCTCGCCCCACGGGGCCGGCCGCCGCCTCTCGCGTACCGCTGCCCGGAAGACATTCAGCCGGGCGGATCTCGACCAGGAGATGACAGGAATCGAGTGGGGACGCTCGGACGCCTTCCTCGACGAGCACCCGGACGCCTACAAGGACATCGGCGTCGTTATGCAGGACGCAGCCGACCTCGTCAAGATCGAGAACACTCTGCACCAGATCATCAACGTCAAGGGCGACTAGTGAAGGCTGCGCTATCCTCCGGTGGGACCCGGTGCATTCACTGTAGCCGACTTGGTCTTCACGAGCGGGCATGCGAGTCGGAGATGTGCCCGTATAAGTCGAGCGGGCTTATGTGGCAGTGGCTCCGGTACGGGTGGGCCTACCGGAAGATCGGGCAGCGTCCGAAGGAACAGCAGGACTGGTACGCCGAGCGGATCCGGTACGAGATGGGCCTGATCACAGAGAAGGACTACATCGACTTCTTCCTGGCCACCTCAGACATGGTCCGCTGGGCCAAGGACAATGGGATCCCCATGGGACCCGGGCGCGGCTCAGTCGCTGCCTCGGTTGTCTCGTGGATGCTCCGTATCACCGAGGTCGACCCCATCCGCTACCCCCACCTCCTGTTCGAGAGGTTCATCGATGTCACCCGCACCGACCCGCCGGATATCGATCTGGACATATCCGACGAGCGACGGTATGAAGTCCGTGAGTATATGGCTGCCCGGTATGGACCTGAATGTGTTGGTACGGTGGCCAACTTCGTTCGGTACCGTGGTAAGAACTCGCTTGACGATGCATGTCGGGTGTACCAGATCCCGCACTGGGCGAAGAAGGCAGTCAGCGACCGGATCATCGAGCGCTCGGGCGGTGACTCGCGCTTTAGTTCCTCGCTGAGGGACACCTTCGACATGTTCCCCTCGGCGATGGCGATAGCCGAGCAGTTCCCGAAGATCTGGCAGTCAACACGGCTCGAGGGCAACGTCCGCGGGATGAGCATTCACGCGGCCGGTCTCATCGTCGCGAACAGCCCGCTGACGGACGTCTGTAGCGTGTACGACCGGGACGGCCGCTCCGTTCTGAGCATCGACAAGTACGACGTCGAGTATGCCGGCATGATTAAGATGGACGTGCTCGGCCTCAAGACGATGGGCATCATAGCCAACTGCCTCGAGATGGCCAGCCTGACCCTGGAGGACCTCTATGCCATTCCCGACGATGACCCCGAGGCACTCGCGGTATTCAAGCGCGGTGACGTCACAGGAGTGTTTCAGTTTGAAGGCCGAGCGACCCGGCTGGTCAATCGAGATGTGTCTCCGGATAACTTCGGAGAGGTGGTGGACATCAACGCACTCTCACGGCCGGGTCCGCTGTTCTCTGGAACTACTGCCGAGTACTGCGACGTCAAGCACGGACGACGAAAGCCCGAGCGCTTTCACCCGATCACAGATCGTATCACTGCTCATACCCGTGGCCAGATCATCTATCAAGAGCAAATTCTCCAGATCGTAAGAGAGGTCGGCGGGTTCGATTGGACGAACGCGAACGAGATCCGGCGGATCATCGCCAAGAAGATCGGCGAGGCCGCGTTCAATGTCTCCATGGGCAACTTCGTGGAGGGCGCTGCCCGGTTGCACGGGATCGACGAGAAGACGGCTCAGAGAATCTGGAAACGGCTTGTGACCTCGGGCACGTATGCATTTGTCTATGCCCATTCAGTGAGCTACTCCATCCTCGGATTGTGGTGTGCCTGGCTCAAGGCCCACTACCCCCTCGAGTTCTATGCGGCCTCCCTCGCGAAGGAAGGGGACGAGGAGGGCCGCTTCAAGCTGATGAAGGACGCCCAGGCGCACGAGATAAAGATCAGCCCGCCCCGCCTCGCGAGTAGCCGTCGGAGCTGGGCTCCCGCCTACGAGGACGGAACAGGCAATCCGATGATCGTTGCGGGATGGGAGCAGATTAAGGGGATCGGCGAGAAGACTGGCGAGCGGATCGAGGAGTACCGGCCGGAGGGCGGCTGGCAGAACTGGAGCGACATGCAGATCGTTCCGGGGATCGGGCCAAAGACCGTCGAGAAGATGGCAGAGTTTTCGACCGCCCGGGACCCCTTCGGTCTGCACCGAACCGAGGAGATCCTGGCGAAGACCCGGGACTGGCTCGAGAGGGAGCATCGGTTCATGCGACTTTCCATCCCGATACCGACGCACGACGGCCAGCAGACCGCTGAGATCTACATCGAGCAGAACTACGGGGCGAATGCAAAATCCAGCTACGGGAAAGGCCCGCGCGTCGTCTACATGGGCCTCGTCCGCGAGATCAACTACCAGGATGCCGTAGAGAACCGGCGCTCGCGTACGGGCGAGGAGGCAGAGGACATCCTGAGGACGCTAAAGCGCCCCGACCTCCTCGCCTACTGCTCCATCCGCTGCTACGATACGACCGACGAGGAGGTGTACCTCCGGGTGAACCGCTTCCGGTTCCCCGAGCTAAAGCGGAGGCTCGAGTCAATCACGATCAACCACGATGTCATTGTCTGTGTAGGCAACCGGATCGCCGGCTTCGGAACCCCCGTGATGGTAGAGAGGCTGTATATCGTTGACCCTGACTAGGCATGACCCGCCAGACAAGAAGAACCGAAAGAGGCCGCCCGACCAGTGGGTGGTGATGGAGTTCATCGGCTACCTTGCCCTGATCCTCGCCTGCGAGATCGTCGTGGGTACAATCATCGGCATGGCCCTGAGGAGCGTATTCGGATGGCCGTTCTAGACGAGAAGACGCTCGTTCGCTCCATTAAGCGCATGAACGACGTCCTGTTCGAGAGGCACATGAAGTACCGGCACGACGACTCTCTTAGCTACATGATCAACCTTCCGCTTCATGACGAGTCACTCATGCGAATGTGGCGCGTATTCCACAATCACCTCCACCGCTGGCGTATCGACCTAGATCACGAGCACAGCGAGCCGTGACCTGCGGCTGCCGCTGTCACCAATGGAAGCCGAACCGCTGGCGTCTCTGCCTTCGGTGCGGCCGATACGAAGGGACCCCAATGATGACGAGACAAGACCATTCCTTTCTGTCCGTAGCTCGGGCGTTCGCGACCCGCGCTAACTGCAGTCACAGGAATGTAGGGGCCGTCGTCGTTTCCGACGGATGCATCATCGGGCACGGATACAACAAAGGACCGGACTACAAGATCACTTGCATCCAGGGCGGCTGTCCGCGCGGCCTGCTTCCTCCCGGAGAGGGGAAGCAGGATTATAGCGACTGCATCACGGTCCACGCAGAAGTCGCTGCGCTTCTCATGGCAGGGACCTTCGCCGCTCAGGGAGCAACGCTCTATGTGAATAGCGAGCCCTGCTTTATGTGCTACCGGATCGCTGAGGGGGCCGGAATCACCCGTGTTGTCTGGCAGTCCGACGGCGAACATCAACTGCACGAACGGCACCTCGGAAAGCCCTAGCCGTCCCGGGCGTGGTCGGCGTATATCACCGGCTATTCACTATCGAGCAGGGAGGAAGCCATGTAGCCCGGAAAAGAGCAACTCGTCTCGTATTCCCAGTGAGGTGATCGCAGATTTGACGGCCCCCGATGAGCATGTTCTTGCTCATCTCACCGGGGGCCGTTTCGCGTTCCCTGCTATAATGGCGGAGAGGCCCCGGGAAGGCGACGGCCGGCCGTCCGGCGTCCCCTAGCCGACGACGCCCGATTTCTCTGGCCGTAGGGGGCGCTCCGCCCCGGCGCGGCGGGTCGGCTCCGGGGCGACGTTCGGCCCCGGCCGCCGCGCCGGGGATGACGACCGAGAAGTAACGGATTCATTACGGAACGGAAGTTCCGCCGGTAACGGTCGGCTACCCGAGAGTAGCGTCACTCCTCACCAGCCCGCTGCAGGACTAGAGCGGGTCCCTGCTATGATCGGATGAGGATGTCTAATCGTGAGCTGGTCAGCCTGCGCGATATATGGCGCTGCTTCCTCGGTGCTCTTGCCATAACAATCGTCGTCTGTGGCGGCTCGTACATCGGCGCGGGCGGCCCGGTGCCCTTCCGCGCAATCGAATCCACGAACAGCGCCCAGGTCTCGGTAGCTCACCCGGTCCGGGCGGCCGTCGCCGAGAGCCCGGTCATTCTGCAGAATCCTACCGTCGTGAAGCAGGCCGTCGTTACCGCACAGCACTACCACGTCCGCCCCGGGGACAGCCTGACGACTATCGCCGCCCACCTCTACGGCTCGTCCAGGTACTGGACGACCATCTACTGGGCCAATAGTCGCCAGATCCGTTACGCTAACGTGATCTATGTCGGACAGTCCCTCGTTATCCCGGCCATCCCCCGGCTGCTCGCCGCACCCCGCTCGATGTCGCCCGCGCCGATCGTCCGCTCCCAGCCCGCCACGGTACACTACCATACCGTAGCCGCCACGAGCGCCCCGCGCCCCGCGACCGTCGCCTATACCCCCGTCGGCGGGAGCAGCTTCCAGGCCTGCGTGATCCGTGCGGAGTCGGGCGGCAATCCGAACGCCCAGAACCCGATCAGTACGGCAAGCGGTCTGTACGGATTCCTCAATACGACGTGGACCGCTATTACCGGGCTGCCTGGCCCGGCGCGTGACTACAGCGTCGCTGAGCAGAACGCCGCATTCTGGAAACTCTACGCCGAGGCCGGCACGTCTCCCTGGGCTCCGTACGATGGCTGCTAAGGCTCTGCGGGCGCTGACCCGGGGCGAGGCCACCTGGTCCGTCATTATCCAGATCGGCATCGCCGGTCTCGGCACCCTCGTCGGCGGGATCCTGATAGCCATCATCCACTAGACCGCAGCCCGCCCCACGGTTCTGACAGGCCTCCGGGGCGGGCTGCTCCGTATCCGGACCTCAGTGCCAGGTCAGCGTGAAGCCCTTGACTCCGGCCGGGATGTCGACCGTGACCGACTTGGGGGTGGCCGGCGGAGTCGGAGTCACAGGCGCGGCGGGGGCGGGCCACTGACCGAAGTCCGCCTGCTTCTGCTCGTGAACGTTGACATCGGCCCCGGAAATCGGCGAGGCTAGTGTCGTCTGGAGCAGGTTGATCCGGGGGTCGACGTTGCCGCCCGACCAGGCCACCGTCTGCCAGCCCAGCGTCACGAGCTCAGCGTCGAAGAGCCGCTTCACCGCCCAGTACCCGCCATACACACCGACCCGGTAGCTCGGCTTGAGGGCCTTGATCGCGGTGAAGTAGTCCCCGATGGGGCCCAGCTTTGCCCGCGCGTTCGCCGGGGTATTAGCCAGGGAAGGATCGTAGTCCGGGATATCGAAGTCCACCGCGAAGTAGACCCCGGTGGTAATCGGAGCCAGGATCTGGTTCAGCTGCTCAGTCGCCAGCGCGCCGTCCTTGCTGCCCTGGTTCGCCCCGAAGGCCGCCGCGTTTGCGTTGTACTCGAAGGCCAGGAACACCGCGATATTATTCGCCAGGTAGAATTCGGCTTCCGACTTGGTGATGTTCTTTCCGGTGTTCGGGAATCCGCTGACCCCGTCCCAGCCGAGATAGCGCCCGACCGCCGTAACGCCCGCCGTCTTGAGGGAGGAAAGGGACGGCCGAGCCGTTGAGAAGTCGATGATTGTCATGGCACCTAGTATAACCCCTTCACTGGGCAGCGGATGTCGGAGGCAAGATTTGCGAGTGGCTTCAGCTTCTCTACAAGTTTCTGCTCAAATCCCCTCGAAGGATTCGTCACCGGGTTGCCGGCGGGCGGGCGGAGCGTCGCCAGGGCTACGAGCGGCCGGAGGGAGGCACAGAGCTTCTGCTCGACAATGGCTCCGGCTGCTCGCTGCGCCTTCTGCTGCTGCAGTTGCTGTGCCTGCTGGATGTCCTGGTTCGTCTGGTTCTGCTGACGGATCTGGCCGGCCAGGTAGTATTCATTCCAGAGATTCCCGACGCCCGTTAGGACAACCAGGATGAGTAGGGCGATGATGGCCATACGAACGCCGAAAATCCTCCTGAGCGTAATCACGGCTTTCCTCCTAGCTGATCGACTCGGCTGCTGAGCCTCTTTACGGCCTCTTTCACGTGGGAGACATCCGATGCAGTCTGCTGGACGACGTCGCGCATCGAATGGCCCGTGTTGAACTGAACCTGAGAGTTAACACTCTCTACCTTTCTTTCTAGGTTCTCCAGTCGAAGCATCACCCCCGGACGCTCGGGTCGGCCCGGAACCGAGGGCTCCCCGAAGTAGTCATCAATGAACCGGGACAACCGGGAGGCCAGCTTCCATGCCCAGCGAAGCGACCACGCTATCAGGCCGGCCATGAGCGTAGCCAGCGATACGAGCGCGACAATCCATGCTGGATCCATCCGCCCCTCCCCTTGGATCGTGCTATGAAAACCATACATTCAGGATCGAGCCGGCCTGCACCACCGTGGCCGTTGCGTTACTCGTGTCCTGGGCCCACTGAAGCTGCAAGTTCCCGACCGTGGTCGAGGTGAGGATGGAACCCTGCATACTTGCCGCCTGAACAACCGCCCCATTACTTCCGCAGAAGAGAACGCCACCATTCCCCTGTCCCATCTGCGTTGCGTTCGAGAGGTTATCGATAAGCCACTGGTACGTCATTGTCGCCCCGGACGGTAGGCTCCAGGCCATCTTGATGTCACCGGTCCCTGTCGCCGCCCCGGTGTAGAAGACAAATATGTTGAAACCGTACGCCGTTGATGCAGCGAGCGGAACGAACAACTGGGTATCATTAACCAGAACCGTGCTGCTCGAGACCGACTGGTTTCCGCTCTTCCGGACGCTCGAGATCCCGAGGTTGTTGACTTCCGAGGCGGTGATTCTCTGGCCGGCGTATGCTGTCACAGTAACCCCTACAGGATAGCGAGGATCGGAGGGAAGAAGAGGCGGACATCAGACCCGGCTGTCTGAGCCTTGACCACCCCGTTCACCGAGCGCGTTACGGTGAGGGTCTGGGGCGACGAGGAACTGGAGACGTTCGTTACCGTCATTCGTTCCCCGGCAATTACGATGTCAAACGGGAGGTCCCCGGCGTTCGTCGTCCATACCGGAGCCGAGCTGCTCGTCGTCGTGACCGAGATCGAGGTGGCTGTCGAGCTGACCGACGAGGTCAGGGTTGAGCCATCGGTGTCAAGTCGTCCGTAGACCAGGTCGTCAAAGATCGCGGTGCTGTAGGGAGAGGAGGGCGTATTGTTCGTCTGGATCCACCAGTAGAACGCGCCGAGATCCTCCTCGAATCCGATGGCGATCTGTCCGACTGGATCATAGGAGATCACGGTCGGTATGGACGTGATACTAATCGCGTCACCGATCTCGAGCGCCATGAGCGCGCCGAGAGACGCCGCGAGCGCAGAGCGGGCGAGGTTGAACGGAATGGCCGCCCAGCGAGCCTCGTTGACCGTTCCGATATGGACAAGCCAGTTAGCGGCATCGGGAAGCTGGGAGTCGGTGTATAGATTGATCGTCTCGGACTCTGGATAGTCACCGACAACCGTGATGGATAGCTCGGTTCCGTCATTAAGGTACGCCCGATACGAGGACCCCTGAGCCTGGGCGTTGCCCCGGATAAGCGTCCAGTCGTTGTTCGTGAGGAGGTCGTCGTACGTGGGGGCGAGGCCGCTCTGGGTGCTTTCGCCCGCTCCGCCGAGCGTTGCTGCTGCATAGCTGAGATTAAGATCGGGGCTCTGAGCCTGGTTGAGAATGCTGACCAGTGTCCGGTAGCCAAGACCGAGAACCTGCCTGGTCTCGAACATCTGGCCCATATCGGCCTTCTCGCACTCTTGAAGGAGAGACTGGAAGTCCGTGATACTCTGGTTGCCCATCGGTGCAGAAACGGACGCCGGTCCAAGGATCCGCGCGGGCCAGCCGTTCTCGCCGCAGAGCCGCGCGTAGCGGACGGCCGCCGCCTCCCCCTGCCAGGCGTCCAGCGGTCCGGCCAGAGAGAAGAGCGAGGGGCTTGACGCCTGGACGCTAACGTGTCCGATGACCAGGTCCGACCAGTTCCCGAAGGTGGCCGGCGCAACGAGCGTGACGTATCCGGCGGAGCCCGCGCCGGAGGTTAGCGTTGCCGCGTAGGCGGTCGAGGCTCCGGGCTGGAGGGAAACGATGCTGTACAGAACATTCGATCCAGAAGGCTGGGCCTCAATACTCCACCACATCGGCTGGGTGATCGACACGGGCCAGGTCACCGCGTTAGTTGTGTACAGCAGACTGTCATTGGCATCGAAGATATTCAGGATGACCTTGCCGGTCGAGTCAACACCCATGACAGCATACGAACCGATGCCGCCGGTGATATCGACCTGGAAGACGGTGACCGAGCCCGAGGCCGGGAGCGTGGTGAAGTCAGCAAGGAAGCGAACGGCCCAGTTGGTCCCTGTTGAGTTCCAGGGGGCAAGCCCGGCATACGGCGGAACGACTCCCTGTAGCGCTGCATTGTTCATCTGCGGTAGAGCGGACGAGCAGGCAAATTCATTGTTGCTCGCGAGCAGAGGGGTTGCCAGATTCCAGGTCATAGGATTGGACCCGATGGCCGGACCAAAGTTTGTCGCGGAGGATCCGTCCTCCATCGGCCAGTAGGCGATCGGCGTCGCCGTCCCGGTCTGCGTCGTGATACCCCGGTACATCGGTGAGGCAACCGACTTTGGCGATCCCTGGCCGATGATACGGAGCGGACCGCCCGCTGTCGCTGAGACCGCCATATCCTTCGCTGTCTTGTCCCAGGTCGGCGGCTGGGAGGACATCTGTCCGTGAAAGCGGTAGTCCCGGGCGCTGATCTCCGCACCGCCGGATACGGTCCAGGTATTACCCTGGGCATCAGCCCAGGTTGTCGCCCCCGCGTTCTGGGCGCTGAAGATGGCATCGGCAACGAGCGTGCCGGCAATTCCGCTGTAGAACTGAAACTCATAGACACGGCCGTACATCTGCGGGTTACTTAGATTAGCGCTCCAGCCAACCACGAGCGGGGCGTTTCCGGCACGCAGCGTAGTCGAGGAGCCGCTGGTCGGCGTCTGTATATTGCCGAGCTGGGTGTAGGTCCCGCCGATCGTCGAGGCCGTGTAGAATATGACATTGCCGTTCGTTGCATTCAGCGTGACGCGGAGGACGGTATCGCCCGAGGTGTAGGGGACCATTACATTGCTCGTTGCCGTGAACTGAGTTCCGCCGGAGTTGAACCAGCTGAAGGTGAGCGTTCCGTCCGCGTTGAGCAGAAGATACCAGGAGGGCTGGCTGTTATCGTACCGAGCCGCGAGGACACAGCCCTGCCAGTCAGTCAGGCGGAGCGAGAGACGGACGTCAATGGACCCGGTCGGACTGATCGTCGCATTGCTGCTAACGAAGGCACGGCTGCTATTGCTTGACTCAAGGCGGAGGTAGTTAGAGAGCGCGTTCACGGACCATCGGATGGGTGTGTTCCGAATGAGCTGGCCATAGTACGGGCTGGTCGGGTTCCGTGGGCTGAACTGGCCTGCCTGGTTGTTCCACTCCCAGGATGCCTCGGCCGGCGTGATCCCCGAGGACTCGTTTGGCTTCCCGCGCGTAATGCCGACCGGGGGTGAGCTGCCATCTCTCTGGTAGACATAGCTGCTCGTGTCCGTCCATACGCTGGACAGGTAAAGGTCGCACTCCAGCCCGAGTGGACCCAGCGGGAAGGACGGGGAAGGCGGTGTGAGGAGCGGAGCTGCGAGGCTGAGATTCGGCGTCGTTAGGTTAACACTCACGCCCGGAACAGACGGTGTAATGAGAGGAGCCGCAAGGGCGACGTTCGGCGTCGTTAGGGAAGTGGCGAGCGCGGCCGGGCCCATGTAGCCTGTCGTTGAGGCTCCGATGTCGTCAAGCCACATCGTATAGGAGGCGACATTCGATGGATTGCCGAAGCGAAGCTGGGCGATCGCGGCACCCGTATTGATGGATGCACCGGTCGTATTCGTCTCGTCCGGAGTGATCTCGTCCATTGACGTCGTGAATATCTCGACCTGGATCTGCCCGGCCGTAGCGGATCCAATAAAGTATCCCTCAAGACGGAACCAGGTGGAGGTCGGAACAACGTTCGTTGATGTCGTCTGCGTCGCGCTTGATGTGTCAGCCGTGATAACATGGCCGGTCGAGTTAATACCGATAGAGCCGCAGAGGGTACTTCCGTTGCGCGCTCCGATGAGGCGGAGCGTCGCCGATGGAAGGGAAGGGAGGTAACAGTAAATTCGGAACCATACCTGTGGAATGGTTGATCCGGTAAGCGATGGCCCCCACTGAAGAAAGGCGTTCGTTACCGTCGCCGGCGTCACGAGCTCAGCAGCAAGCGATCCGTGAGCAGCATGGGTGTTATCGAATGTCAGGGTCGCTGATGTTCCGATGGTAACGGTATCGAAGGCGTTCCCCGAGGAACCTCCGGAGTTCGCCGAGGATATCGTCGTTCCGCTCGTTCCGCCTTCGAAGCTATTGACTAGAACTGTCACGAGTTCATCAGCCCCGCTAGGAGACGGTAGCGGTCAGAAGACCATTGGCGTTGATGGTCAGGGTAAAGGTCGCTGCGGTAATGGTAATGGCGCCGCCGAAATCCCAGAAGCAGCCAAGCTGGTAAGTCGATGCCGAGGATTGGTACAGGATCGCCTGGTTGGCGGTAAACGAGGCCGAAGACCAGGAGGGGTTCGTTCCCGAGGTGAAGGTGGCTACGCTGTTGTTCGTGCCACCCGCCGTGAATGTTGGAGAGGAGACAGCGACCCCACCGGCCGTATAGCCGGTCCCGGTGATCTCTGCGGCAACATTGGCGGTCCAGTCAGTGAACAGCTTGGCCGTTGAGACGCCCGAGGTCGAAAGGCTGACTGGTCCGGCCGCATTGCTCAGCGCCACCTTCCAGGTTCCGCCCGGAAGCGTAATGTTAGACGCAGCAAGGCCCAGCGCGAACTGGGGGAAGACGTGCCCTGTAACAGCCATGATTTCTCCGTGTTATAAGTT
>Ga0070730_10003228_pt1 | contig 14677 bp, 13 predicted proteins | sample Coa_R1_3_FD_66447 | JGI IMG/M metagenome (GOLD analysis project Ga0070730, IMG submission 66447) | Surface soil microbial communities from Centralia Pennsylvania, which are recovering from an underground coalmine fire - Coalmine... | ecosystem: Environmental > Terrestrial > Soil > Unclassified ...
CGATCCTCGAGGAGACTCGGCAGGTCCTCGAAGACACGCGGTGCATACAGCTCGCTGCGAGAGGCACCCACGATCCCAGTTGTCGCTTCACCCACGTGTCGCGCGTCACGGACTGCACATGCGGCCCCAATGGCAACGCTGCCGCGTCCAAGGCGCCGGACTTCCTCGCGAGCGACTTCAACGCGAGCTTCCAGCTCGAGGGACTCAGCCCCACAGCCTGCCAGATCGCGGACGCGGTCGACCTCGGCGCCAAGGGCGTCGAGCAGGTCTACTCCAGCTTCTGGCAGGCGGCCTGCAACGACGTCGCGAAGACCGACCCATTCGCTTCGGTGACGGTATCGTGCACGGCACGCGGAAGGGGCCTGCTCGTGCTCGAGTTCATCCTTCACCGCGCTGGAACCGAGTGGAGCATCGTCGGACTCGCCCAGGACACGCGCGACGCGCTCACAGCCCGACTCGGCGCCGCAAGGTCCTCCGCTGCCGCAAGCGCTCGAAGTCGAGAGCTGAACAAGGACTTGAAATAGGGCGGTTCGCTCGTCGGCCGCGCACGCGTGACGTCCGGGCCGTCCGAGTGCTTGGACGTGGGTCTTCGGGGCCGCTAAGTTTAGAGTGGGACGAGAAAGTGGAGCAGTCCACTCTCTCGTAGCCCCGCGTCCCTGTGGTCGCGCCATGGAGTCTCGGAAGGAGTCCGTGGTGTTACATCCGGAACCGCCGTGAGCACCGACACGGACGAGAACGTCGGCCGCCAGTTCGGGCGCCACTTCAGATCGCAGGTATGGGCACGAGGTGGACGACGATGACGGCGAACCACGAGTAGCCGAGCAGCTCAACCCGCCGTCGTCGATGAGCACCTTGACTCGACAAAGCGCGCCTCGTGCCGCTTCGCACCGAGCGCCCGTAGCTGGGTCGCCAACGAAGCGCCGACGTCTTGTTGGCCGCAGTCCTGATCGTCGTCCGTCGCCGCAGGAAAGTGAGCAGGCAGATCTCATGGACAGTCGCATACTTGGCCGGGGCCTGCACACTTTCACCGCTCGTTACCCGTCCGCAGGAGCTCTTCTCTCGGATCCATCTGCGCGAGGGGCACCCTCCAGGAGGCCATCCCAGTCGGGCCCGAGAGAGCATCGGCGCACGCTCCACGCGTAGTGCCGTGCGCCGGCGAACGTGCGTTGCACCCTCGTGCCGTCGCCGCCTCCGCGCGCGGCAAGAGCCCAGCCTAGCTCCTTTCGCCCGATCGCCTGCCGCCGACGGCCGGACGCTCGAACCTCGTCGCTCGCCCAGCGCGTGACGACGTCGGGCAGCAGGAGCAAATGGGTCTCATCGTACGCACCCAGCAGGCGCCCCCCAACCGTAGCCTCTCGGCGCTCGAAAGGCTGGAGACGCACCTTGCCCTCGCGCACGCCGCGCGCGATCTCCTTGAGCACGATCTCGTCCACGCGGTCGTTCCGAACTCTGCTTGCTTGCGCATCCGCCACGCGCGGCAGGGCCTCGAAGAACTCGGCGGCGAGCTCGCGCCAGGCGTCCGACGTCGACACCCGCGTGAGCGAGATGAACTCGACGAAGGTGACGAGCGCGGTGACGATCGTGGCCAGGTGCTCGGAGGTTCGTGCGTCCGCACGCGCCATGAGGGTGCCCGCCGTCTCGTGCATCAACTCGCGGCGGCGCGTCCACGAAGACGACGTCTGCGCGCCCAAGTACCGCAGGTACGCCGAGAAGATGTGCGGCAACGTCGTCAGGTCCTCCGGAGTGAGCGCCAGCAGCGCGTCGCGGTCGATGCCCTGGGCAACGACCTCGATCATGCGACCGTTTACCGCGGCATCATCATCGAAGCCGTGCTCCCCCGTAGCCACTACGAGCGCGTTCACGCGTGACGCCCCGACTACGCGGGGCCCCTCGGACGACCAGGTCGTGCGACCACGCCCAGTGCCGTCGCCGAGGCTGACGACCAGCTCGCGGAACGTCTCCTGCGCGTTCCCGTCGGCAGCACGGAAATTGTCGAGTAGGATCGGCAAGTCGCGCAGATCGTGTACGAAGTGCTCGAGGGTTGCATAGGTGGTTCGCCACGTCGCCACGCAACCGGGCTGCCTCCAAAAGAATCCGAGCAGCGAGAACATCCGCGTAAGGAGGGTCGTTTTGCAAGCACCTGACGGCCCAGCCAGAAGCGTTAGGAACCCGCGCGCTGCGAGGTGGTCGGCGCGACGGAACATCGGGGCTGCCGCGATGGTTCCGAGGAGCGGCAGCGTCAGCTCCGTCTTCGCGCTTCGGCAAATCTGCAGCAGCACCTCAGATCCGACTCCGAGGAGATCTGCATTGGCATGCTCAGGGATCCAGAGCAGCCCGAGGCCCGGCGTGCGCCCGAGGCGCGCCAGGTCGACATCCCGCGTGCCGGGAAGCGCGAAGGCTCCATCCGGGAGCCAACCAGTCTGGGCGAACGCGGTGCGCACAATGTAGCCGGGCGATGTGAAGGCGGTCGCTGCAGCCGCTACGTGGCTGCGCCTGCGAACGCTTAGCCGGGCACGCGCGTTCGGCAGCGCATCGATGATGGCAGCCGAGGCGCTCTTGCCACGCACCACCGGCACCTGGACGTCGCATGCGTCGCCGGCGGGCGTGGAGATGTTCATTGTCACAACCGAGGAGACCTCCGGATGAGGTTCGTCGAGGTCGGCGATCGTGACGCGCTCCTCGACCGGCACGGCGACGAATTCTGCGATGAGCTCGTCGCCCTTGGCGTTGCGCCGGTACGTCGCGCCTCCGTCCGCGAAGTAGTCTCCGATGCCCGGCGTGAAGAGCGGCGAGAAGTCGCCTTCGTCCCAGGGACGGTCAGTAGCCTCCCCGGCCTCGCACCCCGCCCCAACGTCGTCGGGAGGGGGCGGAAGCGCGGGCGTGCCACTGTCACGTAGGATCGGGAGGGCGGGCATTAGGGCCTCCTCGGCAGATTGGCTCCGCGCCGCATCAGCGCGCTGTCGCTGTCGACGCGCGTCTCGGCATCGTGTGCTCGGGGGCCCACGAAGAGCCGAAGCCCGGAGGCCAGACACCGCGCCTCGAGGGCGTCCAGGCCGGCTGGCTCTCCCTCCGCCTCCACGATGACGAAGTCCAGACCCTGAAGATCGAGGGCCGGCAGCCGCTCTTCGGGCCGAAGATGAGCGAAGTGCACGTGCGCCGGTACACGCTGGAGCGCATCGATGCGCGAGGCGCTCTCCTCGCCGGTGATCGTCGCGCCTAACCAGATGTTCGGCGTCCACTCGAGACCACGCATCTCGAGCGCACGCTCCGGGTGACGCGTCGTCACTTGGAATTCGTGGCGCGCCGTTCCGTTCATCACGACGAAGATGCCGCTGACTACCTCCGCGGGCAGTTCGAAGAGATCCTTGTGTGGCACGACGAACACGTGGGCAGGCTCGCGCCACTTGCGCGGCAGGTCGACGGCGTCGCGGCCGACCGACAGCGTGGCGGACAGCTTCACGCGGGGTGACCAGATGCGATGGGGGAGGGCGCAAATTCTCACGGGTGGGTCCTTTCGCGATCGAACAGCGTCGCCCCTCTGATCTGTCGAACGGCGCGGCCGGCCGGTAGCGGGAAAACGGTTGGTCCTTTTCCCGCCAGCGCGGCCTACCATGCACCCCGTGGACGAACGGACCCATCCAGCTGGCGCACGGGCGCGATCGGCGGCGACCCCTCCCTTCGACCGCGCGAGGCTCGCCCAAGCGATCCGCTACCTCTTGCAACTCGCCGCGGAGGATGATGCGGCGAACGGGCCCGGCGCCCGGCATAGCCCGGTGGCGCAGTACCGACGCGTCGTCTGGCCCATCTTCGGCACCGAGCGGATGCTCGGCCGTGTTGTCGACGCCGTGCTCGTCGAGCGCGGCGATCGTGAGAGCCTCTCACGGCAGCTCAGGGTTGCCGCCGTCGCCGGAGAGGTGGCGGACGAATTGGTGAACCTGAAGGAGTCCCTTCGGGGCGAGCCCGCTCCCAACGAAGAGGATGAAACGACCGCCCGCCGGCTTACGCGGGAACGTGTGCAGGACGTCTTCCGCAGCCGCGCCGCGCTTGAACCTCCCGCCGCCCTGCTTGACCGTCTGCTGAACGAAGCCCTTCCCAGGGACGCGGTCGGCGTCCTGAAACGTGTCGAGGAGGTCGTGGGAGCGGAACTGTTCGGGGCAGCCCCGGGCGAGCGGAAGCTGCGGCGCGCGGGGCAGGACAAGCTGGAGAAGCTGCGCCTTGTGCTCAAGGGAGACGTGCGGACGAAGGAAGCCGTGAAGAGGCCCTTGCAGGCTTCCCTACTCTGGGACCACCACGTCTTCGACCTGGAGGCGGTGCTGACATACGTGGTCTCGGCGTTCTTCCCCGACATGTCCGCCCCCGCGCTTGAGCACGTCCTCAAGGGCTGGCGCTTGGCGCTGCAGGCCCACATGGTGCAGGCTGCCAGCAATCGGGCCGCGATGGGGGAGGGCAAGGCGCCCCTCCGGCTGCCGTTCGCCGGCTACATGCCGTTCGTGCAAGGCCGCAGGCACCCGAGCTTCCGGTCGAAACGCAGGCGGAACGGGAAGCGCGATAACAAGACCCCACCATGAGGTCACGACCCAGCTCCCTCGGCGAGAGGGAACCGATGTGGACGCGCTGGACCTACAGTCTAATGAATAGCTTGCTCGGGAAGGCGGCCCGGGGAACTTGGATCTCCGCCTGCCGCCCACCGCGCTTCGCTGCTTCTCGTGCAAAGACGCGTAGCCGCTCGCCATCGGGGGCCTCGACAACCACGTCGAAGGACTTTGTCGACGCCCCTTGCTTGGACCGCTCGGCGTAGATACGCGCGAACTCGTCGAAGGACAGGCAGCAGATGGCGCTTGCAGGTTCGCAGACCAGAGCAAGGAACGTCTTCGGCGTTACCTCCTGCAGCTCACCGAGCTCATCGATGTTCCGATCCTCGAACTTGAACTGGCACAGTCGATTCTCGGTGTCGAAGAATGTTGTCGCGTACTTCACGTACAATCCAATCTCCCTATCGACTCTGTAAGTGTCGTGCGACCGCGGGTGTCCGATCCGGTCCCCAAGCTTCAGCACGTCGATGCTGACTCCCGGTTTGTACTCGATAACCTGGAGGAGCGCTGCGCCATGGTAGTAATGTTGATCCTGAATTCTCATCTGAGTCGGAGCATCTGTGGCTCCATCTCAGCATCTTGGCAACCCGCGGTGTGAGCCTGTGGCCCGAACCTATGGGCTCCTTATGACGACCGGCGGATACGGCCTGCGTTCCGGAACCGGGGCGGCAGGCTTCCTGAGCACGACGGCGTCATCGAGGTCAGGTGTCTCCATCGCTGCCGCCGTCGCGACGACCGAGCCCGTGCCAGCGAGCGTGGGCACGTTGCCCGCGCCGGCGACGTGCACGACGAGAGCAAGGAGCTTCTCCGCCTCGCCTCGGGCGAGCTCGGCGGCGTCGGCCAGTTCGGAGGCGATCGCCGCGACCTGCGCCTCGCTGGCGGGGGACACGCCGCCCGCAAGGCCCTTCAGGTGCCACTTCGCCGGCTCGCCGAAGAGCTCGCGGACCTCGAAGGAGATGAAGCGCAAGATCGCGGCGCGCTGGTGCCAAGCCTCCGCCATCGCGAGCAGGGAGAGGACGGAGCGGCGCTGCTCCACTTGGCCTTCGCTTGCGGCAGTCGGCACGAACCTGGCGTTCATCGGGTCCTCCTTCCCATTCGTACTTGAGACAGGGGCGGCGCGCTGGCCACGGTACGGGCGGCAGCTTCCGCAGCCCGCGCACGCCGTCGGTGCACGTCGCCGCGCAGCCATTGCAGCCGCCGACGCACCTGTTCGAGCTCCGGGGCGAGTCGAAGGGCTTCTTCATACAATGCGACGGCCCAGTCGTCGTCGACGTAGTGATGCAGCGGGGCGAGCCTGACGAGGCGGTCGACGCGCTCGTCGGGCGTAAGGTGGTCGACTTCCAGGAGACGCTCGCGGAGGAACGCGAACGTTACCTTCGGGTCGACCCGCTCCGCACGGCGGAGCGCGTCCATGTGAGGTTGAAGGCGCCGGCGGAAGTCAGCTAGGCGCTCATCGCGCGTGCTCTGCTCGATCGTGCTCATGATGATGCCTCTCTACGGCGGTCACCGCCGTTTCTCCGATCTGAAGAACGGCGGCGGCGCGATCTTCGTCGCCGTGCACGAGTTCGTGGGCGAGGCGCACCGCACGCTCGACGGCAACCGTCGTCGGCTTGCTGCGGCCGGCAACCAGGCGGAGGAGTCGATCCTCCTCCCGTCCTCCCAGGTTCCACGAAGCGCATGTACGCTCCGCGTTCCGCCGGGGATGCTTGTGCGCGCACTTCGAGCAGCCCAGCCGGCCACCGTCGAAGACAAGCAGCTTGAACTTCGGCGCGCCGCACTGAGGGCACGCGAGCGCGTGATGCGTGCCGAGGCCACTCGGCTTGTCGACGAGCCTCACGACGCCCGCGAAGGGCAAGCCGTCGGTCGTGGGGACCAGCACCTCGATCGTCTTCGCGAGCGGGAAGTCTGGCCCGAGCGCGGCTGCGACATCCGCGATGCGCAGCACGCCGACCTCGAGCCCCGCGATGCCCAGCGCTGCAACTCCACTTCTCACTTCGCTGCCCCCGGGCGATGCAGCTCGACGAGGCGACGCTGAGCCTTCAGCGCGACCGCAGTGGCCAACACGTTCTGCACGCGACTGCTCACGGCGTGCGTCACGAGCGACACGTGCCGCAGAGCCCGCGCGAGCGTCGCGACGCTCTTGACGTCGTCTCGTAGCAGCATGGATTCCAAGCGGGCGGCCAACTGTGCCTCAGCTTCCACGAGACTGCAGTGGATGGGGAGCTCCGCGGCGGCCAGGTCGAGCAGCAGCCGCTCGGGCGCGCTCGAGTCGGGCCCGAACGATTCGAGTAGGGCCTGACGCGCTGTCCTGGCGTAGGCGACGTGGGTCGGGTCCAGGCGAAGGCGGCGCGGCGAGAGCGAGGCGGTCTGTTCCGACGAGGTGCTCGGGTCCTCCTCGGCGCCGGTGTTCTTCTCGGCGTCCGCGCTCGGCTCGACGTTGGGCTCGGGGTAGATCGGGGGCGGGGGGATGCAGTCCACAGTGGCTCCTTCTTCAGGGCCGACATGCAGACGGTCTTCTCGACCGGGCGACGATGACCGCGGCTGTCGGTCCCGCGGTAGCCGAGGACGTAGGCCCGCCTCTTCGGCAGGGCACGACGAGTATGGCACCGGCGGCGTGGAATGGAAAGGCATCGATACTGCTGAGACCCGTGGGTCCTCGCGTCACGGTGCGGGTTTATCGCCGGCGCCGATGGGCGGCTCGTCGGGCTTCACGGCGCCGTTGTGAGCGCTCAACACTTGGTACGCGGTGACGACTCGCTCGTACACCTCGCGCTGAGGCGCGCTTCCGTCCGGGTGCACGCTCTTGACGAGCTCGCGGTAGTTCTTCTTGAGTCGACGCGCGTCCACCGGTTTGCCGTAATCGGGCGTGTTAAGCCCCAGCGTCTGGCAGGCCGCCACGACTTCTGCCCGGACGGGCGTGGTCGGCTTTGGCTGGAACCTTCGGAGCCGCTGCTGCACGCTCAGGTACAAGTCCTGCGCAGCCAGGTCGGCGTCGGCCTCACAGCCGCGCCGCAGATCTTCTTCTTCGGGGTAGCCGGGCGCCCCTCCGTCCATGGCGGGAAGGAACACGTCAAGCGCGTCGCGCACCGCCTTCCTCACCGCGCGCGCGACCTCGATGGGCGACACAGGCGTGTCCCTGGCCGGCGCACGAGCACCCGGTGTCGGCGCTTCGTCGCTGTCCACCCCCGGGGGCGACGGTCCGTCGTTCCCCTCGCCGATTGACGCCGACGGGGCGGGGTTGCCGTCGTGCATCGAGGGCGGGGCGGCGTCGCTCGGGGTCGCCGGGGGGAGCCCCCCGACGCTCGCATTCCTCTCTTGCGGCGCGGTTGTGTTCGACGACGACCCCTTGGCGGCCCGCGCGATGCCGGCGAGTGCTCGGCTCCCGACGCTCCCGGACATGACCTCGGTCAGGAGCTGCTCGCGCCCGTCCGGAGGCGTTGCGTCCACGGCGGCTTTGAGGGAAGCGAGGACCGTGACCTCCGGAAGAGCGGGCAGGGTCTCGGGGGTACGCGCGTACCCCCCGTCCTCGATCGCGTCGATGATGGCCTGCGCGACCGCCGGGTAGTACCTCCACGCGTTGTTCCCGGCGCGGCAGACCTTTTTGAGATTGTCGCCCTCCATGTCGAGCTCGGTGCGCGCGTACTCCTTCATCGACTTGAAGCCCGCGTCCCGGAACAGCTTGGCCCGTAGGATGAACGCGACGACCACCGCGAGCGCGCCGGACGCGAGCTTGACGGCGTGAGAGAGCCTAGGCGCCGCCGCCAGGACCGGCGCGCTCGACACGACGGCAACTCGCGCGTCAGACGCGGCCCGCCCATCCGTCAAACCGGTGACCGGTTGTGCAACGGCGTCGATACTCTCGGTCTTCGAGGTGCCGCGCGGCGCATCATCTTGGACCGACGGGACGACCGGGACCGACGGGACCGACGGGACGACCGGGACCGACGGGACGACCGGGGCGGCGACGGCCCCGACGATCGGGTCGGGGAACGAGCTGGCGTCGGCGCTGGACGTCGCGCCGTGCCACACGTCGGCGGCGCCTCGAGCCATCTGCGACTCGGCGCGGCGATCTCCTACTGGGATGCGCGGGCTACCGACACCACACCACCACATCTCGTTCGGCACGGCCCTGACGCCGCACGCCTCGTTCGTGCACATCATCGCGACGGGCGCGCCCACACTCTCAACTGGCCCGAGTTCCCGGACGGCTTCCCCGCAGCCCACACAGACCAGCGCGACGGGACGGCAACCTGCTCCGACGGTGCCGCACGCCGGACAGCGCCCTGCGCTCCCTGGGCGCTCGCGCACGTCGCCAGTGACGGCGAAGGGCCAGTCAAGGGCCGGGTACGAGAGCGGTTTCACCCGGCGAAGCAACTGGACCTCGCGATGGTGCCTCTCCTCGAGGAACTTGCGGATCTCGTCGTCAGTGATTGGCGCGCGCGCATCAGGGAACTTCGCGCCGTCAGGAACACGCCCGGGAAGCTTGCCCTCTGAGCGCTGTCGTCGGAATTGCTCCAGGATCGCAGTGCCCTCCACATAGGCCGCAGCCATCGGCTCGCCGACGGAGCCTTCAACGAACTCGCCAAGCGACGGCCCAAGCACTTGGGCGATAGCCAACGCCCGGTGCGAGTGGGGCGGCGGTAGCGTCAGGATCTGTTCTTTGGCGAGCACGCGCAGAAGGTCGGCGCACGCGCCGAATGTCGGACCATGAGTCTGCTCAGGCATCTGAACCTACCGTCGCCACGTATGCGTTCGGTTGGAGGTACGGAGTTTCCGTGCTGCCCTCGAAGTGCCGCTCACTTGGCGCTCCTGTTCGTGTCGGCCCCTGCGAGGACGAGCGCCGGGAGCAATCCTTCCTGGACCAGGACGGCGCGCGCTCGATGGCCCGCCATGCCTCGGGCGCGCCTGCCGTGGAGCTCTTTCAGGATCGTTCGGGGGTCGAAGTCGGCCGCGACGGCGAGCCGACGGACAGTGGCTGCATCAGGTGTTCGCGGTGTGGGCATACCTCCGCGCTAGCAGTGCCACTAGGTATGGCGAGGAAAGGCGACGGGGCGCCGTTTCCCTCCCGGCGTCCGCCTACTTGCGTCGGAGCCCTCTGACCGGCCGCGCGCTGCGGGCGACCTCTTGGTGCTTCATCAGAAGAGCGAGGGTCCGCCGCTCGTCCTGGATGACCAGGCCGATATCCAAGGGCATCTGGTCAGCGGAAGCGGGAAGGTTGTCGCAGAGGATGCTCATGGGAGCGAGTTCCTTGGCCGTGAGGGCGCGGCCGAGCCGGAACCGGCTCTCCAGCTCACGGCTTGCACGTCGCACGAACTCGACGCGCGCATGAGTGGTCGTCGGAGCGGAACAATAGAGGCGAGACGGCAACTTGAGCGTCAACGAGCGCGCCTCCGCCGCCCAAGCAACCACGCCACGGGCTGCATAGGGGGCGTTCCAGTAGTTGAAGTGGGCATCGATGGCCCGTGCGTCAAAAGCAGCCAGGTCGTCGAGCAGCTTGTAGATTCGCCTGCAAAGGTCAACCGCCTGGGCACCGAGCTTGAGCACGTCCTCGTCAACGGCCGCGGCGTCACGGATCGAATCGTCCCAGGGCTGGCCGAAGGTTCGCTCGAAGCGTCGTTTGCATTCGGCCTTCAGCGCGCTCAACAGCTGCGACCGCGTCTTCGCCGCCTGAGTCTTCGCCGCAGTAGTCGTTCCGCGTCGAGACGGAGCCCGCGTTCTTCGTGCTGTCGTCATGCCACCGCAGTGTACGCAAGGAAGCGCAGCAGCCCGACACTTCCTCGCGACAAGCACGGGTGCCGGTACAACGAACGCCGTGCTCACCGCTGCTGTCGTCGAGAAGGCCTGGCGCGCCGTGTGTCGCAACCGGGGTTCGGAGGCTCCGGGGATCGACGGTGTCACGCGCCAAAGGGTCATCGACCGCATCGGCGTGGACACCTTCATCCACGGCATCGCCCGCTCGCTCGCCGCTGGCAGCCACCAGTTCTCGACGCCACGCGCGGTCTATATCCCGAAGCCGAGCGGCGGCACGCGGCGCATCTCAGTCCTCACCCTGCGCGATCGCGTCGTCCTCATGGCGCTCAAGCTCGTGCTGGAGACGATCTTCGAGCCGTTGTTCCTGCCGTCGAGCTACGGCTTCCGCCCGGCCCTCGGCCCTCACGCCGCCGTGCGCGCCGTCATCGGCTCGCTCACGAACATGAACGCGCCGGTCTACGTCGCCACGGCCGACATCGCCGGGTTCTTCGACGGCGTGGATCACGAGCTCCTGCTGGGCGAGGTCTCGGCCCATGTCCAAGACCCCGGCATCCTGGCGCTGCTCCAGCGGTCCCTTGCCCTGAGCCCCACGGCGGGTATCGGCGTGCCGCAGGGCTCGCCGCTCTCACCCCTGCTGGCAAACATCCTGCTCCATCGCCTGGACGAGCAGTTCACGCCGACGTGCGACGAGAGTCATCGGCGGCAAGATGCCCCCCGCATCTTCTATGCGCGGTACGCCGACGACATGACGGTGCTTGTTTCCGGCCGTCCGGAAGATGCTGAGGATGTTCTCGGTCAGATGCGCGCGCATCTTGCGAATCTTCGTCTGGAGCTCGCCGAGGACAAGACCCACATCCAGAGGGTGGAAGAAGGCTTCGAGATGCTCGGGTTCTTCATCAAGAAGACCGCCGATCGTGTCGATGTCCGGCCATCTTCACGGGCCGTCGACAGATTGAAGGGCCGGCTTGTGGAACTTGCCCGCCAGATTCCGCTGGGCGTCGACGCCGGCAAGATGAGACGTCAGATTGCCGCCATCACGGACGGGTTCGACCGCTACTTCGACATCTGACCTGCATAGGCCCAAGAGACGTCAACACCGTAGCCACCGTTGCAATCACCACCGCGATCGTTGCTGAACACTGCTGCCGAACAACGCTGCCAACGCTGCTCTACAACGCTGAGAATGGCCCGATGAGGCCGCGGAACCCAGTGCGGGAACAGAAGCGGTCTGCAAGAGCCATGAAAACCAGATAGCTGAGCCAATAGACAGGGAGTCTTAGGGCAATCCCACCTGGCTCTCCTCCCATCGCAGCCCCGGGGCTCCTGTGCGAGGCGCCCGTGCAGGACCCCGTGGGCCAGCGAGAGCACATGTCCATGAGGAGACCGAGACGATGACCTCGAAGGCGACGAGAGCAGAGGGCTCCACCCCGTGCGTGGATGACGAGCTGGCGCAGCGGGGCTTCGTCCCTGCGGGGCGGCCGCCGTTCGGACGGCCGGAGCTGTCTCCGGAGACTATGGGTGCCATGACGAACGCGGAGCTCGGCGCCGCGTACGCCGCCGGGAACGCCTGGGCTGCGTACACGCGCGAGACCCTCGCGCAGATCGAAGCGCGTCTAGTCGCGGTTCGTGGCGAGAGGGCGCTGGCGATTGCGTCCCTGCGCAAGTCGCTGCGCTCCCGTTTCAAGGGGCTACCGGGCCAAGAGCTTGATGACGAGATCGCGACCGACCCGCGGGTCGTCGAGCTCACGAACGAGGAGACATTCCTCCACGCGCTCCGCATCCGCGTCGAGGCCCTGAGCGCGAACGTCGACGCCGACCTCAAGTTCATCTCGCGGTCCGTCGAGCTGCGTCGCCAGGATCTCGAGCTTCACCTCACAGAGAGCGGGATGGCGCTGCGCCGTCCGTTGCTCCCGGCACCGATCGGGTCTGGCGACCCCCGGCGGCGGCCGTGATGAGCCTAGACAGCGACGCCGTCGATGTTGACCTGCTCCAAGTAGGAGCGTCGCGCGCCGCGCCTGCCGCGGGCATGGACCCGGTCACGGAGGAGTGCGACGGACTGTTCCAGCCGATGCCGATCGTCGCGCCGGCGGGCGTCAGCCAGGCCGCGTGGAACGCGCGCCTGCGGCATGAGGTCGAGCTGAGCGAGGGGCGGAGGGTCATCGTTCGTCGACGTAGGGAACACACGCCAGTTCCGTCGGCGAAGGTACGACCGCGGAAGACGCCGCCGGCTCGTCCGTCGATTCGCTCTCGCGCGCCTTCGCGCCCGTCTACGGCGCGGGCGGCACCGGCGACGTCGCCGCCGAGCGAGGGTCCACCAGATCCACCACGGGCAACGGGCGCCGTCAGCCTCCAGGCCGGCTCGAGGGGGTCGCAGGACGGCAAGCTTTGCAGGGTCGAAAGGCAGCGGGTCGTTCGCAAGGACGGGGCGATCGGGCTGAAGCTCGTCAACTGCGGCCCAAGGACGGACTCGTGCTACGTCGCGATGGCGCCGACGTGCCCGGCGGCGTGCCCGCGGCTCCAGAGCGGCGATTGCTACCCGGTGGCAAGCGGGCCCGCGACGCGCAACCGCATCAAGCGCCTGAACGCAGCGGCGGTCGGCCACTCGTCCACCGAGGTCATCGAGGAGCTCGTCGCAAAGCTCGACGCCAGCCACCCCCGCGGCGTCCCGCAAGACGGCCCGCGGGGAGGCGGACGTCCGCTCCGCCTGATGGTAGCCGGCGACGTTCGAACCGAGGCTGAGGCCAGCAGACTGGGCGAGGCGGTCACGCGCCGGCGGGTGCGGGGTGGCGGTACCGGCTGGGGGTACACGCACTCGTGGCGGGACATCGACAGGGAGGCGTTCGGGCCGGACATCTCGCCGCTCGCGTCGGTCGACTCGATCGACGAGATCGGGCAGGCGTACGAGCAGGGCTACGCCAGCGCGCTCACGGTCGCGAAGTTCCCCGACGCGAAGCCGTACCGCGTGCCGGGCATGCCCTGGCGCTTCCTTCCGTGCCCGAACGAGGTGAAGAAGAACGCGCTCGACATCAAGCGCGTCACGTCCGGGATGTCCGGCGAGGAGCACGAGAACGAGCGACGCAAGGTCCCGACGTGCATGGCCTGCGGCCTCTGCCTGGATGCCGGGGGGCGCTTTGCAAAGCGCGAGGTGATCGTCTTCCAAGAGCATGGGCCCGCGCAGGCCCAGGCGCGCAACCGGCGGCTCCGTGCACCGTCGCAGCTCGTCCAGCTTCGGGCGAAGACGGTGGCGGGAGGTTCCGAGGGACGCTTCTCCCTGCGGAAACCTGCCGTAGCGGACCCTGGGCCGAGTGGAGGGCGTTCGTGAGCCGCCGTGGCACAGAGCAGGCCGCTGGGTGCGCCGCGGACGGCCAGGCACGGGGCGGGCACCAGGGACAGGTTGACCCGCGCCTTCGACCCTTTATCGTTGCGGTCGCGAACGCGATCGTCATCGACATCCTCCGGGAGCAGCGAGATGAGCCAGCGAGCCGTCATCTACGCGAGACGAAGCCAGAAGCACCAAGACGCCTCCGTCGCGACCCAGCTTGAGGAAGCGAAGCGGTTCGCAGAGCAGAAGGGCTGGGCGCTCGCCGACGTCTACCCGGACGACGAGAACAACACGGGTCGAAAGGAGTTCAAGCGGCGCAAGCAGTTCCTGCGGCTGCTGGCGGACGCTGACGAGCGCAAGTTCGATGTCGTCGTCGTGCGCGACGCCACACGCCTCGGCGGGGACACGGCGAGGACCATGCTCGCGATCGAGACACTTCGCGAGGCGGGGATCGCTGTCTGGTACTACATCGAGAACCGAGAGGTGAAGCTCGACAACTGGATCGACAAGGCGAGCTTCGCGATCCAGAGCGCGGCGTCCGAGGGAGAGCGTGACGGCATCGCGAGCCGGACCTTCGAGGCGTTGATGGTGCGCGCTCGAGCCGGCTTCAACGCTGGTGGGGCTTGCTATGGCTATCGGAACAAGCCGGTCCTCGAGGGCAGCGTCAAGAAGAGGACGGAGTACGAGATCGACGAGAAGCAGGCGCAGGTCGTCCGAGACATCTTCCAGATGTATGCGGAGGGTGAGGGCCTGAGAGGCATCTGCAAGAAGCTCAACGAGCGGGGCGTGCCCTCTCCGTGGGCTGGCAAGCGCGGCACCGGCTCCTGGTCGCCCTCGGTCGTCCGGCCGATGTTGAGGCGGTTGCGCTACCACGGCGTCGTGGCCTACGGCGTCACGAAGAAGACCTACCGGGGCGGCACCAAGATCCGCATCAAGCGGTCACCGGACGACGTCATGCGGGTCGAGAAGCCCGAGCTGAGGATCGTTTCCCCCGAGTTGTGGGACGCCGTCC
>Ga0070730_10003229_pt1 | contig 14673 bp, 32 predicted proteins | sample Coa_R1_3_FD_66447 | JGI IMG/M metagenome (GOLD analysis project Ga0070730, IMG submission 66447) | Surface soil microbial communities from Centralia Pennsylvania, which are recovering from an underground coalmine fire - Coalmine... | ecosystem: Environmental > Terrestrial > Soil > Unclassified ...
ATTGCTGGAGGAATTGAAACACACGAATCATGAGAGGGTTTGTGATTTAGCAAGGAAGTATAAGGTTTCAAGGCAGGGGATTAGGATGTTGGCTCTTAGACATGGGATTATGATTGGCCCGTCTAAGAAGTCGGAGTATGTGAATAAGGGAAATGAGAAGTATGGAATGACATGGGAGGAGTATGTGAAGGTGCCAGGGAATTTGGCGTGGCCGGATGGAGTGGAACCGAGAGAAGAGAAGCACCAGAGTTGTAGTTTGGGGATTTTGTTGCAGCAGTTGGAGGTGGGGTGAGTCATAAGTATAGCGATACCTGTAGATGTGATGGATGTAATAGAATATGGTTGAAGGCGGTGTTTAAGAGGATTAAGGTTTCAAGTAAGAAGAAAGGAAAGAAATGATTACAGTCGCTGGTCCTAATTGGACGGTAACGAGGAATCTTCAGGAACGATTAAAGAATGTCCCTGAGAATGGGAGGTTTGTTTTTGGAGTTGCGAAGTGTAATAAGCTGGAGCAACTTCAGAAGATGCAGGAGAATCGGGTGAGATGTGTACCGTTTACGAATTTGCTGACGGTTGCAAGGGAATGGGTAAAGGATGGGAAGGTGGTGCTTGGAAGAACCTTGGATCATACCCAGGGGAAAGATATTGTAGTGAATAAGGTAAAGAAGACTACAAGGGCTTATTGGACGGAGTTTGTGCCCTCACTGGAAGAGTGGAGGATTCATATTTTTGACGGGAAGAGTATTGCGCGAGGGAAGAAGGTTTTTACTCGGGAACAGCCTTTTATGAATGGTGGACATACTGGAACTTTGGATGGGATTTTAATTCGTAATCGTGCGAATGATTATCGGATGGTGCATAATGTTGAGCCGCCGAGGGGAATGAGAGAGATTGCACGACAAGCTGTAGCTGCGGTTGGGGAAGAGTTCGGTGCAGTGGATATTTTGATGGAGGGGGCTGGAAAGTTTCGAGTGTTGGAAGTGAATAAAGCTCCAGCGATGGATAATTACACCTTGGAGGCATATGTTAGAGCAATCAGACGTAGGTTTGTTTAATAAGATTATCCGATTTCATCGATATCTTAGAGAAGAAGATGCAAAGGCGATGTTGGAGTATGGACATACGATTTTTCAACCTCTTGCGGAGAGTATTGATGAGATCTTTCATGTTTCTTATCGAAAGGAGCATGAAAAGAAAGCACTGCTTGGTAGAGGCGCAGAAGATTTTGCGTGGAAGTTAGGAACAATGATTCAGCAGTATGGAGAGAAATTGGCGAGGGAACTCGCGGAGAAGAATTTTGGTTATTGTAATACAAGCACATTTAATCGGAATGAATTTATAAGAATTGGAAAGATTCTCCAAGTAGGTTGGGAAGTGATGTATTTTAATCAGGATTAAGGAGATTGAGAAGGAGGTTTATTTGACCTTGCATAATAACGGATATGTTTTGGCAACTTCGGATAAAGACACAGCTCGAATGCATCGAGGCTCGGGTTGTGCGCTTGCACAGAAAGCTATGAAAGTGAAGTTCGTTAAGGGAGAATTTCCAGATGTGGCTCCGAAAGTATAATCATATTCTCTGTCAGGCGTTTTTGCTTGCGGAGTTTATGGGATTTTGGGCGGTGTTTATGATGCTGCCTGTATTGTGGAGAGAAATAAATGAAAACCACTGAAGATTATGATAATTTCTTTGAGTTTATTTATGATATTTGTGAGCAATGGCTTCGTGGAGAGTTAAAACCTGATGAAGCAATTTCTCATATCGCTGATGGATGTGGACTTATCGGCGAGTAAGTTTCCCGCCTGTAAAATGGGAGATCAGAAGTGGGAGTGATATAAGATTCGGGAAAATCGGGTGGTTGATATATGGAGTTGGCTAGGACTGCTGGCTTCGGCCTTGCTATGTGACTAGCTAATGTATCAGGGCCTATGTGACTAACCGGGTTTTAGAGTTATCATGACTGCGAGGTGGGCGGGGCGGAGAGCCTTGCTCCGATTTCTTTTGGCGATGCAGGCGGGAGCAAATTTCTTAGGAGAGTAACAATGCCGGAGCAGCAAAAATTCGAAGCGGGAACATGGACGAGAGAAGGGTTGGTGGTTTCAGATGGTGGTTATAGTTACCTAACCCTTGTTAATGGCCGAGGGCAGAATAACCAGTATAAGGAAAAACTCATTGTGGAGGATTTTGATCCGAAGGTTATTAAGGAAAAACTCCGTCCTGAGGTTTTTGGGTTTATGGCAAGGGGTTTGGATTTGATGGTTGGATCTGACCCGGAGATTTTTATCAAGAATAAGGATACTGGGGTTATTGTTCCTGCGTTTGCCGTGATGCCGAAGGGGCAGAAATTTTCCATAGATGGAAAAACAAATTGGGGTGATCGTCCTGGAATGGGGTTTGTGTATAGTGATGGTTTTGCTGCGGAGTTTACGGTGACTCCTGAGACTTGTCTGAGTTGGGTTGTGGATCATTGTTATGAACAGATGAGACAGCTCAGGGAGAGACTAGCGAAGAGTAAGGATTTTAAGAATGCTGATCTCAATCCAGTAGATGTGATGGAGATTCCTGAAGAAGTAATGATGATGGCAACAGAAGAGGATATTCAGCTTGGGTGTATGCCGTCTCTTAATGCCTATGGGGATCGTGGGGAGCTTGTGCATAATGGACGGGCTTTGATGATGAGATGCACGGGGATGCATATTCATATTGGGAGTAAAGAAGTATCAAAGGAAAATGCCCCTCGCATCGTAAAAGCAATGGACGGAATGGTAGGGCTTGCGGCGACAGCGTTGTTTGGGGATGAGGAGAATAAATGGAGGAGACGACTTTATGGACTTCCGGGTGAATATCGCTTACCTAAGCACGGGCTTGAGTATAGGGTTGTTAGTGGTGCTATGCTACGGCACCCTATTAGGGTACATTTTCTTATTGATATTGCTCGGTATGCTTTCCAGCTTGGGGTTAGCAGGCTTTGGGAGGTTTTTTCAGAGAATAAGGAAAAGGATATCAAGAAAGCGATTTTAGAGAGTAACCAAAAACTCGCTTGGAAGTTGATTAAGAAGGATGAGGAACTTTGGATGCCGTTTTTGCGGGGCAGGTATGTTGATGGAAGATTGGAATTGGATAAGTTGTTTGGGGTGCTGACTGGCCAGGAGAAGATTAAGACGGGGAAGTTTGTGGATAACTGGCGTTTTGGAAAATGGATTTATCACTCTGAGGGGCCGAATTGCAGTGTCCATAAGGCGGTGCTTGCGTGAGACTGAGATATTATTACGATCACGCTCGGGATTTGACCTTTGTAGATGGGTTTGATGGATATGATCCTGAGATTCCGAAGTGGAGAAGGCATTGTTTTTTAATTACTGGCGTTAGTGGAGTGATTTTTGGAAGACCACCAGCGAATTTGATAATTGAGGGTAACGCTCAGATTGAACCGCTTGACTGGATTAATTCACATAGGGTTTACTGGGAAAAGATTGTGAGGGATTTTAGAAAAGCTCCTAAACCTCAAAAACCTTCTGTGAAATTCGCGGCGTTGAAGGTTTTTGCGAAGCTGTCAGGGAAGCCGGAGGAGAAGATTAAGGTTGTGCTTTATGAAAATAAAACTCACGACAAAGAACGGTAAACAAGTTGCAGTTTGTGTGAAGTGTGGTAAATTCGCGAATGGATGTAGAAGTTGTGGGAATTGTGTTTATTGTGAGCCTTGTGAGTGTATTTTTCACTGTGATGCTTGTAGGATTAGACATCCGTATAGATTTATATGCATGAAATGCTTGAGAGGATGTCGGAGGACGTGTCTGTGCAACAAAAAACAAGAGGAGATGAACATGGGAATTGTGAATAAGTTGAATAGAACTCTTGGAGTGGAATTGGAGATGGTTGGGATTAGGAGTTTGTATGATGAAACCAGCCATTATCAGGATAAAGAGCAAGGGTTTCATTGGGAACATGATGGAACGCTGACTGAGGGTGGAATGGAGTTGGTGGTGGCAAAGGCTGCGGGAGATACATGGGTCAGGAGAATGGGTGGGATTTTTGATCTCATGCAGGAGTTTGGCGCGAAGGTGGATAGGACTTGTGGGTATCATGTGCATGTTGGGAGTGGGGATTTGAGTTGGGCGGCACTCCGCAGGCTGATTAGAATCTGGGGTGGAGTGGAGGGAGATCTTTGGGGGACGTTGGTAAGAGCGGATCGACGTACTGCCGGGAGAAATGGAGTAGAGTATGCTGCTCCATTGATTGTTGGGAGTGCGGATCAGAGGTATACTTGGCAGTTTACCCCAAAGGATCTGGTTGCGGTGATGAGAAAGAGATTGGATAATGAAGGGGCTGTGAAGAATTGGATTGTGAAGAAGTTGTATGGAGTGGATTTGAGTTTGCCGGAGGGGATTAAAGACCCGCAGAAGAAGCTGGTTGCGGAGATTAAGTATCAGAAGGCTGTGCAGCAAATGCAGAGGATTAAGGCTTATAAGAGGACCAATGAAGGTCATGGCGGGTGTCGGTATGCTGCGATGAATTTACATAGTCACTTCTTCCGAGGGACTGTGGAGTTTAGATTGAAGGAAGGGACTGTGGATTTTGAAGAGATTATCTTTTGGGCGATGTTTTGCGGGTGGATGGTGGAGAGTGCGGAGAGGTTAGAGGATAGGGTGGTTTGTAGTTTGAATAGATTAGATCATTGGGTTGACGCGGTGAGGGGGTTTGTTCCAGGGAGTGTGCTGGATTGGGTAAAGGAGAAGCAGGAGAAGAGGGAGTTGGAGAAATGTGCGTAGTTTGTGAGGTAGTGGCGGTTGTAAGTGTGCCTGTGGTGGTGAGGATCTGGAGAAAACTCTGTGAGAAGCTTAAGAGATAGAATTCTTTGTAAGATCTGGCCGGATTTGTGGTATAAGTTAAATACGACTTTCACGGAGGAGGAGATAAGAGAGATTGAATGTATTGCATACGCCCATTTTGAAGCGGGATTTACGATATCTTGGAAGATAATAAATTCAATTAGATTAAAGATGAATCCTCTTCGGCAGAAGTTTTACGACAAAGAGTATGCAGATAAAATCAAGAAAGAGTGGGAGATATGAGAGAGAAGTTGTTTAAACTCGCGAAGGAGTTGGAAAATTCTAGTTGGGATACTCTTATTAGGATTGGCCAGGATATACATTATCTTGCTGAATACGCACCTTCTCAAGATGTGAATGAATTTAGGAAGATACTTCAAAATTTCATTAAGGAGAATTACTCGTAATGTGCGGAGTTTTTGGATTTAGCGAACTCAATCCTCGAACGAGGTTTATGTCGAATTTTCTTGCCTACAGCATGGAGAATCGTGGAGATGATTCCTGGGGGGCAAGTAATGGGGAGGAGGTAATTAAGAAGGTTGGACCAATCACCGCGAGTTTTTATATTCCTAAGAATTGGAAGAGTGGGATTTTCCATACTCGTGGGGCGAGTGTTGGGGCGGTGACTGTTAAGAATGCCCATCCGTTTGATGTGAGATTTAATGGGAAGAGGATTATTGGGATACACAACGGCGGAGTGTCGAATCATAAGGAATTGAATGAGAAGTATAAAAGACACTGTGAAGTGGATTCAGAGCATATTTTCCTTCAGATGGTGGAAGGAAAGAGAATGGCAGAGCTTAGTGGAAGGGGGACAATTGTCTGGTATGGAGATTACCAGGGGAAGAATGATGTTATTCATCTTGCGAGGTGGAATTTTGGGGATTTGGAAGTCGCGGAATTAAAGGATAATGGATTGGTGTTTTGTTCGGAGAGAGTGCCGATTGTTAAGGCTGCGAGATGTGCAAGAGTTGAGATTGTGAATTTCTATCAAACCCCTGTGGATGGTTGGGAGCATGTGTTTGATGGGAAGGATTTCAGGAAGATTGAAGATATGAAGTTCCGGGATTATCGCCAGGAGGAGTGGTTTAAGGCCTGGGAGAAGGATGTTAAGAAGTGTAAGAAATGTCACTCAACTCAGACGAAGTTTGTGGTTTGCACGGGGTGTATGCAGAGTTTTCGGAGAGAATTTGAGAAGATCTGGCAGAGGGCGGCGTAAAATGAAACACTTTCTTAAAAAACAAAAGAAAAGGATGATTTGTTGGTTTTGTGGAAAGAAGACATTTTATTGGGGATATGATCCATTTATACTTTGGCTGAAATTCCCCAAATCTGAAGCTCGTATGTGTGAAAGTTGTTACTTGGAGATATGATGGAAGAACAAGTTAAACGCCCCGTTGGTCGTCCCCCGGAGGGGAACTCGAATGATATCTGGAATGCGGAGGTTTTACAGCTAGTCAAACTCTCCCGAGAATTCCGAAAATTCGCTGGAGAGCAATTGGAGAAACTACAAAAAGATGCAGAGGGGATTACGAATGCTAAACAACGCTTGGAAGTTCTACGGACGGTTAGTACGATTCTGTCAGATCTTACAAAGACTACCAAGACTGTTATAGAACAAACGAAGAAAGGGGATGAGGAGGATTCTGGAGGGTTTAACTTCGCGGATTTTGTAGAGGAGGCAAAGAAGTGAGTTATGTCGCCCATGATCGGTGTAATTGTAGAGTCCCTAGGCCGGATACTCATGGATTGAATTACTGTACGAATATTGACTGCTATCGGAGGATAGTGAAAGTCTGTGGATATTGCCAGGAGGAGATTAAAGAAGGTGGGAAGTTTTACTCAGGGATTAATCTTTGCGAGGGGTGCTGGAAGGAAAACGCAACTATGGTTTGTTCTGTTTGTACCGCGAATGTTCCAATGGTGTCTATTGACCCGGATACGAAGAAGAGGTATTGTGATACTTGTTGGAAGTTTGTAAAGAAGCCTGCTGCTCCGACTTATCCAAGGAATAACGATGTTTACAAAACCTGCACTTCCTGCGGGAAGAGTGTTTATTATGGAGAGAGTCATAATGGGCTTTTTAAGTGTATGCTTTGCGTCCGGGAGGAGAAACACAACGTGGTTGGAATAACAACGTATTATCCTAATAATGGAGGATCGAAATTAGAAAAGTGTATTTCTTGTAAGAGTCTTTGTTCGCTGGATGGTGGGGATTTCATCCAGGGGGAATTTATTTGTAATGGTTGTATGCAGGATGACAAAGGCGGGGAGATCCATGTGAAGGTAAAGGTTCGCGGGAATGCTAAGATGACTGCATTCTGGCATTGGGTGATTACTCAGTGTGATAGTGATTGGCCTTTCTTGAAGCAGGAGAAGGATCGTCAGGAGTGTCCGAAGTGTGGAGGGTTGATTTATAAGAATCCTTTGTTGGAGGTTCAGGAGATTAAGACTCTCGCGGAGGAATGTAAGGTCGGGAAGGTGAAGATTAAGTTCTGGGGTACCAAAGAGGAGTGTGAGGGAGGGAAGATCCATGCCGCGTAAGCCGATGAAGTATAATGAGGTAACTGGGAGATATGAGTATGTGGATGAACCCCCGCAGGTGGCAAGAACTGTTAATGCTGCGGATTTTTTTGCCAGAACTCCAGAATTATGGCAATATGCTGAGGTTTTTGCGCCACCTGGAACTATGCCAGTAGTACCAGAGAAACCAAAACCAGTGGCGAAGCCAACTGGACGGCAGGTGAATGTCCGACTTGGGGATTTGATGAAGATTTACAATACCCCGAAGGTGAAATTGGTGGACTTTCGCGTTCCTCTGGTTGGGGATTGGATTTTAACGAAGTATCCTCATCCTGATGGGACGAGATTAAATAAATGTACCATGCGGGGGATTCGCGAGCCGAGGTTGATTTTCGAGGTGGTGGAGTGAAGTGTAGGCATAAGAAGATTAGTTGGCCCCGGAGGATTGTAGGAATGGACTTTGCGACTTGTTTGAATTGTGGACAGAAAGTTGAGATTGAGATTTTTCAGGAGGATTTTCATGAAAAAGTTTCTGATTCTAGGTGGTTTGTTCGTTTTTTCGAGTGGTTGTTTTGCTAAAGACATTCGCTGCCGCTTTGTGTGGGTTGACGCGAAGACCGAAAAGGTCCTTAAGTCCCCAAAGCCTTCCCAGTGGCATACTGGTGCGGCAGCGTGCTTTGCGCTGGTGGATAGACTAGAGGTGCTTGGACCTCTAGTCCAGGGGCCTGTGAATATGGGCGTGCAGTTTGACGGCACGAAGGAGCAGAAGGAGGAGTTCTATAATAACTGGAAGAACCGAGAGGAGAAGAAGGAGAAAACTCCTACAAAGGATATCAACTGGACTGGGGCGTGGATCGGGTAAATGCCTTCCCACCTAGTTAAGTCCTTTAGAATCAACCCTACAGGAAGGTCATCCCTCCTATAGATATATTCTTATATATTCTTTATTTTCTATAAGATACTATAAGAAGAAATAGCTAAAATGTACTGGTCCCACTTTTCTCCACGCTCTCACATTAGGGGATGTTTCCTCTTACTAGACAGAGCGTATATAGGCGAAAGTGAGACTGGTACATTTGAGGGGTGGAAGTTAGTGAAAGGATTGAAGTTAGGGTTAAAAATCCAAGGTGGGTTGACAAACCTGTAGAATTGTGGTATAATGGTTTTGAAAGGTGGGACAGGAATGACGAAAGAAGAAGTGAAGGCTCGGTTTGAGATGATTGATGACCTGGGGAGGAATATTAAGTACGAAAAAGCAGAGATTCGGAGGTTGCAGTTGGAGCTTAAACGGGCAGGGGTGAAGTATTGCCCGAGTTGTGGCCGAACTAAAGATGATACGGAGTTCGGGGCGAATAGATCCAGGCCGGACGGGCTGGCGGGATATTGTAAGGAATGTCGGGCCGGAAAAAAGGCCTTGACAAAAGGGGCGGTTTCGTGGTAAAATGGAGCTAAAGTGCAGGAAAACGAGGAGGCGCGATGCGAGGTTTGCGGGAAGTGGTTGAAAATGAAGGAGTTGCTAACCGCGGAAGTCCAGCATCAGGCGACGACGATTTGTCGGGAGTGCTTGGCCGAGATTGAGCCGAGATTTATAAGGTTGCGTTAAGGCACTGACGGTCCTAGCGTGAAAACGTTAGCGTGGACTCGGCTTCCACGGGTGCCTGCCCGGTTTTCACCAACATCGCCAACGGTGTTGGATTTCGCTTGGGGAATGGGTAAGTCTATGGAGGCTAGAGAATAAGTACTCTGGGCGGCCCTCCTGCCTATTTCCCCGGTTTCGGAGGAAAGTTGATTATACTACTGCTGCCGATTATGGTGGTTCAAAAGATGGTTCATTCGGAGGTGTTGCAATGGGCGGTGGGGGGTTTGGGAGTGGCGGCCTTGGCTTGGAGGGTGATTTGTGGCAAAAGTAAGTAAAACTAACGCAGGATATGTGTTTTTTGACGGGACGGAGTATAAGTGTACGGATTGTTATAAGTTTTTGAAGATGAGCCTTAATTGTGTGGAGGTAGGCGGAAAGATCCTGAATATTGGCGGGTGTAATACTTTTGTTCCTGGGGGACAGGTGGACTATGGTGCGCCACTGCCGATTGTGAAGGAGAAGCTGACGAAGGTATCAGCGGGGTATACAGAAAACAGGCCAGGGTTTAGTTGTAAGAGGTGTGAGTATTTTGACCCAGAGAATTGGGACTGTGTGAAGGTGGATAAGGAGAGTGAAGGTCCTGCGAAGGGGGTTATTCATCCGAATGGGTGTTGTGATTTCTGGGAGAAGGATGAGGTTAGGGGGTTATTTTAGTGTTTGACTACACAGAGATCGTGGCGCGGGCGAAAGAGTTTCACGATAAGTATATCCATGTAAGCCGTGGAGAGACGGTTATCAAAATCCACGAACTGTTTCTACTCGCCGCCGCCGTGGTGAAGATGGCCGATGAGTTGCATGGATACCAGCATACGCTCCGTGAATTGCGGTCGATCAACGTCAAACCTGGAATATCTTTGGGTTACGTGCAGGACCTTGAAGCGCGACTCGGCCAGGTAGATGACGTACTGATCGTGAATCACATCGCGGCTAAGAACGGTGGCTATCGCAAGGCGTTGGCCGACTTAATAACACTGGCGATACAAGAACACGATGATCCGCGAATCTCTGAAGTGGCGGCCAAGCGTCAGGCCCAGCTCGCCACGGCGCGGAAGTTGATTAACGAGTACAGGCGACGTGACCCATATCAACACCTGAGCCAGCTAGATAAAGATGCCGACCAATTCCTGAAGGAGACTGGGCGATGAAACTCCTTCCCGACGATATAAAAATACGAGCGTCCCTGGCGTTAAAGGCAAAAGAAACTGGCGACTATGAAGTTATCTGTTATCTCGCCGAAAATGACCTGGTTGAAAAATGGGAACGGGATGGCAGGGTAATTGACAATACCCATATAAAAGCCGCCTGTGCTGCTGGCTTCGAGGTTAGGCCATGACCCCCACCGACAAGTTCGCCGAACGTGCGCGGGAGACGGCGCAGGACATCCTAGACTGGCTATCCGAGAACGCACTATGGGAAACACAGGTTGGCGACTTGAAAGGCATGTCTAGGCGGATTTCCCGCGCGCTCGAACAGGCGACGCTGGAGGCGAGGATCGACGAGGAGCGTAACTACGGGTGTGGGTCAACTAGAATCTACCGGATGAATGACTTGCGCGCCCGGCTGGCCGAACTGGAGGGGAAGGATGGCTTATAAGTACCGAGCATGTCCAAACTGCGGAGAAATAATTGGAGAAATGGAAGAACATGAAGTTGAGAATTGTGTGTATAGATTAAAGGAAAGGATTGAGAGGTTGGAGGCAAAGGTGGAAAATTACCATAATCGGCTTTATTCTCCTGATGGGTATTAAAATAGATGAGATTAAAAGGGTGTTTTTTAAATCGCTATAGTAAATTAGAAAAAGTTTGTGAAAAATTTGAACCAGCACAAGAACCTCCGAAGAAAACTACGGTTTGCTATTATTGTGGATGGACTAAAAGGTACCATAAATGATCTACTTCACCGCTGATAATCATTTTGGACATAAGAATATTCTGAATTTCTGCAAGCGCCCGTTTGCTGATGTTGAGGAAATGCGGGAGAGGATGATAAATGCGATTAATGCCCGGGTTGGGGAGAAGGATGAACTTTATTTCGTTGGAGATTTTGGTCTTCATTTGCGCACTGATGATGTGAAGGCCCTGCTAAAAAGGCTAGTTTGTAAACACACGAGACTAGTTCTCGGTAATCATGATGAAAGGCAACATGGACAGTGCTTTGAGCAATTTTATCAGGCTGCTATTGTTCGCGATAATCATAGGAGCTTTTATCTTTCTCATTACCCATTGAGGAGTTGGCGGCAGGATTTCCAACTTCATGGTCATGAGCATGGGACTATGAAGGCGATGGTTGGGCAATTGGATGTTGGGGTGGATGGGCCGACGGGACTTAATAGTAGGGATATCCCATTTGGAACTCCGTGGAGTGCTGAGGAGGTTGTGGAGTATGTTAGAAAGAGAGATCAACTTGCAGGAGTGGCTTTCGATGCGTGCAGACAAAAACATGGAGATAGACTCGTTGTCGGAGGCTACGGCCCTAGAGGAGATGGAGCAGCTTGAAGCTGAACCTTGGCCGATTGGGGGATTTGGGGGATGATTGCTTATAAGCTTTTTCGTAAACGAAAAGATGGAAGTTTGGGTTCATTGCTTATTGGACGGACTGATGTTATTCCGATAAGAAAATGGCTTAAAGCTAAGAATATTCCTACAAAGGGATTTTCAGTTCGGTCTGGTTGGCATGCGTGTATGTATCCGAAAGCTCCGCATCTTTCAAAAAGTGGGAGGGTTTGGTGTAGGGTAAAGTTACACCAATTTCAAGAATATCCACGGCCATTTTCCCAGGGAGGAATGTGGCTTATTGCACAAAGGATGAAAGTACTTGGAGAGATAGATGCCTAATCATATAGATTATTCCCAATATGCGAAGTGGCAGCATTGTTCGTGGGCGTGGTATGAGAGGTATGTGCTTAAACGGCAGAAACGCTGGCAGGAGGGTGTACTTAGAGATGACGCGCTTGCGATTGGGAGCCTGACACATAATGGCCTGGATAACTGGTACGCGAAGCAAGACCCCACTATCGACGAGGAGACTATTGCTAGGATTGGTCCTACTCCTGATGCCCTTCGGATGTGTCGGAGGCTTGTGCATGGTTATGTACAGACGTTTCCGAGAGAAGCGTGGGAGTTGATTAGAACTGAGCAACCTGTAAGGTTTAAGCTCGTGGAGGGATGTGATGGACTGGCTAAGTTGGACTTGTATTTTTATATTGATCGTACCATGTGTGTGGATTCTGGTATCCCTGGGTATGAAATCACATTGAATCCTGGTTGGTGGATTCAGGAGTATAAGACTAAGAGTAGCTTTGTACCGACGGCAGACTGGATGAAGCAGTGGGATACGAATATGCAGGTGGATTTTCAGATGCTGGCGCTGAATGAAATGTTGACTGATAAAATGCTTGGGTATATTGGAGGTATGGAAGTTAAGGAGGATTATCCAAAAGTTAATGGTGTTCTGGTTAATGTTATTGAAAAACCAAAGGATTACATCCCTAAGAGAAAGTGTCAGAAGTGTGAGGAGTATTATGCTTATTCAGCTTGGGTTGTGGGCGGTGATGGCCTTTTTGCATGTCCTATCTGTCAGAATAGGCAGAAGCTGAAACCTGTAGAACAGCGAGGGGATGAGGCAGAGCCGAGGTATTTTAGAATGATCGTAGAGAGGAGTGCAGAGCAGCTTTTGAGGCATAAAAAGGAGATCCGGGAAGTTGCGCTGAAGATGATGGAGATGGAGGCTGATGGAAAGGCAAAGATGGACGAAACGGATCTAGTTTCAGATCTTTGTGTGGAGTTTGTGCCAAATAGGGGACATTGTTTTGATCTTTCCAAGAGGTATGGAAAGGAGTGCGAGTTTTACTGGCCGCATTTGCTTGGGCAGTCAACAATAGATCATCCTGACTTTCAAGAGGCGGAGGATTATATTAATGAAACAGTGGCGTAAGTTTCGTTGGTGGTGGTTTTGTTTTGGGAAGCCAGATTATTGTTATAAACATGGATTTATTGATAATAAGTCTCATACTGTTTATGATGGTTGGACCTGGGAATGCCTGGGATGTAAAGAAGAAGCCATGACAAATTATCAAACCCAAGAAGATCGGAAATATAAAAAAGCTAAAGAGTTAATGGAGGCTGCACGTGACGTAGAAGATCCGGTTGATGAAGCAATTCGTAAAATAAAGGAGCTTTGATGATTAGTTCTTATAGTACTATTTTTGCCCTTGGACATAAAGCCGTGGCCCCGCTACTGGATGTGGAGGTGATTGTCGAGGAGAAAATCGACGGAAGCCAGTTTAGCTTTGGGAAGATTGATGGAGAGCTTCAGATGCGGAGCAAGTCCTGTCAGGTGTTTATGGAAATGCCCGGGATGTTTGAGGCTGCGACGACTACGTGTGATTTGCTAATGCCGGATTTGCCAGAGGGAGTTATTTTTCGGTGTGAGTATCTCAGCAAACCTCATCATAATGTGCTTACCTACGAGCGGGAGCCAAAGCAGAATTTAATTGTGTATGATATTGAAGATCCTGCTTTTGGAGGATTTATTATTCCAGAAATGAAGCGCCAATGGTGTAAGAAATTTAATCTTGAAACTGTCCCTTTGCTATTCGAGGGCAAAATTACCCTTGACAAACTCCAGGAATTGTTGTATAATGATAGTATCCTTGGAGGAACGAAGATTGAAGGGGTTGTTATTAAACCCAAGAACTACGACCTCTATGGTACTGATAAGAAAGTACTTATGGGAAAGTACGTCTCTGAGGCATTCAAGGAAAAGCACGCGGCGGAGTGGAAGGGAAGTAATCCTACCAAGAGCGACGTGGTGCAGTTTTTGATTAAAGAATTGAATACTGAGGCGAGGTGGCAGAAGGCCGTGCAGCATCTACGCGAGGCGGGAAAGCTGGAAGAGGGTCCAAAGGCGATTGGGGCATTGATGAAGGAAGTCAAGGCGGATGTGTTAAAGGAGGAGCGGGAGTACATTACTGAGAAGGTCATGCAGAATGTAATGCCGCAGATTATGAGGGCGATTGGAAGTGGTTTACCAGAATGGTTTAAAAAGAAACTAGCAGAGGAACAATTTAATGCCATACAAAGACCCGAAGAAGAAACGGGAAAATTGGCTAAAGTGGTATCGTAAAAATTATCCAGAACTTTTAGAAAGAAAGAGAGCCTACTGGAAAGCTCAAAGGGAATTTGTATTACGGCATTATTCTAATGGAAAATTAGAATGTGCATGTTGTAAAGAAAAAATATATGAATTTCTTAGTTTAGACCATAAACATGGCGGAGGGACTAAACATAGAAAAAGTCTAGGCTCTAAATATATTTTAAGTTGGTTAATTCAAAACGGATTACCAAAAGGATATAGAGTTCTTTGCCATAATTGTAATTCAGCAATTGGCTTTTATGGAAAATGCCCACATGGAGGTAAGTAATGGAACAAGCACAGGGAGTGTCGAAGTTTAGGCGGGTGATTAAGCGGAACGCTGCGAGATGTAAGAAGTGTCTGTGTGTGATTGAGTCCCGGCATGTGCATGATTATGTTGGGTGTCCCTGCGGGGAGATCGCGGTGGATGGAGGGCTGGAATACCTTCGGAGAACCGCAAGGGATTTGAGAAATGTGGAGGATTTGAGCGAGTATGAATAAAGGATTGAAAAGAACCGTGACTCATGCCGAGATTCCAGAGGAGATTA